>Ga0182024_10013542_pt1 | contig 15899 bp, 16 predicted proteins | sample P32metaG_FD_120480 | JGI IMG/M metagenome (GOLD analysis project Ga0182024, IMG submission 120480) | Permafrost microbial communities from Stordalen Mire, Sweden - P3-2 metaG (Illumina Assembly) | ecosystem: Environmental > Terrestrial > Soil > Wetlands > Permafrost | place: Sweden: Stordalen... | reverse complement strand
CGCTTGGAGAGCGCGTTGACGACCGATGCGCCGACACCGTGCAGGCCGCCGCTGGTTTTGTAATTGCCGCCCTGGCCATTGTCGAACTTACCGCCGGCGTGCAGCGTGGTGAGGATGATCTCGACCGCCGGCTTCTTGTGGGTGGGGTGGTTGTCCACGGGGATGCCGCGGCCGTTGTTGCTGACGGTCACGGTGGTGCCGTCCTTGTTGAGAATCACTTCGATCTCGTCGGCGTGGCCGTTCATGGCCTCATCGACGGAGTTGTCGAAGATTTCCCAGACCAGGTGGTGCAGGCCGTCGCTGCCGGTGCCGCTGATGTACATCCCCGGGCGTTTGCGCACGGGGTCGAGGCCTTCGAGAACGGTAATGCTGCTGGCGTTGTAAGCGGTCATTCTATTTTCAATCCTTCGGTTCAGTTGTTAGGCTGTCCTTCGCGATGAGTAGCAGGGAAATCATCCAAAGACTCGAAGCAGAGGGCTGGCGCCGCGTACGCACTCGAGGGAGCCACCACCAATTCATTCACCCGCTCCGCCCACGCCGGCGCGTAACTGTGCCGCATCCAAAAAAAGATATCCCAACTGGCACCCTGCGGAGTATCATGAAGCAAGCTGGCTGGGAGTAGCATATGAACTTTCTTGTTGCGATTCACAAAGACCCGGATTCCGACTACGGCGTCACAGTTCCCGATCTTCCCGGCTGCTTCTCGGCCGGGAGCACATTCGCCGAGGCCCTGATCATGGCCAAAGAGGCGATCGAGCTGCACCTCGAGGGAATGCTGGACGAGGGCCAGGAAATCCCGACGCCGACGACCGACGTTGACACTTTTCTCCAGGATCCCATTTATGCTGACGCTATCTGGGCGCTCGTGACGGTCGAAATCGACTGGCGAGCGCCTGCTGTCGCCTGATAGACTCCGGCTCCTCCTCATCCCAGCGGGGGCGGCGCGCCAACCGGTTGGTAGATGACCTCCACGATCTGCCCCCGTGAGACGAATTCGTGTCCGCGGCCGCCGCGGCCGGTGACCTTATATCGCCCGGTGTTCAGGCGCTGCTCGCCGCCCATGCTGGTTTTGACGGTGAGCGTGTCGCGGTCGTCGGTGGCGGTGATGACGCCCACGAGACGGTCATCCTTGTCTAGCTTGATCAGGAGCACGCCCTTGCCGGGGCCGGAGAGGAAGTTGATCTCGTCCGCTTTGCAGAGCAGGACCCGCCGATCGCGGCTTGCGGCGATGACCGTTTCGCTGCCGGTCACGACGGCCGCCAGGCTGACTTCCGAACCCTCCGCAGGCCGGGCATAGCGCCGGCCGGATTTGGTCGAGACGTCGCGATAGCCATCCAATCCGAAACGGAGCGAATAGCCATCACTTGTGACGGCCAAGGCATGGATTTTAGGAGCGGCATCGGGCTGTTTTTCGTCGATCGCGGTTGACTTCGGCGGCAGCACGCGCTCGTCCAGCGACAAGGCGGCGATGATCTTTTCGCCGTCTTTCAATTTGAACAGCTTCTGGACCGGCTCGCCGTAGCCGGTGGTGGCGGGGATGTCGATGATGCGCGAGGTATATGCCGTCCCGAAGTTGCTGAAGAACGCCATGGTGGCGCGCGTGCTGCCGGCGACCAGGGAGAGGATGCGATCGCCCTCGCGGAGCCGGGTCGTTTCGGGGTTGATCTCCTTCTGGCGCTTGACCCAGCCGTCGGCGGTGACCAGCACGTGGTTGTCCTCGGCGACGATGAAATCCTCGGCGGAGTACTCCACCTCGTTCTCCGCCGACTCGATCCGCGTCTTGCGCTTGTTCTTCGGCTCCTTGCCGTACGTCCGGGCCAGTTCCTCGATTTCCTGGCGGACGATACCCCAGCGCCCGGTGGCCTGTTCCTCATCGAGTAGCTGCTTGATCTCTCTTGCACGTTTTTTCAGCTCGGCCAACCTCTCGCTGATCAGGTTGATCTCGAGCCGGGCCAGCCGATAGAGCTTGAGCTCGAGAATCGCTTCGACTTGTTCCGGGTCGAAGCCGTCGTCTTTCGGCTTCCGCGGGCCATGCGGCTCGACGCCGTATTTCTTCAGGATGCGCTCCGCGGCATCGGCCTTGCCGTCGCTGGCGCGAATGATCTTGATCAGGTCATCCAGGATGTTGAACGCGAAAGCGAACCCTTCGAGCGTGTGGATGCTTTTGCGGAGCTGCTCCAGCTCGTGGGTGAGCCGCTTGGTCACCACCTCCAGGCGGAAGTGCAGGAAGTGCCAGAGGATCGCCTTGAGGCCGAGCCGTTCCGGCTTGCCGACTTCGGGGTTTTCGGTCGGGATCAGGCAGGTCAGGTTGACGTTGAAGTTCGTCTGCAGCATCGAATGCTTGAACAGGTACGCCATGACCTTGTCGATCTCGGCATCCCGTTTCAATTGCAGCTCGATGCGCACGTCATCGGTGCTGATGTCCTTGACATCCAGGAGGAGCGGCATCTTGCGGTCGACGACTATCGCAGCGATCGCAGTCACCAGCTCGGCCTTGTTCACGCCGTAAGGGATGCTGGTGATGTAAAGGACCTGCGCCCCGCGCGTGGTCGGCCCTTTCTCCCAGGTTGCGCGCATCTTGATGGCGCCCTGGCCGGTCTTGTAGATCTCGCGCAATTCGTCGCGCGTGTTCAGCACCTGCCCGCCGGTGGGGAAATCCGGCCCGCGGATGGCATCGTTGGCGACGAGCTGGTACTCCTTGATTTCCGGATCGTCGAGCACTTTGAGCAAGGCCGCGCAGATTTCGCCCAGGTTGTGGGGAGGGATGTTCGTGGCCATCCCAACGGCAATGCCGGCCGAGCCGTTCAACAGCAGGTTGGGCACCTTGCTGGGCAACACAACCGGCTCTTCCTTCGACCCGTCGTAGTTCGGACGGAAGTGAACTGTGCCCTGGTTGATCTCGCTGATGATTTCGCCGGCAATCGGCGTGAGCCGGCATTCGGTATACCGCATGGCGGCGGCGGGGTCGCCGTCCATGGAGCCGAAGTTCCCGCTGCCATCGATGAGCGTCGCCCGCATCACGAACGGCTGCGCCATCCGCACCAGCGCTTCGTAAATGGCGAGGTCGCCGTGCGGGTGGTAACGGCCCATGACGTCGCCGACGACAGTTGCGCATTTGCGGTGCTTGACGTCGGCGCGAAGGCCGTTCTCCCACATCGTGTAGATGATGCGGCGATGGACGGGCTTCATACCGTCGCGCACATCAGGGAGGGCACGGCTGGTGATGACGGAAAGGGCGTAGTTGAGGTATCGCGTCTGGGCGATTTCGTGGAGGTTGCCGCGGTCCTCGCCGCCGGGGGGCGCGGCGGACCCGCCGCCGGCGGAGCCGTTGCCGCCGGCTGCGCCATTACCGCCGGCTGCGCCGTTGCCGCTGTCGGAACCGTTGCCGCCGGCCCTAGTGTCACCCAGTCCGTCGAACAGTCCCGCGCTGGCGTCGGTTTCTTGACTAGCGGAGCTCTTAACGGCCATCCGTCGCCTCCTCAGCAATACGCCTCATGTTCTTCTGTTCCAAAGTCAGTTCCTCAGATATTTTGGCATCGCCGATGCACCACCACTTATCCGGATGCCTTGGAGACGCCGTCAGGCTTGACGGGCCACCTGCCAAGGTTATCGGCACCGGGCAACGAAATACTGAAGCCCTATTGTTCGGCAATTGTACGGATAAATGCCGGCGACTCAAGGATAGGAACCCCGGGATCGATCAATTGAGCCCGCGGCGCGGTTCGGCCGGCCCAATGTTCGATACAAGATGATTAAAAACATAAAGTTGCGCATCGGATTGAACGGAGACCACCGTCTGTCATACGCCCGCTCCGGCCCCCGGTTCCAACACGGGGCCACGAAATCTAGTGACTTCGACGCTGTGGGCAAGTGCTGGGCCGCGCTGTGGGAATGGGGCACTCCATTCTTCGCCTGCGGGCATCGGAATGAAAGCGGGCTGAAGTGCCACGCCAAGGCGAAAGAAACTTCGGGGAAGGTCCCGCGTCCATACCCTTGACCCACCGATTCGGCCCAGAGCAGGGTATATGAACGGTACAAGACGACCACTGGATGTCCTTCAGGTTGAAAGGCCTTGCACCGCCGACTGGCAATCGATGCGCGGCGACGACCGCGTTCGCTTCTGCGCCCATTGCCAACGGCACGTTCACGACCTCTCGGCCATGACCGAAGATGAAGCGACCCGGCTCATCTGCGATCAGGCCGGCGAGTTGTGCGTGCGCTACTCGCGGGACGCGAAGGGGCGGACGGCAACACTTCAATATCAGTCGGCTGGGGAAGGGACAAAACGCGGATGGCGGTTCTGGTCGGTGTTCGGTGTGGGCGGCGCGATAGCATAGTGGGTCGTGAGCGCTGCCGTGGGGATGCCGGGAAAGACGCGCATAATGACAGTGCAGGGTGAGATAAGCTGCCCGCGACCACCAGCACACACGACATCCCCGACGACGGCTCCAGTGACTCCCGCGACCCTACCCTCGAGCGACGATGGGGGCGACTTACCGGGAGAAGATTGATCGCGACGCCACCGAGCGCGGCTCGATCAGCAGCGTCCCCCTCGCCCGCCGCAGGCGCAGGGCGTAGACGAGAAACGCCTTCCGCGGCCCCAGCGTCCAGAGCCAGGGGCGGATGAACTGAATGTCGCTGACGAGGGGGCCGACGCGCGGGTCGTTACGCAGGCCGGCCTGCACGGCATCTGGGTCGAGGCTGGCGAAAGCATCTTTTCGGTTGATCAGCTTCTTCATGATGCCGTCGAGGGCGGGTGTCGAGCCGGCCGACGCGCCGGCCAGGGCTTGCACGGAGGCGGCACTGGCCAGGTCGCTGACGATTAGCCCGGAACCGCTGGGCGCGAGCAGATCGACGATCAGCCGGAAGTGGCGTTGCCGGACGGCGACGCGCAGGTCGGGGCAGCGCGGGTGCGACCGTCCCAGCGCGTCGCGGGCGTAGCCGACGATCTGCGAGAGAATACACGGGGAGAGCACGACGTCGAACGGCCCGCCGAGGCCCGGCTGCGCGGAATCGACCGCTTGACGAATGACCGCATCGATCACGCCGGCGGCAGGCGCCCGGCCGCGCCATGAGCCGAGCGCGTCGGCGATGCCGGTCAGATCGACCGGGGCATAGAGGCAGATTCTGGGGGAGCCTTCGACGCCCTGCCGCCGGACGGCTCGGGCGATCGCCGCCGGGTCGAGATCGACCAGGTGGACTTCGTCGAATCGCTCGGCCAGACGGGGAAGATCCAGGTCATTGCAGTTCCCGGCCCCCAGCACGCAAAGCCGGCCCGCGGGGTGCGAGCAGTCGGGAAGCAGGAGTTGCTCGACCTGCGCGCGGTGGGCGGCGAAGTGCTCCCAGTGCGATCGCGTGGAGCGGTTGAACCGCGCCTGCATGTCGCGGACGGGGTTGGGCGGGGGATCGGCGGGCACAGTGCTCTGGCTGTCCGTTTCTTGACTCTTTAGTCGATTTCCAGAATGAACTGTGGCCCGTTCAGGAGGATGGGGGTCAATTTCAGCGCCTCTACGAGTTCGCTAGGAATGACGGTCCGGCCTGCTCCTGTGTCGATCAGAGCGACCCATTCACCCGATGGGCCCGATCCGTCCCCGCACTGCACCGTCACATGAACGTACGGGGCGGGCGGATTGGTGCTGCAATTGTAGTTGTATCGCGTCAAGGGCTTCGTGGCTCCCTTGGGCCGACCACGCGAAACGAAGGAATCCGCACGACGCGCGGTTGCTCCGCCACTAGGTCGATGTAGGCAGGAACGCGGCCCAGCCGGGCATAAACGTCGGTGGCAACTGAGATGAAATCATCGCCGACGCCAACTACCTGCCCATTCCGGATTGCCACGAACCGACCTTTGTGGGTCTTCAAAAGTTCCGGCAGCATGCTGTGAAACGAAATTCGTTCGCGGTTCCACTCCTTGTCTGGAATGAACGCCAGCCTCGGGACGGACGAAACTTCAACTTCAACGTCAATTGGCTCGGTCAAATCGGTCTGTCCCATTGCATTGCTCCTCGAACGAACGTAGTTGATTGTATCATCAAAGGCATTGGGTGTCGAAGCTTGCGGTTGCGGGAAACTCCCGATACGTGAGGCGGATTTCCCAAGTCCATTCGGCGTTCCGCCTTTTCAGTCGTCGCGCCTCGTTTGGGGCCTTGTGTCGCCAATGCGATCCGGCGGCAGGTTTCGTCGCAACGGCGGCACATTATTTTGGTATCATGACTGCACCGATCCCGCCGGCCACGCGCGCCCCGCCGCCGGGAAGGAATGAGCAGCATGGTTCGCGGCAGAATCATCGATGAGCAGCGCCGCGGCGGGCGTGCGCGGAAATTCGGGGGGCGGCGATGCAGCCCCGGACGGGGCGACCGAAGGTAGCCTCGGGCGCGAGCCCGTGGACCTGTAGTCACGAAGAGTACCAGCCCCGGCAGGGGCGGCAGAGGGCCGTCGGACATCGGGCTACCCTTTTTCGCCCGGGCCTACATATGTCCTGCTGGCTCCCACGGGCTTGCGCCCGTGGCTACAACCTGTCGTCCCTCCGGGACTTGCCGATCCCCGGGTTCTTAGGGCACGCCCGCCGCGACAATGAATGAGTAAAACGTTGACTGGCGAGTATTAGTCAGGCCACTTCGCGCCCTGATCGATCCACTTCTGAATCAGGTCGATCTTGTCTTGCGGAAGTGCCTTGAACGCTTCGCCCTTTTTCGGCTTGGGCATGGCGGGGATTTCGTCGCCGCTGTCCTTATGGGGGCCGAGCAACAGCTCATAAACGAGGCTCCCCTTGGCGTTGCCGGGAACGATGTCGCTGCCAGCCTTGCCGCCCTTCAAGGCAGCGGCTTTGTCATCCAGGCGTAAACCGCCGGACGGCTTCTTATTCGGCCTGCTCGGGTCCGTGCCATGGCAGCGAACGCAGGAGGCCTTGAAGATCGGCTGGATGTCGTTGGCGAAATCCACCTCCTTGTCCGCCGCCAGGGCGGACGGCCCACTGAGGCAGGCCGTTGCGATGGCCGCGGCAAGGACCGCAGCACTGGTCTTCAGCGAGGTCTTGATAAGCGTAGGGACAGACGTAAATCGATACATCGTGACAAAACCCTTCCTTTCATGGGGAATTTCGACTCGGCCGAGCGGGGGAACATTAGCAGACGGCTTAAACCAATGCAAAGAGTGGGGGTCGATTGCAGTCTCGGCGGTGCAACGGCCGATAACTGCTGAGTGAAAGCGTGAATGGGCCACGAGGTTAGCCAAATGAGCGCTGATCCGCGCGACTACAAACTCGACCTGTCCAGAGCCGCCAAGGCGGCAATTGGGGGAGACACGTCCAACCTGGGTCCGGGCCAGGGCAGGCCGTACCTGAGCGTCCATTTTGCCTGTTGCGGGGCGTACCAGCGGATCTACCGGGATGCCGACGGCCGCCAATACCAGGGCCGTTGCCCGCGCTGCGCGAGGCCGGTTCGATTTGCCGTGGGGCCCGGGGGGACCACGTCGCGATGCTTTACGGTGAGTTGAGAGTTGCAGGTCGCGAAGATGCACGCCAATTCCCACGCGTCGCTGCGCGACTGCGGCGAAACAGCTCGTGGCGCCACCACTCCTCACTGGCCACTCCCCACTCGTCACTGCGGCGAAACAGCAGGTGGCACCCCCACTCCTCACTCCCCCCTAACGCCCCCTAACGCACCTCCACTACCTCCCGGTCGGGCTGTCGGTTATAGTCAGCCCACCTTGCCGGGGCATGAAAACCCGGTTTATTTCCACATGGAGGTGTATTGATGGCCACTACGGCCACGCAATCCCAGAAGGCGGATTCGCCCAAAACGTCCAAGCCGGGCGAGTACCACCTCGCCAGGGCCATCGGCGTTTGCGCCGTCTCCGGACGGGCCATTGCCGCCGGGGAAAAGCTCATGGCAACCGTTCGCGAGACGCCCGAGGGCCTCGAGCGCGTCGACGTGGCCCCGGAGAACTGGGAACAGTTCGGCAAGTCCAGCCTGCTGGCCTTCTGGCAGACGGTCATGCCCAAGCCCGAGGAAAAAAAGAAGGTCTTCGTCGACGATGAAGTGCTCTGCACGCTGTTCGAACGGCTGGCGGAGGCCACCGAGCCAGGCAAGGTCAATTTCCGGTTCGTCCTGGGGTTGATCCTCATGCGCAAACGACTGGTGATCTACGATTCGGCACGCCACGAAGAGGAAAACGGCGGCAGGGACGTCTGGGTCGTGCGGATGAAGGGCCGCGACGAACGACTCGACTTGTTCGACCCCAAACTCGACGAAAACCAGGTGCTGGAAGTCAGCCAGCAACTCGGGCAGATCCTCAATGAGGAGTTGTGAAGTGGGCAAGGGGGCGCAGATCGCGAGGCCGCAAGCGGCGCAATTGGGGGAGATTGCCAAAACAGAACCCGCCTTGAGCGAGGGAGCAGTCCCTCAGGGCCAACGGTTACGGTTGCGGATGAAGCCGCTATCCGGTAACCACGGTCGATTTGCCCACCTTGCCAGCAAATCGTATATCCCCATCGCCGCCGTCTGTTTGTGTCGGGCGGTTCTTTTTACAAACCCATGAACGAACAATGCATTAAAACTTCCTCGGATGACGAGTCTTCCCCCTGTAAGCCGCGGACGACAACGGTGCTGGCGTTACTGATGCTGGCAGCGCTGACCTTCAGCTATCTCGGCGCATACGCCGTGGGTGGGGCCCTGGTGGATTCTGACGTGCTGGCGCACTGGCCGTCAGGCCATGACCCGCGGCCGCGATGGATGGCGTGCCTGTTTGCCGCGCTGCTCGCCGCATCACTGCTGGTCAGCTCGGTGGCGCGATACCTCAGCCGCCGCCAACTCAGCCGGATCGACGCGATGGCGGAGGAGTAAAACGTGAAGTCGTGAAAACGTGAAAACGTGAAACGTGAAAACGTGAAAACGTGAAACCTGGGGACGTTGAAACGTGAAGCTTTCTTCACGCGTCACGTTTTCACGTTTCACGTCTTCACGTTTCCAGTCCTCACGTCTTCATAAATCAATATCGTGATACGTTGAATAGAACGACGAGAAGTCATTGTCGAAGACGAAGCCAGTGAACGTCATGGTAATGGTGATGTCCATGCCGTAGACCGCGTGCCACCAGCCGATGGGGAGAAAGAGGAGCTCGCCGGGGTTGAGGACCACGTCGATCACGCGGGCGTTGCGGAATAATGGGTATTTCTCCAAGTCGGGGTTGGCCGGGTCGACGCGCGAGAAGCAGTGGCGGAAGTTGTACAGGTTTGGCAATTCATACGGGGCCATCAGCTTCACGAGCTTGCGGCCGACCACCTGGGCCATGAAGTTGTTGGTCAGGTCGTGATGCAGCGGCGTGACAGTGCCGGCCGGCCCGAACCAGAAGAAACCGCGGTTCGACGGGTCATTGGTGCGGAGGTAGTCAGGGAAGAGGACGATGTCGTTCCAAAGCCCGGCAAGCGAGTCGCCATTCAAGCCGGAGTTGTTGGCGGTGATGTAAAAATCATTGGTCCGGCCGCTGTTGACGGCCAGGTCGACGTACTGCCCGAATGACATCTGCTTCTTATGCGCCGTGGAATTGATTTCGTAGTTGGCGTCGGAGTTCCGGCCCATCTGCACTTCCACGGTCTTCTCGCCGAACTTTTCCTTGAGGTACTCCATGGTCCAGAGCTTCATGGCAGGCCAATCGTCCATGGCGCCCTGGATGAGGACGGGGCGGTTGGTGGAATAGAATTCGTGCAGGAACTGCTCGCGCGACGGCTTGTGGACGACTGGCACCGTGGCGGTGCCGGGGTCCTGCCGCGCGGAGCGCCGGTACATCTCCAGCACCCATTCGCGCTTGGCCATGCGGGCCGGTGAAATGCCCCCGGCCCCAGGCCGCCCGGCCACCTGCCTGGCCGCCGCGACGTAAGGATGGGATCGCGCCAGGGCCACCTCGCGAGCGGCGCTGGCCGCATCGAACCCGCTTTTCACCAGCGTCGCCTCAATCGACTGGGTCGAGTTGTTCAACAACACGTTCTCGGCAACCCAACGCCGCCATTCATCATTGAACGGCCTGCTCGCGGCCCCATCCGCTTCGGCGGCGCCCGTGGCGCCGAAGTCCCCGACCTGCATACCCCCGAGCATGATGACCGACTTGATCTGGCTCATTACTTATCTCCTTGAACATCAGCCAAGCACCCAGCACCTTGGTGGTTTAGTTAATATAATCAACTTGCGCCCTCAAACCAAAACGAGAACCGATTGCGGGATTAAAGTTCTCAGCAATCCTGGTCCGATAACATGAAAGGAGGCGATGCGCGGATCGGAGGTCGTATGCGCGGTATGCGGATCCTGATCGTCGGGGCAGGCGGCCATGGCAAGGTGGTGCTGGACATCCTCTGCGCCGCCGATCTTTATGAGCCGGCCGGGTTTATCGACGCCGACCCCGCCTTGGCGGGGACGAGCTGCGGCGGTATTAAAGTGCTGGGGGCAATGAACTTACTGCCCAAACTGCATCGGCAAGGGATTCGGGGGGCGGTGGTCGCCATCGGCGACAGCCGGGCACGCCGGCATTGTGCCGCCCTGCTCCGCGAGCAGGGCATCGAACTCGTCAACGCCATCCATCCCACCGCTTTTGTGTCCCCCACCGCTGTTCTGGGCCGCGGCATCGTGGTTGCGGCACAAGCGGCGGTCAGCACCGAAGCCCGAGTAGAAGATTTGGCGATTATCAACACAGCGGCGGTCATCGATCATGAGTGTCATATTGGCCAGGCTGCACATGTCTGTCCCGGCGCCCATTTGGCAGGACGCGTCAGCGTTGGACCGGACTCTTTCATCGGGTTGGGCGCCAACATCATCCAGTGCCTGAAGATCGGTGAAGGCGCGACGGTGGGAGCTGGGGCCGTGGTCCTGGAGGACGTGCCGGCCTTTTCAACCGTGGCCGGCGTTCCCGCCCGGATCATTCGTGCGGGAAAGGAACCGTCCGACCGGCTCCCGACGCTGCTTCGGAATTAGCGTGAAACCCGAACCATCCTGACAACGTCTTAATTGTCGGATGGCAACTATGGGTATAGAATCACTATGGCGGAATGTTGGAAGCGGAGGTGTGGAATGAGTCAGGTGTACAACCCCGAGAGCGATCAGGTCGCGGAGATCGAGCGCCTTGAATTGGAGGCGCGGGAGATACGTCGGCGTATCGAGCGCGCGCGCAGCGCGCAGGATCGGCGCGTACTGAATCGGCAGATTCAGGAGTTGGAAGAGCAAATCCATTTCCTTCAAGAGCGTATTCCCTATTAGGCCTGTCTGAATGATCGCCGCGATTCTGAGCCTCGGCATCGTGAGTTTCCTGATTGCCTGGGGCGTCACCTGGGCGATGAAGCGCATCTCCCCCCGGCTCAACTTCGTGGATAAGCCGGGCCACCGCAAGCTCCACCGCAAGCCGATCCCCCTTGGCGGAGGCGTGGCGATCTTCCTGGGGTTTGCAATTCCCATGGCGGTTGCCGTTGCCGCTTGCGGCTTCGCGACAGCGCCTCCCGGCACCCTCCGCGCCGCCTATGTCGGCGGCGTGCGCCAGCAAACCCCCATGGCTCTGGCCATGCTCGGGGCCATGCTGCTCACCCATCTGCTGGGACTGTGGGACGATCGACGAGCCATGGGCCCGTTCTCAAAACTGCTGCTCCAACTGGCGATCGTGGCGGCCCTGGTCATCCCTTTCAAGCCGCTCTGGGCACTGACCGCCTTCGACGATTTCTTCCACGCCCACGGCGTTCTCTCCATCGCGATTTCGGTCCTGTGGATCGCCGGCATCACCAACGCGTTCAATTTCCTGGACAACATGGACGGTTTGTCGGCCGGCGTAGCCGCGGTCTGCACGACGGCATTCCTCGTGGCGACATTGTCGATCAGCCAATGGTTCGTCGCCGCCTGCCTCGCCCTGCTTCTGGGCGCGCTGCTCGGATTCCTCTGCTTCAATTTCGCCCCGGCCAGCATCTTCATGGGCGACAGCGGCAGCCTGGTCATCGGGCTGGTGCTGGGCGTGCTGACCATCCGCACGACCTACCTGCCGGCGGGCATGTCGCTGGGAGCCGGTTGGTATGCGGTCTTTGTTCCAGTTATCGTTCTGGCGGTCCCGCTCTACGACCTGATCGTGGTCAGTACGATCCGCATCGCGCGCGGCAAGAGCCCGTTCGTGGGCGACACCAACCATTTCAGCCATCGCCTGGTGGCGCGCGGCATGTCCAAGCGCACTGCCGTCCTCTGCCTCTACCTGGTGAGCGCCGCGACCGCGGTTGCGGCCATCATCCTGCCGTACGCCCGTTCACCCTTTGTCGCGGTGCTGATCTTCGTGCAGACGCTGCTGATCCTTGGCGTGGTGGCGCTGCTCGAACAACATCCGCTGCCGGGGGGAGCCGCGGCGCCGCGGGTCGAGCAGGCACCGCCAATTGAAGCTGTGAGAAGTGCGATTTCGCGAATCGAGTGAAAGGCACAAATCGGATGAGCGGAACCGACTCGGATCGATCGGCGGCCCGTGGGAGCGAGCGGCTTTGGCGCAATGCCCGATTGGCGACGCTGGACCCGAAGCTTGACGGGCTTGGCGAGATTGCCAACGCCGCCGTGGCGGTGAGGGCGGGACGCATCGTCTATGCGGGCAGTGAATCGCAAATGCCTTCAACGTATTCGGATGCGGCCCAGGTCACCGATTGCCAAGGCCGTTGGATGACGCCCGGCCTGATCGACTGCCATACGCATCTGGTTCATGCCGGCGACCGCGCCCGGGAGTTCGAGCAGCGTCTGGCGGGCGCGACCTATGAACAGATCGCACGAGCGGGCGGGGGCATCTTGTCGTCGGTGAAATCGCTGCGGGAGGCGAGCGAAGACTCGCTGGTCGGCCAGTCGCTTCCGCGGCTGGATGCGTTGATCGCCGAGGGCGTCACGACGATCGAAGTGAAATCCGGTTACGGGCTCGATCTGGAAAACGAGCGAAAATCCCTGCGTGCGGCTCGCCGACTTGGCACGGAACGTGATGTCACAGTCAGGACCACGTTCCTGGGCGCGCATGCGCTGCCGTCGGAAGCCGGGGGCAGCCGGACCGCCTATGTCGATCTGATTGTCGAGAAGATGCTGCCGGCGATCGCCGGCGAGGGGCTTGCCGATGCGGTGGACGGTTTTTGCGAGCAGATCGCCTTTTCTCCGGACGACATCCGGCGCGTCTTCAGCGCCGCAAGGAGTCACGGCTTGCCGGTCAAGCTCCACGCCGACCAGCTTTCGAACCTTCATGGAGCGGCGCTGGCGGCGGAATTCGCCGCTTTGTCGGCCGATCATCTGGAGTACACGGACCAAGCCGGCGCCGAGGCCATGGCGCGATCGGGCACTGTTGCGGTGATTCTGCCCGGCCCGTTCTATTTTCTGCGCGAGACCAGGAAGCCGCCGGTCGAGCTGTTCCGCAGGCACGGCGTGCCCATGGCGGTCGCCACCGATGAAAACCCGGGCACTTCGCCGCTGACTTCGCTGCTCCTGGCGATGAACATGGCCGCCACGCTGTTTGGCCTGACGGTCCAGGAGTGTCTTGCCGGCGTCACGCGCGAGGCGGCTCGTGCCCTGGGCCTGCTCGCGGATTTCGGTACGCTCCAAGCCGGCAAATGGGCGGACTTGTGCCTATGGAACGTCGAACGGCCCGCGGAGCTTGTTTATCGCATGGGATTCAATCCGCTTCACGCGCGCGTTCGGCATGGAAGACCAACCCGGATTATTCACCACGGAGACACGGAGAGCACAGAGGTGACGGAAAGACAATGACTTTGACTCTGCGTCCAGCTTCTGTCCCCCTGTCCACCTTGGCGACGATCTTCTGGAACGGATCGTCTGCCAGGCTTGATCCCGAGTTCCACCCAGCCATTGAAAAGTCTGCGGCGCGCATCGCCGCTATCGCGAGCGGCGATCAGCCGGTCTACGGCATCAATACCGGCTTCGGAAAGCTTGCCAGCATCCGGATCGCGCCGTCGGACGTGGCTTTGCTGCAGCGCAATCTGATCCTGTCCCACTGCTGCGGAGTCGGCGAGCCGCTATCTGAAACGATCGTGCGGCTGGTTATGGCGCTGAAGCTAGTATCGCTGGGGCGTGGGGCGTCGGGTGTGCGTCTGGACCTGATCCAGTTGATCGAGGGCATGCTGGAGAATGGAGTCACTCCCGTCATCCCGGAAAAGGGCTCAGTGGGCGCCTCCGGCGACCTTGCCCCGCTGGCACATCTGACCGCCGTGATGATCGGAGAGGGCGAGGCATTTGTAAAAGGCGTCCGCCTGCCGGGCCGCGAGGCCCTGGCCAGGACCGGCCTCGAGCCGGTCATCCTCGCTGCCAAGGAAGGGCTGGCGATGATCAACGGCACTCAGGTCTCCACGGCGCTGGCCCTGGCGGGCCTGTTTCGCGCCCATCGGGCGGCGCAATCGGCCCTGATCACTGGGGCCCTTTCGACCGATGCGGCCATGGGCTCGTCGGCGCCATTCCATCCCGGCATCCACGCGCTGCGCGGCCATCGCGGGCAGATCGATACCGCGGCGGCGCTGCGCGCCTTGCTCGCCGGCTCGGTCATCCGCGAAAGTCACCTGCAAGGCGACGAGCGCGTTCAGGACCCGTATTGCATCCGATGCCAGCCGCAGGTGGACGGCGCTTGCCTGGACCTGCTGCGGAGCGTAGCCCGCACGCTGGAAATTGAGGCGAACGCCGTGACCGACAATCCCCTTGTGCTCGGGGAGGGCCAGGTAGTCGCGGGCGGCAATTTCCACGCCGAGCCGGTGGCCTTCGCCGCCGACCAGATCGCCCTGGCGGTGTGCGAAATCGGTTCGATCGCCCAGCGGCGGATCGCTCTTCTGGTGGACCCGGCATTGAGCCATGGTTTGCCGGCGTTTCTTGCCGCCAGACCCGGGTTGAATTCCGGGCTGATGGTAGCCGAAGTCACCTCGGCCGCGCTGATGTCTGAAAACAAGCAGATGTCGCATCCGGCTTCGGTCGATTCGACGCCAACCTCGGCCAATCAGGAAGACCATGTCTCGATGGCCTGCCACGGCGCGCGCCGCCTGCTGGCGATGACGGAGAACCTCTTCACCATCATCGGTATCGAATCGCTCACCGCGGCGCAAGGGATCGATCTGCGCGCCCCGCTGGCCACCAGCCCCGAGCTCCGCAAGGCGATGGATGCGATTCGCGCGGTGGTGCCGCACCTGGAGCAGGACCGTTACATGGCAGGCGACCTGGCCGCGGCGCGCGATCTGGTGGCAGGCGGCGCGTTGAACGCGTCGGTGTCAGCGGCCATTCTGCCGACGCTGGAGTGCTGACATGGCATGCGCCTGCACTCGGCCTCCCGCTCACGGGCTTCGGCCAGCGCCCGCTCGAAGGCAGCGCAGGGGTTCTTAACCGGTGCCTAGGGCGTCCGCGTCAACCCACGCACCCTTACGAGCACGTCCACCTTCTTCCCTCGACGCGCGAAGGCATCCACAACCGCGCCTGCGAGGCTGGCCGTCGTGCAACCCTCGGCGGGGACGTCGCCCAGCCCGCGGACGAAAACGGTCCCATCGGGGCCCACTAAGCTGTTGGTGCGCGCAGACGTCCCGTCACCTGGAATGGCAGTCACTCGCACGACGATGAGGTCACGCCGCCGGATTTTGTAGTCCGCCGGCAAGTCTTGGGGCGCAAGCTCGTGTAGCGGCCCCGCAAGGGCCGGGGCCGTGGTCGCCGTGGCCGGCGCCGTTGTCGCGGTCGGGGCTTCCTCCTGGTTCCGAACGCCCTTCGGCCGTTTGCCCGCCAAAAGCGCTACCGCTGCGGACATGACGCCGATGCACAAAGCAGTCGAGATTGTGATCTTCACAATACGGCTCACGTTTATTCCTCGGGAAGTCAAAAGGGGGGCAGGAGTCGTTATCTCTTGAAGTACTCCCGACCCCCTGAAGCTGCCGACCCCCT
>Ga0182024_10013541_pt1 | contig 15902 bp, 14 predicted proteins | sample P32metaG_FD_120480 | JGI IMG/M metagenome (GOLD analysis project Ga0182024, IMG submission 120480) | Permafrost microbial communities from Stordalen Mire, Sweden - P3-2 metaG (Illumina Assembly) | ecosystem: Environmental > Terrestrial > Soil > Wetlands > Permafrost | place: Sweden: Stordalen... | reverse complement strand
CGGAGCGTGGCTTCGCCGATCTCTGTGATCGACAGCGAGGAGGTGTTCGACGCGAGGATCGCGTGGCCGGGGGTTGCGGCGTCGAGCTCGGCGAACACGGCCTGCTTGATCTCGATCTTCTCCGGCACGGCCTCGACCACGAAGTCGACGTCGCCGAAATCCGCGTAGGAAGTGCCGCCGTGGATGCGCCCGAGGATCTCCTCGATCTGCGCCTGCCCCTGCTCAGCCGTCAGCTTGCCCTTCTCGACGAGCTTCCCGACCTGGCCGGAGGTGACACCTCGGGCCTCGTCCAGCCCCGCTTGGACGAGCGCGTCGTCGATGTCCTTCAGCACCACTGGAATCCCCGCGGCCGCGATCGTCTGGGCGATCTGGCCTCCCATCGTCCCGGCGCCCACGACGGCGGCCTTAAACACGAACATCTATCGCTCTCCTCTGATTTGATTGGGATCCCATCCAGCCCCGGGTCCCACCCAGCCCCGCGCAGCCTAGCGTGCCCGCTATCCGGACGGAGGCCCGCTCTATGCCGAGGCAGGCGCGTCCGCGGCGGTGACCGCGGCGATATCCGAGGCGACCGCGGCGGCTCCCGTGGAGGCGGTGCCGCCGATCCAGTCCTGCAGGAACGACTCGCTGGCCGCCAAGTCGAGAGGACGAGCGAACAGGAAGCCCTGGCCGCTGTCGCAATGCTCTTCCTTCAGGAGCGAGAGCTCTCGCGATTGCTCGATGCCCTCGGCGAGCGTCTCGATCGAGAGTGACTTGCCGAGCTGGACGAGCGTACGGATCAGGGTCTCTCCTTCAGGGTCTTGACTGACGCGAGAGATGAACGAGCGGTCGATCTTCAGTGCGTCGACGGGGAACCGCTGGAGATAGGCGAGCGAGGAGTAGCCGGTGCCGAAATCATCGATTGCGATCCTCACCCCGAGCTCCTTGATCGCGACGAGCCGCCGCGCGGTCTCATCAGCGTTGCTCATCAAAGTCGTCTCGGTGATCTCGATCGTCAGCGCGCCCGGCTCGAGGCCACTCTGCGCCAGCGCATCGCGCACCTCGGTGACGAACTCGTCTGTGTCGAGCTGACGAGCGGCAACGTTGACGGCCATGCCGATCGGATAGCCATTGCGCCGCCATGCCGCGCCCTGCAGACAGGCCTGGCGCAACACCCATGCGCCAACTTCGCAGATCAGGCCGGTCTCCTCCAGCAGCGGGATGAAGTCATCCGGCTGTACGACGCCACGCACCGGGCTGCGCCAGCGAATCAGCGCCTCCATGCCGGTAGGGGTCATCTCCTGCAAGTTGAACGTGGGCTGGTAGACGAGGAAGAACTCGTCGTTCTCGAAGGCGACCCGCAGATCCATCTCGAGTTCCATCCGACTCTGGACCGCGTCCTGCATCCCTGACTCGAATACGACGTAGCGGTTCTTACCGTCCCACTTGGCGCGGTACATCGCGATGTCCGCATCGCGCAGAAGCTCTTCGGCCGAAACCCGGTCGCCGGCCGCGATTCCGACGCTCGCCGTCACGGTCAAGCGATTCTTCTCAGCCCCTTGCAATTCAAATGGCTGCTTCAGTGCTTCGAGCAGACGTTCGGCGATCATCTCGGGACCCGAATCGAGCGACATCCCTTCGGCGACGATCACGAACTCATCACCGCCGAGGCGCCCGAGCGCGTCGATATCGCGCACCACGCCATCCAGGCGCGCGGCGACCGCCCGCAGCAGCTCGTCGCCGAGACCGTGGCCGAGCGTGTCGTTGATCGACTTGAAATTATCGAGGTCGACGAATAGGGCAGCCACGGGAGTCTGGCTGCGACGCGAGCGCACCAGCATCTGCTCGACGCGATCGAGGATCAGCGTGCGGTTGGGAAGCCCGGTAAGGGCATCGTGGGTCGCAAGGAACGCAAGCTCCTCCTGACGGCGAGTGAGCTCCTCGTGAGAGCGTTGGCGCTCTGACTCGAAGGACTGGCACATCCGCACGAGCGTGACGTCGAGGCTGCGCTGCAACATTGCCAGCGCCCAGACGAGCACCTGCGGCGGGAGCTCGAGCTGCTCGGCGGTCTCGCGCACGACCTCCTCGGCCGCGTCGCGCCAACGCAGGCAGCGCTTGGTGACCTCGTTGAGCGGCGCCGCGCGCTGGGCGGCCAAATGGCCGAAGATCCGCCAGGACTCCTGACCGACCTCACGCGCCACGGCGGCCCCGTCGCCGGCCATCCAGCGAGCGACGGCGATCGTCGAGACCTTCCCCACCCGCACGAAGCTCTCTTCGACTACCGCGTCGAGCACGTGTCCCGAGCTCGCGGAGCGGCGGTGGATCCCCGCAACCACATCGTCAGTGCGTGCGTTCAGCGCCTCACCAAGCCGGCGCAGCTGGTCAGGATCGACCGTGGCGGGCGCGGGCAGGGCGGGCGCCAAGCCATGCATCGCGCTCATTCCGTCGACCTGCAGCTCGCCGGCACCCATAGTCGAGCAGATCGGCAGAACGTAAGAGTTCCTTTAGCTTCCGCTTACAGATGTAAACGCGGACGGCTACACGGCAAGGACGGCTACACAGCGACCGCGGCGGGCTCCTCCACGCGGCGCGGGAGCAGCGTTTCACGGGCGATGACCAGGCGCTGGATCTGTGAGGTCCCCTCGTAGAGCTGCATGATCTTGGCGTCGCGGAACAGCTTCTCGACGGGGTAGTCCTTGATGAAGCCATACCCTCCATATACCTGCACGGCTTCCGTGGCGGTCTTCATGGCGGTGTCCGCCGCGAAGCGCTTGGCGTGCGATGAGACCAGTGTGTTGCGTTCGCCGTTGTCGAGCATCACGGCCGACTTCCAGGTCATCAGCCGCGCGGCCTCGATCTCGGTGGCCATGTCGGCGATCATGAACTGAATCGCCTGGTGCATCGCGATCGGCACGCCGAACTGAACGCGTTCGCGCGAGTAGTCGGTGGCGAACTCGAACGCCGCACGGGCGATGCCGGTGGCCATCGCGGCGACACCGGGGCGGGTGCGGTCGAGCGTCATCATCGCGAGCTTGAAGCCCTTGTTTTCCTCGCCCAGCAGGTTCTCGGCCGGCACCTCGACGTCGTTGAAAGAGATCGTCGCGGTGTTCGAGGCGCGCTGACCGAGCTTGTCCTCCTTCTTGTCCACCACCACGCCCCAGTCACGCTCGACCACGAACGCGGAGATGCCACGGTGTCCGGCATCTTTGTCGGTCTTCGCGTAGACGGTGTAGTAGTCGGCGTAGCCGCCGTTGGTGATGAAGCACTTCGAGCCGTTGATGACGTACTTGTCGCCCTGCTTCACGGCCGATGTGCGCATCCCGGAGACATCTGAGCCGGCGTCCGGCTCGGTCAGGCAGAAGGAGGCAAGCTTTGGCTCCTCGGTGAGCATGCCCAGGTACTTCTTCTTGACCTCCTCAGAGCCGCCCAACATGATCGGCGCGGTCGCCAGGCCGTTGCAGCCGAGCGAGGTCTGGATGCCCGAGCAGCCCCAGGAGAGCTCCTCCTCGATCAGGCAGCCATCGAGATAACCGGCGCCGGCGCCCCCGTACTCCTCGGGGATGTGCGAGTTCATCAGGCCCACGTCCCACGCCTTCTCGATGATGTCCTGCGGCCAAGTGCCGTCCTTGTCGTACTCCCAGGCGACTGGGCGAATCTCCTTCTCGGCGAAATCGTGCGCCATCTCGCGCAGGTTCTTCTGCTCGTCGGTGAGCGTGAAATCGACCATGTCTGCAGTGATCTCCTAAAGGGCGGGCGCGGGAGCAGGCCACCGCGCGAGAATAGATTGACTAGTCAGTCAAGGTAAAGCGTAGCGAAGGGACTGTCCCCGCTCAACTACGCCACAATCACACGATGGAGAGCCTCTTCCCGATCGTGGTGTTCGGAGCAGTGGGAGTGTCATTGGTGATGTCGGTGGTATTCCTCCTCAGCCGCGGGAGCGTGTACGACGAGATCGGGCAGGGCGGGATGACACGCGACAGCGAGGGCCCGGAGATGATGGGCGCATCATCGATGAGCAGCGCCGCGGGACGCGCCGAGCAGGAGCGGGAGATCCGCCAGATGCTCAGCGCGAAAAGCGCGCGCATGGTGCAGAGAGGACAGCCGGCGCTGGACATCGACGCGGAGGTCGCCAAGCTGCTGGCGCCAGTAGCGGTAGGGCACGATGCGGGGCTCGAAGATGAGGTGCGCCAGCTCGTGACGGCGAAGAATGAACGACGCGCGCGCAAGGGGTTGGAGCCGTTGGACGTGGCGGCCGAGGTGGAGCGCACCCTGGCCGAGCTACACCCCTGAGCACGCCGACTGCGGAGTCGGATATAAACGCGCCATGGCCGACCCGCGCCGATACGAGCTGGACGAGCTGACAAACCGCCCGGGGACCTATTTCAACCCGCAGACGGAGGTCCTGCTGATCGTCGACGACTCACCTGATGTGGATCACGAGATCTTCGATGACGTGGAGCCGGGCGAGGGCGCCGATTGGGTGTTGATCTCGGACGAGGCGCCGGTAGACGAGCATCGCCGGGATGAGTTGATCGAGAGCTTCCAGGTGACCTACCACCCGGCCGGCGAGCTGGTGGTCGCGGGCGAGGAAGTGGACGACGACGAGGAGAACGACGAGCTCGAGCCGGACGAGGAACCTGAGCTGGAGTAACCAGGCCAGCGGCCGCCTGGGGCGCAACTCCCTTGTGCCGGGCGGTGTTCAGGGAGCTGCAATGACCCCTGCAGCGACAAGCAAGATCAGGCATAGCATGCGCGCCGTGCGCGCCAAGCATCTAGGTCTGAGGACACTCGCCCTAGGCGTGCTCGTCGCAATCGTCTCGCTCCTGGGCGGGGTCGCCTCCGCCCAAGCCGCCGGCAAGCCGGCTAGCGGGCCGAGCGTCTCGGCGGCGCTCGCGAGCCTGCAGCGCAGCGGCGCGATCACACCGGCCGTCTACCAGCAGGACTACTCGGCCTATGTCGCCGCGGTCAACTCGCTGAAGAAGCTCTCCGGCACGCGGCGCTCAGAACTCGGCGCCGTCGTTGCGAACGTGCGGGCGATCGCCGCCGCCGGCGGGTTCATCCCCTCACGGCTGCCCGCGCTGTTCCTGACCCTGGAACGCAACCGCACGTGGTGGACGACCGGCTCGCTGCTCGCCTCGCGGGTGCGCATCAGCTTCCCCGGTTCCAAGCTCATCTGGGAGTACTACTCGGGCCAGGGAATCGAGATCCAGTGGCTCGGCACCTTCGGCGAGGGCAACGGGTTCTACTCAGGTGGCCAGAGCAACAACCTCAAGCAGCTCGTCTCCGAACTGATCCCGCTCGCGACCAAACGCGCCGACGGGATCGCGTGGGAGTACATGTTCCAGTTCGACGGCGGTAAGCCGCCCTGGACGAGCGGCCTCTCGCAGGGCACCGCGCTGCAGGTGCTCTCGCGCGATTTCTCGCGCTTCAAAGAACCGGCCGTCCTGACCGCCGCCCAAGAAGCGCTCGGCATCTTCAAGACCGCGCCGCCCAACGGGGTGCGCGTAGCGAGCTCGCTGGGGGCGCACTACCTGGAGTACACCTACGCTCCCAGCGACCGCATTCTCAACGGCGAAATCCAGGCTTTGGTGGGGCTGTACGACTACACGTCGATCACCAAGGATCCCATCGGACTTGCCCTGTTCGAAGCGGGCGACGCCGAAGAGCGCGTGCGCACGCCGCTGTACGACACCGGCGCCTGGTCGATGTACGACCAGTACGGCGAATCCGACCTCAGCTACCACGAACTGCTCACGGAATTTCTACAGCACCTGTGCGAACGCACGCGCAAAGGCGAGCCACTCACGACCGCCGCCCCCCCGGCGCCCGGACCCGCCCCGACACCTACGCCCACGACGCCCACGACGACGACGCCCGCCGGGGGCACGAGCGGCGGCACGACCGGCGGTACTCCGGAATCCGAACCCACCCACCCCGGCGCGAGCGCGGCGCGCTACAAGGCTCAGGCCGCCACATCGACCACGACCTCATCCGCGATTGCCGCGGACGCGATCTACTGCACGACCGCCGAACACTTCACCGCCTATGAGCACACGCCGCCGGTGATCTCTTTGATCACGACCACCCTGCCGAGCAGCGCTCGCGCCGGCGTGCAGCTGTCGCTGTCGAAGATCTCAACCGTACACCTGACCATCCGCAGCGCGGGCAAGGTGGTGTGGAGCAACAGCGCCACCGTCGAACGGGGCAAGCCGAAGCTGCTGTGGAGTACTCCGGCGAAAGGCGGTGCCTATTCGGTCACGCTGACCGCGGCAGATCTGGCCGGCAACCTCGCCACCGCGACCGGGACGATCACGGTGGCCAAGGGCGCAAAGGCACGCTGAGGCAAGCAGGCCGAAACCAAGCAGGCCGAAACGGAACGCCGGAACCCTCTCTTAGACTAAGAGTATGGATCCCGCCCTCCCCCCGAGAACGATCCGGCACGGAGATGCGGCGGCATGACGCGACTGACAAGCGCCTGGCGCGCGCTGACGCCCGAGCAGCGCCTGGCGGCCGGCGCCTCGGGGGCGTTGTTCGTGACGATGTTCCTGCCGTGGTATCAGCAGAACGCGGTCGTAAACGCTCCACGGACAGCCCCCTTGCAGAGTCGTAATTTGAACGCCTTCCAAGTCTTCTCGTTTGTCGAGGCCGCCGTCTTGCTCGTAGCCGTGGCCGTGTTGTATCTGCTGTTCGCGCGTGGCGAGCGACGCTCCTTCCAGCTCCCGGGCGGCGACGGGTCAGTGGTGTTCGCAGCGGGTATCTGGACAGCCCTGCTGCTCGTGCTGCGGCTGTTTGACAAGCCCGGCATCACCAGTCACGGGATCGCCGCGAACGTCGGTATTCAGTGGGGGATCTTCTTCGCGCTGGCCGCCGCCGGCCTGCTCGCGGTTTCCGGCTCGCGAATGCGTGCCGGCGCCCAACCAGACCCTCCGCTCGTGCGCTCTCCACGCCGGCCAGAGGCGGCTGGCCGATCTCCGATCGGTCGCGAGCCTGAGCCTCCCTTCGCACACTCTGCCCGCCGCCCACCGCCACCGCAGACCGCACCGCGTCACCGCACCGCGCGCCGCGCCACCACCGCGAACGACGCGACCGAGCAATTGTCCTTCGAGGACCATGCCTCGGACCCCGAGCCGAAGGAGATGCCGGACCCCGCGCCGCATTCGGCATCCGACACCGGGTAAGGCTGTCTCCCGGGGGTGCCGACCCGAAGGCATAGGCCTCGTGGAAGGCACCTATTATTGCGCGAACGATGTCCGCTCCTTTGTCCTCGGCGCCCACTTCCGTCGCAGATGTTGCCGAGGGCTTGCGTGCCGTTGGATACCTACCCGGCGAGTCGACCGCGCTCGTGGCGTTCCTCGCCGCCAAGCTCGGCAAGCCCGTGCTCGTCGAGGGCCCGGCCGGCGTCGGCAAGACCGAGCTGGCCAAGGCGCTCGCAAAGTATCTCGACCGCGAGTTGGTGCGCCTGCAGTGCTACGAGGGTCTGGACGAGGCGAAGGCGCTGTACGAGTGGAACTACCGCAAGCAGCTGCTGCGCATCCAGGCGGAGGCTTCGGACACGGGCTGGGAGGCGGTCCAGGAGGACATCTTCGGCGAGGAGTTCCTGCTCGCCCGCCCGCTGATGAGCGCAATCGCCTCCGAGCAGCCGGTGGTGCTGCTGATCGACGAGATCGACAAGACCGACCAGGAGTTCGAGGCGATGCTGCTCGAGGTGCTCTCCGACTTCCAGATCTCGATCCCCGAGCTCGGCCGGGTGGAGGCGCGCACCCACCCGGTGGTGCTGCTGACCTCCAACAACTCACGCGAGCTGACCGAGGCGCTGAAGCGCCGCTGCCTATACCTGTGGCTCGACTACCCCGAGCTCGAGCACGAGCTCGAGATCGTGCGGCTGCACGCCCCCGAGCTGTCGGAGACGGTGGCGCGCAAGTTGGTCGAGGTGATCGGGATGGTGCGGGAGCTCGACCTGAAGAAGCCGCCCTCGATCGCCGAGTCGATCGACTGGGCACGCGCTCTTCTGCTGCTCGGCGCCGACGACATCGACGAGCGGACGTTCATGGACACGATGTCGGTAATCGTCAAGCACCGAACCGACATGGATATCGTGGCCGAGCGCGTCGGACTGAAGCTTCGCTCACCGGCCGCCGATGCCGCCGCCTGAGGGCCTGCCGGCCCGCATCCTCGAGCTCGGCGAGGAGCTGCGCCGCGAAGGCGTCGCGGTCGGCACCTCGGAGCTGCTGGATGCGTTCGCGGCGCTGCGCGAGGTGCAGTGGACCGAGCAGGAGGACTTCCGCGAGGCGCTCGCCGCGACGTTGGCAAAGAGCCAAGAGGATCGGCGCGTATTCGAGCTGGTGTTCGACCGCTTCTTCTTCCGTGCCGTCGAGGTCGCGGCCCTGCGCGAGGGCGTGCGCGAGGGAGACTCCGCTCAGCTCACATCCGGGACGATCGACCTCGACGAGCTCTCCCCGGAAGATCTGCAAGCCCTGCGTGCACAGATCGCGGCCGCGCTGAGGGACGGGTCAGAGGGAGCGATGCGCGACCTCGCGCGGATGGCGATCGCCGCCTTCGGGCGCCGCGAGGAGGGCTCAGGTGTGATCGGCGTGGATGTCCAGCGCATCCGCCGAGCGCTTGGCCTGCGCACTGAGCCCCAGCCCGACCTACCTGTCGATGACCCCCGGCGCGAGGGACTGCCACGCGATGCACTGCGTCGCTTCGAGGCACTGCTGCGCCGGGAGCTCGAGCGAGGCCAGATCGAGCGCACTGGCAGCCTGCCTCCGTCACGGCCCCTGGGAGAGCTGGACCGGGCGCTGCCGTCTGGGCCGCTGGCCGACCTGGCGGCCGTACACCGGGTGGTGACCCAGCTACGACGCCGTTTGGCCACCCAGGGGATGCAGGCACGCGGCCACCGCCGTCATGCCCAGGTAGACGTACGGCGCACGATGCGCGCTTCGCTGCAGACGGGCGGCGTGCCGGTGGTGCTGAAGTACCGTCCGCGGCGCCCACGACGCCCGGAGATCTATGTGCTCTGCGACGTGTCTACGAGCGTGAGCTCGGCATCGGTGTTCTTTCTGTCTGTGCTCCATGCGCTACACGACTCGTTTCGCAAGATGCGTTCGTTCGTCTTCATCGAGCGCGTCTCGGAGGTGACCGACATCTTCGCGCACGAGCGCAACTTCAAAGCGGTCAGCGAACGGATCTCAAACGACGCCGGCGTGGCCGACATCTCCGGATACACCGACTACGGGCGGGTGTGGTCGGAGATGCTGGAGCTGGTTGGCGAAGATCTGCACCCGCGCGCCACGGTGATCGTGCTTGGCGACGCGCGTACGAACGGCCGCGATCCTCGCGCCGACCTGTTCGCCCAGATGGCCGCCCGCGCCGGGCGCACGTTCTGGCTGAACCCCGAGCCACGGCTGTACTGGAACTACGGCGACTCTGTGATCGCGGCGTATGAGCAGTACTGCAAAGCATTTGAGTGCTGGACCACAGCACAATTGGAGGACTTCGTCCGCGCGCTCACCCGACCGGTCAACAGCGCGCTATAGCCCTCGCGATGAGGACGCATCCGCGCGCGGTAGCATCACCACGAGCAAACAGGGGTGCTGGCGGGCAAGCCGGCTGAGATGGCGCACGGACGATTCCCGGTGCTGACCCTTTGAACCTGTGGGGTAATGCCCGCGGAGGGAGTGAAGTGCCAACCGAACTGCAGCCGCGCTCGCAGCGAACACCTCGGGTGAGGAGCGCCGTGAACGACGGCATCAGCCTCAGCGATGTAAGCCATGCCTACCGCGACCGCAACGGCGCGCCCGTGCAGGCGCTCGCCGGTGTCTCACTGCACGCCGATCACGGAGAGCTGCTCGCGGTGGTCGGCCCGAGCGGCTGCGGGAAGAGCACCCTGCTGGAGCTGATCTGCGGCCTGCAGGCCGCGCACGCCGGCACGATCGAATGCGCGCCCGCCGCGCTGATGCCCCAGCGTGATCTGTTACTGCCATGGCTGAGCGCGGTCGACAACGCGGCGCTCGCGTTGCGGATCTCCCGCCGGCCGCGCGCGCAGGCGCGCGCGCAGGCGGCGGGATTGTTCGCCGAGCTGGGGTTGGAGGGCTTTGAGCAAGCCCATCCGTACGAGCTTTCCGGGGGAATGCGCCAGCGCGTGGCGTTCCTGCGCACGCTGCTGTCGGGCAAGCCCGTCCTCTGCTTGGATGAGCCGTTCGGCGCGCTCGACGCGATCACGCGCGCGGAGATGCAGGGGTGGCTGGGCCGGGCCCTGCAGCGCGAACCGCGCACCGTGGTGCTCGTCACTCACGACGTCGAGGAGGCAGTGGTGCTCGCCGACCGTGTCGCGATTCTCTCCCCCCGCCCCGGGCACGTGCAAGCAGAGCTCGAGGTGGATCTCCCCCGTCCGCGCTCACGCACCGACGCCGCGGTGATTGCCCTGCGCGAGCAGGCTCTCAGAGCACTCGGGCTGGGTGAGGAGCCGTGAGACGCCGCGTCCTCGATGTCCTCCCTCCGCTATTGCTCGTAGTGGGACTGCTCGGTGCATGGGAGCTGTACGTTGATCTAGGAGGGGTGGATCCGGCTGTGCTCCCGGCACCCCACGCGGTGGCAGCGTCATTCTGGAACTATGCGGGCCTGATCGGGGACAATTTCATGGTCACCGCCAAGGAGGTAGTGCTAGGACTGGGGCTGGCGCTGCTGAGCGGCTTCGCGGTGGCAGTGGCGATTCACCTGTCTCCGCTGTTTCGCCGCGCGGTGTATCCGCTGGCGGTCGGCTCTCAGGCGGTCCCCATCCCGGTGATCGGCGTTCTGCTGGTCTTCTGGTGGGGCTTTGGCATCTTCCCCAAGCTCGTTGTGATCACCCTCATCTGTTTTTTCCCGGTGGTGGTCACGACCGTCGACGGGCTCGCCGCCGTCGATCCAGACCAGCTCAAGCTGCTGCGCACCCTCGATGCCTCACGCTGGCAGGCATTTCGCTTTGCGGAGCTACCCGCGGCGTTGCCCGCCGCGATCAGCGGCGCGCGAATCGCACTTGCCGTGGGCGTGATCGGCGCCTTTATCGCCGAGGTCACCACCGCCACCACGGGACCGTATCCCGGCCTCGGCCGCCAGATCACGACCGATATTGGCTTTCAGACCCCGCGGGCATACGCCGGCACCGCGGTGTTGTTCCTCTTCGCGATCGCCTGCTTCTACACCCTCGCCTTCGTGGAGCGCCGGCTGGCGCCGTGGGCCAACCAATCAAGAGGTGATACCCGTTGAAAGCTCTGTCGATCGTCCGCCGCACCGTGATCTTCGCCGCGCTTGCGGCGTTTGCTCTGACCCTCTCGGCCTGCGGCGTCAAGCAGGACACGATCTCGACCTCCAAGACAAAGTCCTTCACGGTAATGCTCGACTGGTTCCCCAACGCCGACCACGCGCCGCTCTACTCCGCGCTCGCCGCCGGCGACTTCCGCGCCGCGGGGCTCGAGGTAAAGCCGGTGGTCCCCTCCGAAACCGCCGAACCACTGAAGCTGTTGGCGGCCGGCAAGGTGGATATGGCGATCTCCTACGAGCCCGAGCTGCTGCTCGCCCGCGACGAAGGTCTGAAACTGGTGTCGATCGCGGCGCTCGTGCAGCGGCCGTTGACGTCGATCATCGCGCTGCCCTCAGCGCACATCTCGAGCGTCGCCGACCTCGCCGGCAAGACCGTCGGCACGGCGGGAATCCCCTATCAGGCGGCCGAGCTGAAATCGGCTCTACTGAGCGCGGGGGTCAATCCGTCATCTGTGCATGAAGTGAACGTCGGCTTCAACCTCGTCCCCGCGATGCTCTCCGGCAAGGTGGCCGCGACGCTTGGCGGCTACTGGAACTACGAGTCGCTCCAGCTCCAGCTGCTGCACAAGCACCCCGTCACGATCCCGATCGACCAGGCCGGCGTGCCCACCTACGACGAGCTCGTGCTGGTCGTGCGTGAAGAAGAGGCGCGCTCCCGCGGCCAGGACCTGCGTGCGTTCCTGCAGGCGCTCACTCGCGGTGAGCGCGCGGTCCGTGCCAATCCGGCCGCCGCGGCGTCGCTCGTGATGAAGGCCAACCCCTCGCTCGAACCAAAATTGCAGCTCGCCTCAATCGAACGCACGCTGCCCGCGGCGCTCCCGGCCGGCAGCAAGCCGTATGGCTATCAAGATCCCACGGCGTGGTCCGCTTTCGGTAGCTGGATGTTCGCGCACGGGCTCCTCCGCCACAGCCCGAACACAGCCCTGCCGCCCTTCACCAACGAGTTTCTGCCCGGGGAAGGGTTGGGCAAAAGCGAAGAATAAATCCTGACGAGGCTCTGCGCGATATCAGCTCTGCGCGATATCAGCACACCTACAGGCCCTGCATGTGCACAGCGGCCAAGCCGGCCCACTCTCCGTAAGGTGCGAAGAACGCGCGTACCTCGTGTTCTTGCGCGCGGACTCTCTCCTCGCCGCCGCTGAGTTGGCGCCCGACGAGCTTCAGTAGGCCCAGGTCGCCGGCCGGCAGCTGGTCGTAGCGGCCCTGGCCGCACAGCGCCATCATCTCAACAGTCCAGGCGCCGATGCCTTGGATCGCACGCAGCCGCTTCCAGCCACGCTCGTGCTCGGGGTCGTGCAGATTCACGCGCCCCTGTGCCACCTCGCGTGCGACCCTCCTCAACGCGATCGCCCGCGCCGCCGCAAGATCGCAGGACTCGATCATTGCCGGCGCCGTCGCGCTCAGTTTCGCGGCCGTCGGCAGGTCGCGCAACCCGCTCGCCCATGCCTGCTCGCCGCTGCCCGTCCAGCGCCGTCCGAGTCGCGTGACCAGCCGGCTCTGAATCGCGGCCGCGCGCTCGTAGTCGATCAGCTGCTCGCACAACGCCCAAACAAGCGCCTCGAAAGGCTCCGGCCTGCGTCCCACCCGTAGCCATGGGCGCGAGCGCACCGAGCACCCGATCATTGGGTCGCTTGCGAAACGGCGGTGAAAGTCTCCCAGGTCGTCGTCCACTCCGAGCGCAAACCGCATCCGCTCGATGCCGTACCTCGCTGCCGTGCGTGTCTGGGCGCGCGCGCCGAACAGAACCCTGTCGTCGGCCGTCTGTGCCATCCGCACCACCACCGGCTCGTCCTCGTGATGCAGCAATCGTTCCAACACCCCGCCACGGCGGCGCATCACGCCATCCATGCCGTTGCGCCTCGGAAGACGAAAACAGCCCGGCCGACCGGCCGGCCGCACCTCCTCGCGCAGCTCGACCAGGTCGCTCAGCGCTCGCCGCCCAGCAGATGCACATCCACCAGCAGCGAGCGACTGCCCACGATCTGCAGCAAGTCGCCGGCTCGACTGACGGAGCGGGTATCCCTCCCCCCCCGACTCAGACGCCTGGCGCGACGGCCTCTTGCGAGCGCGGCGACAGGCCGCTGGCGACGGCGATGCACGAGACCGACGACCGCTGCCCCCGCCACAAACCCCCCCGCCGCCACCGCGGCAGCCTGCACGGCGGGCACGACTACGCGTCCTGATCGGAGATCGGACGGAAGTGTCCGCCCAGCAGATGCGGCACGCACCACTGTTGGCTCATCGGCGAGCACCGGTAGGGCATCGACTTCCTCGGTGTCACCCATCACGCGAAGTGTAGGGGGCGGTCCAGACTGCTAATCGAGGACGGCCACATGGCGGGTGACCCTATGTCTGCGCAGGCGTGGGAGCGCCGGCCGGAGTCAAGACTCGCTCGTAGACCCGGTAGCGCTTGACGATCTGGCCGCCCATCGCTTCCATGCCGCGGTTCATCGCGGTGTTCGTCTCGAGGATCCAACCCATCTCCCCGCCCTTCTGCGGGCGTACTTCGGCGGCGTCGAAGTGCAGCTGATAGAGGCGAGCGGCGACCCCCGTGTGCTGGTACTCCGGCTTGACCCCCAGGAAGCCGACGCGCACCCGATCGGTGATGCGGCCCTTGTTGAGGAAGTGCCACCAGCCGAGCGGCAGCAGCCGGCCTTTCATCTTTTCCAGCACCTGGTTGATGTCCGGGAAGGTCATCGCCATGCCCACCACCTCGCCGGTGTCTTCTTTCTCGGCGATGAAGCACCAGTGTTTATCGAACACGAGCTGTATCTCCTGGGCGTAGGCGTCGAGATCCTTCTTCGAGTACGGCACGAAGTCCCAGTTGTTCGCCCACGCGGCGTTGTAGACCTCGGCGAAGGAGTCCATGTCTTTGCGTAGCTGTTTCCTGCGCATCGGGCGCACCCTGATCCCGTGCTCTGTTTGCACCTTCTCCGCGAGCTCCCAGATCACCGGCAGCACCTTCGCGCGATCTTCGACCTCGAGTTTCCACATCAGCAGGTCCATCGCCTTCGCCATCCCCGCCTGCTCCATGTGCTCTTTGTAGTAAGGCGGGTTCCACGGCTGAACGATCATCGGGCGTAGCTCGTACCCCTCGATCAGCACGCCGCTCTCGTCGTTCATCGCGAAGCTCGCCGGCCCGACCATCCGCTCCTTGCCGCGCTCTGTGAGCCATCCCTCAGCTGCGCTCAGCAGCGCTTGGAGCACCTCCAGATCATCCTCGAACTCCAGGAAGCCGAACCAGCCCCAGTTCTTTTTGCGATAGTCGTTGAATGCGTGGTTGATCTGGGCGCTGATGCGGCCGACCACCTGCCCGTCGCGCCAGGCGAGGAAGTACTCGGCTTCGCCGTGGCTGAAGAACGCATTCATCCTGCGGTTCAGGAACAGCCTGCGCTCGAGCTTCAGCGGAGGCACCCACTGCGGGTGGTTAGCATGCAGGCCGAACGGCAGGTCGATGAACTTCTTCAGGTCTCCTTTGCCGGAGACCGCTCTCACGTCCACGCTCACCGCCCAGACCCTATATGCACACTTCGACAGACGTCTTCGCCAAGGTTCGCGGCCACGAGCGCGAGGAGCTGTTGCGCGCGGCGCGCGAGGCGGACCTGATGCCCTACTTCCGCACCGTCGAGTCCCCCGCGATGCCGGTCGTGGAGATGGAGGGCTCACCGCGGATCATGCTCGCGTCCAACAACTACCTCGGATTGACCGCCGACGAGCGCGTGATGGCAGGCGCCGAGGATGCCCTGCACCGCTACGGCACCGGCCTGACCGGCTCACGCCTGCTCAACGGCACCACCCCACTGCATCTCGAGCTCGAGCGCGAGCTGGCCGAGTGGATGGACACCGACGACGCGATCGTCTTCACCACCGGCCACCAGGCCAACGTGGGCACGCTCGGAACGCTGCTCGGCCCCTCTGACACGGTGATCGTCGACTCCGGCGATCACGCCTCGATCTTCGACGGCTGTGTGCTCTCTCGCGCGAAGATGCGCGTGTTCCGGCACAACCGTCTGGAGAAGCTTGAGAAGATGCTCGAACGCGCGGAGGGAGACGGCGGTGGCGTCCTGGTGGTCGTCGATGGCGTCTTCTCGATGGAGGGCGATGTCGCGCCGCTGGTCGACATCACGGAGCTGTGCGCCCGCTACGGCGCCCGCCTGATGGTCGATGAGGCCCATGGCGCGGGCGTGCTGGGGGCGCGCGGCGCCGGGACCGCCGAGCTCTTGGGCGTCGAGGAGCGCGTCGACCTGCGCATGGGCACCTTCTCCAAGTCCTTCGCCTCCTGCGGCGGCTTCGTCGCCGGCCCGGCTGACGTGATCGACTACCTGCGGATCTCCTCGCGCGCCTTCCTCTTCACCGCCTCCGCGGTCCCCGCCGCACTGGGCGCGACGCTCGCCGCGCTGCGGATCATCCGCTCACCGGAGGGCCCGCCCCTGCTGGCGGCCGTGCTCGAGCAGGCACGCTACTTCGCCGCCGGCCTGCGCGCGCTCGGCTTCCACGTGCTCAGCGGCGAGCCCGTGCGGCTCGGCCCGGGCGAGGACGCTCCCGTCGAGACCGTCGTCACGCCGATCGTCCCCGTGCTCGTCGGCGACGACTGGAAGGCGGCGCTGTTGTGGCGCGCCCTG
>Ga0182024_10013540_pt1 | contig 15902 bp, 11 predicted proteins | sample P32metaG_FD_120480 | JGI IMG/M metagenome (GOLD analysis project Ga0182024, IMG submission 120480) | Permafrost microbial communities from Stordalen Mire, Sweden - P3-2 metaG (Illumina Assembly) | ecosystem: Environmental > Terrestrial > Soil > Wetlands > Permafrost | place: Sweden: Stordalen... | reverse complement strand
TCTCACGCATGTCGATGGTCGGTGTCGCCTGCATCGTGTTCAGCGGCATAGCCATGAGCTTCGCCTATATCGGCGACTGGCAGGGTCTCTACGGGACCGCCTATGGCGTCATGGTGTCCGCCAAGATCGCCATGCTGCTGATGCTGCTTGGCTTGGGCGGAATGAATTTCCTGCTGGTCGAGCGGCTGCGCACAAGACCCGACACCAGTATCACCCGGCTGCGCCGGTTCGCCGAGGTCGAGATCGGCTCATGGCTACTCACGCACCATTCTCTTGCGCTCGACGTCGCAAGGCTACGCGCGACCGGCCCCTGGATGTTCGCGAAGGAGCTGCTTACTGGGACGCTGGTCTTCGCTCCGACCGTGGCCACCGTCGGCGGGCTCGTGACGTACGCAGCCGTCGCCGCGACGCGGAAGGCGAAGCCGTCCTCCGCGTTCGAAGAGGCGGTGGCTCGAGTGGCAGCACGGTATGCGTCTGGGAGCCGATGGACCTATCACTACGTTCGCGGCAAAATGCTCGGAGATCCAGTGGTGAGGCGCGCGTTCGAGTTCGCGGCCAAGGAACCGCTCGGCGAGGTCGTCGACGTCGGAGCGGGGCGTGGGCAGCTCGGCATTCTTCTTCTGGAGTCGAGGGGCGCGACGCAGGTGACCGGGTTCGACTGGGACCGCACCAAGATCGAAGGCGCGCGCCGAGCGTCGACGGACCTCTCGGCGTCTTTCGAGGAAGGCGACGTCGTTGCGCACCCGATCCCGCCGTGCGATTCGGTGCTGCTGATTGACGTGCTCCACTACCTTACGGACGCAGAGCAAGACTCTCTGGTCGGACGGGCGGCGCGCGCCGCAAGGCGCACGGTACTCATCCGAGAGTTGGATCCCGACCGCGGCTGGCGTAGCGCGGCTACCCGGGTCCAAGAAGCCGTCACGACGACGGTACGCTTGAACCGCGGCGCTCGCGTTCGAGTGAGATCCATCGTCCATATCGAACAGGTGCTGGCCCGCGAGGGCTTCCACGTCACCGTCGAGCCGTGCTGGGGCAAGACGCCGTTCGGGAATGTGCTCGTCCTTGGAAGACGACACGAACTTCCTGATCGGGCCACGGACTACGAACTACGGTAGGTCCGTTCGCCCTCTCCCCATCTCGACCTCTCTGTCGAACACTTGCGCGAAGTGGGACAGGCTCTCGCTCGCCAGGTCCTCGACGGGGGGTGACGCCGCAACGCGCGCGAGTGAGGTAACCCCGCGACCCACGATCCCGCAAGGCACGATGAGCTCGAACGCAGCGAGATCGGTCGACCCGTTGAACGCAAATCCGTGCATCGTGACCCAGCGTGATAGGCGCACGCCGATCGCCCCGATCTTGGCGATACGGCGGCCACCGAGAGACGCGGCCACGGCAAGTTCCGGCCACTCGTTAGGTGCGTCGAGATCGACCCAAACGCCAATGAGCTTCGCGTCTCCCTCGATCATTCCGGCTGCGACTCCGTGGTCCCTCGCGAGGCCGATCATCACGCGGCCCAGATCGCGCACGTAGCGCCGCACGTCACAGCGGTCCGGCTTCAAGTCGAAGATGGGATACGCCACGAGCTGGCCCGGTCCGTGGTACGTCACGTCGCCTCCGCGACCGGTCTCGTGGAGGGACACGCCGAGCCGCACTCGGGTCGACTCGTCGGCCAGCACGTTCGACGCGTTCGCTCCGCGCCCTAACGTAATCACCGGCTCGTGTTCGAGGAGGAGCAACGTATCCCCGACCTCGCCCTGGATTCGAGCTCGCACGACGCGCTCCTGGAGCGCGTGCGCCTCGGCATAGGCGACGCGGCCGAGCCAGTGCGCCGTTACGCGTCGCATGCGGGATCAGGACGTCCGGTAGTTGGGCGCCTCTTCCGTGATGATGACATCGTGCACGTGACTCTCGCGTAGCCCTTGAGACGTGATCCGGACAAACTGCGCCTTCGCGCGCAGCTCGAGAATCGTGCGGCACCCCGTGTACCCCATCCCGCTCCGCAAGCCGCCCACGAGCTGGTGCAGGATGGACGCGAGCGAACCCCGATGGGGCACCCGCCCCTCGATCCCTTCGGGTACGAGCTTCTCGTCGGCAGCGCCAGCCTGCCCGTACCGATCTTTCGACCCGCGCTTCATCGCACCGATCGAGCCCATCCCGCGGTACTGCTTGTAGCTGCGCCCCTGGTAAAGAACGATATCGCCGGGCGCTTCGTCCGTCCCGGCGAAGAGCGAGCCGACCATGACCGAACTCGCGCCGGCCGCGATGGCCTTCGCGACGTCTCCGGAATATTTGACGCCGCCGTCGGCGATGATGGGTACACCTCGCCTGTCGGCGACGCGGGCCGAGTCGCTGATCGCGGTGATCTGGGGCACGCCGATCCCTGCAACCACGCGCGTCGTGCAGATGCTCCCCGGGCCGATCCCGACCTTGATCGCGTCGGCACCCGCGTCAATCAGAGCCTCGACCGCATCGGCGGTGGCGACGTTGCCCGCGATCACCTCGACTCCAGGATGCTCTTTCTTCGTGGCGCGGACCGCGTCGAGTACGCTCCTCGAGTGCCCGTGCGCCGTGTCGACGACCAGCACGTCCACGCCCGCGCCGACGAGCGCTGCCGCGCGCTCTTGCCGGTCGAAGGAGGGTCCGATGGCCGCGCCGACGCGGAGCCGCCCGTTCCCGTCCTTGACTGCGAGTGGGTTGCGGTCGGCCTGTAAGATGTCCTTGATCGTGATGAGCCCGACGAGACGTCCGTTCTCGACCACGAGGAGCTTCTCGATCCGGTGCTGATGAAGGAGCTGCTTGGCGTGGTCGTTCGAGACCCCCGGAGGCACCGTGACGAGCTTCTTCGTCATGAGCGCACTGACGGGCTGCTCCAGGTTCTTCTCGAAACGAATGTCGCGCGCCGTGAGGATCCCCACTGGATTGTCGCCTTCGGTGACGGGGACTCCGGAGATCCCATGCTCGCGCATCAGCGCGAGCGCGTCGCGCAGAAGCTGCGTCGGGCGCACGGTGACGGGGGCTATCACCATCCCACTCTCCGCGCGCTTGACCTTCTCGACCTCGCGGGCCTGGTCGACGACGGATAGGTTCTTGTGAAGGATGCCGAGGCCCCCCTCGCGTGCCATCGCGATGGCGGTTCGCGCCTCGGTGACGGAGTCCATCGCGGCGCTTACGAGCGGGAGGTTCAGCTCGATCTGGCGCGTGAGACGTGTCTTCGTGTCGACGTCCTTCGGAAGTACGTCACTGTATGCGGGTACCAGGAGAACGTCGTCGAAGGTTAGGCACTCGCGGAGCTTGTCATCGAGCATGCAGGCAGCCTCCGATAGAGGTGAGGCCCGGAAGCCTAGCAGGCAACGGACCGATATTCCCCCGGCAAGCCGGACGACGCCTCGTCGGCCTCGTGGCCGACCCCCCATTCGAGGCTTACTCGGGGATTTTCTCCCCTTTGGCGCGCCGCTCTTCCCGATATATCTCGAGGCCCGAACAGAACGCGACGGCCACCTCCGGGTCGAATTGCGTCGACGAGCAACGCTCGATCTCGTTTACGGCGACTTCGTGCGGAAGCGCCCGCCGGTATGCGCGGTCGCTCGTCATGGCGTCGTACGTATCGGCCACGGCGATGATGCGCGCGATGAGAGGTACGTCGTTGCCCTTGAGTCCGAGAGGGTAGCCTCTGCCGTCCCAGCGCTCGTGGTGAAGATGCACGCCCGGGATGAGCGGGTTCAAGAACTTGATGGGATCGAGAATGTCTTTGCCATAGCCGGGGTGCAGCTTGAAAATCTCGTACTCGTCCTGGGTGAGCTTGCCAGGCTTGTTCAAGTTCATCACGCAGCCGATCTTGCCGATGTCGTGCATCAGCGCGCTCTGCCTCACGATCTCGATGACGTCAGGGGGAAGGCGGAGGCGCACCGCAAGATAGGTGGCGTAGACAGCGACCCGATCCGAATGACCGGATGTATAGCGGTCCATCTTGTCGATGGCCTTGGCGAGACCTTGGATCGTCTGTTGAAAGGTCGCTCGGAGGTCTTCATAGAGGCGCGCGTTCTCGATCGCGGCAGCGGCGCGCGAACCCACGATAGAAAGGAGCTTCCTCTGTCCCTCGCTGAAGCGTTTGGTCTTGGTGAAGCTCGCCACCCCGATGAAGCCGAGCATGCGCGTCTTCATCTTGAGCGGGACGGCGATGATCGATACGAGCGGTACGTCGGACGGGAGTTCGAAGAAGCGGTTTCCTTTGGCACCGTTTTCGAGCAACGCCGCGTCCGTACTGAAGTGCTCTACGATCGCGCGCGGCGACAGGTGACCGAATTCGCCTTTGCCGACCGCGGAAGGCTGCACCAACCGCTGGCGTTCGAAGAAACTGCCCTCGCCGTCGTCCAGCCACGTGGAGACGAGGTCCCCTTCTATCTCATTCAGCGCCGCATCCCCGACCGTGGCCAGCACCTCGTCGAGCGACAGACTGGCTGCAATGGCCTCGCTGACTTTGTAGAGCGACACCGCCTCGCGCAAACGCATGTTTTCCGCGGCGAGTCGCTGCTTCTCGAGCCCGCGCTGCACGACATGGATGACTTCTTCGACCTTGAACGGCTTCAAAATGTAGTCGTAGGCGCCGCGCTTCATGGCATCGATCGCCGTCTCGACCGTGCCGAAGCCCGTCATGATCACGGTCAGGGCGGTCGGTGCCGCGTTCGCTATGGCGGCCAGGAGCTCGATCCCACCCATGCGTGGCATCTTCAGGTCGCTGATGACCATGTCGTACCGAGCGTGGCTCAGTTCCGTGAGGGCGGCCGCACCGTCCTCCGCTGTGCGCACCACATACCCCTCCATCCCGAGGAAGTCCGCGAGAATGTCCCGGATGAACTTTTCGTCGTCGACGATAAGGACGCGAGGACGCTCGTCGTGCGGGGAGGTCATGGAATGAGCGGGGAGTGACTGTAACAGATTTTCCGTGGTGGCCGATGGTTGCGCCCGCCAAGGAGGCATGGTGAGCTCCACACGTGGGCTTGGTGCTCCCTCGTGTTGCTCGCCCGCAGGCACCCAGTGCCCCAAGGCCGTCCCTCGCGCAGCCCAAAACCCGTTTTCGGGGTCGCCGGCTGGAGCGACCCGATAGCCCGCGAAGGGGGCCATGGATCGCGCTTGCATACGGCGGGCTCGGCGCGCTTGGCGCCACACTTGCGGAGGCATGCGGTCAGTCGCCGTGGACGACGGACGCATGGGCCGGCACGAGCGGATGGAGCTCGTTTCTATCCAGCCTCGCGTTCGGCGGACTCATCGCCGTCGTGACGGTCCGCACGACACGGGTGCTCGGACGCGCCCGCTGGGCCCGCACCCTGCACGCCGATCTACGCCCCGTCGCGCATGGCCTGGACGACGGAGCGATACTCCTCATGGCCATCGCAAGCGGACTCGGCGAAGAGCTGTTCTTTCGTGGCTGGCTGACGCCGTACGTGGGAGTCCTCGCATCCGCGGTGGCGTTCGGCGCCGTTCATCAAGTCCGCGGGCGAGCGAGGTGGGCATGGGCGGCATGGGCGGCCGTGATGGGCCTCGCCTTCGGGTTCATCTACAGGCTCACCGGGAACCTCGCCGGGCCGATCGTTGCGCACGTAACCGTCAACGCACTGAACTTGCGGTATCTCCGAGACCACGATCCCGAAGCCAAGCCGAAGCTGCTCGGTGGACTCTTATCGCGCTGACGAGAAGCTACCCGGTCGACTTTGCTCGCGGAACCGCGCGTATCGTTCGAGTGAATCATGTCTCCGCGCCAGCCACGTCGCTGGCAGCAGCGTCGAGCGTCTGCGCAAACTCGTTCGTGAGCTGACGAAATGCGGCGAGTGCCCCCTCGAGCGCACCCGCGGCTTCGGCCAACTCCTCGTCGAGACGCGCGTTGGCTTCGTTCAACTGAGTCTGCAGGGTCTCGATCTGAAACGAGAGGTCTCTTTCTTGATCCCTCACACGCTCCGCCTCGATTCCAAAAGTAGCCGCTTCCCACACCAAAGCGTCCATCGGGCCCACGCTATCGGCCGTGCGAGTGCTTTCTCGAAGCACCTCGTACCGTGCTCCGAGCGCTGCCGCGTGGACGCGCACACGCGACCTGTCGCGTCCAAGTTCGTCGATCGCGCGCCCGAGGTTCGCTCGAAATTCTCTTCCCTTCGCTTCGAGCAAGTCGACCCTTCCTTGGTACTCCGCCGAGAGACGAGAGGCTCGTTCGATCCCGGCAAGCAGCGTCCCGAGGCCGACCAGCGCCGAAGCGACCTCAGGCTCGGCGGAGAACCGCGCGGCTTGCTCGACTCCGCCGAGCTGAGTCTCGAGATCCGCGAGCGCCGAAGCGACCTCGGAGGGTTGGCTGCCGTTCGCGACGTTCGGCATCGGGCGCAACGCTTCGCCGTCCCGCTCGAGCGAGGCGGGCATCTCGTCGAAGAAGGTAGGCGACGCGTCCCTCGCCTCGGACGAAGGCATGGCACCCCCGTGAGGCAAACCCCGCGAGTCGTACTGCTGAACGAGGTCGTTGAGAGCGTCCTGGACGACGAACGCGTCGGACGGGCGATCGTCCTGACTCTTTCGCAACATCTGCAGGATGAGCGACTCGAGCTCCGGGGGGAGGCCCGCCACTCGAGTGCTCGGAGGAATCGGCGGCGCCGTGAGCGGCATCGTCAAGAGCTCCGCGCCTTTGCCGTCGTACGGCAAGGTGCCCGTGACCATCTCGTAGAGAACCACGCCGAGCGAATAGAGGTCGGTCCGACGGTCTACTCCAAGTCCCTCGATACATTCGGGGGCGATGTACCCGGGCGTCCCGAAGAGATGCTCGGAGAACGTGAGTGCAGGAGCATCGATGATCTTGGCGATCCCGAAATCGGTGAGCTTCACCACGTCCCCCCACGGATCGGCCGGCGGCAGCGACGCCGAGTCCGTTTGCTTCGCGTGACCTTCGAGGTTCGGCGAGTTCCAGTCCTGGCCGGTCCCCCCCCGAACGAGGAGGATGTTCTCCGGCTTTAGGTCGCGGTGGACGACGCCCATTTGGTGCGCGCGCCCGAGCGCCGCTGCGATCTGCAGTGCGACACGGACGGCCCGCCCCCACGGGAACGCGCCGCTCCCGAGCTCGTCATGAAGGGTCTGGCCGTCGACGTACTCCATGACGAGATAGGCGACGCCGTCCACTTCGCCAAAGTCCGTGATCTCGACGATATTGCGGTGATTGATTCGATTTACCGCCCGGGCCTCGCGAAGAAAGCGCTCACGATGAGCAGGATTCAAACTGAGATCCTGCCTAAGAATCTTGATCGCGCTGAGGCGATCGATCATCACGTGCCGCGCCAGGTACACCGTCGCCATCCCGCCAACTCCGAGTCGGCGAATGAGTCGATATCGCGCGGCGATCGTTCGACCCAGGTAGGGATCGTTCGTCTTCTTGAGCTCCGCGCCATCGACGGCACACACCACCGCGTCGCCGGGGTAGACCTCGGAGCAGGTCGGACAGACCTTCACGCTGCCTCGCAGGATAGGTGGCGGAGGCTCATCGCCTCGAAGGGTACCAGAGCAACCCCCGCCGCGTTCACGGGTCTTCCGCCAGGCCGAGGACCGCAAGATAAGCCGCGCGAACGTCTTCGGTCACCTCGCGATAGCGCGCAAGGAGGCTGTCCGCCGCACTCCCCTGCGGGCCATCCCGCATCCCCATCCGCCGGGCGAGCGGAGGCAAACCAGGAGCACCTTCCTCGATGAGCTGTGCGCTCGCTCCATGAAGAATGCGCAGCCGCTGCTCGATCCTCCGCAAGAAGCCGTACCCCTCGCGAAGAGAGGACGCGAGCGCGGGGTCGAGGTATCCGGCGGCTTCGAGCGCGGTGAGAGCAGTCTCGGTCTCCGTGGTTCTCACGCGACGGTCCGCGCCGTGCCGCATCTGAAGCCACTGCACGGCGAACTCTACGTCGACAATCCCACCGCGACCGAGCTTGAGGTCGTAGCGCGCTCGGCTTCCCTGTCGGCGTTCACCGGCGAGCTCTCGCTCCATGCGCGCACGAAGATGATGGACCCGCTCCGGCGGCGGCGCGCCGCGCTCGTACGCTGCGGCATGAGCCAGGGCAAGGAACGCCTTCCCGAGCGCAACGCTGCCGGCGCACGGGCGAGCTTTGACGAGCGCCTGACGTTCCCAATCGCGACCTTGAACGGTGGCCGGATCAGCGTCGGAAGAGGGGCCGTGGTAGCGCGCGAACGCGTCGATCGAGACGACGAGAAGTCCCTGGTTGCCCGAAGGGCGGAGACGCGTGTCGAGGGCATAACCGGGGCCGTCCCCGTGAGGAAGACTGAGCAAACGGAGCACGCGCTGGGCAACCCGGATACAGAGCTCCGGATCGTAGTCGTCGTATACGAAGACGAGATCGAGATCCGAGCCGTAGCCAATCTCGTTACCGCCGAGCTTTCCCATTGCCACGACGGCGAGCGACCCGTCGCCGGCAGCCATCTCGCGCAGCGCGAAGCGCGTCACCCGGCCGATGACGGCGTCGGCGAGCGCGCTCAACGTCGCCGTACAAGCGCGAGTCCCCATCTCTTCCGCAAGGTCAGCAAACCCTACCTCGAGCAACACCATCCCTTTCGCGCGGCGGAGTGCACCGACGAAAGCGTCGGGGTCGAGCGAGGCGTCGCCGGAGAGTTTTGCGATCTCTTCTTCGACGGCAAGCCTCGCGCTTGGGACGCCTGGAGTGCCGCGACCGAAGAGAAGCCGGTCCGCAAGGTCCGGGTGTCCCACGAGGGCTTCGCCTAAGAAAGCGCTCGACCCGAATAGGTTGACGAGACGCCGGAGCGCCCAAGGCTCTTCGGCCAGGGCGCGCGCATACGCGGAGGGTGTAGATAGGCGAGCGAAGAACCTGGCCATGAAGCGTGCGGCCTGTTCGGGATCGGCGGCGCCCGTGAGCGCACTCACGACAATGGCGGCGAGCTCGGGCACCTTGTCGCGAGTAGCTGCGCCGAGCACGGCGTCGGGGCGGCGGGCGAGTGAGAGCATGTGCCTCGCAAGATCCGGGGATACAGCTCCCTCGAAGTGTTCTCCTAGGCGTGCCAGCACGGCCACTTCGTCGCCGGCGTCGAGGGCAACCAGCAGTCGAGCGAGTGCCTCGGGGGCCGCCCGCGACTCGTGTTCCGGCCGGAGCGAGAGAAGTGCGCGGCGCACCCGCTTTCGTACGATCGCAAGCTCCTCCTCGAGCTCGGCGCTCGTCGCAAAACCGAGTGAGCGCGCGATGCGATCGAGGAGATCGCCTCGTTCCGGGAGGGCGTGCGTCTGGAGACCTGTCGCGAACTGGACCCGATGCTCTAGACGCCGGAGCACGAGGTAGGCCGCCTCGACCTCTCTCCCTTCGCGGTCGGTCACGAGCCCGCGCGCCCTCAGGCTTCGCAGCGCACTGAGCATGCTGGGGCTACGCAAACGCGGGTCGCGCCCTCCCCAGATGAGCTGGAGCGCCTGAACGAAAAACTCCGCCTCGCGAATGCCCCCCGCGCCGAGCTTTAGGTCACGCTCGGGATCGGCCGCGAGCTCCACGCGCGCCCGCTCCGCCAGAGCGATCATGCCATCCGCCACTCGAGGCTCGATCGCCCGCCGCCATACGAAGGGAGCCAGTGCGTCGAGCAGCCTTTTTCCGAACGCTAGATCCCCAGCCACCGGTCGCGCACGGATCAACGCGGCCCTCTCCCACGTTCGGCCCCACGTCTCGTAGTAACGCTCTGCCGAAGCGAGGGCGTTCACGAGCGGGCCCCGCGATCCTTCGGGCCGAAGGCGCATGTCGACGCGCCACACGCTTCCGTCTTCGGTGAGATCCTCCAAGGTCGCGATGAATCGCTGCGTGACGCGCGTGAAGTGCTCGTGCAGGGTCTGCTCGGAGAGCTTTCCATCCTTGTGGACGGCACCCTCATCCGTCTCGTAAAAGACCATCAGGTCGACATCGCTACCCGCATTCAGCTCGCGCCCGCCAAGCTTGCCCATCCCAATGACGGCGGCCGGGCACGGTCCGCCATCGTCGGCGAGCGGAACACCGAAGCGCTTCGCCGCCCACCCCTGTGCCTCATCGAAGGCCAAGCCGATGCAAGTGTCGGCAAGGTCCGAGAGTTCGCGCGCGGTGACGTCGACGTCGTTGCCGGTGTTCGGAAGCAGCTCGCGCAGCGCGATGCGGATTTTCTCGCGCCGGGCGAGAACGCGCAAGCCCCGGGTCACGACCTGCGAGTCGGTGCCATTCCCCACGAGAAGCGACGCCGCACGTCGGAAGCTGCGACCGTCGCGAGCGGTCTTCGTGCCCGCACGGGCGACCGCCATCGCATCTTCGGCGTGCGCATCGAGAAGGAGGCCTATCGCGGGATAAGCACACGCGAGAAGCACCGCGAGATCGATCGGTTCGTCCCCGACGAGTGCGGCATAGTGGGCGCGGAGCGCCGCAACTTCCGTCTCTCCTCCGATGGCATCGGCCAGCCTTCGAAAAGGCTTCTCCTCTTCGGCAACCCCGGACCGGGTCAAACGCCCGGACCCCACAACCGGAACATCATGATGACGCACCAGTCGAACGCAGCGTGCGACAAAATGCTCGGCGCGAGTCGGCCGAAGTAGCGTGCCATGAATCCCCAGACGAGCCCTAGCGCGAGGGCCGCGAGAAGGAGTATGGGGTTCATCCCGGCGACCGGGTCTCTAAGCCTCCAGAGCGTGGGTGTCTGCGCGAACGCATAGAGGACGGCCGCCCAGATCCAAGCCGTGCGCGATCCGACCGACTCGGCGATCTGACGGGTGACCAGGCCGCGCCAAACGACTTCCTCGAAAGCGGCTGCGAGGACGATGGCGACGGCAACCAACGCACCGTGCGCGCGTAGCGATACCGGGTCGCCGACCTGTCGATAGAGAAGCGCAATCCAGCTCTCGCGTGGATTTCCGACTGGGGCGACGACGTGGACGAAAGCGAGCGCCGCACCGACGAGGGCGATCGCGGACACGATCCCCCTCGTAGGATCACCCCAGACGGGCTTCAGCCAATCGACGAGCTCGCCGTCACGATGCGCGCGCAGCATGGCGAAGAGGCCGACGATGAGGCTGGGGGCTACCGCCAGGACCCAGAACCACACCGTTCCCGCCCGTTCCACCGAGAAGGCGGCGTCGACGGCAATGGCGGTCAGCGCGGCGATGCCGAGCGGCCATGCCAGGCGACCGACTCCGGCACTCGTCCGACTGGGGCCCTCCGGGGATACAGGGCTCGATGAAGGTTCCGGGGTCGCTGTGCTCGCGCTCGAATCGGGGGTGCCCATGTACGCGCGAAGACTATACCCGGACCGCCGAGCGATGCGGCACGACGATCGCCGGTGCGTCACCGATAGGGACCGTCCCCTACGGCGGCCGCGAGCCGCGCTACGATCTTCACCGCGGACTGCAGTCGCGCGACATCGAACAAGAGCCCCGGGAAGGCGACGTGAACAGTCTCTTCGTTACCCCAGACCCTGACAGGTCGCGCATGGGCGAAAGAGTCGATGAACTCCGCGTCGAATCGCGCGGCGGTCGCCGACACGCCCGTCGATCGCACTTCGATCGCGTCCCAGAGGGCTGGCTCGAGCTCGACCATTGCCCCGTCACGTTCTCGGAGAGTTCCCTTTTCCGCCGCTACGAAGTGGTCAACTCTTCCGGGAGGGCGCCTCCCCCAGACGGACGTCAAGAGCCGGCCTCGGAGCGGCTTCGGCAGCGACTCACTGCGTACGAGATCGATGAACACCGCCGTCCCCCGCTCTTGGATCTCGAGACGAGGCTCGGGGTCAGCCCACGGCTCTGCCACGACGACGCCGTGGAGTTCCTGGGCCAGCCGGCGCCATTCCGCGCGGAGCGCTGCGCCCCGTCCCGCCAGGAGGACGCAAGCCTTTGCCGCGCGCAAGAGGGCGTGATCGTCGTTCTCGATGTCGCGCCGGATCGACGTCACTTGTCCTCCCGCGACGAGCTCGTGGGAATACGGCCGGGCTTCGAACAGCGCGCCGGTGACTTCCGGCACGAGCCACGCGCGCGCGAGATCTTCGTCGCTGGTCTTCACGGCGAAGCGCTGGTCGAAAGGACCGTCACCGAGCGCGATATCCTGCGCTCCGAGAGCCTTGCCGATCGACGAAAGGATGCCTTTTTCGCGAAGAGTCAGGCTGAGATCCGAGGGACCTTCGCCAGCGGCTTGAATTCGAGTGAAGGTCGTCGAGGATTTGCCGTCTCCCACCTGGTAGTGGTCGATGATGACTCGTCTGCCCCATGCGACCGCCGAGATCGACATAGGAGTCTTCGAGAACCATCCCGACGCTGGAACGAACTCTCCCTGCAGATCGCTCGCCGCGGCCCGCCACGCAGTATCTTGCCGCTCCGCCTTCTTCCTCAGGTACACGAAGTGCCGCCACGCAGCCGCCGACACGCCGACCACCACGAACGCGAGCGGGAAGATGTCCGTCACTTCCCTACTCATAGCCTCCGTTTCACGTTGCCGTATCCTGCAAGCGCCTTAGGTTCACGCGCATGAGCGCCCCTTACCGCAACGAGCTCGAGTCGTTGCGCGCCGAGAACCAGCGCCTTCGTGCCGAGCTTGAACGACGTCGTCGATCGCGTCCCCTCCTGGCGGTCGCGCTGGCATCACTGGACGTTGGCGCGATCGTCTTCCTAAGGCCGTGGCTCAACGCTTCGAGCGACACGAGCTTTTGGGGTGCGTTTCTCGTCATCCTGCTCTTGGCGATCGCCGCCACGGCGGCCGCGCTCGGACGAGGCCCGTCGTTTCGCTGAATCGCAAACCGAGGGCAACTGCGCACAACGGCGGGCGTGCGCTTGAGATGGCCCCTCTTGCATTCCGCTGTGGCGTGCGTGAGGGTGCGCCGCATGGCTACGCGATTTGGTTCAGGATTCGATGCGGCGGGGACGGCGCGTTCGGCCAAGCGCTTCCTGACCTTCATCGCCGTCGTGGGGTTGCTCCTCTTCGCCGGCTGCGAGATGACTACGCGCGTCGACGCCGGCCACGTCGGCATTCGCGTCAAGCTCGCCGGCAGCGATCGCGGCGTGCAAGACATGCCTGTCGTAACAGGGTGGGTCTTTTATAACCCCATCTCCGAGCAGATCGTCATCTTCCCCACGAGCGTGCAAAACGTCGTCTGGTCGTTGAATCCGCACGAAGGCAGACCGGTCGACGAATCGATCACTTTCTCGTCGAGCGAAGGCGTCAACGTGAACGCCGACATCGGTCTGTCGTTCCACATCGAGCCGAGCCTGGCGCCTAGGCTCTACGGCCGCTTCCGGCAAAACGACATGCTGGAGCTCGCCGACGGCTACGTCCGCAACACCGTGCGCGAAGCGTTCAACGACGTGGCGTCGAAGATTCCTGTTCAGGACGTCTACGGGGCGGGCAAGTCCAAGATGCTCGCAGAAGCCACCCAGCGCTGCCGCGACGTGCTCGGCAAGGATGGCTTCGTCATCGACCAACTCACCTTCAACGGAGCTCTCCGCCTGCCGCAGAATGTCGCGGATGCCATCAACCGGGCGATGGAGGCGACGCAGAACGCCATCCAAAGCGAGAACCGAGTCCGGCAAGTGAAGGCCGAGGCGGAGCAGGCGATCACCAAGGCGACCGGCGCCGCGGAGGCGGCGCGCCAGCAAGCGCAAGGAGAGGGCGACGCGCTGCTCATCCGGGCTCGCTCCGAGGCCAAGGCGAACGAGATCATTCGGCTCTCGATGAGCGCGTCGGTCTTGCAATATCGCGCGCTCGAACATTGGGACGGCAAGCTCCCCACGTACAACGGCGGCGGACAGCTCCCTCTTCTCACCATCGACGCCACCAAGCTCGGCACCGGCATGGACGAGACGGCCCGCGAAAAGCGGCTCAAGGATCTCCTCCAGGAAGATGCGCCGCAGGGCGGTTCCAGTGGTGGCCATTCGGTCGACGCGCCCGCTCCCCCCATTCCCCCCATCCCCCCCGCGCCCCCGCCACCCGCGTCTCCTGCCGGAAAGCCCGCGAAATAGAGGCGGTGTTTGACCTCGTCCCGAGTGCAAGGTATACGAGCGGCGCGATATACAGTGAGCTCACACGGCCTGCCGTGGCACTTCCGCTGCACTTTTGGTGCAAGGACGTGCCGGGCCGAGGAGACGCGATCGCAAGACTCGAGCTTGACGGTCCCGATTGAGGGCGCGCTATGAGGGCGCGTCAGAACGGGATCCACTTTGGGGTTCCCCCCTGGGGATGGAACGACACCAATGACGTTTACAGAAGCCGCCGCTGAGGTCCTGCGCCTCGCCGGCAAACCGTTGCACTACAAAGAGATTACAGAGCTCGCGATCGAGAAGAATCTTCTCTCTCACGTGGGCAAGAGCCCGGAAGTCACGATGGGCGCGAGACTCGCGGCGCTCCTCAAGAAGGAAGACAAGACGAACCCCATCGTCCGGGTGAAGCCGGGCGTCTTCGCGCTGCGCGATTGGGACGACAAGAAGGGCAAGCGCGGGCAGAAAGAAGCGGCGGACGACGCCGAAGCGCCCGAAGACACGTCGATGGAGGTCAACGCCCTCGAGGTCGAAGCGGCCACCCGCGTAGCGGCGGCCCCTCCAGAATTCGATGCGGACGACGCCGACGACGACAAGCCGATTGTCTCGGGAGAGGATGCGCTGCGCGCTGACCTCGCCGCCAGCGGCGCCGAGCTGTTCGACGATGAGGACGATGACGATCAGCCGATCCTTGCGTCGTCCCCTAGCAGCCCGGCGGTCGGCAGCGCCTCCCACGGCGACGCCCCTGTAACCGAGGGGGGCCGCCGGCGACGACGACGACGGCGTCGCGGTCGCGGGGGATCCGTCGGCTCCGTCGGCTCAGTCGAAAACGGGGGGGCGGGTGGCGGCGGGGGCCTCGATAGAGGTCCGGGGTCCCGGCTTGACGGGGGAGCAGCCGCGCCGCCGATCCAGCCGAACGCAATCATCTCGATCGATGGCGATACCCCCACGAACGCCATGCGAGACCCACTTTCACCCGCGCCGCGGCCGCTCGTTCGGGATCGTCAGCAGATCATGGCGGGGGGCGCGCCAAGCGGAATCGACGTCCCGCTCGGTGAGGGCGAGGAGCTCTTGGGGAAAGATCTCGCCGATGCCGCAGCAATCGTTCTCGGCACGTGCGATCGGAACGCGGGGCCCGTTACTGTCCGCACGCTGGTCGACGCGCTCATGCGTCGCGGGCGCTTGTCGGGGGATCCCGTCGTCGCCATGAGCCAAGTCTCGGCATCCATGCGCGCCGACAACTTGAGAAGGACAGCGTCGTCACAACGCCCAAGATTTCGATTCGCCAACGGTTCACGCGTGGCCTTGACGGACTGGTCTCTCGGGCCTGACCTCTGGCGCTTTGAGCAGGACGTCATCGCCGCCGTCGACCGCTACCGCGAAGCCGCTCGGCGCGCCATGTTACGGCGGCTGCAAGAGCTTCCCGGTCACGCCTTCATCGAGCTGGCCTTGGTCGGTCTCGAGCGGGTCGGGATGTCCAACGTGCGAGCCGTCAGGCGCGCGGGATCTCCGGGAGGCGAAGCGCATTTCATGGCAACGCACCGAACCGGGAGCGACGAAATTCGTACGGGCATCGTCATCCGGAAAGATGGCCGTGAGATTGGCCGCGAACGGGTAAGCGACCTTCGTGGAGCACTTCACCACTACGGCCCGGCTGCGGCCGGGTGGCTCGTAACGACCGGACAGGTTCTGTCCGGTGCTCGGGAAGAGGCGGGAGCTGTCGGCGCGGCGCCGATCGCACTCTATGACGGCCTTTCGTTCTGCAAGATGCTCGAAGAAAACGACGTCGCGGTCATACGTACCCGCTTTCCTGTCGCGATTCCCGACCTAGAGCTCCTCGAAACTCTGCGTGGATAGCCAACGATGGAGGTCGTCGTCGCATTCGCCGTGGCGACCTTTTTCGGCCTCCTCG
>Ga0182024_10013539_pt1 | contig 15902 bp, 14 predicted proteins | sample P32metaG_FD_120480 | JGI IMG/M metagenome (GOLD analysis project Ga0182024, IMG submission 120480) | Permafrost microbial communities from Stordalen Mire, Sweden - P3-2 metaG (Illumina Assembly) | ecosystem: Environmental > Terrestrial > Soil > Wetlands > Permafrost | place: Sweden: Stordalen... | reverse complement strand
GCGCCCGACGAGGTCAAGTTCCTGATGGTCGACCCCAAGCGCGTGGAGCTCACGCCCTACGACGGCATCCCCCACCTCCTGCGTCCGGTGATCTCCAACCCCAAGGAGGCCGCCGGGGCCCTGCGCCTGCTGCTGGAGGAGATGGAGGACCGCTACAAGCTCCTCGCCGCGGCCGGCATGCGCAAGATCGACGACTACAACGAGTGGATCGCCGCCCGCCAGGAACAGAAGGACGCCAGCCCGGCCATGGAAGACGAGGAGCTGTCGGACATCCCCAAAGAGAAGGACCCCCACCACCGCCTGCCCTACATCGTGGTGGTGGTGGACGAGCTGGCGGACCTGATGATGGTCAGCGCCAACGAGGTGGAGAACGGCATCTGCCGCCTGGCCCAGATGGCCCGCGGTGTGGGCATACACCTGGTCATCGCCACCCAGCGCCCTTCGGTGGACGTGATCACGGGCGTCATCAAGGCCAACCTGCCCAGCCGCATCGCCTTCCAGGTGTCCAGCAAGATCGACAGCCGCACCATCCTCGACGGCAGCGGAGCGGAGGCCCTGCTGGGCAAGGGCGACATGCTGTACAGCCCCTACAACGTCAACAAGCCCGTGCGGGTGCAGGGCTGCTTCCTCTCGGGCGCCGAGGTGGCGCGGGTGGTGGCCCACGTCAAAGGCCAGGCCGAGCCGGTCTACGACCCCCGTTTCGCCCTGGCGGCCCCCTCCTTTGAGGCCGACCCGGACGAGGCCGGCGAGGACTTCGGGGACGTGGACGACGAACTCTACGAACAGGCCCTGCGCGTGGTCATCTCCGCGGGCCAGGGAAGCACCAGCGTGCTTCAGCGCCGCCTCAAGCTCGGCTTCGGGCGCGCCGCCCGCCTGCTGGACCGCATGGAGGCCGAAGGCTACATCGGGCCCGCGGAGCACAACAAGCCGCGCAAGCTGCTCATCAAGCCTTCGGACTACGCCGACGGCTCCCCGGACTCGGCGCCGGCGTCCTGATCCCCGCGCGGGCCCGTTCCTTAGCTTTGCTGGCCGCCTTGGCCCCGGCCTTCCTGTGCGCCCGCACCCCGGCGCCCGTGCCGTCCCCGCCGCGCCGCGCAAAGCGCGAGGCGCCCCTGCGCTTTTTGCCCGGGGACGTGCTCCAATCCCTCTTGGAAGCCTCGGATCGCCGGGCCTGGACCACGGCCCAGGTGGACAAAACCGAGCTGAATTTGGGCGCGGCGGCGGTCGCAGAGGGGACACCCAAAGGGGCCGCCCTTGGGGAGGCCCAAGGGGAATCCCCTTCCAGCCGAAGCCTAATGACGGCCAGCGGCAGCCGGGCCCGCCTCGAAATCCGGACCCCGGCCCCGGGCCTGATCGTGGCGGACGGGAAGCACCTGTGGGTGGAGCTGCCCCAGGTGGACCAGGTCTACCGTTACGACCAGGCCCAGATGGCCGCCTCGGGAAATTTCTTCCTCGACCTGGCATCCAGCATTCGTCATTATGCCAAGGGCAGCGTCAAGCGGCGCTTCCGTCCGGGCGACGGCTACGACGAAACCCGGGTCTCGGCGTTCGAACTGGTGCCCCTGCGGCGCGAGCCCGGGGGCTTTGAACGTATGCGCGTCTGGGTCGACACGCGCCGCTGGGTGGTGCTGCGGGTGCAGCTGGATTCGGGCGGGTCGCGCAGCGACATCACGTTCAGCCACATCCGGGTCATGAGCTGGAGGGGCCTGCGGGCCGATCCCGGCCAGGCCCTGCCCAAGGGCATTTTCAAGTACACGCGGCCGAAAGCATTCGAGGTTTTCAAGATAGACCTATGAGCCCCACATGAGCCCGATGTCTATGGAACGCAACGAGGTTTTGAACCTTTATCTTTGCGAGCTCCGGCGCGCGGCCAAGCTGAGCGTTGAACAGGTGTGCGCGCGCACCAAGATACAGCCCCGCTTTGTGGACGCCATCGAGGCCGGCCATTTCGCCGAAGTCCCTTCCAATACGCACCTGCGCGCCTTCAGCCTGGCCATGGCCAACGCCTGCGGAGGGGATGAGGCCCATACGGCCATGCTGGTGCGCCGCCTGCTGTCGGTCACCGCGCCGCTTCCCACGGCTGAGACGGGCGGGCGCGGATTCGACACCCCGGCGCCCGCGCCGTCCCTGGCCGTGGAGCCCATGAATTCCGTCGCGTTCCAGGCCCCCCAGCCGGCCTTCGCCTCGGCCGGCCAGGCGCAGGCCCCGTCGATGGCCGCGGCCCTGGGTTCCTCGTCCTTGGTCGCGGCTTCGGACCGGCTTCGCTCCCTGCCCCTGTCCGTCCTCCTGACCCTGCTGGCCCTGGCCGGCACGCTGAGCTACGGCGCGGCCTGGTCCGTGGAGCATTGGCGCCAGCGCGAGGTTTCCGAGGTATTGGGCTCCCAGGTCGGGGAGGCCCCGTCCGCCTCCCCCCCCGCGGGCGCCCTCGCCCCGGCCGGCTCCGCGGCATCCCAAAAGGGCGCCAGCGCTCCCGCGGCCGCGGCGGGCGCCCAGGCCGCGGCGGCTCCCGCGTCCGGCGTGGCCGCCCCCATGCTGGGGCTGACCCTGCGCGCCCGGCGCGCCTGTTGGCTGGTCTTGGACATCGACGGCAAACGCCTGCCCACCATCACCATGCAGGACGGGGACAAATTCAACTGGAACGTTTCCCAGCGCGCCGTGCTGCTGGCGGGCAACCTGGGCGCCCTAAGGGTCTGGTGGCAAGGGGACAATCTGGGCTATCTGGGCGACCTGGACCAGCGCGCGAACGCCATGGTCTTCGAACGCGGCCATGCACCCCACCTTGACCCGTCCGCCGCCCTGGACCTTCCCGTCGGCATCCCCCAATAGGGCGGACAAGCCGGCCCCCCTCAAGCCCGAAACCATGGCCGATGAAAGTTCTTTCGATGTGGTGTCCAAGCCCAATCTCCAGGAGCTGGACAACGCCATCAACCAGACGCTCAAGGAGCTCGCCACCCGCTTCGACTTCCGGGGGGTGCATTTCAAGGTCGAGCTGGACGGCAAGGCCAAGGAGCTGAAGCTGGAGAGCGACAGCGAGGGGCGGCTGAAGTCCGTCGTCGACGTGCTCCAGGGCAAGCTGATCAAGCGGGGCCTGAGCCTGCGCTGCGTGGATTTGCAGGACGCCCAGCCGGGGGGCGCCGGGATCTGGCGCCAGAGCGCCAAGCTGGTGGACGGCATCCCCATGGAAAAGGCGAAGCAGGCGGTCGCCTCCATCAAGGAAAAGAAATTCAAGGTCACCGCCAGCATCCAGGGCGAGAGCGTTCGCGTCAGCTCGAAAAGCAAGGACGAGCTCCAGGCGGTCATGGCCCATGTGAAGGGCCTGGACCTGGGGGTCGATCTCCAATTCACCAACTTCAAGTAGGGGCGGGCATGAAGCGTTCCGCGGTTTTATCCTTGTCGGCGCTCATGGCGGGCGTTTTCCTGGCCGTGGCCGGCGCGGCCTGGGCCCTTGATCCTTTGCCGACCGTCGTCCAGGGCCCGGGCTACAGCACCTGGACCCTTGAGGCCGACCTGCCCCTGGTGAAGCTGGAGGACGCCATGGCGGACCTGCGCTCCGCCGACGAGATCCGCTACACCGCCGTATTGGCGTCCTTGGGGATCAAGAAAGAGGACCAGGGCCGCGGCGAATTCGTCCTGCCCCGGATCGACGCCCCCATCGCGGCCACCACCCAGTTCCTCAGTTTCGACCGGCGCAAGCTGGCCGTCCTGACCGCGCCGGTGCTCGGCCACCACAGCTGGTACGCGGTCATCCTGCGCCAGGACGGGGACGGCGAGGCCTATTGGCGGGCCTTCCAGGTCTTCGTCTTCGACACCGACCCGGAGACGGGCCTGGTCCAGTCCTTTCCCGACATCCTGGGTGATGACATCCGTTTCTGGCAGGTCGACCACGCGGTCAAGGACGACGTCTACGGCCGCGCCCAGGTGAGCAGCATCTTCAAGTATGACGAGACCGGCCGCATGCGCCTATGCTACCAGGAATTGTCCGACGCCTACCTTACGGCCAAGTTCATGGGCCGCTCCCTGCGCCTGAAGCAGACCCTGGCCTTCCCCGGGGACCAGACCATCGTGCGCAAACTCGCCTTGAGCTCCTACCCCTGGATGAAGCGCGAGGAATTCGAGCAGTACCAGGGCGTCGCCCCCGCGCAGGCCCTGCCCTCGAAGTCCTGGAAAGTGCGGGAGACCTTCGCCTGGGACCCGGCCGATTTCGACTTCTATAACCCCGACCAGGAACTGTATAAATTGACCCACGCCCCTTCGCCCTTGGTCCGCGGGGCAGCGGCCCAACGCCTGGGCGAGCACCTCAAGGCCGCCCCGGCCGCCATGGCCCGGGCCGTCTGGCACGACCAGGACCCGCTCGTGCGCATCCAAACGGCCCTGGCCCTGGCCGAGATCGGCGACCCGTCGGCCCTGCGGGCGCTGAACAAGGCGCTGGCCAATTGGAACGAGGACGACACCGTGCGGCAGGCCCTTGAGGGCGCCAAGGAGCGGCTCATGGAGATCAAGGACGCCGCCGCCGCGCCCGCGGACGCCGCGGCCGGCCCGCCGCCCGCCGCGCAGAACTAGCGCATTCGATGAAGCAAAATGTGCGCATCGGCATGGTGTCGCTGGGCTGTCCCAAAAACCTGGTGGACAGCGAACTCATGCTCGGCCAGCTGGCCCAGCACCAGTACGAGGTGACCGCGGACCCGGCCGACGCCGAGGTCCTCATCGTCAACACCTGCGGCTTCATCGACAAGGCCCGCCGCGAAAGCGTGGACACCATCCTTGAGATGGCCGAATACAAGCGCAAGGGAAGCTGCCGGAAGCTGCTGGTCACGGGCTGCCTGGTGCAGGGCTACGGCGAGGAGATGAAGCGCGAGCTGCCCGAGGTGGACGCCTTTCTCGGCAGCGCCGACTATGCCGGCATCGCCCAGGTGGTCAAGGGCCTGCTCGGCGACAAGCGCGACGACGATGTCCTGTTGAAGGTCTCCAATCCGGTCTGGCTCTACGATTCCCAAAGCCCGCGCCTGCTGAGCACGCCGCCCTACATGGCCTACCTGAAGATCGCGGAGGGCTGCGACCACGCCTGCGCCTTCTGCGCCATCCCGAAACTGCGCGGGCGCATGCGCAGCCGGCCCGTGGAGGACATCCTCACCGAGGCCCGGGCCCTGGCCGCGCGCGGGGTGAAGGAACTCAACGTCATCAGCCAGGACACCAGCGAGTATGGGCGCGACCTTTACGGCAAGCCCCACCTTAAGGAGCTGATGCAGGGCCTGGCCGGGGTGGAGGGCCTGCGCTGGGTGCGCCTGCACTACCTCTACCCCGCCTACCTTGATGACGCCCTCATGGACGTGATGGCCCGCGAGGAGCGCCTGGCCAAGTATGTGGACCTTCCCCTGCAGCACGGGGACGACGCCATGCTCAAGGCCATGCGCCGGCCCGGCACGCGCGGCGGGAATCTGGCCCTGCTGGAGCGTTTCCGCAAGCGGGTCCCGGGCGCGGCCCTGCGGTCCAGCTTCATCGTGGGCTATCCTGGCGAGACCGAGGCCCAGTTCGAGTCGCTCCTTTCCTTCCTCGAGGAGGCCCAGTTGGACCGGGTGGGCGTCTTCAGCTACAGCCAGGAGGCCCTGACCCCTTCCGGCGGCCTGGACGGCCAGGTGGCCGAAAAGGTCAAGGAACGCCGCCGCAAGCTCCTGATGCGCGCGGCCTCGGCCCTGTCCGAGAAGCGCCTGCGCCGCCACCAGGGCAGCGTTCTCGACGTGATGGTCGAGCGGCCCTCCCGCGGGGCCGACACGGCCGTGGTGGATTCGGTGGAGCACGGGGCCCTGGCGCCCGAGCGCAAGGCCCCGGGCTTCCGCCGTTCGGCCAAGGACCTGTGGGTGGGCAGGACGCAATGGGACGCCCCGGACATCGACGGCAAGGTCTATTTCTCCCCGCTCCCGGGCGCCGTCCTGAAGCCCGGCGACTTCGTGCGGGTGCGCATCGAACAAAGCACGGAACATGACCTGGTCGGAAGCCTGCAATGAGCGCGCGGCGGGGCGGCCGTTTTTTCAGTAAATTTCTGGCCCTGCCTTTCCCCCTGTTCCGCTGGCGCAAGGTCAACCTCGCCAACCAACTGACGCTCCTGCGCATCGTTCTGCTGCCCCTCTACGCCTACCTCTTCATGGGCGACAGCATCGCCGCCCAATGGGGCAGCCTGGGCGTCTTCATGGTGTGCGCGCTCACGGACTGGCTGGACGGCTACGTGGCCCGCAAGTTCAACCTGGTGACCAATTTCGGCAAGATCATGGACCCCTTGGCCGACAAGCTCCTCATGCTGACCGCCATGATACTCTTCGTCCAGGTCGGGCTGGTCCCGGGCTGGATGATCGTGGTGATCTGGTGGCGGGAACTCGCCGTGACCGGCCTGCGCACGCTGGTGGCCGCGCGGCGCACGGTGCTGGCGGCGGACGCCTGGGGCAAGGCCAAGACGTTCTCCCAGGTGGTGGCCATCGTCGGCGGCATGCTGGTCTACTTCCTCCAGAACACCCTCAACGCCTACAACGTCGACTGGCGCTTGCACCTCGAAAACTTCGGCCCCGGCGGCGAGCTGTGCGCCCGCATCCTGGACACCAACGCCATCCCCTATTGGACCATGCTGGTGGCGACCGCCTTGAGCCTGTATTCGGGCATCCATTATTTCTGGAAGAACTGGACCTTGATCTGCCTTGAGCTGGAAGAAGCCGAGAAGGTGGACGCATGAAAAAGACCGCGCGCAGCTCCCGGATGAAGACCAAGGCCAAGGCGAAACCCAAGGCGCCCGCGGCGCCGGCGTCGCCACGCCCAGGCAAGCCCGCCCCGGCCTGGGTCTGGATCCTGGGCACCTGGTTCGGATCCGGCCTCTCCCCCATCATTCCCGGCACGGCCGGGACCGCGGCCTCGCTGCCCCTGGCCTGGGCTTTGGGCGCTCTGCTGCCGGTCTGGGGAGCCTGGAGCCCGTGGTGCCTCTTCGCCAGCCTGGTCCTTTTTTATCCCGCTGTCCTGGCCGCCGACCGGGTGGAAATCGCCCTCGGAAAGCACGATCCGGGCGCGGTGGTCGTCGACGAAACCTTGGGCACCCTTTTGACCATGGCTTTCCTGCCCGCGTCCGCCTTCCATCAATGGCAGGCCTATGCCGCGGCATTTTTTCTCTTCCGCATCCTCGACGTCTGGAAGCCGGGCGTGATCGGCCGCAGCCAGTCCCTGCCGGGCGGCTGGGGCATCGTGATCGACGACGCTTTGGCGGGCTTGCTGGGCGGGGCGCTGCTGGGCCTGCTCTGGTGGCTGGAGCTGCGATGAGGCTTAAATCCGCCGGAGCCGCGACGCAAGGCAAGACGCGTTATCAACAATGGGAGCGCACCCAATCCCACTGGAATGACGAGCAGTTCCTGGCCGAGACCGCCAACGCGTTCATGAAGCGGCGCTGGCGCAGGCTGAACCGGCGCGTGGCGGCGTTCTGCGGCGCGGAAGCCCGGCGCCTGGCCCGGGGCCTGGACATGGTCGACGTCGGCTGCGCGCACGCTGACTTCGAGGCTTGGGGCCGCCCCGCTTTGGCGAGCTACACCGGGGTGGAGCCGAGCGCGGCCCTGCTGCCAAAGGACCGTTCGGAAGGCGCGGCCTTCCGCCTGATCCGCGGCAAGGCCGAGCGGCTGCCTTGCCCGCCCCGGAGCGCGGATTTGGTCCTGCTCAAGGAAGTGCTGGACCATTGTTATGACCCGGGCGCCGTGCTCGCGGAGGCCGCCCGGGTCCTGCGTCCCGGCGGCGTGGTCCTCCTGACCCTGACCAATGACCGGGCCTGGTACAAGCGCCTGCTGCCCGGCCGGGCCGCGCGCATCAAGGCGGGCCAGGACGACCATTTGTTTTTCTTCCACCCCGATTGGGTCAAGGACCTGCTCCTCCAGGCCGGCTTCACGGACCTGGGCACGGAGGATTCCCACTACCTGCGCCTGCCCTACCGCGTCGAATCCGCGCTGGGCGCCCTGCCCGAGCCCTGGACCGACGCCCTCCTGGCCGGGACCGACGCCGTCGGGGCGTTGAGCCTGCCCGGCTTGGGCGGCAGTTTTTGGAGCTGGGCCCGTCGGTGAGCCGCGAAGCGCCGATGAAAAAGCGCGGCCTGAAAATCGCCGTCGACGCCCGGGTCCTGGGCCAGCGCGGCGTGGGCCGTTATCTGGCCAACCTATTGAGGGCCTTGGCCGGGACCCGCGAAGATCTTGCGGTCCGGCTCTACCTGGGGCCGTCCTCGGCGCGTGAAGCCGCGCCCAAGGATTCCCGCTTCAGTGTAGAGGAGCTTGGCGGCGCGCATCCGGCCTGGGCCGAGCAGGTCCTCATCCCCCGCCGAGCCCGCGCCTGGGGGGCCCAGGTCCTCCACTACCCCGATAACAGCGGGGCGCTCCGGCCGGGGCTGCCCATGGCGCTGACCATGCATGACACGATGTGGAGGCGGCCTTTGGGCGAGGCCATAGCGAGACCCACCGGGCGCCAGCGCCTGCAGGACCGCTACCGTAAATGGGTCTGCCCCCGGGCGGCTTTGGCGGCCTCGGTGGTGATCACCGTGTCGCGGCACTCCGCGGAAGACATCGCCGCCACCGTCGGCGTGCCCGCCGGACGGCTGCGATGCATACCCAGCGGCGTGGATCCCGTGTTCACCGGCCGCTTGCCGGCGTCCCGGGTCCGCCGCTTGGTTCTGGGCCTGGGCCTAAGTGCGGGCAGGCCCTTTGTCCTGGCCTCAGGGGCCGCGGACAAGCGCAAGAACATAGACCGGCTGATCCAGGCCTTCGCCCTGGCGCGCCGGAGCGATCCCCGTTTGGCCGGCGCGGTCTTGGCCGTCACCTCGCTGCGGCCTGGGGAGGCCGCCACCACCACCTATGCGGCCACGGCCGCCGCCGCGGGTGCGGCGGATTCCCTGCGCTTTCTGCCCTACGTGAGCGACGTACAGATGAAGGCGCTCTACCAAGCGGCCCTGTGCTACGCCTTCCCCAGCCTGTGGGAAGGCTTCGGCCTTCCCGTTCTGGAGGCCTTCAGCATGGGCTGCCCTGTCCTGGCGGCCGACGCGACGGCCCTGCCCGAGGTCGCGGGCCGCGCCGCGGTTTACGCCGATCCCTTGGACGTGGCGGACCTGGCCCGGGGCTTGAGCCTGGCTGCGTCCCCCAAAGGCCGCCCGAACCGGTCCGCTCTGGCGCGGGTCCAATTAAGGCGCTTCACCTGGAGCGCCAGCGCGCGCATGCACCTGCATGCCTTCCGTGAAGCCGCCTTCGGCGTCGCCGGCGCGGGTCCGGACCAAGGGATGCGGACATGAGGGGCAAGGCGTCCAGGAAGCCGGGCTGGCTGGGGTCTGAGGGCGGAAAGGACCTGGTTTTTTGCGGCCTGCTCCTGGTGCTGGTGCTGGTCTTCCTGCGTTCCATCCTGGGTCCGGGCACGGTTTATAGTTCCTATGATTTCGCCCGCGATTTTTACCCAAGCTATCAATGGCTCCACGAGCATTACGCCGCCCACCAGGGCGTGTTTTGGGACCAAAGCTCAGGGCTGGGCAACCCCATCTTCGACCTCGGCAGCAGCGCCTACCTTTACCTTCCCCTGCGCTGCATCGTCACCTATTTCAACGCCGCTCCGGCCGTCGCCCTCTGCCTCATCGTCCACTTTTACATCGCGGCCCTGGGCGCGTACTTTCTGGCCCGCTCCCAAAAGGCCTCGGCCCCGGCCGGCTTTGTGGCCGCGATCGCCGTGGTTTTTTCGGGCGGCATGGCCGATTGCACGAGTTCCTTCGGTCTCGTGATACCCCTGGCCTGGTTTCCCTGGATGATCCTGGGGCTCTTGCTCATCCAGGACTCGGCGCGGCCCTTCGGGCGCAGCGCCCAGGCCGGCGCGGCCGTGCTGGGCCTGGCCACGGGGCTGGCCTTCCTCGGGGGCCATATCGGCATGGGGCTCTGCCAGGTTTATGTCCTGGCGGTTCTCTATTTGGTCCATTGCCTGCTTGGGCCGGACCGCGTCCGGCTGCTGAAGTGCTCCTTGCCCGGCCTTCTCGCGGCGGCCCTCATCGCCAGCCTGCTCTACGGGGGCCAGGCCTTGGCCCTGCTCCGGCTCGCGGCGCAAGCCGGCAGGGGAGGCTCCTACACCGAAGCCGCGGCCGCGGCCGGGGCCATGAACCCGGTCACCCTGGGGCAGGTCTTCCTGCCCCACCTGCTCGGACGCCTGAGGGACGCGACGTTCCTGGGCCAGTCTTGGCGCTTCGGCACCAATGATCCCCAGGGGATCGCGCTTTATATGGGCGTCGCGGCCTTTGTGTTGGCGGTTTTTTATATGGTGTCGTCGCCGTGGCGCCGCATCCTGCCCTGGGCCGCGGCCTGGCTCTTTTTGGTCCTCTATGCCCTGGGAAACTGGACCCCTCTCTTCACCTTGTTTTATTACCGGCTCCCCTTTTTGGGGCACCTGCATTGGGCGGTGCGGGCCGCCTGCCAATGCGGGCCGCTCCTGTGCGTGCCCATAGCCCATGGCCTGGACCGCCTGCGGGCCCGCCCAGAAGCCTGGCCCGGGCGCCTGGCCGGGGGACTAGGCGTCGCTTTGGTCCTGCTGTCCTTGAGCTTGCGGGCGGCGGATCCCTTGATCGAAGCCGAAGGACGTCGCTTTGTGCTGCACCACATCGTCGGCAGCGCCCTGCACGCCTACACGCCGGATTTCTACCTGGACAAGCTGGCCCGGTGGCTGGCCGGGATGCGGGTCCACGTGCTGTGCCAGGGGGCCTGGGCCCTGGCGACCGGCCTGGTTCTGGCGCTGCTGGCCAGGGCGAAGTCCCGGTCCCGACGCGCCTGGCTGGCCGTGGGCCTGGGTTTGCTTCTTTTCGCCGAGCTGAACGCCAACCTTTCGGACTATGACCCGACCCTGCCGCGCGCCCTGCTGACCACGATCCCGGCCAGCGCGCAAAAGATCCTGGCCCTGGAAGGTCCGGGGCATGCGCCCTTCCGGTCCCTGGAATGGGGATCAGGGGCCCAACTCCGCCGCAGCTTCCCGCATGGCCGTTTTTTCGGGGACCTGGACGGGGAACTGCGCGACAACGCGTTGCTTTCGCCGAACTTGAACAAGCTCTACCGGCTCGACATGGTCAATTCCTACCCCTCCCCGGGCCTCATTCGCCTGGACGCCTTCACCGGCTGGTTCCAGGACCTGAACATGGATCCGCCCCAGCCGGCCGCGGATTTGCTCACGCATCGGAGGCTCTTTGACTTGTCCGGGGCCAAATACCTTGTCCTGGCCGAGCCCCTGTCGGGCCCCGGCTTGACGCCCTTGCTGTCCGATCCGGTCTATGTCTACCGCAATGAACGGGCACTGCCTTTGGCCTATGTGGCCGGGCGGTACAGCGACGGCTGGACATCCCAATCCGCGGTGGCCGTATTGACCGATGCCACAAGCGCCCAGGCCCGATGGTCCAAGCCGGCCCTGGTGGAAGGGAACAATGTGGGTACGGGCACTGGCGGAGGCAGCGTGACCTGGGTGCGCTACACGGATCTTGAGTGGCGTCTGAACGTGGCCAGCTCCGGCCCGGGCGTCCTGGTCCTCTCGCGCCTTTACTATCCGGGCCCATGGAAAGCCAGCATCAACGGCCGGACCACCGGGCTTCTGGCCGCCAATGGGGCACTCTGCGCGGTGCGCTTGAACGGCGGACTGGAGCAGGAGCGGGTCTATTATGACGACGCGCTTTCGGGCAGGGCGCTGGCCTTACAGGCCCTGGGCTGGGCCCTGGCGGCCCTCTGCCTGCTGGCGGCCTTTGGCGGACTTGCCTTCAGCGGCGTTTGAACCTTATGATCTTTGTCCCCGGCGTCCAAGCGCGTCGGGGGGCCGAATAGCTTATCCAGCCCGCGCGTCGGCGTCGGGCTGGCGACCGGGCCCGGCTCAACGAGACACCCAGGGAACCCCGCCAGGCCCGGAAGGGAGCAACGGTACCTGGGGGCCGTGTGAAGCCGGCCACCTGGCCGCCAGCTCCGCGCCGACGGGAAAAGTCGAATGTCCTACCTCGTCATAGCCCGCAAGTGGCGGCCCCAGACCTTCGAAGATGTCGTCGGCCAGGGCCACGTCACCCGTACCCTGCAGAACGCCATTTCCGCGGGCCGGGTCGCGCACGCCTACCTCTTCACCGGGCCCCGCGGCGTGGGGAAGACCTCCACGGCCCGCATCCTGGCCAAGGCCCTCAACTGCGAAAAGGGGCCCACGCCCCATCCCTGCCTGGTATGCCCGGCCTGCGTCGAGATCGCCGGGCCCGGCAGCGTGGACGTCGTGGAGATCGACGGCGCCAGCAACAACAGCGTCGACGACATCCGTAACCTGCGCGAGAAGGTCCAGTACACCGGCGCGCGCGACCGCTACAAGGTCTACATCATCGACGAAGTGCATATGCTCTCCGGGGCCGCCTTCAACGCCCTGCTGAAGACCCTGGAGGAGCCGCCCGCCCATGTGGTTTTCATCTTCGCCACCACCGAGTCCGCCAAGGTCCCGCCCACCATCCTGAGCCGCACCCAGCGCTTCGACTTCAGGCGCGTCGGCGCCGCGGAAGTGGCCGGCCAGCTGGCCAAGATATTGGCCGCCGAAGGCCTGGACGCCTCCAGCGAGGCCCTGCAATTGGTGGCCAGGGCCGGGGAAGGCAGCGTGCGCGACAGCCAGACCCTGATGGACCAGGTGATCTCCTACGCCCTGGGCGCCGGGGAAAAACAGGCGTTGAGGGCCGAGGACGTGCTGGCGGTCCTGGGCGGGGTGCAGGAAGGCCAGGCCTGGGGCGCCCTGAAGGCCGCGTTGCGCGGCGACGCCTCCGCCGCGCTGACCTGGCTGCAGGAGCAGTACCAGAGGGGCGCGGATCTGCGCCAGGTGCTGGACGCCTTCCAGGCCCTCTTGCGGGGGCTTTTGCTGCTGAAGGCCGCGCCGGCCGGGGGCACGGATGTCGATCTCCTGCCCGAGACCATCGCCGCCCTGACGCTGGCGGCCCCGGATCTGAGCCTTTCGCGCCTCTTCACCGCGCTCAAGGCCTGCGCCGAAGCCGAGCAGCATCTGCGTTACAGCAGCCAGGCCCGTTTGGTGATCGAGCTCTTGCTCATCAAATTGGCGCCGGCCAGCCCCTCGGCCGGTCTGGGCGAGATCGTCGACGAATTGCGCGAACTGGAGCAGAAGTTCCGGACCCAGCCGGAGCATGCGGCGCTTGAAGCCCCGGCCGGGGCCCTGGCTTCAGGCGCGTCCGTCCCCGCCGGCGTTCCGGTTTCCATCGCCACCAACGGCCTTGCGCCCGCTGCCCCGGCCGCCGAGCCCAAGGCGGGCCGGGTCGCCCCGGCCGCCGTTGTCCCGGCCAAAGCGCCGCCGCCCGCGGCCCTGGAACCCGACGATGCGGGCGAGCCCGTGCCGGCGGTCCTGTCCGTGGAGGAAGCCCCGCAGTCCGGGACGGGTGGCGGGCCGTTCCTGGACGTGGAGACCCTGCGCAAGGACTGGGAAGCGGTGGTCGCGGACGTGCAGGATGTCTCGATCAATCTGGCCTCGGCGGCCAAGGACGCCGGCCTGATGGCGCTGGAGGGCGGAACCCTGACGCTCAAGGCCATCAACGGCTTCCAACGCCAGGTCCTCGACGAGCCCGCGGAGAGGGTGCGCCTTGAGGGCGCCCTGTCCAAACGTTACGGACGTCCCTTGAAAGTGCGGGTCGTCTTCTCCCCTCCGGCCGGACGCGGAGCCAAGGGAGGCAAGCCGGGAGAAGAGGAGATCGAGAAGCTCCTGAAGGAACGCCCGGAAGTGCGCCGCGTCCAGGAATTGTTCGGCGCGGAGATCGTGGAGATTCGAGAGGACTAGGAGGCGAAAATGTTCCCAGGCAACATGGGCAATATGCTCAAGCAGGCGCAGCAGATGCAGGCCCGCATGGCCAAGCTGAAGGAGGAACTCGCCCTCAGGGAGGTCACGGCTTCGGCGGGCGGGGGGGCGGTCACGGTCACGGCCAGCTGCGACCTGAAGCTGAAGAGCGTCATCATCCAGGACGAGCTTGCCAAGGGTGGGGACAAAGATTTGATCCAGGATCTGGTGATGGCCGCCTGCAACGCGGCCCTTGAGCAGGCCCAGAGCGCCGCCGGCGCCGAGATGAGCAAGCTCACCGGCGGCTTCAAGCTACCTTTTTGAGGCAAGGATTATGGCGAGCTATCCGCCCGCCTTCATGAGTTTGGTCGAGAACCTGTCCCGCCTGCCCGGCGTGGGGGCCAAGAGCGCCCAACGCCTGGCCTTCCATCTGCTCAAATCCGACCCGTCCCTGGCGGCCAACCTGGGCCGCGATCTGGGCCAATTGCACGGCAAGGTCCGCCTTTGCTCGCGCTGCTGCTACCTGGCCGCGGGGGAGCTTTGCGCCTTCTGCCTGGACACGCGGCGCGACGACAGGCTGCTCTGCGTGGTCGAGGACCCGCGCGACGTGGACGTCATCGAGGCCACGGCGGAATACCGGGGCCGCTACCACGTGTTGCTGGGCGTCCTGTCCCCGCTCGAGGGCATCGGCCCCGAAGCCCTGAAGATACGGGAACTGCTGGCACGCAGCGAAGGGCTCCATGAAGTGATATTGGCGCTGGACCCGGACGTGGAGGGGGACGCGACGTCCCTGTACCTGACCCGTTTGTTGAAACCGTTGGGGATCAAGGTCACCCGTCTGGCCTCGGGACTGCCGCAGGGCAGTGAGCTGGAATACGCGGACCAGGTCACCGTGGCCCGGGCTTTGGCCGCGCGGCGGGAAGTTTAGGTACATTTGCAGGGCGATGGCCGATGTGGACTAGCAAAGGTTAATTCGGACGAATTAAGTCAACAAAGGGTTACCCGACGCTCATACGCACACAAAAGCTGTCCATCCAGGCGTTTCAACGCCAACGGTAATCGGCCGTCACCACCGTGTGTATCCCGCCGCGAATGTTGAAGTCCGCCTCCAGGCGCGCCCGCCGCGGTTTCAGCGCCGCCACGAGGTCGTCGAGCACCTTGTTGGCCACGTGCTCATGGAAGACGCCGATGTCGCGGTAGCCGTTGATGTAAAGCTTCAGGCTTTTCAGCTCCACCAATTTTTTGGCGGGCACGTAGTCCACCCTCAGGACGGCGAAGTCCGGCAGCCCGGTCTTGGGGCAGACGCAGGTGAACTCCGGGATCTCGAAATGGACCAGGTAGTCCCGCTGGGCGTACTGGTTGTCCACCACCTCCAGGGCCGGAAGCTTGGCGGCGAGGAATTTTTTCTGGTGGGGCTGGTAGTCCGAGGTCTTGGGCATGGGTGGTCCTTGTCTTGAGGGCCTTGTTCCGGGGAGCTAGCCGCCGGGCCACTATTTACCTAAACTCTGCTCTCCTTGTCCATGCGCGTGAACATCCCCTTAGTTCAGCCCGCTACAGTGTCCAGCGGCGCCTTGAAGGAGTCGCCGGCATAAAGCACGCGCTCCAAGAAGAGCCCCTGCGGCGGGGCCGTAAAGGGCGCCAGGACCTTGCGGTCCCCTTGGAAGAGGGCCGGGGTCTGCCCCGCCTTGAAGCGTCCCCGCCCCACCTCCACCATATAGCCGGTGAGCCTTCGGGCCATTTTCCAAAGAAAAAAGCGGGCCCTGAAACGCAAAAGAAGCATCGAACCCTGCGCCCCGATCTCGATGGATTCGAGGTCGAGGGTCGTCTCTTTGGGTTTTTCCGGGTCCAGGTCGCTGAACGCGGAGAAATCGTGGCGCCCTGTCAGCAGGGCGGCGGCCTGGCCCATGGCCGTGGCGTCCAGGCGGTCCTTCACCCACCAGGCCGTGGCCGAGGAGAAGGCGCTGCGCCGGCGCAGGATCTGGTAGAGGTAGACCCTTCCTACCGCGTCGCGCCGGGCGTCGAAGTTCTCCGGGACCTTGGCCACCTTGGTCACGGCCACATCCGCCGGCAGGGCGTCGTTCAGGGACAGGAGCGGGTTT
>Ga0182024_10013538_pt1 | contig 15903 bp, 16 predicted proteins | sample P32metaG_FD_120480 | JGI IMG/M metagenome (GOLD analysis project Ga0182024, IMG submission 120480) | Permafrost microbial communities from Stordalen Mire, Sweden - P3-2 metaG (Illumina Assembly) | ecosystem: Environmental > Terrestrial > Soil > Wetlands > Permafrost | place: Sweden: Stordalen... | reverse complement strand
GCCGGCCGGCACGATCGAGTGGGGCACGACGCCGAAGGATTTCTTCGAGCGCAAGACCGCGATCATGTGGACCTCGACGGGCAACCTCACCAATGTGCGCAGCAGCGCGACGTTCCCGTTCGGCGTCGCCATGCTGCCGGCGCACCAGGGCCGCGGCTCGCCGACCGGCGGCGGCAACTTCTATTTCTTCAAGAAGATGACGGAAGAGCAGCGCGACGCGGCGTTCAAGTTCGTGAAGTGGATGACGACGCCCGAGCGCGCCGCGGACTGGGGCCACAACTGGCCGAGGCTGCCGCCATCGAGGGCGCCAGCCGCTGGTATTTCTTCCGGCGGGTCACCTTTCCGCTGCTGATGCCGACGACGCTGTTCGTCCTTATCAACGCCGTCATAAACTCGTTCCGGCTGGTCGATCACATCGTGGTCATGACGCGGGGCGGGCCCGACAACGCGACCGCGCTGTTGCTGTTCTATATCTACGAGGTCGGCTTCAAGTTCTGGGATACCGCCTATGCGGCCACTTTGACGGTGGTGCTGCTGGCGCTGCTGGCGGCAATGGCGCTCGGCCAATTCCTGTTCCTCGACCGCCGAATTCACTATCAATGAGATATTCGAACGAATGAATTCGCCGCAGTCATCCGGCCGCGCCAGTGCGGCGCTCGAGACCGCCGGCGCGTGGCTGTTGGCGCTCGTGTGGATTCTGCCGCTCGCCTATGCACTGTGGGCGGCGATCCATCCGAGCGCCTACTCGGCGCATTTCGTGCTCGACGCCCCGCTCACGGTGGAGAATTTCGTCAAGGCCTGGGGCGCGGCGCCGTTCCCGCGCTATTTCCTCAACACCTTCATTCTCGTCACCATGATCCTCGCCGCGCAGCTTATCCTGTGCACGCTTGCCGCCTATGCCTTCGCGCGCTTCGCCTTCATCGGGCGCGAGATCGCCTTCATCCTGGTGCTGCTGCAGCTCATGATCATGCCCGACGTGCTGATCGTCGAGAACTATCGAACCATGAGCGCGCTGGGCATCGTCGATACGATACCGGCGATCGGGCTCCCCTATATGGCGTCGGCTTTCGGCATCTTCCTGCTGCGGCAGACCTTCAAGGGCGTGCCGCGCGAGCTCGACGAAGCGGCCCGCGTCGAGGGGGCTGGCCCGCTCCAGGTGCTGCTCAAGGTCTATGTGCCGCTCGCGAAGCCGGTCTATATCGCCTACGGCTTGGTTTCGGTCAGCTACCACTGGAACAACTTCCTGTGGCCGCTGATCGTGACCAATTCGGTCAACACGCGGCCGCTGACGGTTGGTCTGCAGATTTTCGCGTCTTCCGATCAGGGCATCGATTGGTCGGTGATCACCGCCGCGACGCTGATGACCTCGGCGCCGTTGCTGATCGCCTTCCTGCTGTTCCAGCGACAGTTCGTGCAGAGTTTCCTGCGCGCGGGAATACGCTGACGAGCCTTGCGTCTAATTTGCCTTTGAATGGCTCAGGGCTTCTCCGATCATGCGGCCGAGAGCCGAGATCCGGTAGGGCTTGCGCAGCACCGGAAATTCCGGATCGGTCTCGAAGCCCTTGGAGTATCCGGTGGTCAGCACGATCGGAATTCGCGAATACTTGTCACTGACCAGCCGCGCCAGCCCCAGCCCGTCGGTCTGCCCGGGCAGCACCACGTCGCTGAACAGCAGGCTGACCTTTTGCCCCGATGCCAGGACATCGAGGGCGGCGGAGGCCGTTTCGACCGCGATGGTCCGGTAGCCAAGCTGCTCCAGCAGCGACACCGCCACATGCCTGACATCGTGATTGTCCTCCACGACCAGGATGATCTGATGACCGATCGCAGCATATTGCGCGCTGTCCTCGGGCGAAGGCGCGACGACCGGTGCGGTGCTGCGCGGTAGGTAGATCGTCACCTTGGTGCCGTATCCCAGTTCGGTCGAAATCTGCACCGTGCCGCCCGAGCGGCGTGCAAAGCCGTAGACCTGGGACAATCCGAGCCCGGTTCCCTTGTCGGGTCCCTTGGTCGTGAAGAATGGTTCGACCACCCTGGAAAGAAGCTCCTGCGGGATGCCGCAGCCGGTGTCGGCGACGCTAAGCGCGACACTGTCGCCGCCGACGCCCTCGGGCGACCCGCCCGCATCGAACCGGACATTCTCGGCCGAAATCAAGATGCGTCCGCCCTCCGGCATGGCATCGCGGGCATTGACGGCGAGATTGACCAGCGCGAGTTCGAGTTCCGATTTGTCGACGCATACCGGCCACGTGGTGTCGGGAACGTCGATCGTGAATTCGATATTGACGTGCAACGAGCCGGCCAGAACGTCGCGAATGGCCCGGACCGTTTCGGCCGGGCTGATCACCGTCGGATTGAGCGGCAGCGTGCGTGAAAAAGACAAGAGCTGGCGCGTCAGGTTTTCACCGCGTGTCGCGGCGATCTGAATGGCCTGCAAGGCGCGCACGTCCTTGGCGTCGTTCAATCGGCGTTCCAGACTTTGCGCATGGCCGCTGACGATCATCAGGAGATTGTTGAAGTCGTGGGCGATGCCGCCCGTCAGCTGCCCGATGGCTTCCATCTTCTGCAACTGGGCGGCCTGCTGTTGGGCCCGTTCGAGCGCGGCGGCCGCCTCTTTTTCCGAGCTGACGTGGCGGCCCGAGATGTAGATCAGCCCGTTGTTTTCCGTCATGGTCCACTGCAGCCATCGCCAACGCCCCTCCTTGTGGCGGAAGCGATTTTCCATGCGCACGGTCGGCACCCCTTGGGCGAGCTGCAAGCGCCCCGCCACTGAATGGGCGGCGTCTTCGGGATGGCGCAATTCGCTCACGTGCATGGACTTGAGCTCGTCCTCGGTCCAACCAAGCAGTCTGGTCCATGCCGGGTTGAAGCTGACGATATAGCCTTCGAAATTGGTCACTCCCAGGAGATCTTCGGAGACATTCCAGATGCGGTCGCGCTCGAGCGTCCGCTTCTCGATTTCGTTCGCCAATTCCGCGCCGAGCTTGCGCAGCTCCGCTTCAATCCTGTTCCGTGCCTGCTCGGCCTGCATGCGCTCCACGCCGAAGCCGAGCTGGCGGGCGAGCGTCACGGCAAGATCGATTTCTTCACGGCTGAAGGCGTGTGGCGCCGCGTAGTAGGCCATGAACTTGCCGATATGCCTGCCGGCGGCCATGACAGGGATGAAGGCGAGGGCGCGGATGCCCTCCTGCGTCGCGATGGCCTTGAGGGCTGTGGGCAACTCGGCGCCATCGATATCGGCGACACAGACCGGCTCGGGATTGATCTCACCGGCTGCCCAGGGTGAATGGCCGTCAACGGCACGGCGATAATCATCGGACAAGCCGCGCCAGACGACGAACCGCATCACGCCGCCCTGGTCGAATCGCAGGATCGATGCGCGATCGCAATGCAGCGCGCCCGTGATGGCGTCCAAGGCCGCGTCGTAGATGTCCGTCAACGACGCGGCGCGATACAGCCGGTCCGTGAAACGATAGAGCGAAGCCTGCTCATGGGCGCGCCGCGCCAGGACCGCTTCGTCGCTCTTGCGTGCGGTGATGTCGAGGAGAGACGCGATCCAGCCGTCGACATTTCCTAGAGCGTCCATTTCCGGGCGGTAGGCGATGTGCAGAAAGCGCTTGCCAGCCTCCGGAAAGTCGATTTCACAATCGAACTCCACCGCTTCGCCTCGCAGCACGGTTTCGATATGGGGACGCAGCGCCTCGAAACCGCTCTCGCCGATGATGTCCGCGATCCGCTTGCCCACGACGTCGTCGCGCTGACAGCGCATCATCTGCGCATAGGCCTGGCTGATGAAGCGATACCGCGCGTCGCGGCTGCACCGGACCAGCATGAATGGGGTCCGGTTGGTCACGGCCTGGAGCTCGGCTTCGCTCGCGCGCAACGCCTCTTCGGCAAGTTTGCGTTCGGTCAATTCCTGAAAGCTGCAGACGGCGCCCGTAACGCGACCGCTCGGACTTTTGACCGGCGACACGTTCATCAGCACCGGAACCCGGGACCCGTCGGGCCGCTCGATGGTGAGCTCCGCGGCCATCACCCGCTCGCCGCTCGCCATGGCGCTGCCAACCGGCGTGGAGGCAAAAGAAATGGGCGAGCCGTCGAGTCCATAGCGGCGGAAACTGGCGCCAAGCTGTTCGTTGGGATCGCCTAGCCGCGGCGCCCGACCCCAAATCTCGACCGCCCGCCTGTTGTAGCGGACCAGGGCACCATTAACGAGACACACGCAAAAGCCCGTCGGAATGGCATCCAACGCGGTTTGATCAATCTCATTGAAAGTATCGAGGGCGGACGTCGCGAAAGCCGCAGGGTCCTGACTACTCATAGCTTCCCCTAAGTGCCACAAACGCGCATCTCGGGATAAGGTTCCGCCGGTTTCTTCCGGCGCAGCGGCTGCCGCCCGGTACGTGGGCTGCGGCCCTGACTTGCGCCCGGCTTTATGGGAGCGTTCTCTGATTGCGGGCGCGGGGTCAACCCTGCTTCTTTGCGCGGCCGTACCCCGCAGGAGATAAATGAACATCTCCAAGCTATCAAAGCAGCCGAATAGAGTGGAGCGCCGGGATATGCGGACAGCGATTCCATACGCCGTGCTGGGGCTATTGGTTTTGATTGGCCAGGATTCAAAGGCTCAAGCCCAAGGTTTTCCCGACCACGTTGTTAAGATCATCGTGCCGACTGCTGCCGGCGGAGCAATCGATATGACGGCGCGCATTGTTGCCGAGAAGTTGCAAGCCAAGTGGGGAAAATCAGTCATCGTCGACAACCGTGCGGGCGCATCCATGCGCCTTGGCGCCCAGGATGTGCAAAAGGCGGCGCCTGATGGCTACACGCTTTTGGTGGCACACGATGGCACGATGGCGATCAACCCGCTCGTTTTCCCCGATCTGCCGTACGATCCCATCAGGGACTTCACGCCACTAGGCTTGGTCATTTCGATTCCGGAGGCGGTGATGGTCAACACCGCAGTTCCGGCGACCTCCATCAAGGAGCTGATCGCGCTCGCCAAGAAGGAGCCAGGCCAACTAACGCACGCAACAGGCGGATCGGCGACATTGCTTTCGCTCGAGCTTTTCAAAGCAATGGCGGGGATAAACATCCGGAGCATCGCCTATCGTGGTGGAGCACCCGCCATGACGGCGACGATCGCCGGCGAGACCAGCATCATCATCGCCGATTTGGCCACCGGAGCCGCCGGCCTCAACTCGGATCGAATTCGCCCCTTGGCAGTCACCGGTTTGCAAAGGTCGGGAAAATATCCAGATCTACCCACAGTCGACGAAGCCGGACTGAAGGGTTACGATGTCAACACCTGGATGGGGTTTCTCGGTCCCGCTAACATGCCAAAAGCCGTGGCCGACACTATCGAAGCGGCCATCAAGGAGGCGATTGAAATCCCCGGCGTGCGCGCCCGCTTCGAGACGACCGGTGCGTTGGTCCGTAGCGGCACCGCTGAGGAGATGAGGACGGTGCTGGCCGCCGACGTTGTCAAATGGGCCAAGCTCGTCAAAGAAAAGAACATCAAGTTCTCGGAGTGAATCCTGACCGAAGGAGGCCTGCTCGCCATCGGAGCGACGGGGCAGGGGTGCGTCCTGTTGGCGCGGATGGTCCGGTCGCGCGCCAGGATCAGGGACCGGCTCGACTTCAGTCGATCAGCTTCTCGATGTCGAAGTGAACGCATTCTCCGACCCGGGAGCGGTGCCCGTCGCCACCTTGCAGCAGAGCGCGCGCCTCATCGGCGGTTTCAGCTTCGACGAACCATTCCTCAACCCGGGTAACCTGCACGGTCGCGTGGAAGATCTTGCGCTTTCGCCTCGTCACGGACTGCGCCATCGCGTTCCTCCGAATCACCCCCGGGTCCGCATTCTATAGCGTGCGCGGCAAGCTTCGAAACAAAGTCGGCCGGCGGTCTGGAAGACAAGATGAATCGTTGGGAACGGCTCCGGCCGCGCGCAGCAACCTCCGCGCTACCCGGTCGTGTCCCACTTCAGCGCCGCGTGGAAGCCGGGGCTTTTCGGCGCGATCCCGCCTTGCGTTTCAGCGGCACGACCTCTGCGGTCGCGCCGGCGCTCTTGCGCAGCGCGGCGCGCAGATCGACGGGACGGCCATGCTTCTTCAAGACATCGGCGAACGCCTCGTCCGCGAGCTCCTGAAATGTCATCATGCGATCCCGCGCCAGCAGATCGAGCGCGGCCCAGCTCTCGTCATCGATCTGCACGCGTTTGCCCGGCATGTCAGCTCCAGTTTCGAGGAACCGTCGTGCGCCATGATGTCATAAAGGACGCCAAATGTACCCGGGCGGTTTCAGATTGGAAACAAACTTCGCGCCGCCGCTTTCGCAGCGGGGTGCTGTCGAGGGCCATCAATTAATTGCCGGGTCGGCTCAAGCCCGTTTCTTGGGGACTTTCTTGCCCTCTTTTCTCGCTTTTGAAAGACCGATGGCGATGGCCTGCTTGCGACTCTTCACCTTGCCGCCCCGGCCGCCCTTTCCACTCTTGGCGGTGCCACGCTTGTAGCGCCGCATCTCGCTCTCAACGTCTTTTCCCGCACTCGGGGAATATTTTCGCTTCTTCTTGGCCACTTGGTTCCTCCTGAAAAATCGCTATCCCAAATGATTATGGGTGCCCAGCCCTTGGTGGTCTCGAGCGGAAGGGGCGGGTTGAGCTGCGTTATCATCGACAAAGACTCTTTGCTAAACAAACGGCGAAGATAACGTCCGGGTTCCATTGCCCATGACGAACTGGCCAATGACCAACGTTGCCCGGTGGCCGCTGGCCGCCGGCGCGGCCGTCGATCCGTTGCCGACTGCCAACGCGGTACACGTGCCGTATTGCGAGTTTCGAGGCACCACAGTAATTTGGCCCCGGACGAAATGGTTTAGAAGTCCGAATTTCTCGATGTATCGGCAGTATTTGCATCGATGAAAATGGCCATTTTGCCCGCTTTAATGGCATTGTGAGACGCAATCCAGGGCGGGCATCTCAAGCCGCGGTATTTGAGCATGGGGAAGATCTATCCAGATGAGTGAGCGCAAAGTGGCGTTGATAACGGGGGCGACCGGGCAGGATGGCGCCTATCTGTCGGAGCTGCTGCTGGGCAAAGGCTATACCGTTCATGGCGTGAAGCGGCGATCGTCCCTGTTCAATACCGACCGCGTCGATCACCTCTACCGCGATCTGCACGAGGCGGACGTGCATTTCGTGCTGCACTATGGCGACCTGACCGACGCGACCAACCTGATCCGGATCATGGAGGAAGCGCAGCCGACGGAAATCTACAATCTCGCGGCGCAGAGCCACGTGCAGGTGAGCTTCGAGACGCCCGAATACACCGCCAACGCCGATGCGCTCGGCACGCTGCGGCTGCTCGAGGCGATCCGCATCCTGCGGCTCGGCGAGCGGGTGCGGTTCTATCAAGCCTCGACGTCCGAACTCTACGGCAAGGTTCAGGAAACGCCGCAGCGCGAGACGACGCCGTTCTATCCGCGCAGCCCCTATGCGGCCGCCAAGCTCTACGCCTATTGGATCACGGTCAATTACCGCGAGGCCTACGGCTTCCATGCTTCGAACGGCATCCTGTTCAATCACGAAAGCCCGAGCCGCGGCGAGACTTTCGTTACCCGCAAGATCACTCGCGCCGCCGCGGCGATCCATCTCGGCCGCCAGGAGCGGCTCTATATCGGCAATCTCGACGCCGGGCGCGACTGGGGCCATGCCCGCGATTACGTCAACGGCATGTGGCTGATGCTGCAGCAGGACGAGCCGGACGATTACGTGCTGGCGACGGGCGAGTCGCATACGGTGCGCCAATTCATCGAGCACGCCTTCGCGCATGTCGGTCGCGACATCGTTTGGCGCGGCCGTGGCGTCGAAGAGCGAGGTTTTGACGCCAAGACCGACAAATGCCTCATCCAGGTCGACCCGCGTTATTTTCGGCCGACCGAAGTCGACAACCTGCTCGGCGATCCGAGCAAGGCGCGCCAGCGTTTGGGCTGGCGCCATTCGATCACGTTCGAGGAACTGGTGCGCGAGATGATGGAGCATGATCTCGAAGCGGTCGCGCAGGAACCGCTCAGGTACCAACAGCATGTCTGAGCCGGCGCCGGTCGCATTTGCGCTCGAAGGGCGCACCGTGTGGGTCGCCGGACATCGCGGCATGGTGGGCTCGGCGATCGTGCGCCGGCTCGCTGCAGAGCGATGCAATGTCGTTACCGTGGCGCGGTCAGAACTCGACCTGCGACGCCAGGCCGATGTGGAAGCCTGGCTCGACGCGGCGCGCCCGGATGCGATTTTTCTCGCCGCGGCCACGGTCGGCGGTATTCAAGCCAATGCGACGCGGCCCGTCGATTTTCTCTATGACAATCTCGCCATCGAGACCAACGTCATCAGCGCGGCCTGGCGCGTCGGCGTGGAGAAGCTGTTGTTGCTGGGCTCGTCCTGCATCTATCCAAGGCTGGCGCCGCAGCCGATCAACGAGGACGCCCTGCTCAGCGGCCAGCTTGAGCCGACCAACGAGTGGTATGCGGTCGCCAAGATCGCCGGGATCAAGCTCTGTCAAGCATACCGACGCCAGCACGGCGCGCGGTTCGTGTCGGCGATGCCCACCAACCTTTATGGCCCCGGCGACAATTTCGACCTGGAGTCGAGCCACGTGCTGGCGGCGCTCTTGGCCAAGATCCACGCGGCGAAGCAGGGCGGCAGCCCGAGCGTCGAAATCTGGGGCACCGGTACGCCGCGGCGCGAGTTCCTGCACGTCGACGACCTCGCCGATGCCGCCGTTTTCCTAATGAAAGTTCACGAGTCGGATGTACCGATAAACATCGGGTGCGGCTCCGACATGTCGATCCTGGAACTCGCCGAAACCATCAAGCGCATCGTCGGATTTGACGGCGCCTTCACGTACGACCGCAGCAAACCCGATGGCACGCCGCGCAAGCTTCTGGACGTCTCGCGCCTCACCGCGCTCGGCTGGCGCCCGCGCATCCCGCTCGAAGCGGGGATTGCCTCGACCTATCAGTGGTATCGCCAGCATCGGGCCGCAAGCGCCGCTGCGGCTGCGCAGGGCCAGCCGGCGCGATAGCCCCGAGCGCGCCAAGCATCGCGCCGCTGGCGCAGCGTGATCGCCGGAAAGTGAATTGTTCCCGGAACCCGTCGTTGCCGAGCGCCGTCAGCCTCGAAGGTCAAGCGCACGCCTCCGGCGCGCGGCCGCACCGACCACCGAGGCATCATGTCCGAGGACGATATGGCATTTCCAGAGCGGCCGCGTTCCGGCTCGGATCGGAGATCATTTCTGATGGCTACCGTCTCGACGGCCGCCGCGCCTCTGCTCGCACGCTCGTCCGGCGCAGAGGCAGCCACCGGCCAACCGGGCTCGACCGCCGGCAGGCCGGTCGATGTCACTCTCACCGTCAATGGGCAGGAGCGTCAGCTTGCTTTCGATGTTCGCACCTCCTTGCTCGATCTGCTGCGCGAGCGTCTCGGGCTGACGGGGACGAAGAAAGGCTGCGATCACGGCCAGTGCGGCGCCTGCACGGTGCTGCTCAACGGACGCCGCGTGCTGTCGTGCCTGACGCTCGCGGTGGCGACGAAGGGCCGCGAGGTCACGACGATCGAGGGCCTCGCCAGCAACGGGACGCTGCACCCGATGCAGCAAGCCTTCATCGACAACGACGCGTTCCAGTGCGGCTACTGTACGCCCGGCCAGATTCTGTCCGCGGTGGCCTGCGTGAACGAGGGCCACGCCGACAACGAAGCCGATATCCGCGAATACATGAGCGGGAATCTGTGCCGCTGCGCCGCCTATCCGAACATTGTCGCTGCCGTAAAACAGGCGAGGCCCGTCATGAAGACGGCCAGCAAGGATTAGCCATGCGCAGTTTCAGCTACGAACGGGTGCCCACTCCGGCCGCGGCCGCCAAAGCCGCCGCGGCGGCGACCAAAGGGGGCCTGCGGCCTCATCACTATCTCGCCGGCGGCACGACGCTGCTCGATCTGATGAAGCTCGATGTCATGCGGCCGCAGGCCATCATCGACATCAACCCGCTCGATGCCAACTCGTATGGCCGGATCGAAATCAGCCAGCACGGCCTGCGGCTCGGCGCGTTGGTGCGCATGGGCGAGGCGGCCGACCATCCTGAAATTCAGGCGCAGTACCGGTCATCGCCCAGTCGCTGAAGCTCGCCGCCAGCCAGCAGATCCGCAACATGGCGAGCCTCGGCGGCAACGTGCTGCAACGCACGCGTTGCACCTATTTCCGCGACATCTCCTATGTGGCCTGCAACAAGCGCAGTCCGGGATCGGGCTGCGCTGCCATCGACGGCGTCAATCGCACCCATGCGGTGCTTGGCGTCAGCGATCACTGCATCGCGACCTATGCGGGCGATTTTGCCCAAGCCTTGATCGGGCTCGATGCGGCGGTCGAGATCGACGGCCCCGGCGGCACGCGCACGATTCCTTTTGCGACGCTCCATCGCAAGCCCGGCGACACCCCGGATCAGGAGACCAATCTGCGGCCGGATGAATTGATCGTGTCGTTCATGGTGCCGGCTGCGCCGTGGACGCGCCGTTCGCTCTATCTGAAGGTGCGGGACCGGGAATCTTATGAGTTCGCATTGGCGTCGGCCGCGGTGGCGCTCGATCAACAGAACGGCACGGTGCGCAATGCCCGCATCGCGCTCGGCGGGGTGGCCACGGTGCCGTGGCGTTCGCTCGAGGCCGAAGCTTCATTGCGCGGCAAGGCAATCGATGAACGAACCGCCGCGGCAGCGGCCGACGCGGCTTTCGCGGTCGCTCAGGGCCACGGCCACAACGACTTCAAGATCGACCTCGGCAAGCGCACCTTGATCCGGGCGCTGCAGCAGGCAGCGGCACTGGAGATTTGACATGGCGAACGCAGCAGCACCGACCCCGCAGGCGAATATGGGTGAACCTGCGCCGCGCCTCGACGCTCGTCTGAAGGTCACGGGCGAGGCGCGCTATCCGGCCGACATCCCGCTCGCCAACGCTGCTTACGCGGTCCTGGTGACAAGCACGATCGCGAAGGGACGCATTGAGCGGCTCGATGTCGAGGAAGCGCGCGCCGTCCCCGGCGTGCTCGACATTCTTACCTATGAAAATACATCCGAGCTCAAGCCGGCGAAATTCGGCGAAGGCTCTTCCACCTCGATCCAAAGCCTCGGTCCGGACATCCAGTTTGCCGGCCAGATCATCGCCGTGGTGTTGGCTGACAGCTTCGAGGTTGCGAGTGACGCTGCCTATCGGCTCAAAGTTTCGTATGCGGAGCAGACGCCGGCCGCGACCTTCGGCGCGCAGGGCCTGACCGAGGAAGATGCGACCAAAGTCTCGCAGCAGCACAAACATCTGCCGCAGGCCGGAGACGCCGCGGCGGCGATTGCCGGAGCCGAGGTCGCAATCGACGCCGAATATTGGACGCCGACGCAACACCACAATCCGATCGAGCTGTTCGCTACCGCCTGCGAGTGGACGGGCGACCGCCTCACCATCTATGAGCCGAGCCAGTTCGTCTACGGGCTCAAGAACGGCGTTGCAGCCCGGCTTGGCATCGATCCGGACAAGGTCCGTGCCGTCAGCCATTACATCGGCGGTGCGTTTGGCTCGAAGGGCACGATGACGCCGCGCACGGCCATGATCGCGCTTGCGGCCAAACGGCTCAACCGGCCCGTAAAGCTCGTCGCGACCCGCGCCCAGGGATTTACGATTTCGACCTACCGCGCCGAAACCCGCCATCACATCCGGCTCGGCGCCAGCCGCGACGGCAAGCTGGTCGGCTACCGCCACGAAGGCTGGGAGGTCAGCTCGCGACCCGATCCCTACGTGGTGGCCGGCGTCGAGGACACCGCGCAGCTTTATGCGTTCGGGGCGATCGAGACCAAGGTCAATGTCGTCCACGCCGACCGCGGCACCCCCGGCTTCATGCGTTCCCCTCCGGTCGTGCCCTACGCCTATGCGCTCGAGAGCGCGATGGACGAAATGGCGATCAAACTCGGCATGGACCCGATCGAGTTCCGCCGCGTCAACGACACCATGACCAGCCCGGTCGACGGCAAGCCCTATTCAAGCCGCTCGCTGATGAAATGCTACGACCAGGCCGCCGAGGCGTTCGGTTGGAAGAACCGCAACGCGCGGCCGGGCGCCATGCGCGACGGCGACTGGCTGGTCGGCTGGGGCTGTGCGACGGCGCTCTATCCGACCCACATCGGGCCCGCGGCGGCGCGCGTGCGGCTGATGCCGAACGGCGATGTCCGCGTCCAGATCGCCGCGCACGAGATCGGCAACGGCGTCTACACCGTTCTCGGGCAGATGGCGGCGGAGCGGCTTGGTGTCGAATTGTCCTCGGTGACGGTGGAAGTCGGCGATTCGCGCCTGCCGCCCGCGCCCGTCGCCGGCGGTTCGAACACGACGGCGAGCGCCTGCAACGCCGTGATGAAAACCTGCGACGTCATCCGCGGCAAGCTGTTTCACGCCGCGACGACGGCAAACGACGGCCCGCTCGCGGGGCGAAACTCGAACGAGCTGACGTTGAAGGATGGCAAAGTCACCGCGAGCGACGGTTCCGGCGAGACCCTCGAAGATGTGTTCAAGCGCCTCGGTGTCAGTACGGTCGAGGAATATTCCGAGTTTGTGCCGGAAGGGCTCAAGCCCAATGCGGTCGCAGAACTCTACGCCGGCAGGCTGACGATGACCGGCGGTCCGCACGGCAAGAAGATGATGTACGCGACGGGTGCCGAACTGGTCGAAGTTCGCGTCCACTCTCGCACCAGCGAGATCCGCGTGCCGCGCATCGTCGGTGCGTTTGCCGCCGGCCGGCTGATGAACACCCGGACCGCGCATAGCCAGTTGATGGGTGGCATGATCTGGGGCATCAGCTCGGCGCTGCATGAGGCGACCGAGATCGACACGCGCTACGCACGCTACGTCAACGACAATCTCGCCGATTACATGGTGCCGGTGAACGCCGACGTCAAAGAGGTCGAAGTCATCCTGGTGTCGGAGGTGGATCACGACGTCAATCCCGCCGGCGTCAAGGGTCTCGGCGAGCTCGGCAATGTCGGCACCGCGGCGGCAATTGCCAACGCGGTCTACCACGCCACCGGCAAACGCATCCGCCGGCTGCCCATACGAATTGAGAAACTGCTTACCGCTTAGCTGCTGCGAGTGCAGTCTTTCCCGGCGCCCGCAGCAAATTTCTAGCGCCTCAACAAATTGTCGATGGCGGCTTGCAGCTGCGCTTGATGATAAGGCTTGCCGAGACAGGGCAGGCCGGTGGCCTCGCTGTTCGCATGTTCACCATGGCCGGTGACTAGCAATATCGGCAATTGCGGCAGCAAATCCCGCGCCAGCCGCGCCAGCTCAACGCCGGTCATGCCGGGCATGGCGCTATCGGTCATCAGCAAGTCGATGGGCTGCGAGGATTTGAGCAGCTCAAGGGCCTGTCTGCCCGAGTGGGCTCGCAGCGTCTTGAGTCCGATGTCCTCCAGCATATCGACGGCGGTCATGGCGACGAGCGGGTCGTCGTCGACGACCAGGACGGTCACGATGCCTCCCTCACCAGCGCCGCCGCCCGGGCTCACTTGCGATCTCATGTCGTAAATACGGATCGGCCGATCAGATGGTATCTGATCGGCCGATCCGCCACGCGCGCGCCGTCAGATCAGATTCTTCCCATGAGCACCAGGATCAGGATAATGACGATGATCAGGCCCAGGCCGCCGCCGCCGTAGTAGCCGGTGCCGTAGAACGGACCGCCGCCGATGCCGCCAAGGCCGCCGAGCAGGACGATGACCAATAGGATGAGCAATATTGTTCCTAGCGACATGACTGTTTAACCTTCAATCCGGTTGCGGTTCAAATTGCGGCCTTGGTGTTGTTTGCTGCCAAGGTCGGTCAGTATCCAAGTGACAACATTTTTCCTCCAAGAAAGTTCCATCTCAAATCTGTCCGGCATGGCGGCACAAATCTTGGCATGGAACGTTGCATGCGTATCAACAAACCTTCGCAGGAAACACTCAATGAAAAGCCTGATTGCCTTGTCGGCCGGCCTGCTGATTGCCAGCAGCGCCGCGTTCGCACAACCGATGTCCGCCAGCCGCGCGGATCTGATGAGCAGCGTACCTTCCAGCAGCCTCACGGTCTCTGACTGGTACAAGCAGGATGTCTATGATCCTTCCAATAACAAGATCGGCGAGATCATGGACGTGCTGGTCGCTCCCGACGGCCGCATCAATGCGCTGATCGTCGGCGTCGGCGGCTTTCTTGGCGCCGGCGAGAAGGACGTCGCCGTGGGTTTCAATGCGGTCAAGAAGACAATGAAGGACAACAAGACCTATCTGACGATGGATACCACCAAGGACGCGCTCAAGTCTGCGCCCGGCTTCAAGTATGATCGGCAGAAGACCGGCTGGGTGCCGGACGGCAACTCCAAGTAATCTCCGGCCGCGGCGCCCAAACAAGCGCCTGTGCGGTGCAATCGAGAAGCCCCAATCACGTCGGGGCTTTTCGACCGTTTACGGTCCGGGTGCTTTGGTATCGAATCGGCCGAGGAGTAATCTTCGGCCGCGCATCCGACCAAATCTCCCCCTCGTTCTAGCTGACCAGCGTCGACGCAATCGTACTCGTTTCGTTCGCAGCCATCGTCATCTCCGGGATCGGGTCACGCTGAGGTTTCGTTGACCGGCGCGCGCGGTCACAATCACTTGGTAAAACAACCACTTGGCGCAAAGGGCGGCAGTAAGCCGGAGCGCGAGCCGCAAGGCTTGCGGCGCGGCGGGAAGTCCGTCACGGGGTCCGTTGCAGACGCGCCAACCATCCAGCCGGCTTAAGTATTTTTACACCCAAACCGCCGTTTGGGCCGGAACCTTCGCGATGCGGCGAGCGTTTGCGCTCATGGCATAGAAGGTGAGGCCCGCACGTTGAGGGGGAGTCCACCTCGGGATAGACATTCGCAGCGCCGGGGCATATTCACGCCCCGCGCGACGCGTCGTGCTGCGGTCAGTCCTGTGCCTCGGTCTTGCCCACGGTCTTGCCGCGAGCCCTTCGGCCGAACAGCCGCCAAAGTGTTCCCCGCCCGGAACTGCCGCCTTCCGTCCAGCTGCCGCCCCCAAGTGGCTTTCGGAGATCTTCATGCCGACGCCCGATGACGTGATTGGCTCGAACGCCAACGGTTCCGCCCTTTCCCCGGCCATGCCGCAGGTAGCCGAACACGTAGCGGAACACGCAGCGGAACATGGCATCGCCGGCGACGCCGACGGCTTGGCGGAGCTGCTGCACGCGGTCCAGGCGATGCGGGTCGGCGACTTTTCCGTGCGCATGGCGGGCGACCGGGTCGGCATCATGGGCAAGATCGCCGACACCTTCAACGAAATCGTCGCCACCAACGAGCGCATGGCGAGGCAGCTCGAAAGCGTCGGACAGGTGGTCGGCCGCGAGGGCCGCACCCGCCAGCGGGTGCGCTTCGGTCTCGCCGAGGGCGCCTGGGGCGAGATGGAATCCTCCGTCAATTCGCTGATCGACGATCTGCTCTGGCCGACCACCGAGGTGACGCGCGCGGTCGCCGCCGTGGCGCAAGGCGATCTGCTGCGAACGGTGGCGCTCGACGTCGACGGGCGGCCGCTGAAAGGCGAGTTCCTGCGCTCCGCCGAGATCGTCAACACGATGATCAAGCAGCTCAACGTTTTCACGTCCGAGGTGACGCGCGTCGCGCGCGAAGTCGGCACCGAAGGCAAGCTCGGCGGCCAGGCGCAAGTCGGCGGCGTGACCGGCGTCTGGAAGGAGCTCACCGAGAGCGTCAACTCGATGGCGTCGAACCTCACCGCGCAGGTGCGCAACATCGCCGAGGTGACGATCGCGGTGGCGAACGGCGACCTTTCGAAGAAGATCACCGTCGACGTGCGCG
>Ga0182024_10013537_pt1 | contig 15904 bp, 12 predicted proteins | sample P32metaG_FD_120480 | JGI IMG/M metagenome (GOLD analysis project Ga0182024, IMG submission 120480) | Permafrost microbial communities from Stordalen Mire, Sweden - P3-2 metaG (Illumina Assembly) | ecosystem: Environmental > Terrestrial > Soil > Wetlands > Permafrost | place: Sweden: Stordalen... | reverse complement strand
TGTTATGAATGCCGCGCTAAAATCACCTGCGACTGCTCCGGGTCCGAAAGCCCTGGAGCGATTGAAAGAAAAAATCCTGCTGGTTGATGATGACCCGGCCATCCGGCTATTGCTCACCCGCCTGCTGGCCGAGGAAGGCTACGTTGTCATCTCGGCGGCCAACGGCGTGGAGGCCGTTGAACGCGCCGAGAGCACAAAATTTGACCTGGCGTTGCTGGATTTGAACATGCCGGTCATGGACGGCTGGGAGGCTTTTCAGAAGATCAAGTCTAAATATCCGCTTCTGCCCTTCATCGTGATCACGCCCCGTCCCAACCAGTTGTTTCCCGCCGCGGCATCTGGCACCGGCGCACTGATGGACAAGCCGCTCGATCTGCCCAAGCTTTTTAACACAATCCGCACCCTCATAAATGAACCCGCCAAAGTCCGCCTCGCGCGCATGGTAGGCCGACCTGCGGAATTTCACTACGTCCCGCCAAAGGCGGACGAACCTGAAAGGCGCGCGGGCTGAAAAATCAACACCACAAATGCAACAACTGAAAGCAATAAATGAATGCAGCGATAACAACCCAGTTAATAAAAATGAGTTGCGCGCATTCAAACGGCAAACCGGGCGTTCCCGCCATGAAGCCCAACATAAGCGTCCGGTTTGCCCCCAATTTGCCAGTCGAAATAGAAATAAGACATCTCACAAAACACAAACCCAGGAAAATCATGAAAACGAAAATTATATTTCCGGCCATGTTGTCTTTGGCCGTGATGACACTGGCCGGATGCGGCCAGCGCGAATCGGAAAAGAGCACGCCAGCCACAACAAATTCGGCAGCCGAAGAACCGATGCCCGGTGCAAACGACACCAGCAATTCCACCGTGCCGCTGGCGACCGTTCTACCCGACACAAACAGTCCGGCAGCCAGAAGCACAACCACCAACCAATGACAGGCGTGTCAAACAAAAGGCGATTTATGAAAGAAATCATTTATGTGACGGCACTGGCGGCAGTGTGCGGATTATCCGTCCGCGCGGATGAGTCCGTAATGTCAAACACAAATGCAAGCCCGGTGAATTCGACGGACAGCTACGCCGGAAGATTCGGAGCGGGCATCATTCTCGGCGAACCAACTGGCGCGTCGCTGAAATATTTTTTCAACGACACGATGGCGATTGACGGCGCCATCGGCTGGTCGTCTCACGACGACACGGAGTTGTATCTGCACAGCGACGTGCTGTGGCACAACTTTGACCTGATTCCGGTGTCGCAAGGCCGCCTGCCGGTCTATTTCGGCGTCGGCGGCCTGGTGCGGATCCGCGACAACAACCGTGACAACGAGGCCGGCATCCGCGTGCCGGTGGGATTGTCATATATGTTCGACAACGCGCCGGTGGACATTTTCGTCGAGATTGCGCCGGCCCTTGATCTCACACCCGGCACCCGTGGCGAAATCGAAGGCGGTGTCGGCTTCCGCTATTGGTTTTGAAGAAAACATTTTGAACAACAAACGAAAGGAACAATATGAAAACGAGCAGATTAAACAGCAGAATTGCCGTTTGCGTGGCTGTTCTGACGACGACTGCGGTGATTCGCGCGTCTGCGGACCAGCCGGCAACGGCTGTCAGACCTGAAAAAAGTTACACGGGCACGGTTGAATCCGTTGACCCGCAGGAACACACGCTCAATGCAAAGAGCTTTGTGTTTGACAGGAAATTCAACCTCGGAGCCGTCTGCACTTACACATTGCTGGATAACAGCTCCGGCACGGCCGGCGACCTGCGACCCGGCGAAAAGGTCGCAATCAATTACCGGGATGTGGACGGCGTGCTTGTGGCGGACAGCATCGTGCAGCAGCCGATGTGTTACGAAGGCATGGTGCAGGCCATAGACCCGGCCGCGCACACGCTGACATTGCATGTTCACGGAATTGATAAAAAATTCAAGATTGCGAACGACTGTGGCGTCGTGTTGCGGGATGAAAAATCCGGCACTTTTGCCGACATCCAAACCGGCAATCATATAACAGTGACTTACGAGACGCCGGAGGGAGGGCCGGTTGCGCGGCAAATCGCGCAGACGAGCATCGAATTCACCGGCACGCTGACGGCGATTGACCTTGAAGAGAAAACTTTGAAGGCCAGGGCGCTGTTCGCCTCAATGAAATTCAACGTGGCCGACAATTGCGCCATCGTGATCAATGGCAAGTCTGACGGCCAGTTGAGCGACTTGAAGCCGAACGACAAACTTGTTTTCAGCTACGATGAAGTCAACGGCGTGAACGTTGTGAGCCGAATTGCCCCGGCTGAAGTCCAGGCGAATTCTGTCGCCACAACCCCCGCATCCGCACCGATGACCGGTTATTTACCCTAAAAAACGGCACGTCCCGGATCGTCTGGATTCGTCGTGTTCGGGACGTGCCTTTGCTAACAATAATTGAAAGCCTTTCATGGCTCGCATCGCCCGTATATTAAATGTGCTCATCGTCGAGGATTCTGAAAATGACGCGACGTTGTTGCTGGAGGAATTGAAGCAGAAGGGCTACACGCCGCTCCACGAGCGTGTCCAAACTCCCGCGGCAATGACCCTTGCGCTCGAACGCCACCTGTGGGACGTGGTGATTTCAGATTATGTCATGCCGCAGTTCAGCGGGCCTGACGCGCTGAGATTGCTTCGCGAAAGTAAACTCGACATCCCCTTCATCGTCGTCTCCGGCACTTACGGCGAAGAGACGGCGGTGGACATGATGAAGGCCGGCGCGAACGATTATATCACCAAGGCAAATCTTTCCCGCCTCACGCCCGCAATTGAGCGGGAAATGGAAGCCGCCAAATCCCGCGCGGCGCGCGCAGGCGCGGAAGCCTACAAGCAGTTTCTCGCTGCGATTGTCGAGTCCAGCGACGACGCCATCTACGGAAAAAATCTCGACAGCATAATCATCAGTTGGAATGCCGCCGCCGAGCGCATTTACGGGTATTCCGCCGGTGAAATCATCGGCCATTCAATCGCCGTCTTGTTTCCGATGAACAGGCGTGATGAACTGCTCGACAACATGACGCGCATCAGGCGCGGCGATCTGGTCGGCTATTATGAAACAGAACGCCTTCGCAAAGACGGCACAATCATTCCGGTTTCAGTGACCATTTCACCCATCAAGGATGGCGAAGGAAAAGTCATTGGCGCATCTACCATTGCCCACGATATTTCCAAACAAAAAAAAACACGAAGAAGAACGCCAGCAACTCATCAAAAATCTTTCTGACGCGTTAAGCCATGTCAAACTGCTGACCGGCCTGCTGCCCATCTGCGCCTCCTGCAAACGCATCCGCGACGACCAGGGCTACTGGCGGCAAGTGGAAACCTACATTGCCGCGCATTCCGAAGCCGTGTTCACCCACAGCATCTGCCCGAAATGTTTGAAGCGATACAAAGCCGACCTGGAAGATCCTGCAAAAATTTGACTGGCAAGTGTCAAAGTGCGGTTTGCAAGCAATTATAAATTCGATTTCGCATTTTGCACATTTTTTTCGTCCACCAACATAGAAACGGTGTGATCTTCTGAAAAATTCTTGTTGGCATGAGTCTTGCAGTATTGATTCCGTGCAGTCAATGAACACAATTGAGAAAGGAAATTTATGTTAGGATGGACACTGATTTTTTTGATCGTCGCGCTGGTTGCGGGCGTATTAGGTTTCACCGGCATCGCCGGGGCGGCTGTGGGAATCGCGAAGATTCTGTTCTTTATTTTCCTGGTTTTGTTTTTGGTGTCGCTGCTTCTCCGGCTTGCGGCCTGATGATGCGGTTGAAATAAATTTGAAAGAGATTTTATGCCCAGAGGCGACAAATCAAGTTACACGGACAAGCAAAAGCGTATGGCCGGACACATTGAAGAGAGCTACGAAAGTCGCGGCTTGAGCGCCAAGGTGTCGGAAAAGCATGCATGGGCCACGGTCAACAAAGTGACCGGCGGTGGAAAAAAAGAACGGCTCTGGCCGTAACAAAGAATGATGCGCGAATGGTTAATGACAAATTGAGTTCCTACTTGTTCACAAATTTTCCCTAAACAACAAACAGGCGAGCGCGGACTGGATAGAATCAGCGTGCCCGTCCCTCTTTTTGCAAATATGCAGACCAATTTTCCAGCGCCTGTGACAATGACATGCGCAGGCGCGTTGTTTATTAAAAAATAAAAAAGCCGGATCACAGGCAGATCCGGCTTTTGGGGGACGTTGGCGCCGTTGCAAGCGCCGGTAAGATTCTATTAAAAATAAGTTGGTCGCGGCGCAGTAGCTTCAAGGACATTCACAAATGTTTCGGTTGTTGATTGTCTTGGTTCATTTTTGCAAGGTGACCGCCCTATCGAACATCAAATCAAACTTGCCCATCATTTTTTAAGCAATGAACGTGCCGCCCATTGGAATGCCTGCAAACGAAGGGGTTTGTTCATAACGACAAAAATTAAACCGGATTCGGAATTGCAACGCGCAAACTTTGCGGAAGGTAAATTGCACGTTGCATTGTCTGGCTTTCCATCAGATTCGCAAACCGCCGGGCGCGCTCGGCGACAATGCGGTGCGGGTGGTTGATTTGCGCGGGTGCGTTCCATAGGACGTAAAATTCAAAATCATCCGGTGCCCGGCCATGGGATTTTTCAAACGCGGCTGTGCGCGACGTCATGATGTGTTGTGCATTCGACAAGGCGACATCGGCATCTAGCGGATTGCCGCCAGGCCACAATCCGGGACTGATTTGATAACGCGAGACTTCGCCCGCGCGCCCGATTGCATGGTCATTGCCACCGCTCTCCAGCATCGCCAGCGCCGTCCAGCGATCCATCGCCAACGCGTTGGTGGACAAGATGAAAAGAATGAACAAAATTTTCACGGGGCCTCAAAATTAGCGGATTCGAACCGTCAGCACCGGACATGGCGCATGGCGAATGATTCGTTCCGCCGTGCCGCCAAGCAAAACTCTTTTGATGCCTGTGTAACCGTGCATCGTTAGCACGATCAAATCCGTCTTCAGTTTGCGCGCGGTTTCAGTGATTTCAAAATACGGCTGGCCGCCGCGCACAATCACTTTCCCGCGCAGCTTTTCCGGGACAAGCTTGCGTCCGAGTTTGGCGAGATGGTGGTGCGAGGCGTTTAAGGCAAATTTTTGATTCGTGACCATGATTGCCATTTCCGTCGGATAAACAACCGGCTCAACGACGTGCAACAGCGTGACGCGCGCGCCAAATTGTGCCGCCAGCGAAATCGCATAACGCAGCGCCCGCCGCGCATTTATCGAAAAATCAATCGGCACCAAAATGCGACGTAGCGACAATGATTTGTTCGTTTTCATATTCTCAAATCTCAATCAGCCGACTTGTCGGGCATCCGCTGAATTTATTTGAGCAAACCCAATGCCGCGTGTGCTGCTGGCAAATTTCCAATTCACGAATCCAAAAGACCGTGCAAAGCGCACAATGCGATTGGGATTTTCGTGCAGATTGCAGTTCGCACCGTTTTTCTTTTTTTGTGAACGCAATTTTAACCTCAAAATCTTCTTGCCGTCCGTGGCATATCTTTAGCTCAAAACTTTTTAGAATTCGAAGCGCGATAAAATAAAACCAAACGAAAAATTGCGGAAAATTGTGAACACGAAATTACAGTTGCCTCGAATTGAAGATTACGAACCTCTCATCGGCCCAGAGACCGTTGGGCGCATTCTAAAGAAAGCCGGGGCGCTGAAAGGATTTCACGTTGCGAACATCAATTCTACCTACTACGGCGGCGGTGTAGCCGAATTGCTCTCGTCACTGACTTTGTTGCTGAACGGACTCGGCATCCAGGCCGGCTGGCGCGTGTTACAGGGGTCGCCGGATTTTTTCGGCATCACCAAGCGGATGCACAATGCGCTTCAGGGAATGGATTTTAATTTCACAGCGCTCAAGCGGCAGATTTACGAATCGGTTGTCTTCCAAAATTCCTTGTTCAATCATTTTGACCGCGATCATTTTGACATGATCGTCGTGCATGATCCGCAGCCGTTGCCGCTCATCGCGCATTTTCGCAGGCACTGTCCGTGGGTCTGGCGATGCCACATTGACCTTACCGACGGTCATCGCAAATTGTGGGATTATTTGTCCGGCTTCATCAATCAATACGACGCCGTCATTTTCAGCACCAAGGAGTCCGCGCGTAAAACGAAACCGCCCCAGCTTTTTTCCCTGCCCGCGATTGACCCGTTCAGCAAAAAAAACCGCAAGCTGTCAAAAGTGGAAATGGACGGACGGCTCGCGCATTACAAAATTCCCACCGACCTGCCCATCATCGCGCAAGTGTCGCGCTTCGACCGCTGGAAAGACCCGCTCGGCGTCATCGAGGCGTTCAAGCTCGCGCGACGAAAAGTTGATTCGACACTTGTGCTGCTCGGCAATTTCGCTTCCGACGATCCCGAAGGCACGAAAATATACGAATCGCTGCTCGCACATCGCGAAGAACGCATTTTGATTCTGCCCAACGGCGACGATACCGCGCTCGTCAACACCATTCAAACCCGCGCGGCGGTCATTCTGCAAAAATCCACGCGCGAAGGTTTTGGCCTCACAGTCACCGAGGCGATGTGGAAAGGCACGCCTGTCATCGCCGGAAATGTCGGCGGCATACGCTGCCAGATTCAAAACGGCGCGAATGGTTTTCTCGTTTCGTCTGTCGAGGAATGCGCGCATCGGATCGTGGTGTTGCTAAAAGACCGCCGTTTGCGCGAACGCATCGGACGCGCGGGCAGGGAAACCGTCCGCCAAAGATTCCTGATGCCGCGCTTTCTAGAACAGCACCTAGATTTGTTTTCATCCTTTGAATCCAGTTTCCGTCACGTCGGCTGCTGCGCCAGATCAACATGGTCACCCGAACAAAGAAAAGTATTTTGTGCATGAATGAAAACCCGACATTGTCTGAACGTGAAGGCCGCTGCCGAGTGGTGATTGAAAATGTCACGCCGGAAATTGACGGCGGACGTTTTGCCATCAAACGAGTTGTCGGCGAGCGCGTAGTCGTGGAAGCAGATATTTTTGCCGATGGGCACGACTTCCTGGCGGCTGTCTTGAAATATCGTGAGGCAGAAAATCCCAAGTGGTGCGAAGTGCCGATGGAGCTTCTGGCCAACGACCGCTGGCGCGGAGAATTTGCGGTCACGAAACTGGGGAATCATTTTTATTCGATTGAAGCGTGGGTGGATCCGTTCAAATCGTGGCAGAAATCTTTTCGGAAAAAAATTGAGACCGAGCAAAATATATCCGTCGAATTGCAGGCGGGCGTAAAATGGATTGAAGCTGCGGCGCAACGGGCCACGGCGCGCGACGCCGATAATCTTCTGGCGTGGGCGAAAGAATTGAGCGCCGGCGAAAGCGTAACGGGCGATCCGATTGCTAGCCGCGTGTTGGACAAGGATTTGACGGAAATGACACACCGCTACCTTGGCCGTCCATTTTCTACAATTTACCAAAAGGAATTGCGCGTAGCCGTTGATTCCGAACGCGCCCGTTTCAGCGCGTGGTATGAAATGTTTCCGCGCTCGTTCGGCGGTTTCAAGGGTTGCGTGGAACAATTGCCGCGCATTTCAAAAATGGGTTTTGACGTTCTGTATTTGCCGCCGGTTCATCCGATTGGAAAATCATTTCGCAAAGGAAAAAATAACAGCGTCATTTGCGAACCGGGCGAACCGGGCAGTCCGTGGGCAATCGGCTCAAGCGAAGGAGGACACAAATCAATCCATCCCGAACTCGGCACGCTTGAAGATTTCAAAAACCTGATCGCGCGAGCAAAAGAATTCAAAATCGAGATCGCGCTGGACATCGCGTTTCAATGTTCGCCTGACCATCCTTACATCAGCGAGCATCCTGAATGGTTTCGGCATCGGCCCGACGGTTCGATTCAACACGCCGAAAATCCGCCAAAAAAATACGAAGACATCGTGCCGTTCGATTTCGAGTGCAATGACTGGAAAAATCTCTGGCAGGAACTGAAAAGCATCTTTGATTTCTGGATTCAGCAGGGTATGAAGATTTTCCGCGTGGACAATCCGCACACCAAGCCGTTTCCATTTCTGGAATGGTGCATCGGCGAATTGAAGGGGACAAATCCCGAAATTATTTTTCTCTCCGAGGCGTTCACGCGCCCGAAACCGATGTATCGCCTTGCCGAACTCGGATTTACACAGTCCTACAATTATTTCGCGTGGCGAAATTCAAAGGACGAATTGGAAAATTATTTCACCGAACTGACGCAGCCGCCTGTCGCGGATTTCTTTCATCCGAATCTCTGGCCGAACACGCCGGACATCCTCACGCAATTTTTGCAGACGGGCGGACGTGCTGCGTTCGCGATCCGCTTCATTCTCGCCGCGACGCTCGGCGCGAGCTACGGCATTTATGGCCCGGCATTTGAGCTTTGCAAAAACACGCCGCGCGAGCCGGGCAGCGAGGAATATCTAAATTCCGAAAAATACGAAATCAAGCGCTGGGATTTGTCCGCTCCGCAGAATCTGGAAAATCTAATCACGCGCGTGAACCAAATCCGGCGCGTGAACCATGCGCTGCAATCGAATTACAACCTGAAATTTCATCGCACAGACAATCCTGAATTGATCGCCTACACAAAATCCACGGAAGACAGCAGCAACGTGATTTTAACCGTCGTCAATTTAAGTCCGCATCACAAACACAGCGGTTGGCTGGAATTGCCGCTGAAAGAATTCGGCCTCGAGGCCGGGAAAAGTTATCAGGTGCACGATTTGTTGACGGACGAACGTTATCTCTGGAACGGCGAAAAAAATTACGTTGAATTGAACCCCGAGAAATCTTCCGCACACATTTTTCTCCTGACCAATTATGAGCCTTGAGACTGAAATCCTTAAAAAGACGGCGGAGAAAAAAACCGCGCGCGCACCGGAACAGATTCCGATGTGGTATAAGGGCGGCATTATTTACGAGCTGCACGTCCGCGCATTTCAGGACTACGACGGCGACGGCACGGGTGATTTTCGCGGGTTGACTTCGCGACTTGATTACTTGCGCGACCTTGGTGTCACGGCGATCTGGATGCTGCCGTTTTATCCATCGCCGCTCAAGGATGACGGCTACGACATTTCGGATTATTACGGCGTGCATCCGATGTATGGCACGCTGGCAGATTTCAAAGATTTTCTGCGCGAGGCGCACAAGCGCGGATTGCGCGTCATCACCGAACTCGTTTTGAACCATACTTCCGACCAGCATCCGTGGTTTCAACGCGCGCGCCGCTCGCCCGGCAGCAGCAAATTCCGCGATTACTACGTCTGGAACGATTCGCCGGAAAAATACAAAGGCACGCGCATCATTTTCAAAGACACGGAACTTTCCAACTGGACCTGGGATGCGCTGGCAAAATCATTTTATTGGCATCGCTTTTTTTCGCACCAGCCGGACTTGAATTTCGACAATCCCGCCGTCCACGAAGAAATGATCAAGGTCATAGATTTTTGGTTCGACATGGGAGTGGACGGAATGCGGCTCGACGCCGTGCCGTATCTTTACGAACGCGAAGGCACGAGCTGCGAAAATCTTCCGGAGACGCACGAGTATCTGAAAAAATTACGCGCGCACGTTGACGAAAAATACGGCGACAAAATGTTTCTCGCCGAAGCGAACCAATGGCCGGAAGACGCCGTCGCGTATTTCGGCGGTGGCAAAGGTGATGAATGTCACATGGCATTTCATTTTCCATTGATGCCGAGACTTTTCATGTCGTTGCGCATGGAAGATCGCGTTCCCATCGTTGACATTTTGCAGCAGACGCCGCCGATTCCTGAAACCGCACAATGGGCATTATTCCTACGCAACCATGACGAACTCACGCTCGAAATGGTCACGGACGAAGAGCGCGATTATATGTATCGAATGTATGCGCACGTGCATCAGGCGCGATTGAATCTCGGAATCCGCCGCCGTCTTGCGCCGCTCGTCGGTAATGATCGCAAGCGGATTGAACTGTTGACTGCGCTGCTTTTTTCGCTGCCCGGAACGCCGGTGATTTATTATGGCGACGAAATCGGCATGGGCGAAAATATTTATCTTGGCGACCGCAATGGCGTGCGCACGCCAATGCAATGGAGCGCGGACAAAAATGCCGGCTTCTCGCGCGCGAATCCGCAGAGTCTTTTCCTGCCGATTAATCTCGACCCAGAAAATCATTACGAAGCCGTTAATGTTGAAGTGCAGGAGCGAAATAATTATTCGCTTCTTTGGTGGATGAAACGAGTGATCGCGCTTTACAAACGGCAGAACGCGTTCGGTCGCGGCACCATTGAATTTCTTCACCCAGAAAATCGGAAAATTTTTGCGTGCATCCGCCGTTTCGAAAACGAAATCATTTTGGTTGTCGCCAATTTGTCGCGTTTCGTCCAACCAGTTGAATTGGATTTGTCTGCGTTTAAATCACTCGTGCCCGTCGAACTTTTTGGCCGCGCGGAATTTCCCGTCATCACGGAGAAACCGTATCCGCTCACGCTCGGACCCCACGCGTTTTACTGGTTTGCGCTCGAAACAAAAAATCCACCAGAAACGAAAGGTGCGCCCGTCAGCGCCGACGCGCGGGCAATTTTGAACGTTGAGGAAGATTGGGAGGACATTTTTGACGAACGGCATCACATTCAACTGGAACGTGCGCTGCAAGCGTGGCTGCCGTCGCGCCGCTGGTTTGGAGGCAAAGCGAAAATAATAAAATATGTGCGCGTGCAGGAAACAATTCGAGTTCCGATCGGCGCGGAAAAAGCGTTATTTGCCTTTTTGCAGGTCGAATATGTTCAAGCCGAACCGGACATTTACGTTTTGCCGCTTGCATGCGTCGGCGGCGAACCGGCGGAAATCATCGCGCGTGATTCTGCTCCGTTCGTCATCGCACGATTGAATTTCAATCAAACGAACCAAACTGGAGTAATATATGATGCCGTCGCCAGCAAGGATTTTTGTCGCGCGCTGCTTGAACTTTTTTCAGCTCAGAAAAATCTCGACGGCAAATCCGGCCAGCTTGAAGCGACGCATACTTCCGAATTTGAAAGAATTCTTGCCGATAGCAGCGGCGCGCTCGAACCCTCCGTGGTCAAGGCCGAGCAAAGTAATTCCTCGATTATTTTTGGCGACAGACTGATTTTGAAATTTTTCCGGCGGCTCGATTATGGAACCAATCCCGATCTGGAAATTTTGAATTCTCTGACCGTGCAAAATTTTTTCTATGCACCGCAATTCGCAGGCGCGCTCGAATATCGCGCCGACAGGGACGAGCCGCGGACGCTTGCAATTCTCACGTCATTTATTCCAAAGGCAAAGGACGCGTGGGAATACTCGCTCGATGCGCTTGGAAAATTTTATGAGCGCGTGCAGACGCTTTCGCCGGAAAAACGCGCGCCGCAAATACCCGTTGCCAGCATCACAATACTTGCGGCGACCGAATTGACGGAGCAGGCGCGCGAATTGATTGACACTTACATCGAAAGCGCGCGGCTGCTCGGCGAGCGGACGGCGGCGATGCACCTTGCGCTAGCGAGCGAAACGGAAAGCCGCGTTTTCGCTCCCGAACCGTTCACGCCGCACACGCAACGCGGGCTTTTTCAGTCCATGAGGAACTTGACGCGGCAGAATTTTCAACTGCTTAACCGCCAATTGGAAACTCTTTTGCCAGAAATTCAGAAGCCCGCGCAGCAAGTCCTCGCGCTCGAACCGGAAATTCTCAATAAGCTTCGCCAGATTTACGAACGACCGCTCAACGCGACGCGCATCCGGCAACACGGAGATTATCATCTCGGCCAGGTTCTTTATACCGGCAAAGATTTTATCATCATTGATTTTGAGGGAGAGCCGGCGATTTCCATCAGTGAGCGTCGGCTCAAACGCTCTCCGTTGCAGGACGTCGCGAGCATGGTTCGTTCATTTCACTACGCGACCTATGCGGCGCTCTTGAAACACATCGAGCGCGGAACGCTGGTGGAAGGCCAGTTGGAGCAAATGATCATGTGGGCGCGATTTTGGGCGCGCTGGGTCAGCGCGATTTTTTACAAGGCGTATTTGAAAGCCGCGTCTGGCGCGACGTTCTTGCCGCCGACGGAATCCGATCTGCAAATGATGATGGATATTTTTCTGCTGCGAAAATCCATTTACGAACTCGGCTACGAACTCAACAACCGCCCCGATTGGTTAAAAATTCCGCTGCAAGGAATTTTAGATCTGATGAACGAACAAACTGCGACGACAACAGCGACTAAAGATTCAACCATCAAAGAAAAAAATAATTATGGATAAATTTATCTGCGTTCACGGACATTTTTACCAGCCGCCGCGCGAAAATCCGTGGCTCGAAGCGGTGGAATTGCAAAACTCTGCGTTTCCATATCACGACTGGAACGAACGCGTCACGGCGGAATGCTACGCGCCGAACGCCCACGCGCGTTTGCTCGACGGCGACGGGCGCATTGAGTGCATGGCCAACAATTATTCCCAAATCAGCTTCAATTTCGGCCCGACGCTGCTGTCGTGGATGGGCGAAAAAGCGCCGGACATTCTCGAAACGATTGTCGCCGCTGACAAAAAAAGCCGCGGAGAATTTTCCGGACACGGCTCCGCGCTCGCGCAATGCTACAATCACATCATCATGCCGCTGGCCAACGCGCGCGACAAACACACGCAGGTCATCTGGGGCGTCCGCGATTTTGAATCGCGTTTTGGCCGCAAGCCTGAGGGAATGTGGCTGCCGGAAACCGCCGCTGACAACGAAACGCTGGACGTTCTCGCCGAGCACGGAATCAAATTCACGATTCTCTCGCCGTTTCAGGCAAATCGCATACGCCCATTGAACGACACCGATGAAAATCACTGGCAGGACGTGACCGGCGCAAAAATTGATCCTTCGATGCCGTATTTGGTGAAATTAAAATCCGGCCGCTCGATTGCAGTTTTCTTTTACGACGCGCCGATTGCGAAGGCCGTGGCGTTCGAGCAACTGCTCGACAACGGCGAACATTTTGCCAACCGCCTGATGGAAGCGTTCGACGATAATCGCAATCGCGCTCAAATCGTGCATGTCGCAACCGACGGCGAATCCTACGGCCATCATTTTCGATACGGCGACATGGCGCTGGCTTATGCACTCAATTTGATTGGGAAAAACAAGCAGGCGAAATTGACAGTTTACGCCGAGTTTCTCGACAAATTCCCATCGACGCACGAAGTGGAAATCCATCAGCCCAGTGCGTGGAGTTGTCCCCATGGCGTCGAAAGATGGTGGCGTGATTGCGGCTGTAATTCCGGTGGACACGAAGGCTGGAACCAGCAATGGCGCGAACCATTGCGTCACGCGCTCGACTGGTTGCGAGACAAGCTCGCGCCGATTTACGAAACGAAGGCGAAGGAATTTTTGAAAGTCCCGTGGGCGGCGCGCGATGATTATATCACCGTAATTCTGGATCGTTCGCCGGAAAATATTTCTAAATTTTTCAGTGGTCACGCCTCGCGTGAATTGAGCGAAGCCGATCAAATTGCCGCGTTGCGCCTGCTCGAAATGCAACGGCACGCGCTGCTCATGTTCACGAGCTGTGGCTGGTTCTTCGATGAAATTTCCGGCATTGAAACCGTTCAGGTCATTCAATACGCCGCGCGCGCGCTACAGCTCGCAAATGAACTGTCATCGGAGAATTTTGAACCCGGCTTTCTGGAAATTCTGGAGCAAGCAAAAAGCAACATCCCTGAACATCAAAATGGCCGCGTCATCTACGAGAAATTCGCCAAGCCCGCCGTAATGACACGGGAAAGCGTCGGCGCGCATTACGCCATCAGTTCACTCTTCGAGCCGTATCCCGAAGAGGCGAAAATTTATTCATTCATTATCCGGCAGGAAGACCGTCAGCTTTTCAAGACCGGCAATGCGCGGCTCGCCGTTGGCCGCATTGCGGTCACGTTTGGCGTCACGCGTGTGCGTGATGAATTGATTTACGCAGTCGTTCACATGGGCGACCACAATTTGATCTGTGGCGTCCGGCGCGATGGCGACCCGGAAGCCTACCAGAAAATGCTGGAAGAAATGCGCGCGGATTTTGAGCGCGCGGATTTCCCGGCGTTGATCCGGCTCGTTGACACGCATTTCGGGCAGACGCATTACTCGCTGAAAAATCTTTTCCGCGACGAGCAGCAAAAAGTGCTCAATCAGATTCTCGCTGTCACGCGCGATGAAATCCACAACACCTACCGCCTCATCACCGACCGTTACGGCCCGCTCACGCGCTTTCTGGCCGACATCCATGTGCCGCCGCTCAAATCGCTCGAACCCGCAATGGAATTCGTCCTCAACAGCGAAATCCGCCGCCAGTTTGAAAACGGCCACGCCGACCCGGAACGTGTGAAAAGTCTTTTGGATGAGGCACGCAACGCGAAGATCACGTTTGAAGCCGACAGGCTGGCCTACGCCGTGAAAAAACACTATGACCAGTTGAGCGACCAGCTTCTCAAGACGCCCGACGATTTTGAATTGCTGCAACGCCTTTCCGACAGCGCCACGCTGCTGCATGTTTTACCGTTCGAGGTCAACTTATGGAAGACGCAAAACGATTACTACGTCATGCTCACGACCGTTTTACCAAAAATGCAAAAGCGAGCCGGCGAGAAAAACAAAGCATGGATCGAAAAATTCCGCGCGCTTGGCGACAAACTCGGTTTTCACGTCAACGGAAATTACGGTTGAATTTTTTATGTCCGCCGATGTAAAAATCCCGCGCGCGACCTACAGATTGCAATTCAACGAACATTTTCGCCTGTCCGACGCGCTCGCGCTTGTCCCTTATTTGCACGAACTCGGCGTTTCGCACATTTACGCCTCGCCGCTTTTCAAAGCCTCGCCGCACAGCGTTCACGGCTACGACGTCTGCGATTTCAACCGGTTGAATCCTGAAATTGGAACGGAAGCCGAATTGGAAAAACTCGTTCACGCACTTCACAAAAGAAAAATGGGGCTGGTTCTTGACATCGTTCCAAACCACATGGGAATTGCTTCGCCGGAAAATCTGTGGTGGTGGGATGTTCTAAAAAATGGTCGCGCAAGCCAATTCGCAAATCATTTCGACATTAATTGGGAATCATCCGATCCAGAACTTCGCGGCAAGATTCTCGTTCCCATTCTCGGCGACGAATACAGGCATATTTTGGAACGCTGCGAATTGAAAGTTGAAAAGAATAACGGCGAATTCGTCCTGCGCTACCTTGAATATAAATTTCCGGTTTCACCAAATTCGATTTCACAAGATTTTTCCGTTGAACAACTGAATTTAAATCCCGACGTGCTCGGCGGATTGATTCAAAAACAAAGTTACCGTCTTGCATTCTGGCGTGACGGAGATTTGAAATTAAATTATCGCCGCTTTTTCGCAGTCAACACGCTTGCCGCCTTGCGGGTCGAGGACGAGAAGGTTTTCAACGACGTTCATGCGCTTCTTCGCAAATGGATTGACAAGGGCTGGCTCGACGGCTTGCGCATTGACCATCCCGACGGTCTGCGCGACCCGGAAAATTATTTGCGCCGCCTGCGCGCGCTTGCGCCGGATTTATGGATTGTCGCCGAAAAGATTTTGCAACCCAAAGAGCGGTTGCCGGATTCTTGGCCGGTCCAAGGGACTGTCGGCTACGATTTTCTAAATCAAGTCAATGGCCTGTTCATAGATTCCGCCAATGAAAAAAGTTTGACTGGTTTTTATTCCGAATTCACCGGCGAACCGACCGATTCCTGCGAGATTGTGCAAAAAAAGAAACGCCTTGTTCTTGAAACACTTTTTACGGCTGAAGTTAACCGGCTGGTGGAATTGCTTGTCCAAATTGCCGCGCGCCATCCGGCTTGCAAAAACTATCCGCACGGGCAG
>Ga0182024_10013536_pt1 | contig 15904 bp, 4 predicted proteins | sample P32metaG_FD_120480 | JGI IMG/M metagenome (GOLD analysis project Ga0182024, IMG submission 120480) | Permafrost microbial communities from Stordalen Mire, Sweden - P3-2 metaG (Illumina Assembly) | ecosystem: Environmental > Terrestrial > Soil > Wetlands > Permafrost | place: Sweden: Stordalen... | reverse complement strand
CTGGAAATCAACGACAGTTGCCACGTCCCGCCGGTCGTCAGGCCGCCGACGGATAAGTCGACCTCGTCCGGCGCCGACAGCACCGGCAGCGTCGACGCCCCGTCCCCCAGGTTGGTCACCGCCGTCAATTGCACCATCAACGTCCCGTCCGAGTTCGCCGGCGGCAACGCTGACGGGGTGACCGCGGTAGCGTTCATCGCGTAGATGTCCACCGTAAGCGACCCGCTGGCCGACACGAAGTTCGATACGCCCTGCAGCGCGAAGCTGAGCGGCGCGCCCGTCCCCTCGACAACATAAAAATAGCCGTGATGGTCGGCATCGGCGTTCCCCCAATCGGGGATGGCCATGCTCCCGCTCGTCCCGACCGCAAGGCCGTAGTTTTCTTGCGCGGCACTGGGGGTCGAGGACGAATTGACCACGGACAGTTGGCTGCCATTCAGATTCTGCGGGTCGCTGACGGAATACCAGAATGCCGGATCACCGAGGGTCCCTGAGTCCAGGTTGACCAGCCCCGAAGTCTCAACCAGATAATAGTGCCCCGTTTGGAGCGTGGTCTCAGTAGTCACGGACGTGCCGCTGGCCGGTACTTGCACCGCTTCCTGGAAGATGTTGCTGGTCGATGTCGGATTGGCGGTATAGATCCCCGCGGGTTGCGACGGCGTGCCGTCCTCCGTCGAGTCCTCTGAAGCCGGATCGCTGAACAGCGGAACGACCTGGTAGTAATACTGGGTGTTCGACGAGGCCATGCTATCGACGTAATCCGTCTGCGTCGGCCCGACCTGATCCAGCACCTGCGGGTCGAGCAAGGTTGTTCCATCGGAACTCAGCGCCGTCGAGCGCTCGACGAGGAAGCCGGTCTGGCCGGGCGTCGTAACCGTCCACGAAAGGGCAATCGCTCCGCTCGAATCCTGAGCGGCGGACAGGTTGCCAGCCGCCGGGCTGGCCTGATCGAATTCGACAACCAGCGGTGTGTCGGATTCGAAGAAGTTTTGCGCAACGCTGTCGGGATTCAAGTAGGGCGCGTTCGAGTCAACCACATAGCCGCCCGCCAGCACGCCCGTCGGGGTGATCAGAACATTGCCGGGCATGTTGATCGTAAAGAATCCCGAGTCGGGCATTGCGGAGGTGACCGAAACAATTCCGCCCGATCCGAAGCTGCTGTCGAGCTGCCCCGCATCCGCCGCATGTCCGTCATCTCCCGTAAACCGCACCAACTCCCAGCCGTCGCTGGTCAGCAACGACCCATCGATTTCGCCACTGCTGTCGAATGCGAAACTACCGACATCCTGGGGATAGCTGTCATCCTTGTGATAAGCGATCGAAGGGAGGCGACCGTCCTCGGAATACCCCGTGCCGCCGAAGGCGCGGAACGCGATGGACGTATTCACGATGCCGGTACCGCTGGTCCCGTACGAACTCTGAAGGCTGCCGGAAGAGGTGAATTCGGCCAACACAACTTGGCCGTCAACCGATGGCGGGGGAGTCAAGTCCGCGCGGGGGTCATACTCGCCGGAGTCCTCGATGCCGACGGCCAGGAGATTTCCGCTCGGCAGCAGGTCGACCGCGCTCAAATAAGCCGATCCGTTATCGCCGCCGGTGAAAGCTTGTCGATCCGTGTAAACTTCGCCATCGGTTCCGTACGTCGAATCGATGGAGCCATCCCCGGTATACCGGACGATGGCGATTCCCTCGCTGTTCGGATCGTAGCTGCTTTCTGCGGGCGGGGACCCGACGCCGGCCGCGTAGATGTCCCCGCTGGTTGCGTCCACCGCCAAGCTGACGATCCGTGAAGCGGGCATGAACGAGTTGTCGAGCGGGTCGTCGAACGCGCCGGAAACGTCGGGCTGTTGAGCAACCCCTCCGCTCCCAAAGGTCGGGTCCAGCGCCCCCGACGGCGTCAGCTTGAGCAGGAAAAAGTCGCTGGTGTGGGTGAGTTCATTCCCATCGTCGTCGTACGTCATTGTCGAGCGTCCGCCGCCGATGAGCAAAGAGCCGTCGCTCAAAACCGTCGCGTCGTAGGGCATCGTTTCGTTGTTGTCGGATTGCCCCCAAAAGAAGGGGACGCCGACGTTGAACTGTGGGTCGATCGATCCGGCCGGCAGCACCGTGCCATTGGATCCGACGGTTTCTTTAGACAAAATCTCGGCCACGAGAACACCGTCGGAGCCGACGGCGTATTGGCCGGGAAACTGCTGCCAGCCGCTGCCGACGACGATGATGTCCTGGTTGATTGGATTGATCAGCAGGCGCTGAACCGTGTCGAACGGAGGCCCGTTGGCGATGTTCCCGGGGGAAGTCACGTTATCGAGCCACTCGACGCCTGAGTGGTCGTCGCCAAAGGAGGTATCCAACGTCAGGTCAGGGTTGAAGCGCGCTATCCAGTATCCTTCATCGACACCGGGATACCCATCAACGTTGTCGGATGCTCCTACGACCACGATCTTGCCATCGGACTGGCGAACCATCGAGCCGACGGCGCTCTGAGCCTCCGCCGCGTTCGGTACCGTGCCATAGGTGAGATTCGCCTGTGGATCGCTGAGGACTTCCAGCGGGAATGTCGCGTTCTGCGTCGGCAATCCCGACTCAGCAACAGCCAGCGTCAGCGCGTAGGAGCCAGCCGGCAGCGTCCCCGGCAGCACCAACGAAGAGAGCGTCTCGCTGGGCAGTCCACCCGGCGGAGTGTATGAGCTTCCATACTGATTCAGAAGATTCCACTGATAGCTCGGGCTGGAACTTGACGCGTCCTGGCTCAAATCGGCGTTGAACGTGAGCGACTTGCCCACGAACCCAACCGACGGCCCGGCGATCTCCACGGCGGACAGCATCACCCGCCGCTCCAGCGTCTCGACACCGAAGTCGAGCGCAGGAGGCGAATTTTCATTCAGTCTCGAAATGACCCGATTCACCGCCGCCGCCAAACGGGCGCGCACCGTCCTTGGTCCAGGCATGATTCCTCACGTGGGTGGAAGACGTTAAGTTGTCTCTATAGATCCCGAAGAACATGAACGCCAGCATTCGCTACAAAGCTGACGACGCTGTTAACTAAGATGCCCGCCGGTCAATGTAGATCGAAAAATCCAATAAATTTTCCCCAGCTTCACATCCAATCAGATAAGGCCGATGAGTTCGGTCGGGGTAGAAATTAAGATGACGTTAACGAAATAATAAAGTGAGACATTTATCAATATATTGCTCAAAAAAGTGCAAAAAGCGAGACATTGCGAGACATTGCGAGACATTTGGGGTTGCGGCGCACCGGAGCCGGGGCGGGCTATCCGGGACTTTATCAGCCCGGCCTGCGGCGGCGGGGGCGGGGGGACATCAAGGGGGCGGTGGTTGGGGAGGTCGCGGGCTGGGTGGTCGGCAGGCCGGCGGGTTGGGCGTCGGGGAACACGGCGGGGCCAGTGGAAGGACCGACGGTGGGTTGGAGGTTGAAGTCGATGGCCGGCAGCGTCGTCGGCTCAAACGAAGGGAATGACGTCGGCAGCGTCGTCGGCTGGGTCGCCGATCCGAAGATGGGGCCGGGGCCGAAGTAACTGCCCTGCATGCCGCTTGGCGTCGCCGGAATCCCCTCGCCGCCGCGCAGCGACGGCGCCAACGGAGCGGTTTCCTGAGTGGTGGGTTTGCTCGTCGGGCCGGAAGACATCGACAGCGCGCTTTTGGGCAATGGAAGACGGCCCATGTCGCGGAGCAGGTCGAGGTAATAAACCTTGAAGTTGATCTGCTCCTGCGCGAGGCTGAGCTGGGCGCTAAGGAGCTGCGTCTCGGCGTTCAGCACGTCGAGGTTGATTGCCAGTCCGACGCGGTATCGTTCGACCGCCTGTCGCAAGGCTTCCTGGGACGCGGCAACCTCGGTCTCCAGTTCAACGATGCGGCGGCGGCTGGCGCTGAGGTTGTCCCAGTCGATCCGCACGTTCTCACGCACCTGGCGGATGAGCTGCCACTCGGTGTAGGTCGCGGTGCGGAGCAGCGACATGGCGTTGCGGACGTCGGCGCGGATCTCGCCGGCACTGAAGATGGGGACGGACGCGGTGATCAGCCCGGCCCATTCGACGTTGGTCGGGAAGGTATCGCGGTGCAAATAGTAGTTCACGTCGAGGGAAATGGACGGGTAATACTCGCCGATGGCGGCTTGAAGGTTCTGCTGCTGGACGCGGATCTGCTCGGCGGCGGCAAGGATGTCGAGCCGCTCGCGCTCGGCCACTCGAACCGCGTCATCAATGCTCAGCACGTCCCTCGGCACGTGAAGGCGGTCCACCAGAGCCGCGTTATCGACCGCGGCATTGGTCATGAACGTGAGCATCGCGCGATTGGTCTGGACGCTGTCCTGGGCGGTGACAAGCTGAGCGCGGGTGGCGGCAGCCTGGGCTTCGCTCTGGGCAACGTCCAGCGGCTGGGCGATGCCGGCGCTGTATCGCGCCCGCTGGTCGTTGACCAATGCATCCTGGTACGACACCGAGTGGCTCAGCACGTCCACGGATCGCTCGGCAAGCAGCACATTGTAATAGGTCTGGGCGGTCTCGAGCAGAACGGTGGCCTGGAGGTTGTCGAGGGTGAGCTTCTGGCTCTTCACGTTGAACTGATTGGCCTGAAGCGTGGAGACGTCGCGGAATCCGCTGAAGATGTTCGCACTGCCGGCCAGAGGGACGCTCGTCGAAATGTATTGCTTGGAGCCTGAGCCCGTGCTGAGCGTGCTCCCGCTGCTGCTTCCGGTCGATCCGGTGGTCCCGGTTCCGGTACTGCCCGAGCCGGTGCCGGTGCCCCCTGCCACGCCGCTTGAACCCGTGGAAACGACGGAGGCGGCGCCTCGGCGGTTCTGCCAACTGAGGGTCGGGGCAAGGCTGATGGTGGGCATGAACGCGCTGTAGGCGCGATCGCGGGAGATCAGCGATTGCAGGTAGGTCTCGCCCTGGATGGAAAGCTGTTCCGAGCCGTTGTTGGCCAGCAGCAACGCCGCCTCGAGAGTCAGCTCCTCGCCGTGCGAATAGTCGGTGCGCAGCTTGGGCTGGGTGTCGCGGCCGAGGGCCTTTTCGTAATTGGACACCTCTTTCTGCTGGTCGACGCACCCCACGAGCACTGCGGCGGCAAGCGCAGAGGCAAGGCCGAGTTGAACGGCGGAGCGGGAGCGAAGCGCGGAGGTTTTGTTGCCGGGGCGGATGGATCGCGACATGCCTGTTATGAACCCTTTCTTACGCAATTCAACGGGTGGACCTGCGGTCCGACCGCTACGCGGGGAGCATTCTATACGCTCGGGAGCGCGGTTGCCGGGAGATTGGACCCGGCGCGGCGGACCTGTTCGAACCAAAGCCGGAACCGGTCGAGATACAGATAAATGACCGGAGTGGTATACAGCGTCAACATCTGGCTGAAAATAAGTCCGCCGACGATGGCGATTCCGAGCGGCCGGCGCAGTTCGGCGCCATTGCCGGTGCCGATCGCCAGGGGGATCGCGCCGAACAGGGCCGCCATCGTGGTCATAGTGATCGGCCGGAATCGCAGGATGCAGGCCTGAAAAATGGCCTCACGCGGCCCCTTGCCCTGCTCGCGCTCGGCGATCAGCGCAAAGTCGATCATCATGATCGCATTTTTCTTGACGATCCCAATGAGCAGGATAATGCCGATCAGCGAAATGACGCTTAGATCGGTGTGCGTGATCATCATCGCCAGCAACGCCCCGACGCCGGCCGAAGGGAGTGTCGAGAGGATCGTGATCGGATGAATGTAGCTTTCATAGAGAACGCCGAGAACGATGTAAACCGAAGCGAGAGCCGCGACGATCAAGAGTGGCTCGCTTGCCAGCGAGTCCTGGTACGCCTGGGCGGTTCCCGAGAAACTGCCGTGGATCGACGCCGGCACGCCCATCGCGCGTTCGGCAGTTTCGATCTCGGTGACCGCGTCGCCCAGCGAAGTTCCCGGCGTCAGATTGAATGAGATGGTGACTGACGGAAACTGACCGGAGTGGTTGACGGCCAGCGGGGTTGTCGTCGCCGCATAGTGCGTAAAGGCGCTCAGCGGGACCTGCGCATTGTTGGTCCCGGGCACGTAGATGCTCCGCAGCCCGTCGGGGTTTTGCCAGAACTGCGGTTCCACCTCCAGCACCACGTGGTACTGATTCAGTTCGGTATACATCGTGGAGACCTGGCTTTGGCCGAACGCGCTGTAGAGCACCGAGTCGGCCACCTGCGGCGTGATGCCGAGCCGGGAGGCGGTGGCGCGGTCGATGACCAGATTGCCCGACAGCCCGCGGTTCTGCTGGTCGCTGTTCACATCGACGATGCCGGGCAGCGTGCGAACCTTGGCCTGCATCAGTGGGCCGTACTTATTCAGGTCGTCGAGGTTGTCGCCCTGCAGGGTGTATTGGTATTGCGCGGCGCTGGACCGACCACCGGTGCGGAGATCCTGGACCGACTGGAGCAGAAGCGTCGCCCCCGCCACGTGGGAGAGCTTTCCCCGCAGCCGGCCGATGATCTGGTCGGCAGTCCCCTGCCGCTCGTTGAGCGGCTTGAGCGCGATAAACATGCGAGCGCTGTTGGTTGCCCCCGCCCCGCCCCCGGCAAAGGCGATGATATTATCCACTGACGGGTCCTTCTCGACGATTGTCGTGAACTGCGTCAGCAGGTGGTTCATTGCCTGGGCGGAGATGTCCTGGTCGGCAATCACCTGCCCCATCAGGCGGCCGGTATCCTGCTGCGGGAAGAAGCCCTTGGGGATAATGATGTAAAGGTAGATGGTAAACCCGATCGTGGCGGCCGTGGCGAGGATCGCCACGAACGAATGCCGCATCACAAAGCCGAGCGATGATTCGTAGTACCAGAGGATCTGGTCGAAGACCCACTCGCTGGCGCGGTAGAGCCGGCCGTGCTTTTGCTGGTCGTGCGGCTTGAGCAGCAGGGCGCAGAGCATGGGCGTGGTGGTCAGCGAAATGATCATCGATACGCCGATGGCCACCGAGAGCGTCACCGCAAACTCGCGAAACAGTCGCCCGACGATGCCGCCCATCAGCAGGATCGGGATGAAGACCGCCACCAGCGAGACGCTGATGGAAAAGACGGTAAAGCCGATTTCCTTTGCGCCGAGCATCGCAGCCTCAAACGGCTGCATGCCGGCTTCCAGATGGCGGGAAATGTTTTCAATCACCACGATAGCGTCGTCCACGACGAATCCGGTCGCGATCGCCAGCGCCATCAGCGAGAGGTTGTCGATGCTGTACCCGCACAGGTACATCACCCCGAAAGTCCCCACCAACGACACCGGGACGGCAATGCTGGGGATAAATGTGGTCCGAGGACTGCGGAGAAAGATGAAGACCACGAAAATGACCAGGCAGACCGAGATGAGCAGCGTGACCTGCACGTCGTGGACGCTGGCGCGGATGGTGGTGGTTCGATCCATCGCAACGTGAAGCTTGATCCCCGCGGGAATTTCGGCCTGGAATTGCGGGACCAGCGCGGTGATGCGATCGACCGTATCGATGATGTTCGCGCCCGGCTGGCGAAAGACGATCATCGCGATGGAAGGATCCTCGTTGTAGAGCCCGGAGGTGCGAATGTCCTCGATCGAGTCAGTGACCGTCGCCACATCGCTGAGTCGCACCGGCGCGCCGTTTCGGAACGCAATGAGAAGCTGCTTATATTGGCTGGCTTTGAACAATTGGTCGGTTGTGCCGAGTTCGAACGTTCGGCTGTTGGTCTCGATCTCCCCTTTTGGCGTGTTCGCATTTGCAGCGGCGAGAGCTGTCTTCACGTCGGTCATGCCAAGTCCGAAACTGTTGAGCAGAGTCGGATTCACGTCCACTCGTACCGCTGGCAGCGCCCCCCCGCCGACGGTGACCTGCCCGACGCCCTGAATCTGTGAAAGCTTCTGGGAGAGAATGGACGACGCGACGTCATACATTCGCCCGCGGTCGTAGGTGTTGCTGGTCAGCGCGAGAATGAGGATCGGCGCGTCGGCGGGATTGACCTTCCGGTAGGTGGGGTTATTGGGCAGGTTGGTTGGGAGGTACCCGCGCGCCGCGTTAATCGCCGCCTGCACGTCGCGTGCGGCGGCATCAATGTTCCGGGTCAGATCGAACTGCAGCGTAACCGAGCAGGTGCCGAGGGTGCTGGCCGAGGTCATCTCATTGACGCCCGCGATGCGGCCGAATTGCCGCTCCAGCGGAGTGGCTACTGCCGAGGCCATGATGTCGGGACTTGCCCCGGGCAGACTGGCCGCAACCGAGATCGTCGGGAATTCGACCTGCGGCAAGGGCGAGACGGGCAGGAAGAAATAGGACAACGCCCCGGCCAGCGCCACTGCGATGGTCAGCAGAGTGGTGCCGACCGGCCGACGGATAAATGGAGACGAGAGGCTCATGCCAGCGCCCCGGCCTCGACGTGCGAGGTGTGGGCCGGCCCATGTGCGGGCGGAACTTCAGTGGCCCCCTGCTTCACCGGCCCGCCGCTGGTCCGGCCACCGAAATATTTGGCCAGCCGATCGAAGGCTAGATAAATGACCGGCGTCGTGTAAAGCGTGAGCACCTGGCTGAAGATCAGTCCGCCAATGATGGTGATTCCAAGAGGCTTGCGCAGTTCTGCCCCCGTGCCGCTGCCCAGCGCCAGTGGGACACCGCCCAGCAACGCGGCCATGGTCGTCATCATGATGGGACGGAAGCGAAGCAGGCATGCTTCGTAAATGGCATCGACCGGCGCCTTTCCCTCCTGCCGCTCGGCTTCGAGCGCAAAGTCGATCATCATGATCGCGTTCTTCTTGACGATGCCGATCAGCAGGATGATCCCAATCAGGCCGATGACGTCGAGTTCCTTCCCGCAAAGCATCAGCGCCAGCAGCGCGCCCACGCCCGCGGAGGGAAGCGTCGAGAGGATCGTGATCGGGTGGATGTAACTTTCGTACAGCACGCCGAGGACGATATAGACGGTCACGAGCGCGGCCAGGATCAGCAATGGCTCATTGGTGAGCGAAGCGCGGAACGCCTCGGCGCTTCCCTGGAAATCGGCCTGGATGCTCAAAGGCATCCCCAGGTCCTCCTTGGTTTTCTGGATGGCCGTCACCGCATCGCCGAGCGATGCGCCCGGCGCGAGATTGAACGAGACGGTGACGACGGGAAACTGCCCCTGGTGATTGACGGCAAGCGGGCCGTTGCCGTTTTCGATTCGCGTGAAAGTATTAAGCGGAACAGGGCCGCCGTTGGCGGCGCGGACGTAAATGTCCTTCAGGTCCGTCGGCCGCTTCTGAAATTCCGGCAGCACCTCGAGAATGACGTGATATTGATTGAGCTGGGTATAGATCGTCGAGATCTGCCGCTGGCCGAACGCATCGTAGAGCGCGTCATCGATCATCTGCGGCGTGATCCCCAGCCGCGAGGCGGTGTCGCGGTCGATCACCAGCGTGGTCTGCAAGCCGGCATTTAACTGGTCGCTGGCCACATCGCGCAGGTTCGGCAGTTCCTGCAACTTCTGCATGAATTTCGGCACCCAGGTCGCCAGTTCCTTCGAATCCGGATCCTCCAGGCTGTATTGATATTGCGTGCGGCTCACGCGATCTTCGACAGTCAAATCCTGGATCGGCTGCATGAAGAGGTCGATCCCCTCAACGCTGGCAAGCCTCGGCTGCAAGTCGCGGATGACGTCCGATGCCGACTTGGTCCGGCTTCCCTCGTACAGGACGAATTTCCCATCGAACAGGTGCTTGAAATTGTCCCAGTGGAAATTCAGCTCCTTGATCGGCTGAAGATTGATCTGGATTCGACCACTGTTCATGGTCGTATTGGTGCCATCGATGCCGATGAAGGACGAAAGACTTTCGACGGAAGGATCCTTCAAAATTTCGTCGACCAGCGCCTGTTGCCGTTGCGACATGGCATCGAATGAAATGTTCTGCGAGCCCTCCGAGACGCCCAAAATCACGCCCGTGTCCTGCACCGGGAAGAATCCCTTGGGAATGTAAACGTATAAGAGGATCGTCGCGACGAGCGTGGCGATCGCAACCACCAATGTTTCCCACTGGTGGCGCAGAATGAAGGTCAGCGTCTTGCCATACCAGGCGATGATCGATTCAAAGATGTGCTCGGAGACGCGGTAGAACCGGCTCTGCTGCGCCTCCGGCTTGTGGCGCAGCAGGCGCGAGCACATCATCGGCGTGAGCGTCAGCGAGACCACTGCCGACACCAGGATCGTCACGCTGAGTGTCACCGCGAACTCGCGGAACAGCCGCCCCACCACATCTCCCATGAACAGCAGCGGGATCAGCACGGCAATGAGCGACACGCTGAGCGAAACAATGGTGAAGCCGATTTGCTCGGCGCCTTTGAGCGCCGCCTGAAGCGCCGGCTCGCCCTGCTCGATGTAGCGGACGATGTTCTCGATCATCACGATGGCATCGTCCACGACAAAGCCCGTCGAGATCGTCAGCGCCATCAGGGTGAGGTTATTCAGGCTATATCCCAGCAGGTACATCACGCCGAATGTGCCGATCAGCGAGAGAGGCACTGCGATGCTGGGAATGACCGTTGCCGCGAGATTGCGCAGGAACAGGAAGATGACCATCACCACCAGCGCCACAGTCAGCAGCAGCTCGAACTGCACGTCCTGAACCGAAGCGCGAATCGTGTTCGTCCGGTCGGTGAGGATCTCCAGATTGATCGACGAAGGAAGCGACGTCTTAAGCTGCGGCAACAGGCGTTTGACGCGATCGACCACGTCGATGATGTTCGCGCCCGGCTGGCGCTGGATGTTCATGATGACCGCGGGCGTGCGATTCATCCATGCCGCCAGACGCAGGTCCTCGGAGCTATCGACGACCTGGGCGATGTCCTTCATCACCACCGGGGCGCCGTTCTGATACTTGACCACCACCCCCCGATATCCGGCGGCGGTGAGAATCTGTCCGTTGTTCTGGATCGTGGTGGATTGCCGCGGCCCGTCGAAGCTTCCCAGCGCCTGATTGACGTTGGTGTTCGTGATCGTCGTGCGCAGATCATCCATGTTGATGTTTTTCTGCGCGATGACGGTGGGATTGACCTGAATGCGGACGGCCGGCTTCTGCCCGCCGCTGATGCTCACCAGCCCAACGCCCGGCTGCTGGGCGATCTTCTGAGCCAGCCGCGTGTCGGCAAAGTCTTCCACCTGAGTGAGCGGCAGCGTGGTAGAACTGAGGGCCAGCGTGAGAATCGGCGCATCGGCCGGGTTTGTCTTGGCATAGATCGGCGGATTGGGCAGGTCCTTGGGCAGGTACGTTCCTGCCGCGTTGATCGCCGCCTGCACCTCCTGCTCGGCCACATCAATGTTCAGCTCCAGCGCGAACTGCATGGTGATGATCGAGCTGCCCTGCGAGCTGCTCGAAGTCATCTGGTTCAGGCCAGGCACCTGCCCGAACTGGCGTTCGAGCGGCGCGGTGACCGAAGACGCCATCACTTCCGGGCTCGCCCCGGGATAGAATGTTTCGACCTGGATCGTCGGATAATCGACTTCAGGGAGTGCCGAAACCGGGAGCTCCTTATAGGCGACGGCCCCGACGAGGAGGATCGCCACCATGAGCAGGACCGTCGCGACCGGCCGCAGGATGAACGGTCTTGATGGGCTCACCGGGCCTCCGCTTCCGATTCGGCCGCGGGCCGGGTGGACGGCCTGCTCGTGCCCGACATGCCCTTCCCTCGGCGGGAAGGTTTGGTGGTCGAACCCGCCGCCCCAGCCTTGTCCGGCGGCGCGATGACGACCTTGGTCCCGTCGATGAGTTTGTCCACGCCGTCGGTCACGACCGACTGCCCGGGCTCGATCCCTTCGTCAATGGCTTGCTCGTTGCCTTCCCGCGGGCCCACCTTCACGTTTTGCAGTTGGACGGTCTTGTCCGGCTTCACGACATAGACGTACGACGACTGCGGCCCGAGCTGCACCGCCGCGGCCGGAATCAGCACGATGTTCTTTAATGTGTCCACCAGCAGCTTGGCGTTGACGAACTGGCTGGGGAATAGCGCATTGTCGGTGTTATCGAACTGCGCCTTGATCTTGACCGTGCCGGTCGTGGGATCGACCTGATTATCGATGGCCAGCAACTTGCCCGTCGTGATGACTTGCGTCAGATCGCGGTTATACGCCTGGACCGGCAATCCATCGCCGTGGTCGGGCCGGCGGAAGACCTCGGAGATCTGGTCTTCGGTCACCGTGAACACCACCGTGATCGGCTGAATCTGGGCGATGACTGCCAGCCCCGTGGTATCCGTCGCATGAATGATGTTTCCCACGTCCACCAGGCGCAAGCCGATTCGGCCGGTGATCGGCGCGGTGATCTGGCAAAAACCCAGGTTCAACTTGGCGTTGTCCACCGCGCTCTTATCGCTCTCCACCGAACCGGCGTATTGCTGAACCAGCGCCTTTTGCTGGTCGATTTGCTGCTGGGTCACGGAGTTTGGAATGGATAGATAGCGGTTCAGATCGACCTGGGCCTCGGTCTGCTGGGCGGCATCCTTCGTGTATTGTCCCTCGGCTTGCTCCAGTTGCGCTTGATAGGGCCGGGGATCGATTTGAATCAGCAGTTGCCCTTCCTTGACGATCTGGCCTTCGATGTAGGGGATCTGCATGATCTGCCCGTCCACGCGACTCTTGATCGTCACGTTGTTAAGGGGCGTGACCAGGCCGAGTCCCTGCAGATAGATATTCATGTCGCCGCGTTTGGCTTGGGCGACCTTGACCGGGATATCGCCCTTGGCGCCCTTGCCGCCTGCGGCGGTCTTCGCCGAACCGCCCATGAAGTGCGTGACGAGGAAGTAAGCTCCAACGCCCAGAACAAGGATGACCGCTAGAGTGATCACGATGGCCGCCAAGCCGCATCCACCCCTTTGGGGCATAGGGGCGACCGGCTCGCCATCCGCGCTAAGCACCTGCCGCGGGCTGTTTGGGGGTCGCGTTTCCACTTGTGGGGATATCATAGGCAAATCCGAAAATTCCGAGAGGTGGAAATCAGCCCACCGAAAGCCCAGACACGATGATCGACAACAGGTTAAGCCGCGACTGCGGACTGGCACACAGTCGCGTATGCTCATCGGCATACGGTTCCCAGGACCGTTCTCCTCTAGACTATCGCCATCGTCAGAGGCGGGTCATAAAGGTACAGACGGCCACATGATCCGTTTCGACAGAACCCGCTCAAGATGTGGAATTTCTTGACCAGCTCGAATGATCGTTGCCGCCGCCTCGGTTCCATTCGGATTGGGGCGGCCCTGCTGCTGGCAGCGTGCGCGCCGCCCGCCGATGCCCTCGACGCCAGCCGGTCGCTCACGCAATATGTACACCGAATCTGGCAGATGCAGCAAGGGCTGCCCGAGGCCACGATCTATTCGATCGGTCAGACGACCGACGGCTTCCTTTGGCTCGGCACGCAACGCGGCGTGGTGCGATTTGACGGCGTTCGCTTCACCCCGGTCCGCGATACCTCCGGCACGTCGCTGGAGAACCTGTGGGTTCGCGACGTGCTGGCCGACACGCAAAACGGCCTGTGGCTTGCGACCGATGGCGCGGGCCTGCTCTACTTGAAGAACGGCGTAGTCACGCGATTTGCGTCTTCCGACGGGCTGCCGGCGTCAGGGATTCACGGCCTTCTGCTCGACCGCCGCGGCACCCTCTGGGCCGCCGATGATCGCGGATTGGTCGCCGTGACCGATGGAAAGATCGTCCGCTACGGAACGGAACAAGGGCTTCTCGTCGCCAATCCAAGAGCCCTATGCGAAACCCAGGACGGCCGCGTCCTGGTCGGAGGCGACGGGCCAAATCTTGCGGCTTGGAATGGCTCAAAATTCGAGAGCATGCCGGTCGCTTCTCTTCCGATCTCCTCTTCTGTGCGCGCTCTGCTCTATGCCAATGACGGCACCATATGGATCGCCAGCACGGGCGGGTTGGTCCGGCTGAAGGACAAAATCGAGCGAAGGTTCGCTGCCGCCGACGGGCTGCCCAACGAATGGGTCGATTGCCTTTCCGCTTCGGAGGATGGCAGTCTTTATGCTGGGACGCGCAATGGCTTCATTCGCATTCGCGGGGATGAAGTCGAAACCTTCGGCACCCGCGAAGGACTTTCGCAGAGCACCGTCTATTCGCTCTTCCAGGACCGCGAGGGCAGCTTGTGGGTCGGCACCAAGCACGGCCTCAATCAGTTAATGGACCGCCGCACCGTCCCCTTCACCACCAGCGAGGGGCTGGCCAGCAACAACACCGGCCCGCTCTTCGAGGATGAAAAGGGAGGCGTCTGGGTCGGCACGCTCGACGCGGGGCTAAGCCGATTCGACGGCCAGCACTTCTCAACCCTCAGCGCCAAGCAAGGCCTGACCAGCAACACCGTCCACTCCCTTGCGGGCGACGGCAAGGACGGGCTTTGGGTGGGCACCTCCGCCGGCGTGAATCATCTACGCGGCGGCAAAGTGGATGCAACCTACACCTCCGCCGCCGGCCTCCCGTCCGACATGGTGCTGTGCCTGCTGAATGATTCGCGGGGAACTCTCTGGGCGGGCACGTCCGGCGGCTTGGCGCGACTTGCACACGGCCGGTTCATCCCAGCCGACGCCGCACCGCATATCGCGATTCTCACTCTGGGCGAGCACCACGGGCAGGTCATTGCCTCAACCACTGGAGGAGCTCTATACGGCGTTTCGAACAACGGCTTGCAGAAAATTCCGCTTTCGGGTGCCGGAGCCTGGGACATTGATGCGCTCTTTCAAGACCCCGACGGCCTTCTGTGGATCGGCGCGCGCGGCGGCGGGCTGCGCGTGCTCGATGCCGGGAAGACCTACATCTACCTGGTCCGTGACGGCCTCTATGACGACGACATCTACGGAATCGTCGGAGATCCCAGCGGCAACCTTTGGCTGGCGTGCAGCAAGGGCATCTTCTCCGTCAGCCGGGACGAGTTAAAGAAGTTCCGGCTCGGGCAGATCAAGACGCTGACCAGCACGCCCTTCAGCCCACTCGAAGGGCTGCGGACAATCGAGTGCAAGCCCGGCGTGCAGCCGGCCGCTTGTGAGATGCCCGATGGGAAAGTCTGGTTCTCGACCATCCGCGGCGCGCTCATGATCGACGCCGCTCACCTGCAGCGCAAGCTTCTGCCCGTCCCGGTCGTCGTCGATGACGTGATTGTCAACGGGACCGCGCGAAGCGCGGGAGAGCTGACTCAGTTGGCGCCGGGCCAGTCGAACGTCGAATTCCGCTACACCGCCCTGAGCTTCATCGTGCCGACGCGAATCACCTTTCGCTATCAGCTCGAAGGCTTCGATCATGACTGGGTGGACGCCGGGACCCGGCGCGAGGCGTTCTACACCAACCTGCGGCCGGGAAACTATCGGTTTCGCGTGAAGGCGATGAACATCGACAACGCCTGGAGCGAGATCGCCAGCCCAGTCGCATTCACGCTTTCGCCGCATTTCTATCAGCGCCGGTGGTTCCTGCCGCTGTGCGTGGCGGTATTGTTGTGGGCGGGGTGGTTTGCCTACCGCCAGCGCGTGCAGCGCATCCGCCAGCGGCTGGACGCGGTGCTGACCGAGCGAAGCCGCATCGCCCGCGAGCTGCATGACACGCTGATGCAAGGGTTCTCCGGCATCACGATGGAGATGCAGGCGCTGTCGGCACATCTGCCCGAGACGGCCGAACGCGGCGAATTGAACGAAATCATTCGCGACGCGGGCACGTGCCTGCGCGAGGCGCGCCAATCAATTGCCGGGCTTCGCACCGCGCGTGATGCGGGCTCCGGGCTCGCGGCGTCGATCGAGCAGCACGCCAGGCAGATGACCGAAGCAAAGGACGTCCGGCTGAAACTCAGACTGGACGACAATCCCCAGGGCCTGCCGCCCGGCGTGGAATACAACCTGCTTCGAATCGCGCAGGAGGCAGTCACCAACTCCGTGAAGCACTCGGGCGCCCGCACCATCGAG
>Ga0182024_10013535_pt1 | contig 15905 bp, 18 predicted proteins | sample P32metaG_FD_120480 | JGI IMG/M metagenome (GOLD analysis project Ga0182024, IMG submission 120480) | Permafrost microbial communities from Stordalen Mire, Sweden - P3-2 metaG (Illumina Assembly) | ecosystem: Environmental > Terrestrial > Soil > Wetlands > Permafrost | place: Sweden: Stordalen... | reverse complement strand
GGGGCAGGGCCGACGCGTCGGGGGTATTTTTGAAAGCGACGGCCGAAGCATGACCAGACCAGCACAGCGATCACCACGACGCCGAGCCGGCCCCGGCCAGCGACAGGGGGCAGCGATGACGGCCGGCGCCACCGACATACTTTCCGGGGTGGGGGTTATTGGCGAGGGGATGCCCGCATTCAATCCGACCGCAAATCCCGTTTTTGAGCGATCAACTATGGCCAAAAGACGACGGATCAAACGACGACGGATCGTACCGCAACGACCAGTCACGGTGGCGACGGCTGGCGAAGCGCTGGTCCGACTCGCCACGGAGTCGCACGGCAGATCAACCTACCGGGAAATTTTCGCGCACCCGCCGACGACTCGGCAATCCGGCTTCGCCAAGTTTTGGCACTGGCTCACGACCGAAATGAATCCGGGCCAATGGTCCTACCTGCAGCGCAACCACACCGCCGCCGAGATTGACCACGTGGCCGAAGATGCCCAGTTTTTTGCCAAGCTGCTGAACGACTTCAGCCTTGTCCGGTTGAACCCGCAGGCCGAGCAAGGTTGCCATGACGCGCTAGCCGAATTCCGCCGGCAGGCCAATGAGTTGCAATTGGAGGGGCTGCTGTAATGTTCAGCCGCGCGAGACACAAGCGAAAAAAATACTTCAAGCCGGCGAGCGAGACACAGCGCGCGATCGAGCGAGAGCGCCGGAAGCAAGAGAAGGCGAAACAACATGGCCGCTAATTTAGTGCCCGGACTATTCCGACGATTCGCGATGAGCCTAAAGTCATTCGCGCTGAGTCTGGAAATCCAAACCGCGAACAACGGCTTGCAGCGGTTCGAGGACGTGATTGCGCCGCACCAGATTGAATGGCTTGACGCTGTCGCGCCGTCGTTTGAAGCTCTGGCAAAGAACAAGAAACCGCCGATCGGACGGTTTTGGATCGAAGCCACGAAAGGTTGCTCGAAAGATTCCGACGTTGGCTGCTACGTGTTATGGGTTTTAGCGTTCTCCTCGCGCCCGTTGACGATCCAGATTGCAGCGGCTGACCAAGACCAAGCCGGCGAAACTTGGCGGGCCATGAATGCCGCGATACGCCAGCACCCGTGGTTGTCCGGTCTTGTCACGTGCAACAACTGGCGATTGACCAACCCAAAGACCGGCAGTGTGTGCGACGTGGTTGCGGCCGATGTAGCGGGAAGCCAAGGCGCGCGGCCGGACCTGCTGGTAATCAATGAACTGTCGTGCATCGTCAAGCAAGAGTTCGCCGAAAACTTGATGGACAACGCCACCAAGATGCCAAACGGCATTGTGATTGTCGCGACCAACGCCGGCAGCGTTGATAGTTGGCAATGGCGTTGGCGCGAGACTGCCCGTTGTTCTCCCCGCTGGTCGTTTCACCAGTACGACAAGCCCGCCCCGTGGCTCGATCCTGCCGACCTGGAAGAAGCGAAGAAGCGGAACAGCAAGTCGCGGTTCAATCGGCTGTTCTGGGGCGTGTGGTCGACCGGCTCAGACTTTATCGACGGCGACTTGATCGAGGCGGCGATTATGCAGCCGACCCGCGCCGGCTTGCCGATGCCCGGTTTCCTCACGTTTGCCGATCCGCAGTTTTCCTACGTCTCGGCGCTCGATCTTGGCGTGAAAAACGATTACTGCGCGCTCGTCACGCTTGGAATTCATGGCGCCGGCCAATTCATGCGGCTGGCGACCGAGCAATCTTGGGCACCCGACGGCAAGACTGGCGAAACTGATCTGGTTGCGGTCGAGGCAGCCGTTTTGGAGATGTGGCATAAGTTTCGGCCGGTCGGGGTATTTTTTGACCCCCATCAGTGCGCCCTTATGAGTCAAAGGCTCAGGGCTCGCGGGGTGCGAATGATCGAGTATCCGTTTAGCGAGACGACACACGTGGCAATGGCCGAAGCAATGCTACAAGTTTTCACTGCGAAGAAAATCAAGCTTCCCCGCTGCTCGGTGACGATCGAACAAATCCGCCGGCTATCCGTTCAAGAAAAGAGCTATGGCCAAAGGCTCGTTTTCCCGCGCAACCGAGCGGGCCATTGTGACGTGGCAGTAGCGCTTGCGATCGCCATAGCGAACGGTCGCGAGACGATGGGCCGACCCACCGGCCAAACGCTGGTCATCGACGGCGGATTTATGCAAGGCAAGTTCAACCAATTTCACCCGTTGTATCCACAACAGTTTTAGAAAGGCACACCATGTCAACCGCAGACACGTTTGAGCAAAGCATCGAAGAGGCAAAGGCCCGGCGAGAGGCCGAGAAGCGAGCCAAGGAAATCGCCGAAATGGATCAGCAGGCCCACGCGCTCACCGCCTACATCAAGCTATGTGATGATCGCATGATGGGCCGACCAGTCAACGCCGATGATGCCTTGGACGCCGCGAACAACTGCGGCGCGACGATCGACGACTTCACACGCGACGTTGAAGCCCGGCGAGCCCGGTTAAACGCGCTGCGGGAATACGAGACGTGGGCAAACGTCAAGCTGGCCACCGACGCCGAAAAGCTGGCGCTGATTCAAAAGATCGCGCAGCGACAGCGCGAGCACGAACAGGAAATCATCCGGCTTAAAAACGAGTTGGGCGATATGCAGTCCGTTGCCACGATCCATAAGGGCCGTTGGGACAGTTTCACGCACACCATGAAAACCACCGCGCCGGCCTACGTGCGGCGGCTCCGCGACAAGATCGAGACGAACGGACGCCGGCTCAAATTCCACCCGGACGATCCGGCACAACTCGCCGATGCCGACGCCGCGCGGGATGCGATCTACGCACAAATCAAACGCGATGAGGCGCTTTTGGAGAGTTTAACCGCCGCAATCGAGGCGGCCGACAGCCGACTACTTCCCCCAGTGAAAAAAGGAAACTGAACGATGACCGTCTTCAGCTACGACCTGCAACCAATGTTGTCCAACGGCCTGCGCGATCATGTTGTCGATACGTTCTGCAATGGTCAATCGAGAGATGATCGAAAGCGGGCAGGTTGTCAACTTCTATGGGCAAAGTTGCACCAAACACCCAATAACGTCTTGGAACTCGCTCAGATTTGTGCCACACACGACCTGATGAAAGATTCGCCGATCCTTCGACCCGGCTGGCTAGATTCGATTCGGGCGTTAGGGGGCACCCCGCAGATCGCTCAGAGCGATGATTACACACCACCTGGCGAAGCTCCCGGGCTCCAGCAAGCTCGCGAAAGCGTGTTGTGGCATTTACAGAAACTCGACGAGCAAATTTTCAACAAGTTAGTCCTATCTGAAATGACCAACGAAGACAAAGGAATCGACGTGCAACAATTCTCCGCGACGACCGACAATGAACCGATTCTGCTTTCGATCAATCTGCCCGGCCTGCCCAAACCGCTCGACCCAACGACCCGGCGCAAGCTCGAATCGCAATCGGTTTCGGGCACGACCAACGAACAACGCGAGGCGCTGGTCAGACTGAAACTCGGCGAGATGACGACGGCCGATAAGGTCTACGCCACGGCCGACACGCTCGCTAATGTGTTCGACGCAATGCCAAAAGACGATCCGCTGTTGCGCGTGAAATACGAGTTCGGCAAGAGCGGCACCAGCAAGGTATCGGTCTATCGCTCGATGGATGCCGATTTCCGCGCCGGCCTGAATAGGGTCGTCGCTGCAATGTGCAAAATGTCGCCTGATGCGCTCCGCTCGCTGAACATCGGCGAAGGCGCCGACCCACCGGCCGACCAGTTTTCGACCGACGGCGACAACGGGGCAACCATTTTCGAGGCCCCCAAGACCCCGAGGCAGATTCGCGACTTTGAAGCGGCTCGACTTCGCGCCGCCTCGCGGAGCTAATCGAAATGACCAGCACCCAACCCCCGCGATGCCGGATGATCGTCGAAACCATGCGCCGGCCTGCTTTGCGGCTGACCGGCCGAACCCCAGTTTCCGGCGGACCGCCGACCAATGCGATCACTGCCGAAGATGGCATCACATACATTACCGCCGAAGATGGAATCACCTACTTGACGCAGGAAAGTTGATTATGCCAAGCGAAAGATTCTCAGCGGTCGCCAAGGGGCTCCCCGTCGCGTCGGGCATCACCAGCCAAACCGCGCTCACCGGCATCGAAACCGGCGGGCCAGTTGCGCAAACGTACGCGCCCACGACCACCGGCGCGGCAAGTTCGATCGTCGCCACGAACGGCTCGGGCGAAGTTGTGGGTCAGCATTTTATCGGCAGCGGATCGACGCCGACGGTTGCCGGCGGGTCGGCGATGGGTTCCGGCGGTTCGCTGACGGCCCCCACCGTCGTTGGCACTGACGTTAGTTTCGCCGTTACCCTGACGACAGGTTTGTCTACGACAGCCGGGACGTTATTCACAATCACTTTCGCCAATGCGTTCACAGTCGCCCCGCCGGCGCCGACGCTCACACCGGGCAATCTCACGGCTGCCTCACAGTTTATCACGCACGACTTCTTGGCATCCTGCCCGACTGACGGAACGCTGGTAGTCACTTGCCAAACCGGGTTGTCGTCCAATACCCAGTACGTTTTTTTCATCCGCCCGTAACGGGCGCGTCGGCAGTTCTTTGAAAATTCACGCGGCGAAGCGGACCTAGACGGGTTGCCTTCGCTGCTGTTGGCTATGGCTTGGTAACGAACCACAGCACAAAGAGGAAAAACATTATTGATAGGTAGCAGGCCGTCACCATGATCCAAGTCAGCACGATTGCTGCGCCAGTGCCAGCACGCGCTACGTGCTCATCAGTCACATTACCTGTTCGCGGATTGTAGACGAGGCCGTTCCCCGCTGGCCGATCAATCTCGTGGGCTCGATGCGTGACCATGCAACCGCAGCCTAGACATGTAAGCGGCCACAGGATGGTTACTACGAGCATTAGTTTTTTGGTCCAGTGGACATTCCACTTGTCGAATTTGGAAAAGAATCCAGGCGGATAAGGGCTCGTAGTGGGAATCTCTTCACGCTGCTGCTGTGCAATGAATTCTGGCGGCGACCACGGCTCGCTAGGCGGCATCCCGCGCGGATGTGGCACCTTGAACGCGCCATTGCAGCGCGGGCAAACGGCGGCAAGCCCGGCATGGTCGGGGTTGTACTTGATCGCGGCGCCGCACGACGGACATTGAATCGCTGGCATAGTCTGGCTCGCGGTTGGGTGCGAGTTGATTCTCAATCCCCAAGGCGCTGGGTGCAATCCTGTGCGGGCGTTCATGCCTCTGGGGTGTCGGGGATGGCTGTCATCGGGCGACTAGCGAGCGCCGCTTGCGACGGCCGCAGCCGAGCAGCGATACGGCACCGATCACGATCATTGCCCAGGTAGGCGGCTCGGGCGTTACCACCACGATGCCAACCGGGTAATCCAGTCCCGTGACTAGCGAGTCGTTCACCACCGCACCGGTGGTGGCGTTGTATTCGGCAACCTTGCCATTGCTTTCACTCGGAACGCCTTCGATCGTGACAAACAGGTCCCCGCCCGACACCGTGATGCCAAGCGCATTGTTTAGTCCCGTTAATCCCGTGACGAACGAGGCGTTCACCAACACCCCCGAGGTTGTGTATTCGCTGATCGTGCCAGTGCTAAAGGTCAAGACAAATAGGTCCCCACCTGACGCTGCGATGGCAGTCGGGTTACTCAATCCCGTGATTAGTGAGGCGTTGACGGTTCCCCCCGTAGTTGTGTATTCACCAACCGTGCCAGTGCCGACGCCGGGGTTCGTCACAAACAGGTCGCTTCCCGACACCGCGATGGCATTCGCGCCGGCTTGTCCCGCCACGAGAAACGCGCTGACCGTTGCCCCCGAGGTGGTGTATTCGCCAATCGATCCGTTTTCGCCGACGACAAACAGGTCCGTGCCCGACACCGCGATACCACCCGGGGTGTATTCTTCGCTCAAGATCGTGAGGGCGTTGACCGGTGCCCCCGAGGTTGTGTATTCGCTAACCAAGCCGTAGAGGTCGTAGCCGCTGCTCGTGACGAACAGGTCCCCACCTGACGCTGCGATGGCATGCGGGCCGTTCAGTCCCGTGACGAGCGGGACGCTGACCGCCGCACCCGTTGTGGCGTCGTATTCGCCAATCGTGCCGGTCGTCTGTTCGTCGTCGGTCACAACAAAGATTTCCCCCGCGCGAGCAGTCGCAGGAAAAGCCGAGAACGCGGCGGCGAGAGACGCAAGCAGCACAACAAGAATCGACACGCCGATGGGCGAGGTTCGATCGTGGAAGGTTTGCATTAGCGATCCAAGGCAGAGATGGGAAGTTCGTCCGGCCTGAACGTAGCCGGCTCCGCACCCCCTGTCAAACCTTTTTGTCCTACAAACGCTGCGAACGTTCAGGCATCGAGGCGGCTTGCTTCTCGGCTGCCCCGTGGTAGGCTAAGGGCACCTTGGACCATCTGAATCTGTCCGGGGCGCGGCGTTGAAACCGCAAAATTCCGAGAGCGTGATAGGACGTGACCCTATGTCAAAGGGCCAGAAGCCCGGTGACCGTGCGCATTTGGCGACACTTGCGCGGATGCCTCTCTCGGGGCATCTTTCAACCCGATCACCGGGCCTCTGGCTTTTTTGCTCTCGGCACTCTGCCACAACGCATTAGACGCAACGCATCGGCCGGCGACCTGTAACACTCTGGCGGGCATCGGCGCTCGGCAGACGCAATCCTGGCGAACCGTTTTTACGAAGGGGAAGCAATGAACGAAGAGATTAAAGTGATTGTGGTCAAGCGGGCCGACCGGAAGCATTTGATGCTCCGCTACGTCGACCCGATGACCGGTCGGCAGAAAACGAAGTCTGCCAAGACCAGCAAACTGAAAGAAGCGGAGAGTAAGGGAGCCAAGTGGGAAGCCGAACTGCGCGAGGGGCGATACCACGCGCCCAGCAAACTCACCTGGAAGGAATTCCGCACCCGCTACGAAGACGAAGTCTTGGCCAGTCTCGCCGAGTCGACCGACAAAAAAGTCTCGGGGGTGTTCAATGCGATCGAGGAACACTTGAGCCCCAAGCGGCTCGCCGATCTGACCGCCGGCCGATTGAGCTATCTGCAATCCAAGTTGCGGGAGGACAAGCTGGCCGAAAGTACCATCAAGGGGCACATGGCCCATATCTCGGCCGCGCTATCGTGGGCCGTGACTATCGGGCTGATTGCCAAGGCCCCCAAGGTGACGATGCCCAAGCGGGCCAAGGGGTCGACCGTAATGAAAGGGCGCCCGCTGGCCGGCGAAGAGTTTGACCGACTGCTGGCGGTTGTGTGCAAGGTGGTGGGGGACGCTGGGGTGGCATCCTGGCAGCGCTACCTTCGCGGACTGTGGTGGTCTGGCTTGCGGCTGGGCGAATCCCTCCAACTGTCTTGGGACCGCGACGACAAGCTTTGTGTCGACTTATCGGGCAAGCGCCCCATGCTGCGGATTCCCGCCGCGATGGAAAAGGGGAACCGCGACCGACTATTGCCAGTGGCGCCCGAGTTCGCCGAAATGCTCCTGGCAACGCCCGAGGCCGAGCGGACGGGCTACGTGTTCAATCCCCTGCCCCAGCGGCCCGAGCGGTCTAGCCGGTTGGCAGAGGGAACGGTGGTGCATCGGATTTGCGCAATGGGGGAGAAAGCCGGCATTAAGACGCAAACCAAGCCGGACGGCAAACCGAAGTTTGCCAGCGCCCACGATCTGCGCCGAAGCTTTGGCGCCCGGTGGGCATCTCGCGTCATGCCGCAAGTGCTCATGGAGCTAATGCGGCACGAGTCGATCGAAACGACGCTCAAGTATTACGTCGGTCGGAATGCTCAATCGACGGCCGACGTGCTGTGGGAAGCGATCGGCAAGGGCGGCGGCCAAGGTGACAGTTTAGGTGACAGTGGCCAAAAACAGGCCCCCCAGCAGGCCAAGACTGAAAACGCTAAACCCTCTGACCCGCAAGAGATAGAAAAAAGAGGCGCCGGTGGGAGTCGAACCCACGGTGGCGGATTTGCAATCCGCTGCCTTAGCCTCTTGGCGACGGCGCCCCAGCAGCCGTAAGTTAGGGAATCCGCGCCGAGGGGTCAAGGCCGGCCACGCGGGCCCTGCAAAGCCTCACAAATCTCGGCCAACGCACGGCTTAGAGCTAAGGACAGCGCCCGACGGGCGTCGGTTCGCCCCTGCGACCGGCTGGTCGTAGACGGTGAGATTCCTGATCTGCGCGTCGTTTGCAGCGAAATCAATGCCCGACTCATTCCGAGGTCAGGCGGCCGGCTCATTCTCGCTCCGATTTCGCTTTCGCCGCCTTGGAGAAGCGTGGGTCGAAAGAATCGTCGACCGTGCGCACGAATTCAAAGTCCCGCTTGTAATCGATGGGGAGGAAATGCATCGGTTCGCCGGACGATTCCTCGGCACCGCCCCCTTCGTTCTTGAAGTTCAGCGCGGCGTCAGTCACTTTCGCGGCCAAGGCGGGTTCCAGATTGTAAACGTAGCCGATCGTGAGGCGCGGAATCACTTCCGAACGATAAATCACGCGATAGTCCGACGCCCGAATGCTGCCGTTGTTGAGCATGCTTTGAACCTTGTCGTCCGACAGGGCGGCGACCGCGAAATCGCCGTCGATCAGGCCGTGCACCGATCGCTTCTGACCCAGCGAGAAGTTGATGGAGTAATCGACGTCGAGGCGCAGGCCAGCCTGCTGCGCCAACACGATGATCGCAGCCCGATAACCCGTCATCGAATTTGGCTCCGTGCACGTCAGCTTATGTCCACGAATATCCGCGAGCGCTCGAATCTTGCTGTCGGCCGCGACGGCGATATCCAACCGGTTGCCATTCGCGCCGGTTTTTGTTCCAAGCACGGCGATCGGGATAAAGCCCGCGTTATTGACGACATAGGGAGTGTCGGCCGCGTGCAGGGCGACAATCTGAATCGATCCGGCTTTAACCGCCGCCACATTGTCGGCACTGTTCAGATATGGCTGGAGCAGAATCTTTTTGCCGGTCGCTTCGGCCAGAACGGTTTGCAAAGCGTCCCAGTCGACGAGTTGCTTGTCGACATCGGCGTCCACGTAATGGGCCAAGACGAGCTCGTTGGGATCGAGTAAAGCCTGCGGATCGTCGGGCGGATCGGCCAACAGCCTGCCAGCCCTGTCCGAATACTCTGGCGCCATATGCTTTTGGACGGGTTGAATGAGTCCGCGCTGCTCCGTGAGATGATCGGCCGATTCTCGCATCACGGCTCGGTCTTGCGCGGCGCGATAGAAATTAAGTGCTAGCAGCCCGATCGCGCCGACAACAGCAAGATAAGCAATGATCCGCACAACGCCGTGCACTGCACGGCCCGATCCCCCGTCTGCCGCTGCAGGCAATGACGAATCAGAGGCCGACCGAAACGCATCGCTCATAAACCGAATCCTTGTGCGTGAATTCAAACGGAACTCAGGGCGCGGCCGGACCTGGTTCGGCCGTGCTGGGCATAGAAGCAGCCAAACTGGGGGGGTATCGCCAATGCCTTGAGGCCTTGGATTGTAGTGCCATTATATTTGGATTTTGTGAGGTCCGTGCAATCTTTTCGGGACTTTGGGCCACGCGCGGGGCTTTCGAATCCCCGGCCGGCGAAATTACCCCCCTGCCCTGCTTTTGGGCCCGCAAACTCTGCCCGGCCTTCGCCATCGGCGGTTCGGCGGGGCGAACTGTACGGTCCCGCCTGCTGGCAATTGAAGTTCTTGGCCGCCGCGAAGCGATGCTATTTCAGCCAGCCGCTCGATAATGCGGCAATTCTCCAGCCGAAGTCTTGCTTTTCCAATGGGACTGACCCTGGCTGAGCGGGCACTCGGTGAACTGGCGCTCGGTTTTCTCGCCCCAGGCGAAAAGGATATTCAACATGGGACTGGTCAGTTTTTTGTGCGGGCGCCGCAGCCGTATCGAGACCGCCGATCTGGTGATCCAGATCTCGGTGCTCAGTCGTGAATCGGTGGTCGGCCTGACGGTGGCCCGCGCCCGTCGGATGACACTGGCCGAAGCACGGGGTTACATTCGAGCACGCGCTCGGGAAACGACCACTCGCCAGGCAGAGATGCTGTTCCGCCGCCATGCCGAGTTGAGCGCGGCGGAGCAAGAACAGGTCGTCGCGCTGGCCCTCGATCAAGTCGTCCAACTGGTCATGCGCCACCTGGTCCACACCGCGCCGGCCGCCCGACGCCAGGCCGATCCGCAAACGCAGCGAAGCGCCGCCGCCTGATCTTCGCCGCTGCCGCTCGTACGCGAGCGGCAGGTTGTTCCGCTTTGGGCTCGCCCCTTCCCACCGGCAGGTCGCATTTCTTTCGACCGCCGCCTGGCTTGCCGCTGGCAACGCCCAGCCTGAGAATGATGCTCTGCTCGCGCTCGGGGCGCCCCCGCGAGAGCTGGCCGCTCGAAATCTTGTCAAAATGCTGCAACCTTTTCTTCGCCGACGCCACCTTTAAGATGTGCCTTTTCGCGAGGGCGGGGGCAGGCGACCGGTCACCAGGCGGGCGAATTGCGAATTCAGCGGACGGCGGTGGTATGCTCCAGGACGATTCGTTTCTCGAGCGACTCAAGCAGGGGCAACCCGCTGCCTACAGCGTTCTGGTCGAACAATTCGAGGGGCCGTTGTATCGCTTCTTTCTGTGCGATCACGGCGATCATCACACGGCTCAAGACCAAACGGCTGAGACTTTTGCACAATTAGTGCGATCGCTGCGAGGAATGCGAGGGGAACAGGACCAACTGCGGGGCTATGTCTTTGCCACCGCCAGGCGGGTTCAACAGCGGCGGTGGCGGCAACGCAAGGAGCGATCGGCGCCGCTTGCCGGCGCGCTGGAGGTCGCCGACCCTGGCCCATCACCGCTGGTTGCTGCCGCCGGTCGCGAGCAATTGGAGCGGGTGTTGCAAGCAATTGGCCAGCTCGAAGATCCGCTGCCGAGCGTCCTCGTACTACGGTTTGTGGAAGGCCTCTCGATCGAGGAAATCGCCACGGCCCTCGAAATGCCGCTGGGCACGGTTAAAAGCCATATCCACCGCAGCAGAATGCGGCTCAAGCAAGTGTTTGCCGAAAAGGAATGCGAAACATGAACGCCGACTACGATTCGCCGCCGGAACCGGCCGAAGACCCGCTGGTGGACGAAGCGATCGCTTACCTCAAGCGGTTGGAGCCACCCCTGGAAACACGGATCAACAATCGTGTCGTGGTGGCCGACGAATTGAAATCCCTGCTGCGGGCCAGCCAACCGCGTGCCTGGTGGCGCCGGTCGATTTCGATTCCCGTGCCGATTGCCGCGGCCTTGGCCGCGATCGTTGCCCTGGCACTTTCGCTGGATTTTCGTGCCAGCCGTGAGCAGTTGCCCATCGTGGCGACTCAGCCCGATCAACGTGCCAACGACCCAAGCGGCCACGCGCCCGAGACGCCGAAGATCGTGGCGCCCGCTCACAGTCCTCAACGGGTCCGGCAATACCACGCCACCGAAACCTACCTTTGCGGACTGGGCCGGCTGCGGTTCGAGTCCGGCACTTTTTCCAAGGAGCAGAGCCGATGAATCGTCGCATGCCGTTAAGTGTGAAAGGGTGTTTGCTCGCATTGGGTTGGTTGACCGTGGGTTCCACGTTGTTTGCCGACGAGCCCGGAATCGAGGATGCCGCCGGCCGGCAATACTGGGCAGACATCTCGCTCTTTTCGTTTCATCCTGGCGATGAATTGGCCAGCTACCGGTCTCACGGCGGGGGAGGCGTCGGTCCCAATGGCCAGCTCGGCACTGGTGCCACAAGTAACGGGCGCGACTTCAATGTAACGATTCGAGGAAGCGTGAAGTCCCACCGGTTTATGGCTGCCGTCGAGGTGAGCCCGGAACCTGAGGACAAAAAAACGCCGGCCCAGACAATCGATTATGATTTGTCCGACTTCGAGCCCCGGACGTTGGAAATCGCCCGCGACGACGATGGGCGCGTGTATCGCCTCAATCTCACTCCATCCGTTCTTGTTCATCCCACAAAGCAATTCAAGTCGAGCGAATTGCGCCTCGAGAATTGGTCCTTTCCCGGATCGCCAGTCATCTTGAACGATCAGGATTATCTTGGCGAACTGAGCATGAGCGGTGGCCAACTCGCCCACTGTGACATTCCGGGGCTGGCCAGAATCGAGTTTTCATTGCTGCATCTCAAAGGCGCGTCGCCGATCGGCAAACTTGCAGACGGCGTGATCAACATCACCCACAAGGATGGGACGACACTGAGAATCTCGAACGTGATGAATGGAACCAACGCGGCGGTGCTGCCTGGAGGGCCTTACGTGGTTTGGGTCCGCTGGAACAAACCGACCCAATCAATGGAAGAATATCGCCAGGTGCTGAAGGCAACGATTGCGGCACTCAAAAAACAAGTCAGCGACGGCGACCTTGTGCCACGCCCTGGCGTTCTGGAGCGTCTGGAAAGAACGCTTGTCTCCGGTCAGGTCGGATTGATCGAGTTTGGATTGGCGGGAATGTCGCCCGCCGACCTCGCCGAACCCGAGTGACGATCTGCTTCGCGGCGCGGTCCGGTCCAGGGCGCCCCTGCCCCGGCGGTTCCGCCCCCGCGTTGCAAGCGGAAAACGTGGTTGTTAGGATTGGCGGTTTCGCGCCCCACCCCGACAGTCCTCGGGACTGCTCTCCGGCCAGCCGGGCCTTGGGGCGATTTTCGTTACCTGCTGAATCCTCTGCGAGCGAGAAACGTCATGGGGCGACCACGGAACCTTGTTGTGGCCCAAAGCGGTGGGCCCAGCCCGGTGATCAACAACAGTTTGCGGGCAATTGTCGAATTGGCTCGTGATCTGGACGCGATCGGCACGGTTTACGGTGCCCGGCACGGGATCGAAGGGGTGCTGCGGGAAGAATTGATCGACCTGTCGGCCCAGCCCCCCGAAGAGATTGCGCTGTTGCGCGTCACGCCGGCGGCCGGCTCGATTGGCACATGCCGTTACAAGCTCAAGGCGAACCAGCAGGAAGATTTCGAGCGGGTGATCGAAGTCTTCAAAGCCCATCAGGTCGGCTACTTTCTCTACATCGGCGGCAACGACTCGATGGACACCGCCCACAAGGTGGCCAAGATGGCCCAAGACCGTGGGCTCGACCTTGTGGCGGTCGGCGTTCCCAAAACGATCGACAACGACGTGGGGGATAGCGATTTCCGGTTGATCGACCACACGCCGGGCTACGGCTCGGTGGCCAAATACTGGATGCACATGATCGAGAACGCCAACGAGGAAAACTCCGGTTCCTCGCCGGCCGATCCGGTGTTGGTGCTGCAAGCGATGGGGCGCAAGATCGGCTACATCCCGGCTGCCGCGCGATTGGCCGATCCCGACCGTCATTTGCCACTTTCGATCTTTTTGGCCGAGCGGCCAACTTCGCTCGAGCAATTGGCCGACCACGTGAACGGCCATTTGCGCTCCCACGGCCGCGCAATCGTCGTGGTGAGCGAGGGATTGAATGTCGGCGAGATTGGCGAGGTGCGCGATTCGTTCGGCCACGTGCAGTTCAGTTCCAGCCAAACGACCGTGGCTCAGGTGATCGTCAACTATCTGAATCGCGTCGGGCTGGCGGTCAAAGGTGCCGCGCGCGGTAACGTGGTGGGCACCGACCAGCGCCACTCGATGGCCTATGCTTCGACGGTCGATCTGGACGAGGCCTACAAATGCGGCCAGAAGGCGACCCTGTTGGCCGCGGCCGGCGAAAGTGGCTACATGGCGACACTGCTCCGCGAGCCGGGTCCGGTCTACAACGTTCGTTATGACCGCGTGCCGTTGGAAAAAGTGGCGGGCGCCGATCGCGAGTTTCCGGCCCGTTGGATCAACGAGGCCGGCACCGACGTGACCGACGATTTCGTGCGCTACGCCCGTCCGTTGGTCGGCGACGACATGATCACGCTGCCATTGGTCGATGGCCGGCAGCGCTTGGCTCGGTTGCAGCCGATTCACGCTTCTCAAAAACTGGTGAAATACGTTCCCCAGGCCGACCGGCCGAAGCACTAGCGCGCCGTGCCCCCCACGCGGGCGAATGAAAATCCCCATTTCCGTTTCGTTGGCGTCCCCCCCATTTGCAGGTAGTCCACCGATGTACGACATCACGCCCCGGCACAAGTTCCTCGTCGGCATCGATTCCGACGGTTGCGCGTTCGACACCATGGAACTGAAGCACAAAGAGTGTTTCATCCCAGCCATCATTTTGCACTATGGCCTGCAAGGCGTCAGCAAATATGCCCGCGAGGCGGCCGAGTTCGTCAATCTGTACTCTCGCAGCCGAGGAATCAATCGTTTTCCGGCGCTGATCGAAACGCTCGAGTGGCTCAAGAAGAGGCCCGAAGTTCAGGCCCGCGGCACGGTGATTCCCGCCGCGCCTGGGCTGGTCGATTGGATGAAACGCGAGACGAAGCTGGCGAATCCCGCACTGGAAGCCGAAGTAAAGAAATCGGGCGACCCCGACCTCACGCGGGCGCTCGCCTGGTCGAAAGCCGTGAACGAAACGATCGGCCGAATGGTTTCGGGCGTTCCCCCCTTTCCGCTGGTGCGCGAGTCGCTGGCCCGCCTGTCGAGCCAGGCCGACTTGCTCGTCGTCTCGGCCACTCCCAACGAAGCGCTGCACCGCGAATGGGAAGAACACGGTCTCGATAAATTCGTCGTGGCGATTTGCGGGCAGGAGATCGGCACCAAGAAAGAAGTGCTGGCCAACGCTGGCAAGTATCCGGCGAATCAAACGCTGATGATCGGCGACGCACCGGGCGACTATCAGGCGGCCCAGGCCAATAGCACGCTATTCTTTCCGATTAACCCGGGAGCCGAGGAGGCGAGTTGGCGGCGTTTCCACGACGAAGGAATCGAACGCTTTCTTTCGGGGCGTTTCGCCGGCACGTATCAGCAAGAACTGCTCGACGAGTTCGACAGCTATTTGCCCGCGTGGCCGCACTGGCTGAAATAAGCCTCGGCATTGGCCGCGATGAACGGTCTGCTTAATATCCGGCCGCGTAGCCGCTGATGCGCCGGTCCGGGGCGCCCCAATACGCCCCGTCGCGCACCAGGATGGAATGGGCATCGCCCAACGGCTCCTTGCGCAGCTCGATGCGGTGCCCCATCCGCTGTAGCGCCGCCGTCAACTCGGCGAAGCGAGGGTCGGCCGACTTCTCCATCTGCACCTGGTCAGGAAACCAGGGCTGATGCATTCGTGGAGCGGCAACCGCCTCGTCCAGCGGCAGGCCATATTCCAACACGCCCAGCACCACCGAGAGGACGGTGTTGATAATCGTTCGTCCCCCCGGGCTGCCCGTCACTAGCACCGCCCGGCCATCGCGTGCGACGACCGTGGGAGACTGCGAACTGAGCATCCGTTTGCCGGGCGCGATCACGTTCGGGGGAGTGCCGATCGCGCCGTGCAGGTCGGTAACCCCGGGGTGCCAGTTGAAATCGCTCATCTGATTGTTGAGCAGAAAACCCGCCCCGCGGACCACGATGTGCGCGCCAAACTCATATTCGAGAGTGTAGGTGTTGGCCACGGCCATTCCAGTCCGATCGATCACGGAAAAATGCGTGGTATGTGGGCTTTCGCCGGCCAGCGGCACATCGCCGGCCAGATCGGCGCTGGCGGTCGCGTGGGCCGGATCAATTCCGGCGGCCAGCTCGCGGGCGTAAGCTTTTTCGGTCAAGCGGGCAGGAATGGCGACGAAATCGGAATCGCCCAGATAGACCGCCCGATCGCGATACGCCCTGCGCATGACTTCGATCGTCAGATGGTGAGCAGCCGGCGACCAGCGGCCGAGCCGAGCCAGATCGAACGTTTCGAGCATGTTGAGCATTTCGACCAATGCGATTCCGCCCGAGCTGGGCGGCGGCGGTCCATAGACGTCGTAGCCGCGAAACGTGCCATGCACCGCCGGACGAGACTTGGCCTCGTAGCCGGCCAGATCGGCGCTGGCG
>Ga0182024_10013534_pt1 | contig 15906 bp, 9 predicted proteins | sample P32metaG_FD_120480 | JGI IMG/M metagenome (GOLD analysis project Ga0182024, IMG submission 120480) | Permafrost microbial communities from Stordalen Mire, Sweden - P3-2 metaG (Illumina Assembly) | ecosystem: Environmental > Terrestrial > Soil > Wetlands > Permafrost | place: Sweden: Stordalen... | reverse complement strand
CGTACTTGATGGATATGGGCTTCGCGGTAAGTTGCCCGCTCGCCCTACGCTCACGCCTTGTATCCGGTTCTTGTCCATCGACTCGCGCATTTGCTCCACGCTTCCTTCAGACCCCGCCTCGCGGCGGTGGCCCTTGCGTCATTGCTAACCCTTACCTCCATCAGGTCGGGTAGAGGACTTGCACCTCCTAGCGGTTGAACATGCCCGGCGCACAACTAAGCCGCTGCGCGGCGGACGCTGCCGCGTGGGCGATGATCGACGTCACGGGACCTAGTCAGATTCTAGGCTGTTAGCTATACTGGGCTGGCCATGAATGTCGCCGTTGTGGCACATGCGAGCGTCTACGCCGTTTCCATGCAAGTCCTCTGCAATCATATACCTACAATTGAAATCCCATAGGTACGTAGATCACCGCATCCGCCGCAAACCGCATCGGCTCACTTCAAACGATCCTATCGAAACTGCCGGAGAACTTACTCCGGCTGTCCGTCATTTCGCGCGGGCAGTCCCGATAGGAACCTAACGTTTATCGTTACGGATCTTCCCCTGTGGACTGAGCACGGGTTGATTTTGGGGTCTCGCCGAGTGGCTCAAATTCTCCCATGCTGTTCGATCGCAACTGAAACTAAGCACTGACGGGAGCAACTTCGAGAACCTCGACTAGCTTTGCATCCGATAGTCCGATCGGTACGCCCCGGACCCAATCGGACTTTTCGAATACACCCAGGTTCTTGCCCGTCATAACTGAGCGCAGGCTCGATTTCCCCGAAGGCATCAAGGGCAGCTTTACAGTGGCAGCAGATTCATGCGACTGATTGCGGAAGAGCACGATGATTCCGTGGCCGCTCCGCGCAAGGCGAGCGAAACCATCCCAGGCGGTCGGCGATGGCTGAAGCCAACTACCGAGCGGAAAAAAGCTTTCGCTGATTTTCGCGGTCCTACGCAGCCTCTTGAACCAGTCGATCTTCTCCCGATACCAACGACGATCGGCGGCGCTGAGCTTACGCAGATCACCAAGCAAAAGAGGCGCGGAACCAAGGGCCGTGGCAAAGCTCTCCTGGATCGAGGGCAGCTCGGCGTGAATGTTTCCGATAAGCATGGCCTCCACAGGCATCGAGGCTGCACGCTGGTAGAGCAACTGGCGCGCCTGCAAAGGACCGGCCGCATTCGGCTCTTTGTCGTCCACGTTGCTCATCCAGTCCAGGTCGCCCGCCGCAAGGAGGCCAGCATCGATCACGTGCTTCTGACCCCAGAGTTCGAAGGTCAAATCGAGCAGCACCTCCGGATGCTTTTGGTAGATGCGGCGGGTCAGGTGCGCGATACCTTCGTAAATCATGTTGAGCGACTCGGCCCAGTTGCCGTGGAGATGGCCTTTTGCCCAGCACCCCGGCGCTTCGCCGTAAGCGTTGAAGACGGTGGTCAGATCAAGCTTGACATAGGCCAGGTGGAAGCGATCGATGGCATCGATGATTCGGTTTGCGGCAGCGTCACGAAACGCTGAAGCCATGCACATCACTGCCATTTCGCCGGCCATCGTCGAGGTGCTCTTGACGTTTCCTTCCCGGTCCGTTGCAGCCCATTCCGGATGGCTGCGAAAGTCCGGTGAAGAGGTTGCGATGGCGGCGACTGGGGCCCACAGCCCCAAGCGCATGCCTGCTGCTTCGACTGCGTCCTGAATCGGCTTTAATCCGTGCGGGAAAGAGATTAGATTCACGGCATTATCGCCGTAGTCCTGCTGCCAGCCGTCGTCGATGGCGAAGATATCGAATCCCATGGTCCCTGCGACATCGATCAATTGCAAGGCAGTGGCCTGATCGATGCCGCGCTCAAAGGGCTCCCATGTGTTGTAGATCCAGGGAGGGCCCTGTGCATCGACCCTCCGCACCAGGATCTGCGCCGTGTAAGTAGGAATGACCCAGTGGGCATCGTGAAAGCCGTCTCCGGTGCGAAACGTCAGCAGCGATGCAGCTGCGGTGACGAACTGTTCGTCCTTTGCCAAAGTCCGCTCGAAGGGCATCAAGTCTGTGTCATAGAGGATTCCGATGCGCACGCGGTCTGCATTCTCCCAGCCGTTGATCTCGGTGCGTTTCATGTAGCCGGGAACTTCGCTCAGGATGGCCATGCCGACGCCGGTAAGACCGTTGGCGAGGAGCAGTCCAGCATCTTCAGACCGGCCGGTATAAAAGATCTCGCGGGGGATCGTTCCGTACTGCGTGAGCAGGGTGGTTTGATTCTCGGGACCGAGTGTGATGGCAATGGACTCGAAATTCAGATGGGAGATATGCAGCGATTCAGCTCCGGTGTTATGCAAGACCAGATGTTTGCGAACCGCCGGGTGGTCGCTGTAGACGCGATACACGGCGGAAACTTCGAGGCCAAGACTCTTGTGGCGGAGGCGGACGGTAAGAGAACTTTCGTTTCCCACCGTTGCCTGCGCAGCATCCACAAACTCAAACTCCGGGCTGTTTCCGGCACAGTGCCGGCCATTGCACCGGAAGGAGAACTCCGAATCTATGTTGTCCCGTGTCGCGGCCGGGACGATGTAGGTTGCACCCATCGAAAGATCAGAAAGCCGCTGGGTAACGAGCCCTGCTCCCGATTCGAGGCTCACCGTCCTGGAGACAATACCATTGTCGATCGTCCAACTTTGAGCGCCGTCACCACTGCTGCTCGGTTGTTGACTGAGGCGCATGCCGGCAGAGGCCCAAGGTTCCCAAGCCGAGTCCGCTGTAATCAGCAATCCGGCGCGGATCAAGCTTCTTCTGCTGATCACGTGTGAACCACACCTTTCCGTCTTGCGCCCCAATTCTAAACTGGCATCCCATGCCGGGCTGGAATATCATGGGGGGTACGGGGGGTGTCTCTAAGGCCGATGAGGCCTCGGATACGCTTTTTCCGGAGGCACAGATGCTGGATATATAGAGAACGGAATATGTATTCGGAGCGAAATTCCTGACAAATTCAGGCGGACGAGTTGAGCAAACGCTCAACTTGAGTATCCTCCCTAAGGCAACGTCGGCGAAACCTCAATCCTACCAATCCGACCTGGTCGTGTGATTTCTAAATTCTAGAACCTATGCCAGGAGTTCGTGGTGCGTTTGGCTCATTTTCCGCGAAACAACCAAATCACCCATGGAGGCCCAATTGGTCCTCTGAAGTCGTCTTGCGTTCACCCACGCGCACGAGGTGTCCCCTTTAGCCGCGATTAGTTCTCTATTTCTTTTCAGTCTCTACCATGAATTTGATGAGTTCGTCTTTCCAGATCGACGCCACTGTGTGGGTCCCGTGGCCGCGAGTGGCGTCGCTGATAGGGATGAGAACGAATCGCGTCTTAGGCATCGTAGGAAGAACGCGATTGTTGATGATCTTCTGTCCAAGCTCCGGAGGATTGATAAAGTCGTCCGCAGAGTTGATCCAGAGGGCGGGAGCGACGATCGACGACAGCTTGGGCTCTGGGTTGTAGTTGTGCGAGGCGTTAATGTAGTAGATGAGATCGTTGGCGTCTGTCTGCGAAACGGTCCGGGCCATGTAATCGTCGACATATTTCTCCGCCTGCGCACGGGTGGGGTTGTGCGTCTGCATCTGCAGGGGTGCGGAGCCCATGACAAGGAGCATAGCTTCGGCTCCGCGCAGGCCTTCGACCGGAGGAGCGGTGTATTCGCCGTTATTCCAGGCCGGGTCGTGCTCGATGCTCTCGATCGCGATGTAACGGGTCATGCGGTTGCGGCCAGCGAGCTCGACGGGGTAACAGGCGAAGGGCGCGAGGGCGTCCATGAATTGAGGATAGGTCTCGCCCCAGACCCAAGACTGCATACAGCCCATAGAGGTGCCAAGGATGAGGCGCAGATGATCGACATGCAAGCCCTCGGTGAGCATGAGGTATTGCGACCGGACCATGTCGTCGTAGTCGTATTGCGGGAACTTCATATGAAGACCGTCGGAGGGCTTGGAGGAGTCTCCGTGGCCGATATCGTCGGGGAAAATGAGGAAATACTTCGTGATGTCGAAGGGCTGGCCGGGGCCGAAGAGGACGTCGGCAAAGAGAGGATTGAGGAGGGTGCGGCGGTTGCCTCCGGTGCCGTGGAGGAGAAGTAGGGCGTTGTCGACGTGACCGTTGGCTCCGCGATGTGGCTGACCCAAGGTGAGGTAATGCAGGTTGAGCTGGGGGAGAGTCTCGCCGGTTCCGAAGCGGAAGTTCTGGAGGACATAGAGGTGGTCGGATGGGGCCCAGTTAGAGGCCGGCGGATTCTGGCCGGCTGCGGCGAGGATGCACGAGAGTATAAGGCCGAGTGTGGTCGCGAAACGCATGAAATTCCCCTTGCACTGGAAATTCATTTTAGAGGAATGAAACAGACGTACCCTAGAAGGCCATGGGTGAAAGCAGGTTCCGATAGCGGCTAATTCAGTTCCAGAGACCGGGTCCACACTTCCACATAACGATGCTCGTATCTCTCTCCGAAATAGGCGATGTCGATGATGCCCCATCGACTCGCCTAATTCACAGGTACATGATCCCTTGCCGAGGGTCCGTGCCTTTGACGATGCAGGTGAGCAGAGAAGACAAAAGGCCAAAATTCTCGGAAGTGGCATACGCAGCAGCATACTGCCTCCACTGAGAACTCCTGAAGTCTCCCAAGCCTCATCGAATTCTGAAAATGATGCCTTGACTATCTACACAACTGTATTGTAGATAAACATAGTATGGGAAAACCAAGCGATCTCGTCCAGGGCACACTCGACCTGCTCATCCTCAAAACCATCTCGCTGGAGCCCAAGCACGGCTGGGCTATCGCCAAGCGCATTCAACAGATCTCCAACGAAGTCCTTCAGGTCCAGCAGGGCTCGCTCTACCCGGCCCTGCACCGGCTTGAGCAGCAGGGCTGGATCACCGCTCACTGGGCCGAAAGTGAAACCGGCCGACAGGCCAAGTTCTACTCCCTCACCGGCGACGGCAAAAACCAGCTTGAAAAGGAAACCGCCAACTGGAACCGGCTCTCGCAGGCCATCAACATCGTCGTCGCCGAAGCCTGAGTACGAAGCCTCAGATCGTAACCGGGCTCCCAAAAGGAGCAAGCCATGCCGTCCAGACACAAGCTGTACATGCAAATCCGGATGCTCTTCGGCCGTAACCGGGCTGGTCAGCGCTTGCAGGACGAACTACGCTTCCATCTCGACCAGCAGATGAGCGAAAACATCGCCTCCGGCATGAGCCCCAAGGACGCGTGTAAGGCAGCGATGCGTAGCTTCGGCGATCCGGGGTTGGTACGCGAGCAGGTCAAGGCCACCTGGAACTGGTACAACATCGACAAACTCGGCCGTGACCTGAAATACGGAGTTCGCACCTTGCTGCGTTCGCCGGGCTTTGCCGTCGTTTCCGTACTGGTGATGGCGCTGGGTATCGGCGCCACCACATCGCTTTTCACCATGGTGCGCGCAGTATTACTGCGGCCTCTGCCCTTCCGCGACCCCGGCAGGCTGGTCATGCTCTACGAGCACTTCCGGCAAGTGAAGAGCGGCGACGGGTTCAACGCGGTCGCGCCGGGAGACTATCGCGACTGGCGCAGCCAGACGCATGGCTTTGAAGACATGGCAGCCATGCGCGGCTACGGAGGCATCCTCTCGGGCGTGCATTCCGAGCTGCCTGAGGTTGTCCAGAGCGCCGGCGGCTCGGCCAATCTCTTTCCGCTGCTCGGCGTAACGCCGGTTTACGGCCGTGTTTTCACGGAAGCCGAAGATCAGCCGAAAGGCGAGCCTGTGGTCTTGCTCACCTGGAGCCTGTTCCAGCGCCGCTTCGCCGGAGATCTCTCCATCATAGGAAAGCAGATTCATCTGGACACCATCCCAACCACCGTCGTTGGCGTGCTGCCGAGTTGGTTTACCTATCCCGATGCGCGCATCGAGTTCTGGATGCCGTACGCTCAGAGCTTCACGCCGCAGGACTATGGAATGCACGATGGTCATCAAAGCATGGTGGTGGCGCGGCTCAAGCCCGGCGTGAGCGTAGAAGCAGCAACACGCGAAGTGAGCACACTTCAGTACCAAATCCACCTGGCCAATGCTTCGAAGCCTGTCGCCGAGGATGTCTGGTCACGCCCGATGATCGACGACGTGGTCAAAGACGTGAAGACGCCTTTGCTAGTGCTGCTTTGCTCGGTCGTCTGCATGCTGCTGATTGCCTGCCTCAATGTCTCCAACCTGCTGGTGGCGCGCGCGGCAGCCCGCCGCAAAGAGGTCGCGATCCGCGGAGCGCTGGGCGGCAGCCGTCTCGCTCTCATTCGCGAGCAGATGACTGAAAGCCTGCTGATCTGCGTGGCAGGCGGCGGACTGGGACTGCTACTCTCACTGGCTTCCACGCGGTGGCTGGCCGCACACTGGCGCAACCTGCCTCGCGTCGATACCGTTCATGTGGATGGATGGGTCTTCGCCTTCGCTCTTGGGCTGGTGGTGGCTACCGCGCTGCTGGCAGGCCTGGTTCCGGCAATCTCTTCCACCGGGAAAGAATCGCTCTCCGCGCTGCGGGAGTCTTCGCGCTCGATTGGCGGCAGCGGCTCGCGAGCCCGGCTGCGTCAGGTGATGCTGACCGCGGAGATTTCGCTGACGGTAACACTTCTCGCCGCCGCCGGCCTGCTCTTCCACAGCTTCGTGCGCCTGCGCACTGCAGACGTGGGCTGCCGCATCGATCACGTGATGACCATGAAATTCGGGCTGCCCGAAATTCAATACGATACACGCGAGAAGGTGCTGCTTTTCCATCAGTCACTGCTCGAACGTGTTCGGAGGCTGCCCGGAGTAAGCGGCGCGGCGCTCGTCTCCACAGCCCCCGCAGCAGGCCCCCAAGGCGATCGAGTCTTTACCATCCTGGAGCGGCCGGCGCCCAGTTACAGCATTCAATACGTTGCCGTGACCCTCACCGCGGACCCGCAGTACTTCATCGTCATGCAGATTCCGCTGTTGCGTGGCCGTGTCTTTACTGAGCACGAACGCCTCCATAATGACCATTACATCGTTGTGAGTAAGCAATTCGTGAATCAGTACCTCGCAGGCGACGACCCCATCGGCAAGCATGTCCGCATCTGGTGGGACACCAAAGTGGAGACCTACGAGGTCATCGGCGAAGTCGGCGACACACTCTACGACGTCACCAAGCCGGTATCGGCGACCATATATTTCCCGATCCTCTCCGGCATCCCCGACCGCACCAGCGAGGCGACGATCATGGTTCACACTTCGGTCAATCCGCTGACGATATCGACGCCGGTCCGGCAGCAGATTTCGACGCTCGAACCGGAACTGCCGGTATACAACGCGCTTACCATGGACCAGATTCTCAACAAGACAACGGCCAGCCAGGGCTTCGCCGCAAATCTGGTGCTAGCCTTCGCGGGCATCTCGTTACTGCTGGCGGGTGTCGGGCTTTACGGAGTGCTGTCGTACCTGGTCACGCAGCGCTCCGTCGAGATCGGCATCCGTATCGCGCTGGGAGCGCAACGGCCTGAGGTGCTGCGCGTAGTGCTCGTCGACGGATTGAGGCCGGTCCTCTTTGGCGCTGCGGCCGGCCTGGCCGGAGCAGCTGTGGCCGGATCGCTGATCCGATCGATGCTTTACGGAGCGAGCCCTTACGATCCGCTGGTCATCGCTGGAATGGTCGGTTGCCTGCTGCTCACGGCGGTGGTGGCGTGCGTGGTTCCGGCATGGCGGGCCTCCCGGATGGACCCCATGCAGGCGCTGCGCTCGGAGTGATGAGGCTTGTTCTCGAAGGAGAAGACATATGGCGTGGATGCAGAGAATGAAGATGCGGGCGAGGATGTTGTTGGATCGCGGTAGTGCGGGCGATCGGCTAACGGCGTAGCTTGATCGTCACATCGAAGCACAGACGGCGGAAAACATCGCTGCCGGCGAAAATCCTTAACGGAGGTTTTCGGTTGGATGTGGCTACTACCCCGATAGTGAAGCAGTCAGAATTCTTGCGAGTGCGCGAGAATCCCGGACGTACACGATCCTGATAGCCTTTTCGTATGTGCGGCCGCTTCCACCGCTTCGACGATGTTCAGAAGATGGCGACGCAATTCCGCGCCAAATATGACGAAAGCATATTTGCACCTCCGACCTTCAACGCCCCTCCGCAATCCTGGCAGCCGGTAATCAGACTAGACAGGGATGGCGAGCGAGAGATTGTGAACATGCGTTGGAGGTTCGTGCATCAGGGAAAAAAGAACTACGCTCTTGGAACCTTCCTTAACCTCCCCAAGATGCGCGAAATTGAGGTTTCAACATGGCTCTCCCTCGGCTTGAAGCGCCGGTCAATTCAAATTTCGCTGAGTTCCACGTGAGTCTCTCGTGCGTACGGACAGCGATACATCCAAGGAGCAGCGTTTCCACGATGGGAGCTTCGTAGGAGTAGTTTGCGCGTGCTGGAGGTCCCCCCTTGCAGGCTCGAATCCATTCCAAGTAGTGAGCTGTGTCTGCGCCACTTGCGCTGCCGCCCAACTCAGGTCTCCCAATCTGAAACGGCTCAGCCTTTTCGACCGGCTTCCCAAACGGCATCGCCGTTTTGCCATCCTTAGCCACCACCCGCGGATTCTCCCCCATGAAACCCGTTATCACCTTCCCATCATCCCCGTTGTAGATCACGCCCTCGCCGCCAGTCCCCATCGCCGCGCTGTCAGCCAATTCCCGCGGACGCTTGGGTTCAATTCCGCCGTCATACCAGTTCAACTCCAGTTCCGAACGGCTTTCGGTCTTAGCAAATCGGAAATGCACAATAGAGGCCAACGGATAGCACTCTGGAAACAGATCCGTTGAACTTGCCTCGATCCGCTCCGCCGGTTGCAACCCGACTGCCCGCGAGATCGTATCAAAGCCGTACTCACCCATATCCCCGAGGGCCCCACAGCCAAAGTCGTACCAAGCACGCCAGACAAAGGGCAGGTATTCTCGGCTGAAAGGGCGCATCGGTGCCGGCCCTAGCCACATATCCCAATTCAATCCATCCGGTATTGGATCGACACGTGATGGAGTCGCCAATCCCTGCTTCCAGAAAGCCGAAGCGCGCTTTGTCCAGATGTCGATGGATCGCACCTGGCCTATCACATCGGAATTCAACAGATCGTGAACCTGTCTTGACGCAACAGAATCCGAATTGAAAATGGAAACCTGCGTTGACCTCCCGGTTTCAATTGCCACCCGCACCATCTCCCGGCACTCCCACACGCTGTGCGCCATTGGCTTCTGGCTGTACACATGTTTGCCTGCCCGCATGGCCGCAATCGCAATTAGGGCGTGCCAATGGTCGGGGGTGCTTATGATTACGGCGTCGAGTTCCTTCTCGTTCGAAAGAAGCTCACGGAAATCTTCGTGCGCCGTGCAGCCTTTGTAGCTATTTTTACCGCGCTCTTTCGAGTAAAACGCGTTGACTATACTCTGTGCCACATCGCGGCCAGCGGATGGGCCGGGCAGGCTGGCACCCCAAGACGAATCCTGCAGGACGGTCCGGACCTTGTCTCGTAACTCGTTGAGACCCCACTCCCGGTAGTCGCTGCTGTCGCGGTTTACATCGCATACCGCTACGATCTGCACCTCGGACAGTCGCAGTAGATCGAGCAGAACGCGCAATCCTTGAGAACCCGCCCCGATACATCCGATCGTGAGCTTGTCATTTGCGGTCACGCGCGGCGCCGCCGATCCGATTTTGTGCAGGAACAGCAAGCCTGCAGTCGAACCAACTCCTTCGAGCACGTCACGGCGATTCATCTTGGGCTCCCAACACTTTGATAGGCAGACACATTACATCTACAGTTGAGGGCGAAGAGGTCGTTCGCCATCCGAACCAGCTTAAACCCAAGGGCCGGACTCTGGATTTACCGAAAAACCGTCGGCGTCAACAAGTACGCGTGTGGCTTTCCGTTGTGTGTTCCTGATCCTACGATCTGGCCCCAGACGTTGGTGTGGTTGGTCCGCTGACCATGACCTCGCTCGGGAGATTGCGGCCATGCGGCCTGTCTCGCCGACCAGGGAAATTTTAAGGATAGCTTAAGCTTTGCCGAGTACCATCGGGTGGCTAATGCTGGGAAGCTGCCGAATGAACTAGACAGAGGCGTGCAAACCCATGGACTCTCCCGACCCTAACAAGGCAGGCTCGGAAAATCCCCCATCTGACCTGCATGAGGACTCGAAACAACCAACAGCCGAAGAGGCGTTGAGTGACTTGTTCTGGCTGCTGGAAGAGTACAGTCCAACGTGGTACTCCGAGGAACACCACAGACGCGCTGCTGCAGCATTGCTCCGCAGCCAGTGATCTGATCTGGCAGCTGGAATTCCAACGCCTTCGTGTCTTTAAAACAACGGGCGGCGGAATCTCTCCTGCGGTTCTCATTAGCAGAACTAAACAAGCTTCAGGAGCGCGCTCCCTTCAGAATTCGGCAGGTCCTCATCACCGGCGGCGGGAAGCTGGTCGAACTCTGCGGGCCCAAGGAAGATGACCACAGAGCGCTTTCGAAGTTCGTTATGTCTCACCTCGCGGGCCGGTATCTTGAGCTGTTTCTGGCGAAAGAAGTTCCGTGGTACGCGGCCGGAGATGAGGAAGTACCGAAGTGAATCTCAGTGCGCTGCACAGCGATGCCGGGGTCTCCCTCAGTTAGTGTGTTACTTGAGGATGGTCAGGATGCCGTTGACTGCCGCGTTGGGTTGCGTGAAGTAATAGTTCTGCGCCTTAAGAGTGCCGGCAGTGCAGATAATGTAGAACCGGCCCGGCTGGGCGGTAGACGCCGCAGTCGTTGTAAGCGCCGCGGCGCCCGTCGTGGCGGTGGCCTGCGTCTCCGAATTGACGAAGCCGGTGATGGAGTACGTGAAGGCCGGCAGCGGGTCCCCTACGTGGATCGTGAAGCTGTCAGGCTGGATTGTCAGCGGAGCCTTGTACACTCCAACCGACCCCATGCCATTGGAGACAGTTGAAAATGAGTAGTTCGCTGCAGCGAGCGATCCAACATGCACCCCGATTGGGTAGAAGCCTACCGGAGTCGTTGCCGTGACGGTTGTCGTTAGTACCGGGGCGCCAGTGACCACGCTCGCCGAATCTCCGTTGACAAACCCGGAAAGGTGATATGCCATTAGCGGCGGAGGCGTCTGGCCGTAGGTCACCGCGACATTCGCCGCCGAGATGGAGAGCGGCGCTTTCAGGACAGTGAGAGTGCCGGGGTTGACCTGAATCTGGTACTTGCCTGCGTTCACCCCAGCGACCGTTACCCCGATGGGATAAGACCCTGCCGGGGAGGTCGCCTTAACTTTGGTCCAGGTGCTTACCGTAACTGTGTCGCGACCCTGTAGGCCGCTGACGGTGTAGTGGAAAGCCGGATTCGCCGATCCATAGAAGCGTTCAGCGTTCAGCACGGTCACCGTCAACGGGAACAGCGTAGGCGGAGCCAGGCACGCCACTGTGCTGGCCTGCGGCGATGCCAGTGCCCGTACCGAAGAGGAGTTCGCGATTGCAGGCGGAGGCGTGAACTTTGCCTCGAGCGTTGTTGCAACTTCCGCTCCGGCCAGGGGCGAAGAGAGCCGTATGCCTGGTTTGAAATTGCTGTATGGCGGGGCTGCAGCCAGTCTCGATCCGGTTTGGGCTGCCGGTGCAGCGGAAGGCGGTGTGGGGCACGCGATGAATGGCGGATCGATACTCAGATTCCACGTACCCCAGACAGCATCGCCGAAGGTCAGCGTGTCCGTGCCCGGCATCGACGCGCCGCCACCTGGATTCAGTATTGCGAATCCAACATTGGTCGGCGGGTTGCCAAAAATAGGTTGGACGTCGTCGTAGCCGAAGTTGCCGTCAATGCTGAGGTCGCCGTTCAGTGCAGGTCCGATCTGGTTGGCATAGACTCTGGCGCTTACCGTGGCGCCTGCAGCTGGATTGATGCCGCAGAAGGAGAGAGAGTAAAAGAACTGAGTGTCCACCACGCCGAACGTGGAAAGCGTAGCGGGGACGCTCGGGTACGTGGTCTGGCTGACTTGCGAGGCGAGCGTAAACTTGCTCACAAAGGCATTCGTGCTCAGGTATCCGTTCCTGTTTAGGCCTTGATAGGCGTTAGAGGTGGTCGGAATCGACGAAGTAACGTAGCCCGTGACAAAGACATTTCCTCCGACACCCGTCGTCACAGCAACCGCGCCGTCGTCTAGATAACCGCCAAAAAGCGTCGCGTAGTTGAAAACGCTGCCCGTGGGACTCAGCTTGACCAGGAATGCGGCTGTAGCCACGGTGCCGGAAGACGTGAGCGCGCCGGGGGTCGATTGAAATCCTGCGAAACTGCGGTTCGCCGTGGAGGGCGATGAGCCAACCACGTATGCTGCGCCTGCTGCATCGATCGCCAGTCCGTTCACCGAAACCGCGCGGCCCTCGATGTGGGTAGAGTATGCGAGGCCCGCGCCATCCGGATTCAGCTTGGTCACAAAGCCGTTCAGATAAGCGGCATTCTCTCCGTAGCTCGATCCTTCGACCACGCCCGGCGTAACCGGAAAGTCTTCAGAGCCGGTGTTGCCGGCGACATAGGCGAATCCCGCGTTATCGATAGCGATGCCGGTAGCTACATCTCCACCGCTACCGCCTAAATACGTGGAATATGTCTCCGCGCTTCCGGCGGCATTCAATTTGGTGACGAAAGCAGTGGCGGAATAGAAAGCAATGTTGCTCACAAAATGATTGGAGGTTTGAAAAGCGCCAGGCGTGACTGGGAAGTTGACGGAGCCGGTGTTGCCTGCGACGTAAGCATTTCCCGATCCGTCAATGGCGATAGCGTTGCCGACATCGCCCGAGCCCGCACCGCCGAGATACGTGGAGTAGACCGGCGCTGTGCCGGTTGGATTGAGCTTGGTCACAAAGGCATTAGAACTATGACTGCTGCCGGCAAAGGTTGGCTGGAATGCATCCGTCGTTGTAGGAAAATTAGCGGAGGCGGTATAGCCGGTGAGGTATGCATAGCCCGAGGGGTCGACGGCAATGGCCTGGGCGACATCTCCTAAAGCAGGCACCGCCCCGTTGCCGCTTCCTCCCAGGTAGGTGGAATACAACAACGCACTGCCGTCGGATTTAAGTGCGCTCACAAACGCCGTTGGCGCGCCGGCAGTCGTGGAGGGGTTCGTAGTCTGAAAGGCTCCGCACGTCACCGGAAATCCGTCGAATTGGTAGCACCAGTGATGTATGCGTTGTCCGCCGCATCCAGGGCGATGCCATAGCCGCTATCGCCTCCTGTGCCTCTCAGGTAAGTGGAGTAGAGCAGGGCTGTTCCGGTCGAATTGAGTTTTGCGACGAATACCGTAGCCCCATGGCCGGCTAGCGCCGAGCTATTGTGCGACTGGAAATCGCTCCCGGTTACAGGGAAATCCGTCGAATAAGCGGTACCGACCACATATGCGCTGCCGCTCGAATCGACAGCGATACCGTTACCCTGGTCTCCCGCGCCCGGATATCCCTGGCCATTGATCCCGCTGCCGCCGAGATATGTCGAGTAGACCAGAACCGGATCGATGATGAGCGGCCGTGAATGGTTGTAGCTTCCAATGGTAAAGCCAACTTTATTTCCGGCGAGGAGCTTGTATTTCGACGGGATAAGGTCGCGGCTGCCGTTCGTTTCCTGGTAGGTGACAGGCTTGAGCAAGCGCATACTGGAATGGCCAACGGTGACGATGAGGTCGCCCGTCTCGGCATCGATTTGCACACCTTTCGCGCCTGGCATCCCGAGAACGATCTTTGTTGGACCCGCGTTGGGAGCTACCGCAAAGTCGTGTTCGAGTTGGCGCTGATTGCCGTAGTACACGAGGTCAATGCCCGGATAGATACCGCTATAGCGAACCCGGCTGTAGTTCGGGACATCGGTCCGCCACCGTGTGGGATCGTTGCCGAGAAAGTAGTTGCTGCGGCTGATTTGCCGGTCTTCCGGGGCGACCGCCGGCTGGGGATTAGCGCCGATCAGTTTCATGCGGACGACATCGGTGTTCCGTTCCTCCGTGGACCTCGCTTCGGCGGATAGGCTTCTTGTCTCCTGTGCGCCTCCTGAATGCAGGCCAAGGCCCACTCCTTTGAGCGCCGCCCCATGAGACATATCCGCACGACCGCCCTTAGCACCGCCCAAGGCAAACACGGCTTCGCTCTGGCGCAGAAAGAGCGTGTATCCCTGGCCATGGGAAAGGAACTGGACGGACGGGTCGATTTGGCCCCGGTTTGGTTCAAAGCTGAGGGGGAGCCTCCCGTACGAAGCGGGTATGACGGACGATGGAGGGGTTGCGGGCGTCTGAGAGAGGCCTGGGATGACGGTGACTGCCAATGAGATGGACAGGAAGGCAGAAGTCTTCACGGCTGCGAAGGATTTCATACATGTTCCCCCAAGATCTGGTGGCCGACTATCGCCAAAACGGAAGGAGTTTGCGACTTGGACGCGCAACCTCTCTCTATGGCCTAGCAGCATAACCTTACTCGGGATTCGTTACAAGTGATACCTTGTTGGGTGTTTTGGAGTTAGAAACAAAGAGTTAAGGATCTCGGGACCGTATGGGTAACTCTATACTGCCGTGTGGCCCTGCGGCGCGAGATGACTTGGCAGATTACTTACTGAGGGGAAACGGGGACGGTGCAGACGCCCAATTCGGGCTAATCGTTTCACCGACCTAGCCCGCGCATTATCTCTTCGTCGGACTACCCCATCTTTTTCCAAATTCATTGCCGACATGCTGGGGTTGCCGCTGGAAACTCTTGGGAGTTGGTCCACAACGGACGTCGGGCAACCGTACATCGAGTTATCGATGCATGGTGCAGTCAGGTATCAACTCGACGAAGTGCTGAATTGGCAGAGGAAATGCTAGCGCGTCATCCCCGAGAGCTGGCAAATCACCAAGGCTATTCAGGGAGAGTCCCGCCAGACAACGCGGATAAAATTGAAAGTATCCGTCCGGAGCAACCTGCGATAGCTCTGGAAATACCAATTCCAACCATGACGGCCTGGCGAAGACGCAGGATGGGGTTACCATTCGTCTGGATTGGAGGCGGCGCAATTCACCAGGTCATGTACGATCGCCGCGACGCTGACGCCTTCATCGCAAAGAGAGAAGCCGACCCATCGATAGGTCCCGTCATCCCAAAGGGATACGTCAGAGACACTCGGGCATCGGAGCAGCGGAAGGCTGATCGAGCGCGCAGGAAGGTCGAGAGAGACCTGAGTAACGCCAGGATTGGGGTTTGAGCGAGACGTTTATCGGCGGCCTGGGCATCTCAATAGCAGTTGTAGTGGGTCGCTTGCTTTTCATCGTATTCATCGACTTGACTGACAAAGGTGCGCCGCCCGGCCTGGGAATCGTTGATCAGGCTTGATTCAACAGAGGAGTCCAATCGAAGCTTGGGAATGTCTCTTGTGCAAACGAGCACACGGAGAGAGTGTAGACCCGATACCGCCGCAGCATCTCCAGCCCTGCTGGATGGGTTCCGGGATCTAAACCGGAATAGAGGTTGAACATAGCGCTCGCATCGCAAAGATCGCGACGTCCCAATGAACAACCCCGCCGCAAGCAGCGGGGTATCTCAAAACAGCGAGAACTGATGATCTGAGTGGAGCTTGTGGTACTCCTTGCCCTGACTCTCGACATACCGACCGATCATCGTTTCGTTCCCATGTTTGCCTACCGTGCTGGCGAAATACCCATCCGACCGGAATTCCCCACCCCACAATTGTTTCTTTACATGAGGACAACGACTGAATATCTCCCGCGCCGTCAAGCTTTTCACCAGCATTACGATCTTCGTCACGCTGTACGTCAGTACCGATTGCACAAGAAAATGAACATGATCCTTGCCTGTGCCGATCTCCAGAAATTTCACCTGATAGCGATTCTCTATCTCCATGCATATTTCCTTCAGCACCTCGTCAACATGTT
>Ga0182024_10013533_pt1 | contig 15909 bp, 13 predicted proteins | sample P32metaG_FD_120480 | JGI IMG/M metagenome (GOLD analysis project Ga0182024, IMG submission 120480) | Permafrost microbial communities from Stordalen Mire, Sweden - P3-2 metaG (Illumina Assembly) | ecosystem: Environmental > Terrestrial > Soil > Wetlands > Permafrost | place: Sweden: Stordalen... | reverse complement strand
TCGCGCCTTTGCTCCACGCTTCTTTCAGGCCCCGCCTCGCGGCGGGTGTTATTTCACCCTTGCGCTTTGCTAACCCTTCGTCTCCATCAGACTGGGTAGAGGACTTTCACCTCTAAGCTGTTGCACATGCTCGGCACACAATAAAAAGGCCGCTCTTGCGAGCGGCCTTGCTTTTACCAATGGCTGATGGCTGAGAGCGAACTAATCTCCCAGCACTGGCTCGCTGACTTCCGGCTTGGCATGATTCCTATTGCCGTTGCCGTTTGTTGGGATCGTCAGGGCGCCTAGCGGGATGAATCCGTTCTCGGCGACGACTGGCTTCTCCTTCAACACAACTTCGCGATACAGCGAAGCCATACGGGCGTTGTAGGCAGGATCGGCCTTCTGCTTGGCATCGCGCGCACGCTTCTTCTCCTCACCAGCATTCTTGGCAATACCCAGCTCGTCCAGATCGTGCTGCACTTCCAGCGTAACGATCTCGTCTTTCAGCACCAGGTTGTGCCCGGCATTCTCCATGTTCACATTCTTCCCGCCGGCGAAGATTTCATGCCGTCCATGCTCTTCGTACCACTTGGTAAGCGTGGCCGTCATGTGCATCTTCTCGATGATGTTGCGCCAGCCCACGCCGGTGTTGTAGGCGCAGAAGGAAATTTCGCCTTCCTGCGTAGCATAAGGAATGATGCACTGCTCGGTGCGGCGGAAATCGTAGTTGAACAGGTCCTGGAACCACATGCCTGCGATGAACAGGAAATTCCAGCGGTCCTGGCGGCGCTTCATGACGTCGTCGATGGTGCGGTCTGGGCCCACTTTGCCGTAGTTCTTGCCGGTGGCATTGAAGTTCTTGTCAAACTTCTTTAGCAAATCCATCAGCTTGAAGTGAGTCGGCGACTGGAACGGATCGTAGTTCTTCATAAGACACAGCGCCATTCCCACAACCGTCAGAAACTTGCCGCGCGCCGCGTCGTTCACCTTGGCAATGTCCTTGGCGAGCTGATCGCCCTTCAGAAATGCCGTCACCGGCACTGCTTCCTTTGTCTCTTTATCAATCATCAGAGCCATGCCGGTCCCGCAATTCGGATGGCAGCCGCAAGAGAGCTGACCCCAATCATTGTTGAGATCTTCGGCGTGCATGAGGTCTGCCCAATCGGAGAAAGTCCCCATGAACGAAATCGGGAACCAGTCGCGAGCAGGCTCGCCGAGGCCAGTTTGATTTTTCACGTCGTGCGCGAGATGAGACAGCGTGTAACGCTGCGCTTCGCGGCGATCGTCAGTCACAGCTTCGTCGCGGCCCGTGAAAGACACTGGCTGGAACGAAAGGAATCCGATGGTCTTGGGATTGTCGAGGGCGAACTTGATGATGCGTCCAACCTGCTCATTGTTGATGCCGTTGACAATGGTGACCACGGGAACGATTTCAACACCAGCCTTGTGCAGGTTTTCGATGGCTTTCAACTTCACATCGAACAGATTGCCGACCTTGCGGTGGGCGTTGGCGGCGTTGCCGATTCCGTCAAATTGCAAGTAGGCATAACGCATCCCGGCTTCGGCGGCCTGCTGGGCAAACTCAAAACTCTTCGCAAATTCAATTCCGTTGGTCGCCGCCTGCACGCTGTTGTATCCCACTTTGCGGGCGTAACGGACTGCATCCAGGAAGTAGGGCGAAAGCGTTGGCTCGCCACCAGAGAACTGCACCGACATCTGCCGTCGCGGCTTGATGGTGATGGCATTGTCGAGCATGGTCTTGATTTCTTCCCAGGTCAGCTCGTGCACGAAGCCAACTTGGTTGGCGTCCATGAAGCAGGGATCGCACATCATGTTGCAGCGGTTGGTCAGGTCGATGGTCAGCACGGAGCCGCGTCCATACTTCACGGTGCTGGAGCCGTGGTGATGCAGCTTCTCGTCATTGTGCGCGGCGATGTCGCGACCGGGGAAAACATCTTCCAGGTGCTTGGAGAATTCGGTGTCCATCGACATCACATCTTCGAAATGACCGTGCTTGGGGCAGTCCTTGACCATCAGGATCTTGCCATCACGCTCGATGATCTGCGCCTTGATCTCGCCGACTTTCTCGTTCATCAGCACTTCGTAGGGCAGCTTGCCATCGAGGATTTGCTGGCGGATTTCGGGAACACACTTGGGGCAGAGAGAATCCGTAGAGCGCGGCCAGCCGAGCGGCGGCTTGCTCTTCTCGTAGGACTTGAGCAAGGGCTTGTCGGACCACTTCGGTTTGGGAGAAGTATTCTGCTTGATCCGGTTCAGGCCATCAAAGACCACCCACGCGCCTCGGGCGGCTACGGTGACTGCTTTCTCCACATACTTCACTGGCTTGTGCATTTGCTCTCGCTTTCCGCTGCTAGGATGCTATGGCAAGTCAGGCATTTGCCACTTTCCCTGGGTTTAACCAAAGTTGGGTCACCCAAAATCCGCCAAAATTTGATTCAATGGTTCGGTGAACCGATCCAATTGAACCTGAGAGACTGCCTACCCTGCTTGACCTTTACTCACACCCGAGAACCAACTCCAGATGGAGCTCTGCCTCAGGATCCACTGTCATTTATGTTATTGAACCCTCGATGGTAAAGGCACCCTTAACCCAATGAAAGGGGCAAAATCGGGGTTTATCGGGGAATTGGCGCATCGGATGGGTGTAAGTTATTGAAAGTATTAGGTGTCTGGTCACGGGCATGGGTGAGTGGTACAGCCCTGGCCAAAGCAGATTCCTCGAGGGCTTACGCCAGCTCGGAATGAAAAGGCGTAAGCGACATGGCAGGAGCTTCAGCTGGTCAGAATGGGTCCGTGAAGCGTCGTTCCAGCAAGGGCCGATTATTAGTGGTCAGCGCTCTCAGGGGAAGGAATCATCAACTCTTGGAATTCCGGATCTTGGGAATGTGCCAGGCGATCGCTTTCTGGAATTCCGCGTGCGCTTTGTCTTTTCGCTTCCGTTGGGAAAGCACCTCGCCCAGAGTAGCGTGCGCGTCCACTGAGTCAGGATCCAGCGCCAACGAAGCCTCCAATTCAGGCAGAGCTTGTTCCCGCTTGCCTATGCGAGCGAAAAAACTGCCAGTATAGAAGATGGCTGAGGGCGGCGGCAGCCGGGACATCGAAGTGTCCATGAAAGACGAGAGTTTCATCCCCGACAACGTCATCCGGGGGAAGAGTCGTGAATTGCTCATAGGGATTTAATTTGCCTGGCCCCCACCAAATACCGGAGTGTTCTACTTCGCTAATAAATACTAATGGAGAAGTCACATTTCCAATGGACTAATTTCTGGGAAGCAGGTCACTGTCCCATCGATTGAGCTGGAATCGGTCCTCTTTCCGTACCGTTGTTTTTCGGCCATGTAAGGTGGGAAGAACGCCGCAAGGAATCTGGTAGTTAGGGAAACGGTGCGATTCCCGAGTATGCAAACCAGCAGTTGGTAATGTGGTGAGCAGCAACGTACTGTTTCACCGCTTTTAGGCTGGATGTCCAACCGGTGTTCGCGTCACTGAGGGACTTATAGGTGTTTCTTGGACCGCCCCAGATTTCGTTGGAGTAGGACAAATAGTAAGGAAAAGTGTGGAAAGATGACGCAGGATGAAAGATGAGCAGCACGGCGACCACGTAAACCCAGCGGCGCGATTGAAGAATGAAGAATGAGGCTCCAGGCACCGGCGGCCGCGAGCACGATGAGAAAAGGCCCGATCCCCTGACTGTAGGCGTAAATCCACAGACTGATCAGCAGTCGCGGATCAAAAGCGGGCCGCCCGCCCTCTTCTTCGCTGCACTCGATACCGGCGTAGAAGCCTTCCAGATCCAAGCGTCCGACCAGTTCCCAGATAGCTCGTGCCGCATGATCTTCCCCGATCAACTGCTCCACGTCGACGCCCCCCACATCCGTTGCTCGCGATTGATCCTGCGCACTCAGGGCTCGCTCATGCCCAGAGCTTACCCTGCTTGGTTTTTCTGTCAATTAACTTCCTGGATGGTTTTTTCACAGCTTCGTTCTTTGCGAGAAGTGGAAACGCCAGACCCAGAAATTGCCCATCACCACAGCCCGCTCCGATGGTCTGGCGTCCCGAAACGGGAATCTTCTATTAACTCCAACCCCAGAGACAACTTCATACATTAGTGTACGTACAACTCCGTAATCACAGAATGTTCCACGGGAAACACTATGGCGAAGTCCGACCTCGGGCGGGGCGCTGAGGTTGACCTCGGATGGCGGGGGGCCTACCATAGCCGCACCTTCCTGAGCGGTGATTCCGCTGCGGCGTGTGGGGAGAAGTTTGACCACACCTTCGGACCGCTGGGCCGTCTATGGGAAGAAAGTGCAATCCATAAGGTCATAGGCCAGAAAATCTTGCTTCCCATCCGCGACACACACCATCCCATATTCATGCGAAATGTCCAACGTTCTTTTAAGAATCATTTTTTAAGATCCGCACTGCGATTGACCGCGGCACTGTGGCTGTTGACTCTGTTGCCTACTGGCGTTTGGGCTCCGGCGAGCGCGGGCAAAGTCAGCCCGGTCGATCCTTTGCCGCAAGACACCGGAGCGGCCGGGCTAAAGCAGACTTTGCGCCGGCTGCAAACCACGGCACGGTTGCTCCAGATCGATGCCCACCCCGATGACGAGGACGGAGGCATGCTTACGCTTGAGTCGCGTGGCAAAGGCGTGAGCGTGACCCTGCTGACTTTGAATCGGGGCGAAGGCGGACAGAACAAAGTGGGCAGCAATCTGTTCGATGTGTTGGGAGTGTTGCGAACGCTGGAAGTGATGGCCGCAGACCGCTACTACGGAGTCGATCAACGCTTTACGCGCGTAGCGGATTTCGGCTATTCGAAGAGTTCCGAAGAGACTTTCCAGAAGTGGCAAGGGCATGACATCGCGTTGGCCGACATCGTGCGTGTAATTCGCACCTTTCGTCCGGACGTTCTGGTAGCCCGGTTCTCAGGGACGGAGCGGGACGGGCATGGGCATCATCAGGCCTCGGCAATTCTCACCAAGGAGGCGTTTCGCGCGGCAGCTGATCCCAATCGCTTTCCGGAGCAGATCAAGGAAGGGCTGCTGCCCTGGCAGGCAAAGAAGCTCTATATCGGAAACGTTTGCGGCTTCGGAGCGATGACCTGCCCGGATGAAAACTACACGGTCCGGCTAAATACCGGAGCAGTGGATCCGGTGCTGGGAACGTCGTATGCGCAATTTGCCATGGAAGGATTGAAGCACCAACTTTCGCAGGGCGCGGGAGGATGGTCGGTAGAGCCTGGCGACCGCTTCACTTATTACGAGCTGATCGACTCAGTCCTGGCGGCCGGAACACAAAGTGTTGGGCATGAAAAAAACTTCTTTGACGGAATGGATACGACTTTGCCGGGGTTGGCACGACGACTCGGCGACGACGCATCGAAACTGCCGAACCTGCATTCCCAGTTATCTGACATTGAAGCCAAGATCAAGCAGGCATCTGACGAAGGCGCGCGCAATCCCGCTCATGCTGCGGCCCCGTTGCTCTCGGCGTTGAAGTCCTTTGGCAGTTTGATTGATGAAGTTCGGAGCAGCTCGCTGGATGATCGTACGAAACTCGACATCGTTACGGTTCTCCGGGACAAACGCGAACAATGCGAAGCCGCCACCGACCTGGCGATGGGCGTTTCGCTGGAAGCCACGGTGGCACCGCCGAAAGGTCTGGAGAAGGGACTGCCAGCAGAAGCTGAAGCCTTGACGGTGGTGTCGCCGGGTCAGAAGCTGACGGTCCTGGTGAAACTCCACAATGGATCGAAGTTTCCGTTAAGAATTACAAACTTGTCTTTGGAAGCGCCAGAGGGTTGGGTGAGTGGCACCTACAAGGGAGACAATCGCGATTTCATCAAGCCCAATGATGATTTCTATGCCAACTTTCGGTTGCGGGTTCCTGCGGATGCGGAATCTACGCGTCCGTACTGGCATCGCGCCGATCCTGAGCGGGACGCTGTAGCCACCTTAGACAACAACAGCTACGCCACTCTTCCCTTACCTCCGCGGCCATTGCATGTGCGCGCCACTTATCGCATTACAGGTCGTGCGGATCTTTCGGTGATGGGCCACCAGGTCAAAGGTACGGATGGACCAGGCGCAGAGATCACAAGCTCCGTAGTGGTGCCTTTCCGCGACGATAAGGGAGGAGAGCGAAAGCGACCGCTGGCGGTCGCACCTGCGTTCTCTGTCATTCTTGATCCAGGCGAACAAGTCATTGCAGTTCAGAACACTTCTGCTACAGCTGTCAAAGTTGCGATCACGACCAATCTGTCCGATACGACCAAGGGATATCTGCACCTGGTGGTGCCTTCCGGCTGGCATGTCGAGCCGCCCAGCATCCCCGTGGAATTTCAGAAGCGCGGCGAAGGGCACAACTTTGAGTTCAAGGTCATTCCTGCGAGTTTGCAGGAAGGACGCGCGGAAATCCGGGCGGTCCTGGATTCCGGTGGCACCCAATATAGCGAAGGCTACAGCCTGGTGACGCGGGAAGACCTTGGCTCCTTTTATTATTATCAACCGGCCACGCAGCGCATCAGCATTGTGGACGTGAAGATCCCCAAAGATCTGAAGGTCGCTTACATCATGGGTGCAGGCGATAACATTCCCACGGTGTTGCAGCAGATCGGAATGGATGTGACAGAAATTCCATCGGACAAACTGCCGACGGAAGGCTTGAGCAAGTATGGGACGATTGTTCTGGGGATTCGCGCTTACGATACGCAGAAAGATATGGCCACAAACAACAAGAAACTGCTGGATTATGTTTCGGACGGCGGGACGCTGGTGGTGCAGTACAACACCGGGGTGGGTGATTTCAACAGCGGACACTTCACACCGTATCCGGCGCAACTAAGCCGCGCACGAGTTTCCGTGGAAGAAGCCGCAGTGGACGTTCTCGTTGCTGATGACAGTGTCTTTCATTCTCCCAATCAGATCACGCAACGAGATTTTGATGGATGGGTGCAGGAGAGAGGACTGTATTTCATGGATCAGTGGGACAGCCACTTCACGCCGCTCCTGGCCTGCCATGATCCCGGAGAAGCTCCGCAAAAGGGCGGATTGCTGCGAGCCCAGTATGGCAAAGGAACTTACATCTATACCGGGTATGCATTTTTTCGCCAACTGCCGGTGGGAGTTCCGGGAGCAATCCGTTTGTATGTAAATTTATTGAGTGCAGGACATGAGAACAACTAGTCGTTGGTCGTTCGCCCTTGGTCGTTGGACCGAGATTTTGCAGATCTGATGCAGCCCTCAATTCAAAACGGCGGGAATGATGCTTCGCCTCGCCTGATTCGCGGTGTCGGGCTGGGCAGTGCCACTGCTCTGAACATGATCGACATGATCGGAGTGGGGCCGTTTATTACCATCCCGCTGATTGTGGGCGCGATGGGCGGGCCTCAGGCGATGCTGGGGTGGGTCCTGGGGGCGCTCTTCGCAGTCTGCGATGGACTGGTGTGGGCGGAGTTGGGCGCGGCGATGCCTGCATCGGGCGGATCGTATGGTTACCTGAAAGAGATTTATGGCCCAAATCGGCTGGGAAGGATGATTTCGTTTTTGTTCATCTGGCAACTTTCGTTCAGTGCCCCGCTATCGATCGCATCGGGTTCGATCGGACTTGCGAGTTATGCGTCCTACTTTTGGCCGGGGCTCGAACATCAGTATGCGGCCCGCAATTGGAGCCTGCAAATCCCGTTGTTAGGAACTCTGCAATTGCGTTGGCTGGTTTCCGGAGCTACATTCGTCGCGATTGGCATGGTGGTGTTGGCGACTTTGCTGCTCTACCGAAAAATTACCAGCATCGGATGGATGTCAAAACTGTTGTGGCTGGGCGTAATGGGAACCATCGGATGGATCATTTTTGCGGGACTGACCCACTTCGACACCTCCCGTGCCTTTAGCTTTCCGCCGGGAGCATTCAGGTTCTCACGCGAATTTTTTCTCGGGCTCGGGTCGGCCATGCTGATCGCTACTTATGATTACTGGGGATACTACAACGTCAGTTTCCTGGGCGATGAAGTCAAGAATCCAGGGAAGACCATTCCGCGGGCGCTGCTGCTGTCGATTTTGCTTGTAGCCTGTCTATATATCGTGATGAACATCTGCATTCTGGCCGTGGTGCCGTGGCAGGAGATCACTCATTCGGGACAGTCCAATAATGGCTTGTACGTGGTTTCCATTTTCATGCAAAGAATTTACGGGCAGTGGGCAGCAAGATTGGTGACAGGTCTGGTGATGTGGACGGCATTTGCGTCTGTCTTCGCACTGATGCTTGGCTACTCGCGCGTGCCCTATGCCGCGGCGGTGGATGGGAACTATTTCCGGGCATTTGCGCGGTTGCATCCGCGTCATCGTTTTCCTTACGTTTCGCTGCTCGCACTGGCTGGTGCTGCAGCTCTTTTCTGCTTTTTTTCACTGGCGGATGTAATTGCCGCACTGGTAGTCATTCGAATCACGCTGCAATTCCTGATGCAGGCAATCGGGTTGATCGTGCTGCGCATTCGACGGCCTGAGATGCCGCGGCCATTTCGTATGTGGCTGTACCCGGTTCCAGCGCTGCTAGCGGCAGCGGGATTCGTTTTCGTGGTCATCTCACGCACCAACTCCATGGTGCAGGTTCGTTACGCGTTCGCGATCCTGATTACCGGAGTGGCGATCTATATGGTGCGGGCATGGCGCACGCGGCAGTGGCCTTTTGGAAACATTGTGGCAACGGCGATTCCCGAGGTTCCGAATACTTAAGAGTATGGCTGATTCGTTGCATACATCGATGCCGGGAAATTTGCCCAACCGCCGTGGATCGGCATGGGCGCCGCTGCGCGAACCGCTCTTCCGGTCGCTATGGGTCGCGGCCGTGATCTCGTACACCGGCACGTGGATGCAGAATGTGGGCGCGGGCTGGATGATGACGCAGCTCACAATGTCGCCACTCATGGTGAGCCTGGTGCAGGCGGCAACCATGCTTCCGGTGTTCCTGGTCATTCTGCCGGCGGGCGCACTCGCAGACATGGTGGATCGCCGACGTCTTCTTCTCATCACACAGGGATGGATGGTGATCGCTGCCACTGTGCTCGGCGTGCTCAGCCTGACGCATCATGTGACGCCCTGGGTACTGCTCATGCTTACCTTCATTCTGGGATTGGGCTCGGTGATGAACGATCCCGCGTGGCAGGCGATTACTCCAGAAGTTGTGTCGAGCGGGTTGCACGCCCCCGCGGTTGCGCTGAATTCCGTGGGATTCAACGTAGCTCGGGCGATCGGGCCGGCGCTCGGAGGCATGGTCATTGCCGCGGCGGGATCGGGCGTGGCCTATCTGCTAAATGCGGCCTCTTTCTTTGGAGTGATTTTTGTTTTGTATAGCTGGAAGCGCGCCAGTCTGGAGCGAGTGGAGACGGGTCGAGTAAGGGACGCTATCCGCACCGGGATTCGCTATTGCTTGGGAGATTCACTGGTACGCTGCGTTTTGATACGAACGGGAGCGTTCAGTCTGGCGGCGAGTTCCTTGCTCGCGCTGTTGCCGATCGTGGCGCGACCGCATGGCGCAACCGGCTATGGCTTGCTGCTTACGTCCTTCGGTCTCGGCGCTCTGGGCGGAGCCGCGGTGTTGCCGCGTTTGCGCCGCAAGTTTTCGGTGGACGGGCTGGTGGCGTTGTCCATTGTTGGATTTGCAGCGATGACCTTCGCTGCCGGACAAGTGCAGAACTTTGGCTGGCTGATTTTGGTACTCTTCGTAAGCGGGATGGCATGGATTGGAATCCTCGCGTGCCTGAACGTTGCCGCACAAACGATGTCGCCTTCATGGCTGCGTGCGCGAACGCTTTCCATGTACCTACTGGTGCTGCAAGGAGGAATGGCCCTGGGCAGCGCCGCCTGGGGAGCGCTGGCGACCAAGGTTGGGGTTCCGGCTACATTGCTCTATTCCTCGATCGCACTCGTGGCCGGGTTATTGGCTGTGCGGCGTTACCGGCTTACGTCGCGGGCATTAGAGCTATCACCTTCGGTGGTTCGTGATTAAGTTGGTTGACCACGTTGGACAGACGAGGGCGTCTATCCCTACGTGAACGAGAGCTGGCTGTCTCTGCGTAAACTTTGCCGTACAAAATGCTTTTCAAGGAGAGTCTCATGAAGAAGATGAATTGGGTGTTTGCATCTTTGTTTCTGCTGATGTGTTGCGGGATTGCCTCGGCCCAGGCGAGCAAACCGGCGGAGCATTCCACGGTGAGCCAGGTCCTGGATCACTCGGTCGGCAATGTCGAAAGTGAGTTTGTTCCCGCGGCCGAGGCCATGCCGGAGGATAAATATTCATTTGCCCCATCGAGCGGCGAGTTTAAGGGCGTGCGTACTTTCGGTCAGCAAGTGAAACATGTGGCCGCGGTCAATTACGAAATTGGCGCTGCCATTCTTGGAGAAAAGCCTCCGGCGGATACCGGCGAGGAGAGCGGGCCGGCGTCGGTGACCACCAAGGCAGACATTGTGAAGTATTTGAAGGATTCGTTCACTTATCTGCACAAGGCAGTGAGTTCGATCAATGAGCAGAATGAAGTGGCGCCGGTGAAAAACCCGTTTGGCGAAGGCACGGCGTCGCGCCTCGGTCTCGCAATCGGTGGGATCTCTCATCCTTACGATCATTACGGGCAAATGGTGGAATATTTGCGGACGAACGGCATCATCCCGCCCGCCAGCCGATAAAACGCAGCTTTAGCGATTTAGCAGGACCGGCTGCCCGCCCGCCGGTCCTTTTTTGTTTGTTTTTACTTCTTGATTGCTCGCTGTTCATCCGGTTTTTCGAGCTGGCAGGCATGGCACGTGAGTGCCATTTACCTTCGCGAAGAGGCCGATTAACTTTTTGTAACCCCCGAAATTGACCTAGATTGACTCCTCCCCGGAATTTGCATGGTGATCCCTCCGCAAAGCGAGACGGCTGGCGTTCAGTGAAAAATAAAATGAAGGGCAAGGAGAAGCGCAGGATGAGGTCAACTCATTTGCGCGAGCGTGAAGGGTGGACGGAAATTCAGAATTTTCTGAGGGCCTGCCGCTCCTACCCAGCTCGTTTCGCCAGCAATCCCCAGATTAGTTTTGAGCAGCATCTATTCAATATCTCGACGGGACACGATGCCTCGCCGCGGGAGCGGTGTTCGGGATGCACTTAGGAAAATCGCGCTTGCCCTCAGATCATCTTTTCTTCCAGCCGCTCGCCTGACTCGCCCCAACATTACTGATTCGAGTGGGGATCAATTCCGCCGAAAGCCGATGGGCGCGAAGATGGGCCGCAATCTGCGTTTTTGCTTGGCGCAAATTCGCCTTCGCATCCAGAAAGATCAGCACCGACGGACCCGCACCACTTAAAGCTATACCCAGAATCCCGGACGCACTGCCCAGCTTTTGCAGTACTGGAAGCAGCGGACACAGCGAGGCCCGGTAAGGTTGATGAATACGATCTTCCAGGGAAGAGGCGAGCAAATCCTTGCGTCCCTGAGTAAACGCGGCGAGCAGCAGCATGGAATTCTGGATGTTGGTCACGGCGTCGGCTCGGCTGTATTGCAGTGGAAGAGCGCTGCGGGCTTTTTCCGTAGAAAGACTTTCTTCGGGGACAGCGAGCAGCAAAGACCATTTGCCTTTGGGAGCAATTTTGGCAATTTGCGCCTCGCCTTCATTTGACATTCGGGCCACGGTGAGGCCACCCATCCAGCAGGCGGCAGAATTGTCGGGATGATGCTCACGGCGTGAGGCTTCGCCGACGATGCGGTCGTCCGTCCAGTTCAATTCTCCGAAATGCACTGCGAGAGCAATTCCTGCCAGGCGGGCCGATGCCGAGGAGCCACACCCCTTGCCGATGGGCGACTGGTTCTCGATACGAAGCGCAAGCGGCTGGACCGGTTTACCTTCCGCTTGCAGCACTTCACGGTAGGTATTCAAGGTGAGATTGTTTTCGAGGTTCTGACAGATCTCGGCATTGCGCCCCTTGGCCACAATGGAGAATTCCTTGGCTGGGCGGGCCCGGACCGTGAGGAACAGCTCAAGAGCCAGAGCCGCGGCATCGAAGGCCGGCCCAAGATTGGCGGAAGTAGCCGGCAGGACGAGTTCCAGAGCTTGCGGCGGGCGGCTTTTTCGATGAGGGCGGCTGGTCATAAGTTAAGAAAGATGTCGCTTGCTAGGTATTTGATTAGCTCCCGGCTTTTTCTAGAACTCGAACCACGGCATCGGCGGTGGGTTCCAGAACCAGGGGAGCGCGCTGTTGAGGTGCCAGTACACGAGATTCTTTTTCGTAAGCAGTGCCGGCAAAAAGATCGCCCCGATGGAACTTCAAAGTGAAATCTGGATCTTTGAGTAGATGCCCGGTCAAAACCAGCACGATCGCCTCTTGCGATTTGACGAAACCTTGCTTGACCAGTTTCTTGAGTCCGGCAAGCGTGACCGCAGAGGCTGGCTCGCACCCAATTCCTTCCGCACCGATTTCGGCTTTGGCCAGAGCGATTTCTACTTCGCTGACTTGCTCGACGGTTCCACTGGTCTCTTGCAGCACACGCAGGGCTTTCTTCCAGGAGGCCGGATTTCCAATGCGGATGGCCGTCGCGTAGGTTTCGGCATGCACTGGAACCAAAGTCTTGCCGCCGGTTTCACGAACCGTACGCACCAGTGGATTCGCGCCCTCGGCCTGAATGATGGATATCTTCGGCAAGTTGCAAATCAGCCCCAGTTCTTTCATCTCAAGGAATGCTTTCCCGATGGCCGAGGAATTGGCCAGATTTCCACCGGGGACGATGACATGATCCGGAACCTTCCAGTCAAATTGTTCCATCAATTCGAGGGCCAGAGTTTTTTGACCTTCCAAACGATACGGATTGACCGAATTCAGAAGATAGACGGGCATGCGTTGGACGACTTCGTTGAGCACGCGCATGCAACCATCAAAATCAGTCTTCAATTGGCAGGTCACAGCGCCATAGTCCAATGATTGTGCGAGCTTGCTCCAGGAAATTTGCCCATCAGGAATAAGCACGAGGCTCCTCATGCCGCCGCGCGACGCATAGGCAGCCATGGAGGCGGACGTATTGCCAGTCGAAGCGCAGGCTACCCAGCGGAAACCCTGTTGTCGCGCGAAAGACGCGGCCACCGTCATGCCAGTGTCTTTGAAAGATCCTGTCGGATTCATGCCCTGGTGCTTGGCGTACAAGTGCTGAACTCCCGCGCTTCCAGCGCAGGAAGGCAGCGCGTAAAGGGGTGTGTTGCCCTCACGCAGGGTGATGGGCTCAGTTCCTTCCGCCAGAGCCGGAAGAACCTCCCGAAAGCGCCAGACGCCGCTTTGGTCCATCGCCAGTCGCGAAGTTCGGCGCTCACGCCACATGGACTTCAGGCCAGCGGCGTCCAGCCCAGCGGCCCGAATGCCATCGCCCGTATTCCATCCTGAATAGATCACTTCGAGCAGGTCACCGCAGGCGGAGCAACGAAGGTTTTGCGTGGGGCGGCCTCCGACGGTACCGCAACCAATACAACGCAACTGAGAAGTACTCGGCTTAGGCTTAGACTTAGACTCGAAAGTTGCTTGATTTGTCATTTAGATTTCAGAGAAGCTATTTTCCGGCGCGCAAATATAGATCGGTCTTATTGAGCCAGTCGGCGCGCGGCGGATTGAAGATATCGAGGTCAACCGTATCTTCCAGCGCCTCGGCCCGGTGTGGCATGTGGGGAGGAATGGTCAACACCTCGCCTGCGCTCACCACGATCTCGCGGCCGTCGATCCAGAACTTCAGCGCACCTTCCAGAACGTAGGTGATCTGTTCATTGTGGTGACTGTGCTCCGGCACCGTGGCGCCCTGCTGGAGCAGTATGCGAGCGACCATAATGTTCTGCCCCACGATAAGCTGGCGCTGTAACAATGGCTTCAGATGCTCCAGTTCGACCGCGTTCCAGGCAATGTATTTCAATTCCGCCGGGGCGGTCTTGGCGCTGGTCTTTCTGACGAGTTTCCTTGTTGCTGGGTTCTTGGCCGGCCGCCTTTTGGAAACCTTGGGCTTGCCCGCACTTTTCCTGACTTTCTTGTTTGACCGCTTTGATTTCGGCATCTCAGTGCGCCCTTCTTCCCTCGATAGATTGCGGCTGTGCTGTCAATTTTATCAGGGGGAAAACTGTCCGTCAGCCATCTGCTTGCCGGTCACAAGCCTTTATACAGGCCACCGTCTACCAACACGGTCTGCCCTGTAATATACGACGCTCGCTCTGAGGCCAGCCAAACGATGCAGTCGGCAACTTCTCTGGGCTCGCCTAGGCGCTTGAGCGGGGCATCCGCGGCCCAACCTTCAGCGATTTCTTTTTCGGTCTTGCCCAAGGCGGCAGATCGGGCTCGGGTGAGTTCTTTCAGGCGGTCGGTGGCCGTATAACCGGGGCCGACGTTGTTCACCAGAATTCCATCCTTCCCAAATTCATTGGCCAGGCTCTTGACCAATCCCACGACCGCAGCGCGGACCGCGTTCGAGAGCACCAGATCGGCCACCGGCTGTTTGGTGGCGATGGATGTAAGGGTAATGATCCGCCCCCAGTGCTGGCGCTGCATGTGAGGAATCACCTCGCGGGCAAAGTAGACAGTGCTGAGAAAATTCAGATCCACCGCCTTTCTCCACTCGTCCAAGGTGGCAGCGAGAAAGCCTTTGGCCGGCGGACCACCAGCGTTGGTGACGCAAATGTCAGCGCTGCCAAACTTCGCGACCACTGCGTCCACAAAGCGGTGCACCGCGGCCGCATCGGTCACGTCCACGGATTCGGCGAAGACCTCAGTGCTGGACTGCTTTCGTATTTGATCGGCGGCCGCCTGCAACGTCTGGGCATTGCGAGCGCACATCGCTACCCGGCATCCCTCCGCTGCAAAGGCTTCAGCCGTCGCCCGCCCGATTCCCTGGCTGGATGCAGCTACTATCGCCACCCGGTTCTTCAGACCTGTATCCATAGGATGCGATTATAAAGGTAAGATCACGGCGAGGAACGCCGTATCCCTTGCCCAGTTCGCGCTCGAACGTTACCCTTGATGGGGTTGGAAGAATTGTAGGCAGAAGGTTCCTTACTATAGGAAATCCGGGGAAGAGGGGCGCAGTGGCGCTGCGCAAGTCGCCTCTCGAACGCAACGCGGCCCTGAAAGGGCCGCTCTACCATGGCGGCGTTGGCGCGTCTTACGAATGCGATGGCAGGGCCGGGACGAGGTAGAATTTGAGAGGTCTGTCAACGAGTTGCCGAGAGGAAGATCCAAGGACTCCTATGAAACCGCATCAGCATCGCCAAGAAACCGAAGCCGTGCATGGCGGCTCTGATCTCACTAAGAAAAATGGGCCCGTGTCAACGCCGATTTACCAGACTTCGACGTTCGAAGTCACAGACAACGACCAGCAGGTAAAAGCCATTCCCACCGACCAGTTCTATACGCGGTACGGGAATCCCACACATACGGTTGCGGAAGCGGCGGTCGCAGAACTGGAAGGAGCGGATGCAGCCCTTTTGTTTGCTTCCGGGATGGGGGCCATTACGTCCACGATTTTCGCCCTGGTGAAAGCGAGCGACCATATCGTGGCGCAGCGGGACATCTATGGTGGCACGACGAAATTTCTCAGCCAGTGGCTTCCGAAGCTGGGAGTAGAAACCACATTTGTCGACACCACCGAATATGAGCAGCACGAGCGCGCCATTAAACCAAACACGAAATTGCTGTATCTAGAGTCGCCGACGAATCCCACGTTGCGGGTTGTGGACTTGCATAAAGCGGCCGCCGTGGCCCGAAAACATAAGCTGCTTACGATGATTGACAGCACTCTGGCGACGCCCATCAATCAGCGTCCGGTGGAATTCGGAATTGATCTGGTGATGCATTCGGGAACTAAATATTTCAGCGGACATTGCGATCTAATCTGTGGCATCGTCGCAGGCAGAC
>Ga0182024_10013532_pt1 | contig 15910 bp, 16 predicted proteins | sample P32metaG_FD_120480 | JGI IMG/M metagenome (GOLD analysis project Ga0182024, IMG submission 120480) | Permafrost microbial communities from Stordalen Mire, Sweden - P3-2 metaG (Illumina Assembly) | ecosystem: Environmental > Terrestrial > Soil > Wetlands > Permafrost | place: Sweden: Stordalen... | reverse complement strand
CGAATGGCGCCTCGCGCACCGGCAGGGTGACGTCGATGCTCTCGGTGTTGAGCCGGGCCTGCAGCGCGGCGTTCTTGAAGGTTTCGCGACGCGCGGCGAGACCTGCATTGACGCGATCCTTGAGTCCGTTGATCAACGGTCCCTGACTCTTGCGCTCCTCCGGCGGCAGCGTGCCCAACGATTTCAAGAGCGCGGTGATGGAGCCGTTCTTGCCCAGCGCAGCGACACGGACGGATTCGAGCGCCGCGTCGTCGCCGGCCGCGGCGATTTCGGCGAGAATGTTTTGTTCCAGCTGGGCGATGTCGGGCATGACGATCAATCCGGCATGAACGGCAGATCGGTATCGGACGGTTTGCCGCCGGCTTGCGTCAGCAGGCAATGGACCTGGCCGCGATGATGGGTCTGGTGATTGAACATGTGGGTGACCAGCACCCAGCGCGGCCGCGTCCACTCGCGTTGCGTCGCGCCCGAATAATAGGTCTGGTCGGCGGCGAGCCACGCATCGTCGATGCTGTCGGACCAGTCGAGGATCTTGGCATCGAAACCGGCACGCGCCGACTTCAAGCCGTCCCAGGCCGGATAGAGCGTTACCGAGCCCGGAATGCCGACTTGCGGCCGCGGCAAATCGGTGAAACGGCCCATCCAGCTCTGGTCGCCCCAGAGCAGATGGTTCAGGGTTTTGTGAATCGATCCGAAGAACGCGCCGCGCTCGCGCTGCCGCTCTTCGTCGGACAGCCGGTCGGCGACGCCGTACAGATTTTCATTCTGCCAGCGATTGTAACGCGCCATGCGCTGTACGTAAGCGCGGTCGATCATGACACAATCAATCTTTGGTGCGCTCGATTTGGGCGCGATCAGGCATGAACGCTCACGCCGCGAGCGCGGATTTGGCCTGGCCGACGATCGCCTCGAATGCCACCGGCTCGGTGATGGCGAGGTCCGAGAGCACCTTGCGGTCGACCAGGATGCCGGCCTTGGCGAGACCGGCGATGAAACGGCTGTAGTTGAGGCCGAACGGGCGCACCGCGGCGTTGAGGCGTTGAATCCACAGCGCCCGGAAAGTGCGCTTCCTTCGCTTGCGGTCGCGGAAGGCGTACTGGTTGGCCTTCTCGACCGCCTGCTTGGCGATCCGGATGGTGTTCTTGCGCCGGCCGTAATAGCCCTTGGCGGCTTTGAGCACTTTCTTGTGCTTGGCATGGGCGGTGACGCCGCGCTTGACGCGTGACATGGCTGATCTCCTTCAGAACGGGAACGGTGGGACGAAACTGCCGGCTGCGGCAGGCCCTCAGCCGTTCGGCAAAAAGTATTTCTTGATGTTGTCGCCGTCGGTCTTGAACAGCACGGCGGTGCCGCGCAGCTGGCGGATCTGCTTCTTGGTGCGCTTGATCATGCCGTGGCGCTTGCCCGAGTGGGCATAGAGGACCTTTCCGGTCGCCGTTATCTTGAAGCGCTTTTTGGCGCCCGACTTGGTCTTGATCTTGGGCATTTGGCTCTCCTTAGGCCGCGACCCGCTTCCGACCCTCCCGCGTGCGGGGGAGTGCGGAGGGCCGAGCCGAAAATGCTCGCAAATGAGCGTGGTGTGCTTGAAGCACGCCGCCGCCACGGCAGCCCTTAATCAGCCGGGCGGCGGGAGGGCGCGGTTATGGCAGAGAGTGCCGCGGATGGCAACCGAATGCTGAGCCGCAACGGGGGCTTAACGCCGCGCCAGGAGTCCTGCCGGCAGTCGCGCCAAGAGTCGCCCGGGACGGCCGGTATGGCGCCGCTTACCGCGGCGCCAACACCATCACCACCTGGCGGCCCTCGAAGCGGGGCTCCTGTTCGATCTTGGCGATCTTGGCGGTGTCGCCCTTGACGCGGTCGAGCAGCTTGTAGCCGAGCTCCTGGTGCGCCATTTCGCGGCCGCGGAACCGCAGCGTCACCTTGACCTTGTCGCCTTCCCCGAAAAAGCGCTCCATCGAGCGCATCTTCACGTCGTAATCGTGGTCGTCGATCATCGGCCGCAGCTTGATCTCCTTGATCTCGACGACCTTCTGCTTCTTGCGCGCCTCGGCGGCCTTCTTCTGCGCCTGGTATTTGTATTTGCCGAAGTCGAGGATCTTGCAGACGGGGGGGACCGAATTCGGCGCGATCTCCACAAGATCGAGCCCGGCCTCCTGCGCCATGGCGATGGCGGCGCTGATCTCAGTGACGCCCATGTTGGCGCCATCCTTGTCGATGAGTTGGACCTCGCGGACGCGGATCTCCTCGTTGATGCGCGGGCCTTCCTTGGCGGCGGGCTGCGCGGTTCTGATCGGGCGACGAATGGGTTTTGTCTCCTTTGGTCGTTGCGACAAGCCGAGCCAGCCACCGCGCGGATACGACGAGCTTTATCGACGGTGCTGATCGGCGAATGCAGAAGATCGGGATTTTCCGGTCATAAGTCAACGACAATACGGGCCGTGTGCATGGCGCGGCGGCGAGCGGCATGATTTATGTTCCGTCACCCTGCGGCGCGAGCGAAGGCTGGCGATGAACGATAACGGCCTGAAAATTCTGCACATTGGCGACGGTGCCGACCGCCGCCCCATCGCGGTGCGCGCGCAGGCGGGCGCGCCGCCCGGCCTGTTCTGGCTCGGCGGCTACAAGTCCGACATGACGGGCATCAAGGCGCAGGCGCTCGCCGATTGGGCGGAACGGCAGCATCGCGCCTGCGTTCGCTTCGACTATTCGGGCCATGGCGAATCGGGGGGCTCGTTCACCGACGGCACGATCGGCCGCTGGCTCGCCGACAGCCTTGCGGTGTTCGATGCCTGCTGCCGCGGGCCGCAGATTTTGGTCGGCTCGTCCATGGGCGGCTGGCTGGCGTTGCTCCTGGTGCGCGAACTGAGGCGCCGCCCGCAAGCCGGCGAGGGCCGGGCCGAGGCCGCCAGCGTCGCCGGCCTGGTGCTGATCGCGCCGGCCGTCGATTTCACCGAGGAATTGATGTGGAAGCGCTTTACGCCCGAGATCAAGCGCGAGCTTGCGGAAAACGGCGTCTGGGCGCGGTCCTCGGCTTACGCGCCGGAGCCTTATCTGGTGACGCGGCAGTTGATCGAGGAAGGCCGCAATCACCTGTTGCTCGGCGGCTTGATCGAGACCGGGTGCCCGGTGCGCATCCTCCAAGGCGTCGCGGACGCCGACGTGCCGTGGCAGCACGCCAAGGCGCTGGTCTCGCGGCTCGCCCGGGACGACGTCGTGCTCACCCTGATCAAGGACGGCGATCACCGCCTGTCGCGGCCCGAGGACATCGAGCGTCTGCTCCGCGCCGTCGCCGAGTTCTAGCGTGCCACCGCGGACTGCTCCTCGAACGCCACGCCGAGTTCGTCGTTGGTGCGCCAGACCACCCGGCAGGGCCGGCGCGTGCGGCCGTGCTCGAAGGTGAGATCGAAGGTTTCGGGCACGCCGAACGTGTTGGCGAGCTTCAGACAGGCGCCGCCGCCGGTGAGGTTCTGCACCGTGCAGTGAATCATCGGCGAGCGGCGCGGCACGATGATCTTGGCGCCGCGCAACACCCGGGTCCGCTTGTTTGATCTGCGATCGTCGTCCATGCCAAGCCTGCTGTTGGCGGCGCCTTCAGGCGGCGGCGCGCCGCGAGGACCGTCAATATCGGCTCAACTCTTACGGCCACAGTCTTACCGATCGTCGAATCGGTAGGTGTGCGGAAGATTAACGGCGCTCAACAGTTTCAAATAAAAACGGGAGGCCGAGGGCCTCCCGCTGTCGTCTCGGCTCGACCGAGATGCGTTCAACCTCCGACTACGTCCACCGTCACTCGTGCGAGGCCTGAAAAGCCTATCGCGCGTGCGGCGGCCGTGCTGAGGTCGATGATGCGGCCGCGGACGAACGGGCCGCGATCGTTGATTCGCACCACCACGGAGCGGCCGGAGGACTCGTTGGTGACCCGCACCCGCGTACCGAAAGGCAGCGTGCGATGGGCCGCCGTGAGCGCCGACGGTGAACCATGTTCGCCGCTCGCAGTCCGGCCGCCCGGATAGTCATAGACGGAAGCAATCCCGGATTGGGCCGAAGCAATCATTGGAAGTCCGAAAGTAGAGATAGCCAGAGCTGAAGCAAAAGAAAACTTTATCAGGCTGTTATAAGCCATGATCTACCTTTTTGGTCGTTGATGGGATCGGTGATTGGCTCGTTGACCGAGCCGCCTGCGCTAAGACAGGTCAAATACGACCATTGTGCGACGCAGCATGGCTGTGAAGCCTTTGCGGCAGAATGAGTAATACATTGGGCATGAATGTGCCCCCCGGAACTATTGTATAAAGTATTGATTTTTAACGGTTATCGATCGATCGGCACCTCCTGCTTCGGCGCAAAAAAGGCAACGACATACCGCCAGCGCATTCCTGCGTCCCGGCATGCGCGCGCGGTCTCCTAACGCGCCCGCGCAAATTCGGTTCGAATTTTAGGAAACCATCACTCGGCTGCGGCGGCCCCCGGCAGCACGAAATTCTTGAAGGTCTCGCGCAGCACGTTCTTTTGGATCTTGCCGGTGGCGGTGTGGGGAATCTCGGCGACGAAGGCGATGTCGTCGGGCATCCACCACTTCGGCACCTTGCCGTCGAGAAACCCGAGCAGCTCGGTCTTGGTCGCGGCTACGCCTTCCTTGAGCACGACGACGAGCAGCGGCCGCTCATCCCACTTCGGATGCCGCACACCGATCACCGCCGCCTCCGCCACTTTGGGGTGTCCGACCGCGAGGTTTTCCAGCTCGATCGAGGAAATCCATTCGCCGCCGGACTTGATCACGTCCTTGGAACGGTCGGTGATCTGCATGTAGCCGTGGCGGTCGAGGGTGGCGACGTCGCCGGTATCGAAATAGCCTTCGGCATCGAGCGCGCCGGCGTCCTCCCTGAAATAGGCGCGCGCCACCGAGGGCCCGCGCACCTTGAGGCGGCCGAAGGTCTTGCCGTCGCGCGGCAGTTCGCGGTTGTGATCGTCGGCGATCTTCATGTCGACGCCGAACGGCGGATGGCCCTGCTTCATCTGCACGTCGAGTCTCGCCTCGCCGGTCAGCCCGGCATATTCCGGCTTCAGCGAAGCCAAGGTGCCGAGCGGGCTCATCTCGGTCATGCCCCAGGCGTGGCAGACTTCGACGTCATAGACCTCCTGAAATTTCTGCGTCATGGCGCGCGGACAGGCCGAGCCGCCGATCACCACTTTTCGCAAATACGGCAGTTTCAGATCGTTGGCTTCGAGATGCTGCAGCAGCATCAGCCACACCGTCGGCACCGCCGCGGTGAAGGTGACGCGGCAGCTGTCGAGCAGTTCGTAGATCGAGGCGCCGTCGAGCTTGCCGCCCGGCATGACCATGGCGGCGCCGATCATCGGCGAGGTCAAGGCGAGCCCCCAGCAATTGGCGTGAAACATCGGCACCACGGGCAGGATCACGTCGCGCGACGACACGCCCATGGCATCGAGCTGCGCCGCCATCATCGAGTGCAGCACGTTGGAGCGGTGCGAATAGAGCACGCCCTTGGGGTGGCCGGTGGTGCCGGAGGTGTAGCACATGCCGGCGGCGGTGTTTTCGTCGAACACCTTCCAGGCGTAGTCGCCGTCGACCTCGGCGATCCACTCCTCATAGGGAACTGCGTTCTTCAGCGCGGTCGCCGGCATATGCGCGGCATCGGTCAGCACCACGGTGCGTTCGATCGGCTTGAGCTTGTCGGCGAGCTTTTCAAGCAGCGGCACAAAGGTCAGATCGACCATCATCACCCGGTCTTCGGCGTGATTGACGATCCAAGCGATCTGTTCGGGGAACAGGCGCGGATTGACGGTGTGATAGACGGCGCCGCAACCCATGATGCCGTACCAGGCCTCGAGATGCCGCCAGGTGTTCCAAGCCAACGTGGCCACGCGGTCGCCGGAGCCGATGCCGTCTTTCTCCAGCCGCTGCGCAACCCGGAGCGCCCGCTTGCGCAGAGCGGCGTAGTTCGTTGTATGGAACGGGCCTTCGACCGAACGCGTAATGACCGGCCGCTCGGCATGATAGGTGGCGGCGTGGTCGATGATGCGATGGCACAGCAGCGGCCAATCCTGCATCAGCCCGAACATGATCATCCTCCCGCGCGCCGCCATTTTGTTTCGCGCCGCTCCGGGTGGCGGCCGGTGGCGGCGGCGCAAGGTTAAACCCGCGCGGCGACAAGGCAAACTGCTGTTTTGCTCGCGACCGCGTGGCGGCGACGCTTGAACCCCCGGGCGCTGTTGGCCTAAGCATGGCGGGGGCGGGCGGCGTTGGGGAGCCGTTGCGTGAAGATTTGCGTGAAAGCGGCTGTCACCATCGCCATCCTGGCGTCCGCAAGCCATGGGGCCGCCGCGCAACAGACCATCGTGCCGCTATCCAAGCATAGTCAGCCGATACCAGGCGCGCCGCGACGCTCGGCGCCGCCGTCCCTTGTCATCCCCCGGGAGCTGGCGCCGCCACAGGAAATCTACGCCGCGTTTCCGGAATCCCCTACCGCCGCGGCCGCGCCGCCTGCGCCGTCGGCCTGCCAGCTGCGACTCGGCAAGATCGCGACATTCCAGGCCTTGCCGGTGCTGATCGGGCCGGGCGAGTGCGGCGCCACCGATGCGGTGATATTGCAGACCATCAGCTTGTCCGATCAGGGCAGGCTGACGGTGTCGCCGCCGGCGACGCTGCGTTGTCCGATGGCCGAAGAGGTGGCGCACTGGGTGCGCGAGGACGTCGCGCCCAGCGTGGCCAAGCTCGGCGCGCCGCTGCGCGGCCTCGACAACTTCGATTCCTACGAATGCCGCGGCCGCAACCGGGTGCGCGGCGCGACGCTGAGCGAGCATGGCCGCGCCGACGCGCTCGACGTGCGGCTGTTCAAGCTCGCCGACGGCCGCGAGCTGACGCTGACCGATATCCATGTCAACAAGGACTGGCGCGAGCAGATGAAGGCGACGGTCTGCGCGCGCTTTTCAACGGTGCTCGGTCCCGGTTCGGACGGCAATCACGAAGAGCACATCCATCTCGATCTCGCCGAGCGGCACAACAACTATAAAATCTGCGAGTGGGACGTCCGCGAGCCGGTCGTCCAGGTTCAGGCCCAGGCCGCGGTCCTGGCCGCGCCGCCGCCCGCCGATGAGACGTCGGACGACCAATCGGAGCCGCAGGCCGATGAAACGGCGGCGCCGCTGCCGCCGGATACGGTGCCGCTGCCGCGTCCGCGCCCGCCTCGATTGGTTCACGCGCTGGAGGGTGGGCCGGCGCCTCGTTGAAGAGGCGCTTTTGACCGCGGATGTTTCGCGCTCGCGCATAAGCGACTACAAGGCTCAAGCCGTACGCGACCGACGAAGGACCCGCATGCCCCCGCTCAGCAACCTCGCCACCCGCGACGTCGAAACGCTGGTCCACCCCTACACCAACGCGGCCAGCTTTCGCGATTCCGGTCCCTTGATCATCGAGCGCGGCGAGGGGGTCTATGTCTACGACACCGAGGGCAAGCGCTATCTCGAGGGCATGGCGGGGCTATGGTGCACCGCGCTCGGCTACGGCAACGAGGAACTGGTGGAAGCGGCGGCCACGCAGATGCGCAAGCTCTCGTTCGCCCACCTGTTCACCGGCAAGAGTCACGATCCGGCCATCGAGCTCGCCGAAAAGCTCAAGGAGATCGCGCCGGTGCCGATCTCGAAGGTGTTTTTTTGCAATTCCGGGTCGGAGGCCAACGATACCCAGGTCAAGCTCGTCTGGTATCTCAACAATGCGCTGGGCCGGCCGAACAAAAAGAAAATCGTCAGCCGCCACAAGGGCTATCACGGCGTCACCATGGTGGCGGCGTCGCTGACCGGGCTGCCCGGCAACCACCGCGATTTCGATCTGCCGCTGCCGGGCTTTTTGCATACCGCCTGCCCGCATCATTACCGGTTCGCCCACGACGGCGAGGGCGAAGAGCAATTCGCCACCCGGCTTGCCGAAGAGCTCGATGCGATGATCATCCAGGAAGGCCCCGACACCGTGGCGGCGTTCATCGCCGAGCCGGTGATGGGCGCTGGCGGCGTCATCGTGCCGCCGCGGACTTATTTCGAGAAGATCATGCCGGTCTGCTGGAAGCATGACGTGTTCATGATCAGCGACGAGGTGATCTGTGGCTTCGGCCGGCTCGGCAGCGCGTTCGGCTGCGAACAACTCGGCTTCAAGCCGCACGCCGTCTCGGTCGCCAAGGCGCTGTCGTCGGCCTATCTGCCGATCGCCGGCGTCATGATTCCTGAAAGCGTTTACCAGGCGGTGGTCGCCGAGAGCAAAAAGATCGGCGCATTCGGCCACGGCTTCACCTATGGGGGCCATCCGGTTTCCGCCGCGGTGGCGCTCAAGACGCTCGAAATCTACGCGCGCGATCGCATCTTCGAAAAATCAGCCGAGCGGGCGCCGCAGTTCCAGGCGCGGCTGGCCACGCTCGACGCCCATCCGCTGGTCGGCGAAGCGCGCGGACTGGGGCTCATCGGCGGCGTCGAACTCGTCGCCGACAAGCGCAGCAAGCGCGCGTTCGCGCCGCAGCACGGCGTCGGTCCCCGCGCGGTGCAACTTGCCGAAGCTGAAGGATTGATCCTGCGGTCGGTGCTGGGCGACGTGCTGACGCTGTGCCCGCCGCTCGTGATCAGCCCGGCCGAGATCGACGAACTGTTCGACCGGCTTTCGCGCGCGCTCGACAAGACGCTCGATTGGGTGACGCGCGAGCGCCTCGCGCAATCGTGAACCTCAAGAACGAGGCTTTGCCATGTACCGAGGGGCGCGATGAAGACTCCATTCACGACTTGCCCGCTATGAGGCAGTCATGAGCTCCGTATCGACGGGAACGCGCGAAGTGGCCGGCCCGGTCAGGCCACGCCTGACGCGCCGCCGTATCATCACCGGCGCAGTGGGACTCATCGGCCTGTCGGCGGCTTCGACCGTGGTCTACGCGGGCGCAATCGAGCCGCGCGGCCTCACCGTCACCCGCTATGCGTTCAATCCGCCGGCATGGCCGGCGGGGCGCAAGCTTGCCATGACGGTGATCGCCGATCTGCACGCCGGCGAGCCCGACATGCCGCTGTCCCACGTCCGCCGCGTGGTTGACACCGCGCTGGCGTTGCGCTCCGACGTCGTGCTGCTGCTCGGTGACTTCAAGGCCTGGTATCGATTCAAGACGCGGCCGGTGCCCGACGCGCTGTGGGCGGCCGAGCTGGCGCGGCTTGATGCGCCGCTCGGAACCTGGGCGATCCTCGGCAATCACGATTGGTGGCATGACCTTGCCGGCGTGCGCGGTGCGCTGGCGGACGTGCGGATTCCGGTGCTCGAAAACGATGCCGTGCTGCTGGGCCCGCCGGGCCAGAAGTTCTGGCTGGCCGGGATCGGCGATCAACTCGCCATCCCGCTCGGCCACGGCCAGTTCCGCGGTGTCGACGATCTGCCGGGCACGCTGTCGCGGATCAACACCGACGATCCGGTCGTGCTGATGGTGCACGAGCCGGATATTTTCCCGCGCGTTCCGCAGCGCGTCTCGCTGACGCTCGCCGGTCATACCCATGGCGGCCAGATTCGGCTGCCGCTGATCTGGCCGGCCTTCGTGCCGTCGCGTTACGGAGCGCGCTACGCCTATGGGCATGTCGTCGAGGATAATCGGCACCTCATCGTCTCGGGCGGCCTGGGCACCAGCATCATCCCGGCGCGCCTCGGCGTTCCCCCGGAGGTCCTGCACATCGAGCTTGGCGGGCGGGCATGATCCTGGAAAGGCTGTCCCGGACGCGATCCGGGCGACACCAGTTTTCGAAAAGGCTAGCGGGCAGATAGAGCCTGGACTCGCAGATCAAACCGCCCGCGCGGCCGCGGCCGCTCATCCTCCCGAAGCAGGCATTCGTCGGCACGAGTGAGCTATCCCGCGACGGGCCAAGGCCGATGTCGCTGCGCCGCGCAATCCATCCGCCGAACCCTTTCGGCGAGCAAGGCCTCCGCTTTGAAACATCGCTCAAGTGTCTACGAGTTCTGCATGAGACGTTAACTCCCTTTAGAATCCCCCCGTTGGATGAGCCTGGGTTGCACCCTCCGAAATCGTTGTGTGTTTGTTAGACGTCAACGCCGGACCATGTCCGAGGAGCTGGAACTGAAGTCGGTCACATATCATGCAACTTGGCAAACCATCCGATGCCGTCCCTGACGCCCCTCCTGATGACGCTCCGATTGAAGGAGTGCGCCGCGACCGACGCGACGCCCTTGTGCTTTTGGGCATCGCTGTCGTCACATTTGTTTGTTCGGATTATTATGACATTCCCCGCCACATATTCGAATTCGGCATGGCCTATGAGAATTGGAAGCTAGACGACGTTATTTTCGTGAGTTTCGTGCTCGGCATCCTCTGGATGATCTATGGGATTCGCCGCTATCAAGATCTTACTCGCGAAATCACGGCGCGGCGCAGCGCCGAACTGGAAGCACGACAGCTGGCGCGACACGACCCATTGACCGGATTGCCGAACCGCCGCTTCTTTGCCAAGCTGCTGGATGAATGTCTGCGCAACGCCAGCGAAACGCAGCAAGCCGCCATCCTCATGCTCGATCTTGACGGCTTCAAGATGGTCAACGACCGACACGGCCACGCCACGGGAGACAAAGCGCTGCGCGAATTTGCCCGTCGGGTTTCCGTCATTCTGCGTTCCGGTGAGATTCTGGCCAGGATCGGAGGCGACGAATTTGCAATCATCATGCCCGCGATCCGGTCACTCGATGAGCCCACAAATCTGGCGCGCCGTATCGCCGCCGCGGTCGCGCAACCGATTGTGATCGACAGTGCGGCAGCGGAGTTCGGTGTTGGCGTTGGCATCTCGATAGCGCCGAACGATGGCACCGATCCCGACGAACTGCTCAAACGCGCAGATCGCGCGCTTTATCGCGCCAAAGGCGCCGGCCGATCATCCGTTTGCTTCTTCGAGCCCGAGATGGACGCCCATGTCGACCGCCGCATCCAAATCGAGCGCGAGCTTCGAGCGGCGATCGCATCCAATGCTATCGTCGCCCATTACCAGCCGCTCGTCTCGCTCGACGGCAACAGAATCATCGGGTTCGAGGCGCTGGCGCGTTGGGAAAGCGAGGATTTAGGTTCGGTTCCGCCGGCCACATTTATTCCGATCGCGGAAGAAACCGGACTCATCAACGTGCTTGGGGATCAACTGCTCCGCTGCGCATGCCGCGATGCCAATACCTGGCCCGCGGACTTTACGCTCGCCTTCAACGTCTCCCCGATTCAATTGCGCGATCCGACGCTTGGACTGCGCATTTTATCGATTCTCGGGCAAACCGGATTCAGTCCTCGCCGGCTGGAGATTGAGATTACCGAGAGCGCGCTCGTGAACGTGGCAGCTGCACAGTCGGTGATCGAGGATCTCCGTCGCGCCGGCGTGCGTATCGCGCTCGATGATTTCGGAACCGGCTATGCCACGCTAACCCAATTGCTCTCGTTCCATCTCGACAAGATCAAGATCGACCGCAGCTTCGTGTCACGGCTCAACCAGAGCGGGGACAGCCTCGTGATCGTACGTGCCATTCTCGGACTGGCAAAAGGGTTTGGTTTGACGACGACAGCCGAAGGCATCGAAGATGCCGAGCAACTCGCGCGTCTCAAAGAAATTGGGTGTGCGGAAGGGCAAGGCTACCTGTTCGGCAAGGCGGTCCCGGCTGCGGAAATTCCGACGCTGCTCAAGCTTGCGCCAGCCGCTTCCGTCGCCGCCTGAGCCCGACATATTGCCCGACTCGCGTGCGCATCGATCCCCTTCCACGCGGTCAGGGAACCGGTGTAACTTGCTTCAGCATCGCGCTCGGAGCGCGCCGAGTGTCTCTTTGGGTGAACTGGCGGGGCGGTGCCGACGGTCAACCGGCATTCGATAATTCGAAATCTGCGATGCGGATGCGCCAGCATCGCGATTTTGCATTTTATCGGCCGCGCACTCACCGAAGGGCCGAAGGGATCGCCAATGTACTTTTTTCGCACGATGCGTCAGCACGCGAGTTCGTCCCGAAACGTAAACTGCCTGGTCGCCGCGGCGATCATCACGCTCGGCTGGTCGGCGGAGACCGCCGCGCAGACCATCAGCGAATTCCCGATCCCCACCGCCAGCAGCGGGCTCGCCGGCATCACGACAGGGCCGGACGGCGCGCTCTGGTTCACCGAACAGAACGCCGGCTTGATCGGCCGGATCACGACCGCCACGCAAGCGATCAGCGAATACCCGGTCGCGACCGCCAACAGCGGGCCGCTCGACATTGCGGCCGGGCCGGACGGCAATATGTGGTTCACCGAATTTGCCATCAACAAGATCGGGCTCATCAACCCCGTAACCCATGCGCCGAGCGACTTCCCGACGCCGACGGCCAGCAGCGGCCCGCTTGGGATCACGGCCGGGCCGGACGGCAATATGTGGATCGCCGAATTTTTCGCCGGCAAGCTCGGGCTGATCATCCCGTCGACTCATGCAACGAGCGAATTTGCGGCCCCTACGAGCAGTAGTGGCGCCTACGGCATCACGGCAGGGCCGGACGGCAATCTGTGGTTCACTGAAAACACCGCCAGCAGGATCGGGCTCATCAACCCCGCAACCCATGCTACCACCGATTTTCCGGTTCCGACGGCCAGCAGTGCCCCCCGCTGCATCACGGCGGGGCCGGACGGCAACATGTGGTTCGTCGAATTCGGCGCCAGCAAGATCGGGCGCACCAATCCGACAACGCATGCGACCACCGAATTCGTGACCCTCACGGCCAATAGCAGTCCCGGCTGCATCACGGCGGGGCCGGACGGTGCGCTGTGGTTCACCGAAGTGACCGGCAACAAGATCGGTCGCATCACGACGGCGGGTGTGATTACCGAGTTTCCGATCCCGACGGCCGGCAGCAGCCCGCAAGGCATCGCGGCCGGACCGGACGGCGCGCTGTGGTTCACGGAAGCCAACGGCAACAAGATCGGGCGCTTGGCGATCACCGTCGACAGCCACGACTTCAACGGCGACAGCAATAGCGACGTTCTGTGGCGAAACACTGGCGGCAGCCTCGCGGTGTGGCTGATGAACAACGGCGCGGTCGCGCAGTCTGCCAGCCTCGGCACTGTGCCGAGCAGCTTTTCAATCATCGGTCAGCATGACTTCGACGGCGACGGCAAGGCAGATCTGCTGTGGCGCGACGGCAGCGGCAATATCGCGATGTGGCTGATGAACGGCACCGCGGTCGCGTCCTCGGTCCCCGTCAGCAATCTGGCGAGCAACTGGGCGCTCTATGGCACCGGCGATCTCAACGGCGACGGTAAGGGCGACCTACTGTGGCGCGATGCCAATTCCGGGACGGTGGCGGCCTGGTTCATGAATGGCGCGACGGTCGTCTCTACGACGAATTTCGGCGCGGTGGGCGGCAACTGGGCGATTCTCGGCGACAACGACGGCGGCGTCCTGTGGCGCGACACGGCCGGCGATATTGCTCTTTGGGTGGTGCAGAACGGCCAAGTGACGCATTCCAGCGGCCTCGGCAGTGTGACGAGCAATTTTGTCGTGCAAGGCGCCGGCGACTTCATCGGCGACGGCGGCATCGACATTCTGTGGCGTGACACCAATAGCGGCGCGCTGTCGATCTGGTTCACCAACGGCACGCAGGTTACTTCTGCCGGGGTTGTCGGCACCCTGCCGAGCAACTGGCGTGTCGTCCAGATCGGCGACTATAACGGCGACGGCAGGAGCGACATTCTGTTGCTCGACACCGCCGGCGATCTTGCGGTGTGGCTGATGAACGGCGCGACGGTCTCCTTATCCCTTGCCGTCGGCAGCGTCGGCCCGACCTGGCAGCTGCAAAACCTCAACGCTAATTAGGCGGCGGATCAAGGCCGCCGGCCGCTTTGCCTGCCGGCTGCGCGATCGTCGAAAACAAAACGGCGCCGGAAAGCCCGGCGCCGTTTGCCTCATCCCCCGACGTAACTCTAGTAAGGCTTGACCGGCGTCTCCGGGCCAGAGGCCACTTTCGCGTTCGACACATTCGACGGCGCCAGCACGACGACAATGGTGCCGACCTTGACGCGGCTGTAGAGGTCGATGACGTCCTCGTTTGTCATGCGGATGCAGCCGGACGAGATCGCCTGGCCGATATATTCCGGCTGATTGGTGCCGTGGATGCGGTACAGCGTGTCCTTGTTGCCGGAGAACAGGTACATGCCGCGGGCGCCCATCGGGTTGTGCGGGCCTCCGGTGACGAAGGCCGGCAACGGTCCGAGTCGCTGCTGCTCGCCGGACGTCGGCACCCAGGCCGGCCACTCTTCCATGCGGCCGACTTTGGCGATGCCGCTCCACACCTGGGCGTCCTCGCCGACGGCGATGCCGTAGCGGATGGCCTCGTGGTTAGGCAGCACGTAATAGAGATACTTGTTGTCGCTATCGACGACGATCGAGCCCGGCGCTTCCCTGCGGTCGAAGCCGACAATGTGCCGGCGGTACGGCTCGGGAATCTCGGCCTGCGCGTAGGGCAGGTTCGACATCAGCTCCTTGTCCCGCGGCTTCCACCCGACCTGGGTTGCAGGCTCGAGCGTCTCCTGCATGCAGCCGCCGAGCATCAAGCCGATGAACAGAAATGCAATCGTACGCATGGTCATGGTTGCCAACTTCCCCACCAACCCCCGCAGCGACGCCCGTCGATATGCCCCGACTTCAATAACCAAATCGTTGCGGGCTTGCCAGTCGATACAGCGCCTTCACCGCAGACTCTGCGGCGGGTGTTGCAGGAATGCCGCACTCGCCGCGCGCTAACTCGATAATCGGCCCCCGTAAGGTCAGTCGGACGATCGCGGCCAGCATGCCGCAAGACCAATTAAGCAAGGGTTTACCATGCTTTTGATTTGTTCCCGGCGGCGGCGATGGCCCGACCGGAAATGTCACCACAGCGCACGATTTGCCGCCCATTTCCGCCGCAGTCGCCGCTTAACTTTTCATCATCGCCAACCGAAAAGGGAAATGGGGTTCCGTAATGAAAGATTTGATTGCCGAATCGGCCAAAAAGAGCAGCCCAAACAAGGACAATGATCGCCGGCCTGAAGTCGCCACGCTCGACCGCTGCTACGGACAGATCGGCATTTCGGCTGTAGCCGCTGCCGTCCGCTATCAGGGCGTTGCCAAGAACCCCGCCTATGCGCCGTGCTCGAATGCGTGGCGTGATAGCCTCGCCGAGGCCGCCGCTTAGGACAACACCCCGAATTCAAGCGCGCCCGGCGGTGCCGGCCAGAGAAAAGGGGACGGATGTCCCCTTTTTGCATTTTTATTGCTGGGGCGCGCGCTCCCCGCTGGTATGCATGGCCCAGACTTCGAATGCCGCCAACGCCGCGACGATGCCGCCGATCACCATGTCGATGGTCATCGCACCGCTGTCCTGGAAGCCGAGCAGCCAGGGCGCTAGCATCAGCGTCAGGCCGGCGATCAGGTTCAGCCATTCCTCCCAGACCGCAAAGGCGGCCAGCGCGGCGATCGAGCCCACCGCGATGATGATACCGACGATCGATGCGGTCTGCCATTGTGGGCCGCCGGCCAGATCGAATTCCCAGGGCGAGAAGAACAGGACCATGCCGAGGATCAGGTTCACGACATCGCAGAGCTTGATGCTCGACCAGTCGTCCATGGAATACTCCGTAGCGGGGCTGGCTTTCGGGCGCAGCGGCAGGCCTGCAGGCCGTTGCCGACGCCGCACCGCGCAGGAGCAACCGCGAGCGGCCGCTCCGGTTCCCGCAGCACCCAGGCGAAACCTGAGCTGCGGCTCCGGCGTACCGTCATGACCACCGCTGGCGACCAAACCGTCGGCTCCGGCGCGGAGTTTTCCCGTGCCGAGATCGAGGCCGGGCGGCGGCTTTTCGCCGGCGAGTGGAACTTTGTCTCGGCGGCAAGCTCGCTG
>Ga0182024_10013531_pt1 | contig 15910 bp, 16 predicted proteins | sample P32metaG_FD_120480 | JGI IMG/M metagenome (GOLD analysis project Ga0182024, IMG submission 120480) | Permafrost microbial communities from Stordalen Mire, Sweden - P3-2 metaG (Illumina Assembly) | ecosystem: Environmental > Terrestrial > Soil > Wetlands > Permafrost | place: Sweden: Stordalen... | reverse complement strand
CTCTTTGCTCGGGAGACACATAACTGAACATCGCATCCTGCTTCTGATCGCTTCCGCGCATCTTTTCTCCAAGGTTGAAGTTCCCAACGCTCTATAGACGCTTCAACTCCCTCAGAGACTCAACAAAATTTAGTTTTTCAACAAACTGCTAAAGGAGAATACTCAAGTGAAACCGTTGGTAGACTTGAATGCGATGAGTAGGAACGTATTTTGTTCAACGTTCTCGTGCTTGGGTTGGCGGCAGAACAAGTGTTGATAATATTCATCGCGTCGTATGCTAGGCCTGGGATGTCCCGATTCGCCGCGACGACTGACCTTTTGACGCTGTCTTTTTCCCTGTTCCTAGTGATGCTAGGTTTCGGTAAATCTCAGCGCAAAAGTCGATTTGTAACGTTGTCTTTACTTGTTGGCGGATTCGTCGTTGCAATCGTCTGGGCGGGCGGCAGGATGTTTCCACGATAGTGGAAAAAGGGGCCTGCCAAACTCCTGGGCTAACGGGAAATCTGGTTGTAAAAGGCTGGCAAAGAGCCGGACCTTTTGTGAAAATACTTCTCCCTGCTGAGCCAAACCGCCCGTATTCCTTTCATTTTCAACAGTGCTTCGTGGTCGCAAGTATGCAGGTTCTGTCTTCCTAGAGCCGGTGGCGTTGAGGGAGGAGAGATGGCTTCGACGCGGTTCGGTATTATTCGCATGCTGCCCAGCGGTATCCCGCAGTGCGTCGAGGGAGTAAAAGGTCTCGCTGAAGCCAAGGCGTATGTGATGCGGCTTGCATCGAGAGAACCCGGGGAGTTTTTCATTTACTCCGAAAAGAACGGCGTCATTGTCGAGCGTTACATTTGTTCCGAAAACGAAGAAGATCTGGAAGACACGAAGGCAGCGCCCCGTTTGCAATCACAACCTTTTCACTACTTGAGTTAGAGATCGCTTCTACAATTTCGAGGTCCAAATGATCCAGACGGTCCAAATGAAAACCAAGAATGCTGGCCGGGGCATAATCGCCTCGAAGTTCCTTGACCAGCTGGCGCAGGACACAATTATTTTGCTTGGCCAACTCCGATAGTTCGGCCGAGCCGTACCGCGGGGTCAAATGAGTCCGGAGGATCGACTGGTAGCTCTTGAGCGTCGACCGCCGGCAGGGGTTGCTGCCAGTCTCGAGCTCTTGCAGGTATTGGTTCGCGACCGTTTCGAAGTTCATTTCTTTCTCGCAGCTAACCCAGCCTTGACGAACCTCCGGACAATCTCACTGATCGATGCGCCCGTCTGTTCCTGAATCTTCTTTAGTGCCTCGATTGTTTCCGTTTCGAACTGGATCATTACTCGAGTTTTCTTCATGCAACATATGCTCGCATACGATAGCGTATGCCTTCAAGTCCGAATTGCCGCTGACGTGGGGGAGTTATCGTGCCGGTGCGCGATGCTCATACAAATACTTCTGGCCTGAGATCATGTTCAGTTTCCGGGTGCCCTCGTTGTGCGTGTGCGGCGACGGATGCGTTCTGTCGCATCGGAGTGGCACAGATTGAACCTTGATGGCTGCCCAAAATTCTTTCAGGATCTTTTAAGGTCTGCCGCACTAAGATGATTCGCCTCTCGTGAAAGGCATGGAATGAGGATGATCGAACCGCAAGGGGTGGGTACGACTTACTTTATTGAAATAGAATCAGATTCGCCATGCGTATCCTAATTGTTGAAGATGAAAGAAAGATGGCTCTCGCCCTGAAAAGGGGACTTGAGGCCGAAAATCACAGCGTAAGTCTCGCAGGAGAGGGGCGTACTGCCCTCGAATATGCATCGAATCTTGATTTCGACGCCATCGTCCTCGATCTGATGCTTCCTGGGATGGATGGCTTTGAGATAGCGCGGCGACTTCGCAAGAGCCAGAATCACACTCCAATACTAATGCTGACAGCCCGTGATTCTGTACCGGATGTTGTTAGGGGTCTCGATTCAGGAGCCGACGACTATCTCACTAAACCTTTCTCTTTCGATATTTTCTTGGCGCGCCTTCGTTCCATTGCCAGACGTGGGGCGGAGCCACGTCCGACTTGCGTGCAGGTGGGAAACTTAACATTAAATCCTGCGACGCATGAACTTTTCCGCGGAGATGAGGAGATTCATCTCAGCCTCACAGAGTATCGATTATTGGAATTTTTAATGAGACGTGCCAACCGGATCGTCTCCCGAGACGCACTCGTTCAAGCGGTGTGGAATGACGGTCAAGAAGTTGAAGACAATACCTTGGATGTTTTCATTCGTCTGTTACGAAGCAAAGTAGATCGAGACCCTAGGAAGAAACTGATACAAACGGTGCGGGGAGCTGGTTACATAATCCGGGACGATCCGAAGACATGAAACCTCCGTCTATTCGGCTCAAGGTAACGGCTTGGTATTTCGCAGTGCTAATAGTAGTACTTGGAATCTTTGGATTTGCAGCATTTTTTGCGATGCAACACGGAATCCGGGCTACAGTGGACGAGGGATTGCAGAATCAGGCGCGGGGGATTGAAGAGCTAATCAGCCGTGTTACCTCGGAGGAGGAATCGGAAGAACTCTCACATGAACTGAGGGAGCATTCGGAAATCAGAACGGAAGCCGATTTTTCTCAAGTATCTGACCAGCAAGGTGAATGGATTTACCGAACGCCGTTAATGATCCGGTACGCCGTTCCGCTGCCCGCGTCGACGCAGTCTTCAATTTATGAATTAAAAGCCGAAAGTGGCCTTCCTTTGCGCGTTTTGGTCAGCGAGGCAAGCTTCAACGGTCACACATACCTCATACAAGTCGCATCCCCAATGAATGGTTTTTATGGCGCACTGAATCAGTTCAAATGGCTGACACTGCTGCTCAGTCCGTTTCTCATTGTCTTGGCTTCCGCGGGTGGATATTGGATAAGCCGACGGGCTCTTACGCCCGTTGACGAAATCATTCGAGCGGCTCAGAACATCGATTCAAAGAATTTATCAAAGCGGCTGAAGGTGTTTCGGGGCGGCGACGAACTCCAGCGTCTCTCGGAAACGTTAAACGGTATGATCGAAAGACTGGAAGCCGCCTTCAAAAGGATTACCCAGTTCACTGCCGATGCGTCGCATGAACTCCGAACGCCCCTTGCGTTGATGCGGACCATTATGGAAGTGTCCCTGCGGACGTCCCATTCGGAATCGGAGTATCGCGATGCGCAAGTCCAAACTCTTGAAGAGCTGGAAAAGACTTCAACCCTAATTGAAAAACTGATGTTGCTGGCTCGTGCCGACGCTGGCGTCGAGACCCTACATCGCCGCCCACTCGATTTGGCAGATGTTCTCCGCGAAGTTTGCGACCAAGGACGTATCCTAGCGCTTGAAAAAAACATCACGATCCAAGAAGAAATAGGTACGGCATCAGTAATAGTCGATGGCGACAGTGACGCGCTGCGGCGCCTTTTCTTGATTCTGATCGATAATGCTGTAAAGTATGCGCTCCCAAACAAGCTGGTAGTCGTATCCCTTTCTACCTCGAATGACACGGCCGTCATTGAGGTCCGCGATACGGGTATTGGGATTTCCCCGGACGATATACCGCATATCTTTGATCGTTTTTATCGAGCAGACAAAGCCCGGTCGCGTGAAGCTGGCGGCGCGGGTCTAGGCTTGTCTATCGCACGGTGGGAATCCGAAGCTCACGGCGGCACAATCGAAGTTCAAAGTAAGCTAGGAAAGGGTTCAGTATTTCTAGTTCGACTGCCTATTTTTCGGCCGCTATGAACAATTTCGCATTCAGGGAACTTTAAGCTGGCACGCACTACGATCATGCCGCTTCTCCGACGAGGAGGGGTGCGGTACGCATTGCTTCTGATGTATGGAGGATGAGATTGGTTCGATCCATAGCGCTGTTGCTTTTGCTTTCCCTTACTCCAGCGAACGCGCAAGTCGCTTCGGGGTCGATTACCGGCACCTTAACGGGTCAGTCGGGCGCTCCGTTGCCAGGATTATCCGTTTACCTGAAAGATTCTGCTACGGCTGCGGTCAGAGTTGTCGTCACTGATAAAAACGGACTCTACAATGCCGCTGACCTACCGGCAGGAACCTACGAACTAACCGTAAAGAATCCCGGATTCCTAACGCAGGTGTGGTCTCCCATCACTATCGCCGTTGGAACACAACGCGTCTTGAATATCGTGATACAGCCAGGCGATCCGGAGAAGGTCGTGCGCTCGGAGCCTCCGGTTGCGCCGATCAGCCGGGCATCGGCCTGTTGCGGAGGCAGCGTCAACTCCTCGGCGGTTCGCAATACGCCCTTGAACGGCCGCGATTGGGCTCAGATGGCTACACTGCAAGCTGGCGTTACAGGTGTCCAAAACGGAAGTGCCACAGGCGGGGGCAATGCCGACCGAGGCTTCGGAGCGGCGATCAGCATTTCCGGGGCTCGCCCCGATCAGAACAGCTATCGTCTGGACGGCATCAGCATCAACGACTACTCGAACGGCGCCCCTGGCAGCGTTCTTGGCGACAATCTGGGAGTCGATGCCGTCGAGCAGGTCTCCGTCCTCGGGAGCAATTACCCGGCGGAGTACGGGCGCACTTCCGGAGGCGTCATCAATGTCGTCACGCGCTCGGGTGCAAACGATTTCCATGGCGACGTATACGAATTCCTTCGCAACAGCGCGCTCGACGCGCGGAATTACTTCGACGGCCCGATCCCGCCCTTCAAGCGCAACCAGTTCGGTGGTTCGGCGGGTCTGCCCATCCATAAGGACAGCACATTCGTGTTCGGTGACTATGAAGGTTTGCGCCAATCGCTCGGGGTGACTACGGTCGACACCGTGCCTTCTGCAGCCGCGCGTAGCGGGCAACTCTCTACCGGTGCCATACATGTCGATCCTGCCATTGGTCGTTTTCTCGACGCTTTTTATCCTCTGCCCAATGGCCCTCTGCTCAATGGAGGCGACACAGGAATCTTCAGTTTCCCCGGTCAGGAAATCACGAACGAGAATTATTTTACCTTCCGTGTTGATCGGAAGCTCTCTGGAGAAGACACCCTGTATAGCACCTACATGCGGGATAGTTCCAAGACCGTGCAGCCCGATGCGTTCAATAATTTACTTTCTAATACGGTCTCGAGCCGCCAAGTCGCTACCATCCACGAGCAGCACATCTTCCGTCCCAATCTGCTGAATTCGGGCAGAATCGGCTTCAGTCGCGCCGTTGGAATAATTGGCGGCGTTTCCAAGGTGCTGAATCCGTTGATGCTTGATCCCTCCTACGGATATCTTCCGAGCCACTATGCCGGAGAAATCCACTCAGTTCCGGGAGTCACCGATTTTTTGGGCGCACCCAGCACGCAAGGGCCTTTGCCGACCAGCCGGTCTCTCTCCTGGAATTCGTTTCAGGGCGGCGATGATGTTTTTTTCACCCATGGCATCCACGCTATCAAATTCGGCGCGCTCGTCGACCACACGCAGAGCAATGAGGCCTCTTTCGGGGACTCCAACGGAGTTTTCCGTTTTGATTCGCTTCCGCTTTTTCTTACCAACCAGCCGCACGTCTTTCAAGGAACTATTACTAGTCCTATCCCTGTCGTGGGCCTGCGCCAGACGCTCTTTGGCGCTTATGTGCAGGACGATATCCGCGCACGGCAAAATGCAACGATTAATCTTGGATTGCGCTACGAAATGGTGACCGTTCCCAGCGAGGCGCACGATCACACCTCTGTCTTGCGGAATTTAACCGACGCTCAGCCCCAAGTGGGTGGGCCTCTTTTTCTGAACCCAACCCTGCGCAATTTCGAACCGCGGTTGGGAGTCGCCTGGAACCCCGGTCGCGGAAGAACTCTCATCCGCAGCGGCTTCGGAATTTTCGACGTGCTGCCGCTCCCCTATGAATTCAATCTTTCGTTTCAGCGCGCCGTTCCGTTCGTTGACGCCGTGGTTATCGATACGCTTCCTGCCGGAGCATTTCCCACCGGGGCCTTTCAGATCGCGGGATCAGCGTCGGGGATCGCCTACTACGCGCAGCACGACCCCAAGCGAAATTACGTGATGCAATGGAACCTAAGTGTGGCGCAAGAGCTTTCATCGACCATGGCGCTCACGCTCGGATACGTCGGCTCACGCGGCATCCATCAACCCTATCGCGTCGACAATATCGATATGGTTCTGCCGACGCTCACCCCCGTCGGCTATGTATTTCCGCCCGCAGCAACCAGCCAGCCGCTCAACCCGAATTTCGGCCGCATTAATGCCAACCTGTGGCTTGCCGACTCCTACTACGACGCCCTGCAGGTTGACTTCGCGAAGCGGGCGAGCCACGGCTTTGATTTTCACGCCGCGTATACCTGGGGCAAAAGCATCGATACGCTCTCGGCGACGGAGGCTGACGACGCTTTTCCAAACGGGCTCTTCAATCAGTTTTTCTTCAATCCGCGAACCTCGCGCGGGCTTTCCGATTTCAATGTCGCCCAAGCTGTCGTAGCGAGTTTCAACTGGGAAATTCCTGGACCAGAATCGAATTGGAAGGTTGTCCGTTGGGCCGCGAGCGGCTGGCAGTTGGGAGGCCTTTACAAGGCCAGTACCGGGCAGCCCTTCACAGCTATTCTCGGCGGCGATCCGGTGGGACAAAAGGTGGACGAGACGAGCGAGCCTCCAGACCGAATCACGGGTCCCGGCTGCCAGACGCTGACGAATCCGGGCAATCCCGATCACTACATCAAGACTCAATGTCTCGCCTTTCCTAATCCAAGCAATCGCTGGGGGAATTTGGGACGCAATACTTTGATCGGGCCGGGCCAATCGAAACTCGATGCTTCCATTTTCAAGAACAATCGCATCCAACGGATTTCAGAAACGTTCAACGCGCAGTTCCGCGCCGAATTCTTCAACATTCTAAACCACACGAATTTTTCTTCGCCGACCAGCAACAATGTCGTTTTCGATCAGAACGGCGTGCCGGTGCCGAGCGCGGGCCTCATTACTTCCACGCAGACCACATCGCGCCAGATTCAATTCGCACTAAAGCTGATCTGGTAATGGATTAAACGAATGCCGAACTCGGTGCCGCAATTGGCTCGCCCGTTTCCCGTAAATCTGCACTTCAGTCAATTTCTAAGGTCCTCTCGCTAGAATTACCCACAATGTCAGATTCTAGGATCATCCAAGTCTTTGGTCTTTGCGTCGCGATCCTAGTAACTGGTTGCAAGGCAACGCCCCCAGGAAAGGTGGAGACCTAGGCTGCCACCCGCGCAAAAAGATGGCTGTCGGTGCCGAACAGCCGCAAGTCGAATCCGATGGCGTCGGACAGAAACGGGAAGAAGACACAACAGGAAGATCAAGTGCTTGTATCGGGCCCGACTCCGCGTCTCCCTAACGACGAGAACCCGTCGTAGCGCCGCAGTTGCGGCGACGGGCAAGAGATCAATTTGCGGCGTACCCTAAAGCGACGCTAAAAACTACAAATTCGTGGTATCACTTCAATTGGAGGAAGGCGTGAAAAAAATATGTGGCGTTGTGCTTGCGATGGCTTTGTTTACTGCATTCACGGTAGTGACGGGCGGTCAGCAAAATGAAAATGCCAGGAAGACCGCTCCTCCAGTGAAAAGTCTCGTGGAAGAGCATGAGAAACCACTTGTCTTGACGGAGGCCATTCCACTTGAAAATGCGAAAGGGCGCTTCGATCACTTTGCCATGGCCGGTGGAAAGCTCTTCGTATCTGCCCTGGGCAGCAACGCCGTCGAAGTAATCAATGTCGGTGGCCGAATACTCGACCACACCATTACCGATATTCCCGATCCGCAGGGCGTGGCCTTTTCTCCTGAGGCGAATAAGCTTTTCGTCGCAAGCGGTAGGGGCAAGGTCTACATCTATGACGGCAAGACTTACAGTCAGCTCGCAACTGTTGATTTTGAAGGGGGAGCCGACAATATGCGTTACGACGCTGCTACCAAGCGCATCTACGTGGGCTGCGGGGATAACGAAAAGACTGGCGCTATCGCCATGATAGACGCCACTACGAACGAGCGCCTTGATGAAGATTACAAGCTCGGCGGCGAGCCGGAATCGTTTCAGCTCGAAAAATCTGGGCCAAATATCTATGTCAACGTGCCTGACTCAAAAGAGATCGTTGTAGTGAACCGGATCACAAAAGCGATAAAGCATTGGAGTTTGAAAGGCGTTGAAAGTAATTTTCCAATGGCCCTGGATGAAACCGATCATCGTCTATTCGTTGACGCGCACGTTCCTGCCCGCCTCGCGGTATTTGATACGAATTCAGGTCGCATGGTCGCGGCGCTGCCAAGCGTTCAGGACAGTGACGATCTCTATTTTGATGCTGACCGGAAGCGCGTCTACCTACCCGGAGGAGAGGGGTTCATTTTCGTATTTCAGATGAACGACCCTGACCAGTGCCCGACCTCGGCCACGGGTTCACGGTTGAGGACAACAATACCTCCACCATTCCCGATCTGAAAACCTTGAAGGAAATTAGTACGGTCAAGACGGGCAAAGACCCCGACTCCTCCGTCTCAATCACTTCCGCGATCCCGCTCGACTGGTGGCTTAGCAAGCTTGGCGATCTTCTCGGCAGCAATCTTTGAGTGCTTAGCGATGAGTCGCTCTCAGCTGGGCGTGACGGCGTCCTCTTCATGTGTGCAAAGCGCATGTTTCCTACGCCGGCTAAATCATTAAACTTTGTGAGAAAATAGTATGTAAAGCGTTTGGAATTGCACTATCTTAGTTCAAAGGCACACGGAAGAAAATGAATACGTCTCCCCAGTGCCAGGCAGAGCCTTCCCGACTGAGGACGGCCGTGTTGATCGGGGCTAATCCCGAAATTCTCGCCATGCTTCAGGATACCCTTGATCCGCTAGACTGGCGTCTGCCGCCTTCCGGCTATATTGTTCGCCCCAGATGTGACTATCATCGCGGGCGTCCACTAATTCGGCGCTGATTGCCAGGCTGTCGCCGAGCTGGGTAACTCTGCCCTTGAAGACGGCGCGAACACCCAATTCTCGTCCAATGATTTCAGCGTCCGTGTCTTTTCCCTTGTAACGAAAGGCAGAGTCTCGCGACATAACTCTCAGATACGGCAATTGAGACAGACTATTAATAAGGCTCTCGGTGATCCCATCACTCAAGTACTCCGTGTTCGGGTCTCCACTGGCATTCACGAATGGCACCACGGTGACTGAGTCAATTGTCTGGCCCTTTTGGCCGCCGGACTTGTAGAACCAGCCCGCAGCCGCAAGCAACGCCACCAGGACAGCAGCACCAATCCCGAACGTCGTTCGACTCCGCCACCATGGCGGAGATTTTTCGACAATTGCCTCAGCGACTGACCGCCCTGATTCCGTATCGCGTTTTAAGCGCTTGAGATCAGCTCTCATCTCCGATGCGTGCTGATACCGTATGTCCCAGTCCTTCTCGATCGCCTCATTGATCACGTCTTCCAACTTGGCCGGGAGATCCGGATTTAGACGCCGGGCGATGTGGGTGCTTTGCTGAGAATCGCATTGAAGATGATCGCCGAGGTGTTCCCTGGAAACGGAAGCTTGCCAGTCGCCATTTCATAAAGCACCACACCGAACGAAAACAAATCCGTCCGAGCGTCGAGTTCTTCCCCTCGCGCCTGCTCCGGAGACATGTAAGCTATAGTGCCCAGTGTTGTGCCGGGGCTCGTCAGGTCCTTTTCGGAAGCCCCTGCCGTTAGCTGCTCCGAAGTCGTTCCGCCTGCTGCGACTTTTTCTCGCCGATCTACCTTGGCCAACCCAAAATCCAGAATCTTGGCGTGTCCGCGATCGGTTATGAAGATGTTCGCGGGCTTGATGTCACGGTGAACGATCCCCTTCGCATGTGCTGCATCGAGTGCATCCGCAATTTCGGTCGCCAATTCGAGCAATTGCGCCAGAGCAAAAGGCGTTCCGGTGAGCCGGTGCTTCAGCGTTTGCCCTTCTAGCAGTTCCATGGCAATGAAGGGCCGGCCGTCGCATTCTTCAATGTCGTAAATCGTGCAGATGTTCGGATGATTCAGAGCAGACGCGGCCTCAGCTTCGCGTCGAAAGCGTTCCGGTGCCTGGTGGTCTTTCGCAAATTCCTCCGGCAAGAACTTGAGCGCCACGAACCGATGAAGGTTGGTGTCCTCGGCTTTATAGACCACACCCATACCGCCGCCACCGAGCTTCTCCGCGATCCGGTAGTGCGAGATGGTTTGGCCGATCATTTGGATTGCGTTGCTGTGCTCCGCCGCACTTTGTAAGAGCCGAGACGTGTGCCAGCGGCGGTACTCATTTCTTCAACCCAGCCTGCCAGTTCAGCACAACTGTGAAGGTCGTTTGCGCCGGTTGCTCCGCGGGAGCCGGAAAAAGAAAACGCTTGCCGTCCACAGTGTAGTCCCCTTCGGTGACTTCGGCTTGCACTGGCGTTTGGAAAAGGAACTTGGGGGGCCCTGCCTGGAAGACCGGATTGGTACTAACGTCGACAGCCATCACCTTCCTGTCGAGCGTCAGGTAATACAGTTCTTTCCCGTCCGCACTCCACTGCGGCTCAGTGCCCCCGCCATAAGAGATTTGCCATTTGCCGCCGCTGTCGGACGCTGGCGCCGCGGAGTCCGGCGTGAACCTCCGGACGTAAATTTCAAAACGGCCGGATTCGTCCGATCTATAGGCCACCCAATGTCCGTCCGGAGAAAAATGACCATCCGTTTGATTGAACTCGGCGCCCAGGAACACGAACGGCTTCTTGTCGCCCTCCAGCGGCAGCACCCATAAGGCATTCGTCGCTTTCGGGCCGACCGATGAATACAACAAGAAGCGCCCGTCACGCGATAGACTCGTGGGGCGTTTCGCCTCGCTTGACTTCAGCAGCAGCTCCTCATCTTTCGCGCCGTTCGCCAACTTTTGATAAAGATCGAAAGCGCCGGTGGCGTCGGACGAGTAGACGATGCGGTTTCCGTCCGGGGACCAGATGGGAAACAAGCGCACAGATGGGCCGAACGTAAACCGCGTGGTCGTGCCACGGACAAAATTAACCAGCCAGAGCGCGGAGTTCCCGTTTCCGGGATCAACTTGGCTAAGGACGGCTTGCTTTCCATCGGGTGAAAGTGCCGGGTAGCTGTAGGCACCTTTCTCTCCCGCCGTTCCGACAGGCTTTCCTTGCCGATCAAACCAAGTGAGTTGAGATTCTCTATCGTTGGTGTCTGCTATGTAAGCCAGAACGCCATTGGTCGACGCAGAGAAGAAACCGAACTCTCGAAAGACCCCGACCTGTTCAGCTACTGGAAACGGCTCGTCCACCAGTTCCAGGCGGCGGGTGTCGAACGGCTGGGCCATGAGCGTCCCATCGCGCATAAAGAGCAACTGCCCTATACCGGGGTCGGAGGACGGCACGTACGCGAGCCCGGCGGCAGTGGCCAGTAGCCGTTTCGAATCTTGTGTCTGGGGCGTGGCATCGAGAGAGCCAATGTAGACGCCGCTGTTCTCGGGTTTGCTCGAAGTGCGCAGGTAAATGAAATGCCGCCCGTCAGGAAGGAACAATGGAAGGACGTGCTGGATTTCGTCGCGCGAAGAATCGAGCGCCGTGAGCGGTGACGCAGACCCGCCGTTCGCCGAAACCCGCATGATGACGCCGGGTGATTGCCCGAAAATGATTACGCCATCGCGGTTCCATGAGCCGCCGACAGCGAAGCCAGGCAGATCGCATAGGGCTTCTGCCTCGCCGCCAGAGATAGCGACTTTTTTTAGCTTTCCGCTGCCGTCAAAGACGATGGTTCGGCTGTCGGGAGACCAGAAAAATGGAGCCGCTCCGGGCGATACAGCGCCGAGGATAGGACGCGCATCGAGCGAGTCCATGGGGCGGATCCACAAGTGTTGCAATCCATCCGGCCCGGCAGCAAGAAATGCAAGTTGTCGACCGTCGGGTGAGAGCGCCAATACACCACTGGGTGACATGACAACCTTCTGGGGCAGAGGCATTTCAAGACGGACTGTCCCGGGGACAATCGGCTTCTCGCCGAGGTGAACGAAAGCCAGCGCCGCCGCCAATGCTGCCGCGACGGCCCACGGCAAGACGCGGCGCCAGCGTGGCGCAAAGGCAGGCGTGGCGACGGTCGGCGATGGCTCCGCTGCGCCGGAGAGAACTTCGTCGAGGGAAATGCGCGCGTCGCCGATGTCGCGCAACCGCTGCTTCGGGTCTTTCTGCAAGCAGCGTTGCAAGAGAACGCGAAACCGGCTCGGCGTTTGGGCTGGAATCTGCGACCAGTCCGGTTCTTCCTTGAGAATCGCCGCCAGCGTGTCCGTTACCGACTCGCCGCCGAATACCATTTTCCCCGTCAGCATTTCGTACAGCACGCAGCCAAACGCCCATATGTCGGTCCGCTTGTCCACCGCCTTGCCACGCGCCTGCTCAGGGCTCATGTATGCAGCAGTGCCCAAAATCACTCCGTGCATCGTCGCCGCCATGCTCAAAGTGGGTGAATTGGTCGGATCGCTCGTCTCTGTGTCCTCCGCGAACGCTTTCGCCAGCCCAAAGTCCAACACTTTGACTTTTCCTTCGGGCGTCACCTTCACGTTTGCGGGCTTTAGGTCGCGGTGGATGATACCTTTCTCGTGCGCGGCTTCCAGCGCCTCGGCGATCTGAACCGCGATTTTCAGGGCTTCTTCTATTGGAACCAACCCGTCGCGTCTGATGCGTTCTTGCAACGTCTCGCCCGGCACCAACTCCATGACGAGATAACTCATGCCGCCAGATTGCTCCAGTCCATAGATTGTGGCGATGTTGGGATGATTTAACGCCGCCAGCATCTTGGCTTCACGCTGGAAACGGGAGAGCTTTTCGGGATCATGCGCGAAAGCTTCCGGCAGGACCTTAATGGCCACGTCGCGCCCGAGCTTGGTGTCGTGCGCTTGATAGACTTCTCCCATCCCGCCCGCACCAATCGGCCCGAGCAATTCGTAGAAACCGAGACGTGTACCCGCCGCGATGGTCATTTCTTTAGCTCGGCGGTCCAGTTGAAGACGACCGTGATGGGGGCAGAAGATTGTTCCGGTGCTGTGTTGATAAGGAAGCGCTGGCCGTCGGCGGGTACGCCGTATGGGGAGCCCCACCCGTTTATGGCACGCGTCTGAAACAGTAGCTTGATGGCACCTGCCTCAAAGCTTGATCCTTTGCCGCTCACTGCCGCAGCCATCAGCTTGTTGTCGGAAGTGAGATAAAGAATTTCAGCGCCGTCGCGCCGCCATCGCGGATAAATTCCGCCAGCGGTCGAGATCTGCCATTTCCCCCCAGACCCCGGAAAGGGACTCACATACACCTCATACTTCCCAGATTCGTCCGATTCGTAAGCGACCCACCGGCTATCGGGAGAAAACTGGGCATCACTTTCGTTGAACTGCGTCTTTAGAAACGGAATCGGCTTGCGATCTCCGGATAACGGTAAGACCCACAAATCGGAACCTGTTTGGCTACCGTTGGCATCATTTTAGTGAGAATTTAATTTCCAAGGATAATTCGCATTCGGCGGGCCCCCTCCGGTCTGGCATGGATCCTCACCATTATTTTCTCTGCCAGTGTGATCGCATCGCCGATCGCATATTCCAGAGCCGGCGTCGGTTTACCGCCAAGCTCCGAAAACTTCCTCGATACGAGAATACACGCGCCAATTAAGATCGCTCGCTTTCGGCCCTCGTCCATCTTGGCAATCTAGCATCTTCGTTTTTATTTCGCCACAGGAATCCCGGGTATCCAGTGGGGTACAATCCCGAATCCACGAATTCATAGGAGATAGGATGGCACTCAGAGAAGTCGAGCTTCGGTCGGGCTGGTTTATTTATCGCTGCGAATCCTGTGGGTTCGAACATCCGCAGATGGGCGTCAAGAAGCAGTTTTTAGGAGCGCCGCCTGCGCATCACTGTCCGGAGTTGCAGCAATTGAGTTTTGCAGAGATCGTGAAGGACCGCACGAAAGACTGAGATCCGCAGATCCACAGGCTTCGAATTTGACATAGAAGCCTCGCGCGCCCGCCTCGGCAAAATGACCGACGCAGAGCTGTTGCGATTTGGGAAGGCCGCACGCTACTTTGAAGCGCAAAATGGCGGCGGTGAGCGGTAGTCAGCCTCGACTACAGCTTTGCTAACTTGCGTGCCGTCGCAGCCAACTTTCAGGAAGTCGTGTAATCCTTCTGTTCGGGCAAGCGAGAATTATCGGTGGCCCAGTTGAAAAGATGATTCTTCAAGCTGCACCATGCGGGGTCGTGCCCTATGGTCGGCTGCGGTGCGCCTTGGGATTGAGCAGGACGAACGAGACTCTACTTGGACGGTGTGTTCGGATTCAGTCGGCGGTTCATGTGGTCGGCCATGTTCTGCTCATTCTGGCTAACGAGTTTGGTGTCAGGTAACTCGGGTTCGCATGCCAACACGAGCTTGGTCGGCTGTGGATTAGAGGGCGTCAGATGACCGTGGTAATCGCCGCGAGCCCATTTGACCAACTCTAGTCCAAACGCCCCGGGCATCACTGGCGAACAGATCAAGGGAGCAGAGGCATCGGTGAGATATGTGTTGGCCTTGGCTTCAGACGTGAAGAAGAACAAAGCACTGCTGTGACGACCGTTGCTACGGAGTATGCACCAATGAAAGCTTTGGGGAATATCAGCGTCCAGGTCTTGATCTTTTTCGTTGTCCGGCGCGGTACGCACCAGGCACACAGTCAACTCTTGTGGAATTAGGTCCATTTCGGTTTCCTCCCGCAGTTCATGCGGCTCGGCTCTGCCACTCCTCCAATTGATGAAACGCAGCCTCTACATCTGGCGCGGTGAATTCGTAGAAAACGATTGTTATGCCCTTGAGCAGAGCGAATCCTCTTTTTCCATCATTGCCGCGAGGCATTGCGTAGCCATAGGCGCAGAACACCCGGAGCCCTTCCCCGAGTTTCAACGCGTGACCAGTTAGCGATCCGCCATCTATGCCCCCTTTTCGTGGGTACACTAGAGTGAATATCTTGGGCACTGCTTCGGAATATTTGTCCTTGAAAGCCGTGAATAGCTATTCTTGATCGATAATTTCCATTTTAAGAGGTTACTCCCTGCATTTGGCCTGTTGCCATGGTACTCAGGTCAAATCACGCACGGTGGACGATGTCGCGCCCGCGCTTTTGTTTCTCGCTTTGTCCAAGCGGAACGGCCAATGAGTAGTACTTCCGTTCCATTATGGTTGGCGGTCGAGGTGGCCTAAAATCCTCGTGAAGAGAAGCCATGAAAAAAAACAATCCTGATTCTCGCTGCTATCGCCGTGCCGACCCTCTTTTGGGCGATGCGCTCCGCGAATCAAGCACGGGCCCGAGAACAGTTTGCTCAAGGAAGTAGTAATAGCGGTCTTTACTTCACGTCCGCTGGGCTGTGGGGCCAGACGTTTGTGATCGGCGAATCCAATCCGATCACATGCGAGGTTTATCTAGCTGCATTGGCACATGACCGACAACTGAATCCGAAGATTCGGCGCGTTGGTTTTACGAAAGCGTATTGCGGGGGCGAAATACGGAACTTGCGCTAGGGTTCGTGCTGGCTATTGCCTATGGCTTAGAAACGAAACTCAAAATCTGAAACAAAAAAACCCGACCAAACGGATCGGGCTTCGTTGTCTTGACAACAGCGACTACCTTCACTTACTGAATGAAATCGCTCCAGTTTTGCCGCCGAACTTCACCTGGGTCACTTGGCCGCCGTCGATATCCACCTCGGAAGCCTGGGCTTTCTGGGGAAGTTGTGTCCACTGGCACGGCACTTGGGCAACAATCTTTCCGTGGCTTACGATTTCCAATTGGGCTCCCCCATCCTCCGCGCGGATAACATAATCGCCTGGCTTAATTTCCGTACCGCCGATGGTCGTGGGCTGGCTTACATTCCATTCGACGGTATTGGTGTGGGCTGCCCATATTGGGACCGCAAGCAATAAACCT
>Ga0182024_10013530_pt1 | contig 15912 bp, 14 predicted proteins | sample P32metaG_FD_120480 | JGI IMG/M metagenome (GOLD analysis project Ga0182024, IMG submission 120480) | Permafrost microbial communities from Stordalen Mire, Sweden - P3-2 metaG (Illumina Assembly) | ecosystem: Environmental > Terrestrial > Soil > Wetlands > Permafrost | place: Sweden: Stordalen... | reverse complement strand
TTGTCCAGCCGCTGCTGCCGTTAGGGCTGCGATCAACTTCGTAGCCGGTCTCGCCGGCATTCGTATCGGTCCATTGGACGGTGATCGCGGAACTCGTCAGGGCCAAGGCACTCACGTTGCCGGGGGCCGCCAGAGCAGTGGTAGCGGAGGCTGCAGGCGCGTAGGCGGAGTCCGTCGAGCCGGCTACGGCGCGGATGCGATAGAGGTAGCCCGCTGCGCCGAGTGCCGATGTGTCGGTGCAGCTCGTCGCGCTGGCAGAGGCATAGAAGGAACTTGGCCAGGTGTTGCCGCCGTCGGCGCTGCGGTCGATTTCGTAGCCGGTTTGGCCCGTGCCGGCGTCGGTCCATTGCAGGGTGATGCTGTTGGGGGAGTTTACCGTCGCGGTCAAATTGGACGGGGCGGTGAGCCCGGGGGAGATCGCGGCGGTGTTGGAGTAGGTGGAGGAGACGCTCGTGCCTTCCAGGGCGCGGACGCGATAGGCGTAGTTTTGGCCGGGGGAGATTGTGGTGTTGTAGGAGGTCGCTGACGCGGCGGCGGTGGTGAGGACGGCCCATGAGACGCCGCCGTTGGTGCTGCGGTCGATTTCGACGCCGGTGGCCGCGGTGCTGTTGTTGGTCCACTGGAGCGTGGCGGTGGTGCCGGAGGTCTGCGCGACGCTCAGGCCGGAGGGGGCGTCCAGGGGGACGATGACGGATGTAGTCCCAACGAATGGCGCGGTAGCGCTATTGTCCATCGCCGTGATTCGATAGGAATAGGAGTGCCCGTCGGTGGCGTTGGTGTCGCTGAAGGTGTTGGTGGTGGCATCGACGGTGCCGAGCGGGGTCCAGGTGGCGCTGCCGTCGGTGCTGCGGTCGATCTCAAAGCCGGTCAAAGTTGCCGCGGGGATCGCCCAGGTGATCGCGATCGCATTCAGGCCCGAGGGGGCGGCGGATGCGCTGATCGCGGTCACTCCGTTGGCAAGCGTTTTGGCCGAGATGGGCGAAGACGCCGAGGAGCTGCCGACGGCATTGGACGCGATCACGCGATAGGTGTAGGTGGAATTGGCGCGAAGGCTGATGAGGTCTTGATAGCCAGCCACATTTCCGATGGTCGCGACGGTGGAAAAATGAACGCCATCGCTGGCGCGTTGAACGGTGTAGGCGGTGGCGTCGCCACCGGGTTGCCAGGACAGGTCGATCTCGGAGGACGAAGCGACCTGGGCCGAAAGGCCTGTGGGCGTTGACGGGGCCGAAAGCCCGGAAAGGAGGTCACGTCGTGGGATGACCTGCCTGGCTGTCTTTGGGCCCGACCACTGCAGCGAGATCATGGCGTGTTTGCCGGTGCCAGCGTATTGCAAATTGAGGGGATAGGATTGTCCCGCGACAAGCGACATTGTGCCCGTGGCGGTGACGATCTGCGTCGCGGAAGAGCCGGTGTTGTCAACGACAGTAGCGCCGTCAAGCGTGAGATCGGCGCCGCCGATGGAGCGAATGTAGAAAGTAAACGTGCCGGTGCGGGGGGCGACGACTTCGCCGGCCCAATTCACGGCAAAGGTTCCGCCTCCCACTTTCTTCACCGGCGCGGTCCTGCCCCAGTTGAAGTTGGCGGTGGCATCAATGCGCGTGACCGGCGTGCCGCTGAGATCGCCGTTGTTGTAATACGCTGCTTGCAGTCCGAACGCATTGACGATCTTGCTGGCCGCCCGAGTGGGGGACTCGACCATCGGCGTGAGGGCAGTTCCCACCCGAGGAACGGCGGAAGAGGTCGTTGGGCTGACGGGGCCAGAGTTCATCCCCGACGATATCTGCGAGAGGAGGAGCCCCGCCGCAACGTCTGCCGAGTTGCTCGCCTGTGTCGCGGAGAGCATCAAGCGGCCTTCCAACGCCTCGCTAATCGCCGCGAGGGACGCTGCCTTGATGCGGGTTTTGCTCTGCCGAGTTGAAGCGCCGCTGAAGTTATTGGACTTGCGGCCAAGGGTGGACCACTTCATAGGACGTCTCCGCCAGGAGTTCACTAAATTGTCTGAATTCACTATCTCGACTCATCGGTATGCAAGTTGAGAGCCTCAAGGGACAATTCCCTGCATTCCTAGCGATATCTTGCGCACTCCAACGCTCCTCTCACGTCCGATAAGTAGTGTGCGGATTTTCATAGTTTCGATTAACTAGAATGACTGCATGCGCTTGGGAGAGTGTGGGACGCTTGAGTATGTTGGAAAAACTTGGTTCCAAGCGCGATGTGTGGCGGAGCCGCACTCATTGGCAGAGGTGTCATAACTATGAAATCCGTAGTAAGCCGAGGGATGTGTATGCTTGGGCGCCAATATGCGGATCGAGTCAATCTGTCGCGTGCGCACTGGATTCGGCCAGCGGCGCCGACGGAAGTGGCGGATTCGGCACAGTGCCGATGAGGCCCAAGTCAAAAGTCGCAGGGCACGCACCACAGAGCCGACCGAACGGAGGATTTCGATGTGTAACGCCGGACTACAGTTGACCGCCGGTCAGATTGAGAATTTGCCCGGAGACAAAAGACGCGGCTGGCGACAGCAGATAGGCAACGGCACCGATAATATCATCCGGCTCACACAGCCGGCTCATGGGGACCATCGCCGTTTGTAGCCGGCGCTGGCGTTCATTGGCTTGTTTATTGATGCCGACCGGAACAAAGGAAGGGCAAACCGCGTTGATGGTGATTTGCTTTCGCGCTAATTCGGGTGCGAGGAGTTTAATTGTGGTTTCCAGAGCCGCTTTTCCCAAGGAATAGGCGCCAAGCGCGATCGTCGGCTTATGGCTGCCGACAACGGACCCAAGCGCAATCAGGCGGCCGCCTCCGGGGGATGTATGAGAATTGAGGAAGCGCGCCAAAGCGACGGTCCTGCTGCTGCCAAAGAGAACTTGCTCCTGAATGACTTCATCATCGGCCTGCAGCAACCCCCCGTGCGGCGCGCTCGGCCATGCCGCGTGGACGGCCCCGTACAAATGTCGTGGACCGAGGGCGGCCTTCACACGATCCGGCCAATCGTGCTGCGAGAGGCTGGCGCGCACTTCGCGGATCGTTTGATGTGCCTTTAGGTCCTCGTCGATGCTTCCGGATTTCACCATGCCGATAATCGAGTAATCGGCAGCCAGCGCCCGCATCAGCCGCGATCCGATTCCACCCGATGCCCCGGTAATGAGAATCGTCTTTTCCCCGGCCCGCGAAGTATCCACTGGCGCCGATTCGCGAGCGGCAGGAATTCTTGCTTCATGGAAGAGCACGCCCATCGTCAATTCAGCGGTGGGAAGGCGTTTGCCCGCGTCGATGACCACCACGCGCACCTGTCCGCTGGCCTCAGTCGCGTTCCATGCGGTGATCTCGCCGCGCACGGTCACGCGACAAGGGTAATAAAGCGGGGCGATGAACTTCGCGTTGACCGACCCGAGCAGCACATTCCGGCCGGGCAGGTGCATCCCGATGAGGGCAGAAGCCAAGCCCATCTGAAACGCGCCATGCACGATCCGACCGCCAAAGCCGGTCCCCGCCGCATAGGCTGGATCGACGTGGAGCGGATTGGCGTCGCCCGACAGGCGGGCGAATTCGGCCACGTCCGCTTCGGATATCTCCCGCTCGAATTCAGCGGACAGCCCGACGGCAATGTCCTCCGCCCGTAGAATGCGTGCTTCAGTGAGCATTCGTGCGCCTTAGGAAATCCAGGATCAGTTCAAAGGACATTAGCTGCTCCATTTCCTCGATCGGGACGCGGACGTTGAACTCTTCTTCAACCACGCTGATGAGATTGAGCATCGCAATCGAATCCCAACTTCCGACCGAGCTTGCGCTTGCCCTGCTCACTTCGGTGATATCCAGTTCCGGAAAGACGGATCGAAAGCAGTCCGTGAGTCGTTTTTCAATGTCATCCATGAGCGGCGACCTTTACTGGCGGAATGAACGCCGACAGGCGCGAAAACGCGGATCGGGACAACATGCGCCCGGCGGCAGATGGGCTCCCAAGCAGGGCCGTCAGAAAATCACGCATGGGCTCGTTGCGCGGCGTTTCCTTATACATAAACTCAATCTCCTCCACGCCCAGATGATCAAAGATCGTTGCGACACAGGCGTGCTCAATATGGCGGGAAAAGGCCCGGCAACTCATCACCCACATATCCACCAAAAAAGTCGATCCCTGTTTCCGTCCAGCTACAACCGCAATCTTCCCCAGCGGCCCATATTTATCCTCGTAGGATACAACAAATGAAGTGGACTTGGGATTGTTGAGGTAAGCCGACCAGCTCGCTTCGTTGTATCGCGTTCCGTTCAGATTGAACTGATTTGTCTTGTTCACCAGAGCCAAAGGACGCGGGTCGGCAGCGTCCTTCTCAATCTGTATCGTAACAGTCGAATTGATCGACCGCAGAAATTCATCCTCGGTTTGTCGAGCGGATGTGCGATCAGTCGCCAGGTCCTGCGCGCGTCTTAAAGTCTCACTGCGGATGAGGTCTTCATCGGTGACAACCTCTTTCCCAAACAGGTCGCGCAGCCGACCGAACAGCGCGAATGCCGCCTCGGGGTCCTCTCGGGGAAAGGGAAGGCAATCGATCTCGGGGAAGGCGGCCTTCACTTCCGCCAACTCCAGCGGACTGTCATCGACGAACACCACGCTGTCGGCAGCGATATTCCACGCCTTGAGGATGCGGCTGACAGCTTCCGACTTGGGTTTCCAGCTCACCTCGACGGGGAAAATATGATGAGCGCCGACGATCAGGTCGCTTCGCGCCAAGGCGGATCGCACGAGCGTCGAATCGTTCTTGCTCGCCACCGCCACCAGCACGCCGGATTCGGCCAGGGATGCGAGCATCTGCTGATACAGGGCGTGGATTTGCGATCCCTGATCCAGCGTCCATGAAATCGATTCGACGCCGATTTCCCCGACCAGGCCGGACCACAATGTGTCGTCGAGATCGGTGATTAGTCCTCTTTTTGCTTGCGGAGGAGCCAGGAGCTGTGCCATGCATTGGGCCACCACGCTCGCGTGTTTCGTTCGGTATGGAAACCCCGCGGCCAACTCCATTCGGACATCGAACCGATCGGCCGGAGGCGATTGCGCGTCGAGGCGCTGGCCGCTGACGATTTTGCACCGCGGAAGAGCCGCCAGTGTTTCAGCGAAGCGCGACAGTTCGCCGCGAATGGCGATCTCCAACGGGCCTTCCTGCCAGCCCGGTACTACATCAATGGGTGGCAAGGGGAGCGTGGGGAGGCAGATCACGACGGTCACATGTTGGAACTTGTGGATTGCCGATACCAACCGCCCCACGTTGAGCCGGGCGGTGTTGATCATGTCGGATTGATCGCCGAGGCCCCATCCGCTGGCCCGGCGTATGCCAAGCCGCGGATCCAGGTCCTGCCATTCCATGACTAAAGCGACGCCGTCGCACTCTGCCTCGGAAACCCGCTCTAAGTTGCCGGCGCAATCGCCGTACAGTCCTCCTGTCACGACAGGTCGATACCTCGGGTTGCACTGCGACAGATGAGCGACAAGAAACGTCTCAAGATGAAGCGGGGCAAACCCGCAGACAAGATTGACCCGAAAGGGAATCCCATCTTCCCGCGGCTCGCGAGCCAGTTGTAGCGCTTCGGCAAGCTTCATAGGTCTAATCGGCGCGGTTATATGGCCTTTACGGCGGTCTTGCCAATATTGCTCATGGGGTGGCGCGGATGAACCCGGCGGTGACGCTGCCTCGGGCAAGCCTTCCGCAATGTCCTCTCGGAAACATGGTAACCCATGAGACCGGCGCACGACCGATCAGGGTTGGCAAGCGCTTTGCTCATTTCTGCGCGAACGCGCCAATTGGCGGTGAGGCGCGCTCTCGGCAGACCAGGCTCATGATCGTAGCGGGGACGAAAGAAGTCGTACGAACTGGAGTTCCCGATGCGAACGTTTCTGGAGGCGCTCGAGCCGCGGCTGTGTCTGTCTGTGCCCCATCCCGGCGCAATTCGGCACAATTCCCCCGAACCCTACGGACTTATCGCTGTCGCACAGCCGAACGCGACGATCGATTTGTCCTGGTCGGATGACCACCCCGCGGTGAACCTTTTCCTGGTTCAACGATCCACCGGCTCAGGACGCTTCACGACGATCGCCAGAGTGCGAGCAGCGATGTCGTATGCCGACAGTCACGTCGCGGTAGATACGACGTACAACTATCGCATCTATGCAGCGAACGTCGCGACCCCCTCTGCGACCGCTACGGCCGGGATCCTCAACGTGTCGCTGGTTACAACATTGAACTCCGTTCAGATCTCCTGGCAGCCGCTCTCCAATTCGCCACAGGGCTATTCCGCTTATCGAAGCCTCGCCAGCAGCACTTCCGGAAATAGCCCGTTCTCGCTGGTTCTCGTCGGTTCCACCACTGGCACGACGCTGACCGACACCCCTCCCGACGACGGCAACACCTACAATTATCTCGTCGAATCAACCAGCGGAGACGCGGGAGGCTCGGTCCCGGTAACCATCTGGCCGGTGCCGGTCTCCAGTTTCGCCTCGACTACTTTTCTCGGGTCGGACAGTCATTACTCGGTTGAACTCACCTGGACTACCACTAGCCAATTCGTCTCTGAGTTCGAAATCGAGCGGAGCTCGGACGGCGGAGTCACTTGGCCCGTGGTCTATTATGTTCCCGCGCCCGCAACGCAGTTCATCGATACAGATGTGCCGGACGGGGTTTCGCTGCAATATCAGATTGCCGAGGTTCCATCGTAGGGGCCAAGCCACTGCACCCGGATGATTGATCAGGCCGCCCGCGATTGAATCGACGGATGCTCCGTTAAGCAGTTCATGCCGGCAATCCGTGCCTCGACTATCCGCAGATTCTCTGCCAGGTTTCCATGCAATTCCTCGGAGATCATGTCCGAGCCCAGCATCTCTTCGAGCCGCGCCCGACGATGTTCCAGAATCTCAAACTCGCCTTGCAGAGGAGTGATGTTCATGGCGCCAGCTCAGGAAGAAACGTCGATTAACCGCCATACGATTGATCGTCGTGGTGTCCCCGTCACTTAATCAGCATCCGGCGAAAACGGTTGCGCTAGCGGTAAATAGCGCGCCGAGGCGCCATGATCTCCGCCCGCACGTTCGGCGACGCCACGCGACTCTCCTTCAGCGGTTACCGCACGCTTCGGCGCCTACCCCCCGCGAGAGGGATTTCGGTCTTCGCGCCGGCGGGCCTCGGGGTTTCGCGGTTGGCGTGGGTCGCGCGCGGGCGCGGAACCGGAGGCCGAGGCGGCGGGTTGCGGCGGCAGCATCTTCTCGATGCGGTCCAGCAAAACCTCCCCCCGGAAAGGCTTGGGGATGAACGGGTACCCGCCGATCGAGCCGCCCTTTTTATCCACCTCCTCCTTCAGGACCGTCGCGGTAAGGAACACCACCGGCACGTCTTTGAATTGGGGATCGCCCTTGAGTTGTGCCAGGACGTCGCCGCCGTCCAAGTCTGGCATCATGACATCCAGCAGAACCAGGTCCGGCTTGAACGCCTTGGCCGCGGCAAGCGCTTTGATGGCGTGGTTCTCCTCCCGCACTTCGTAGCGGCCGGTCTTCTCGAGGTTCAGCTTGACGAGCATCGTCAGGGCGGATTCATCATCGACGATAAGGATTCTTTTCTTTTCCGACATAGCGACAACTCCTATTAGGCTGCGGAGGCGTTGCTCACCTGATTCCCATTTCGCTCACGTCACGGCACGTGCTGCGTGGAACATCAGCGTCACCCGCGCGCCGCCTACATCGCGGTTGGCGATGGTGATCATCCCATCATGCAATTCGACGATCTTGCGCGTCACCGGAAGCCCCAGTCCCGTGCCGCGACCGGTGGGCTTGGTGGTGAAGAAAGGATCCCAGACCTTGGCCAGTTTGTCCGGAGGAATGCCCGTGCCCGTATCGTCCACCTCCACGATGACCACCTCGTCCCCGGCGCGAAACCGCTCGGCCTGTCGCGAGCCTTCGTCCCGGGCGGTCTCGCGCTCCAGCTTGGTGAGGCGCTTTGCGTAGGCCCGCACCGTCAACCTCCCCCCGGCCGGCATTGCGTAAATGGCGTTCATGAACAGATTGACGAACACCTGCTGCGCCTTGATCGTGTCCAGCGTGACGCACGGCAGGGCAGGCTCGCCGGCGGGATCATCGTGGGCGCTTCGCTCGTGTAGGGCAGTGACGTGGGCGTTGGTCAATTCGTGCTTTACCAGCAGAAGAGACCGCGCGATGACCGCATCGAGGTCCTGCGCCACAAGGTCAAGCTGGCGGTTGGCGGAGAAATCGACCAGGCCGCGCACGATTGCGTCCGCCCGCTCCACAGCATCGCGCATCGCCTGGATGACGGTTGCCACGGTGCCATCTGCCGCGGCAGGGGGATCGCCATCCGCTTTGGAATCGACCGGCGCCGCGCAGGCGCCTGCCAGATACTCCAGCCCCATCACCAGGATCGCCAGCGGGTTTTTCACCTCGTGGGCGACGCCCGCCGCGAGACGTCCGACCGACTCCAATTTTTCCACCTGGATGAGTTGCAGCTGCGCCTGGATCAGTTCCTCGTGCGAGTGCTTGAGCGCGGACATGGTGTGGACCAGTTCATTGTCCTTGGCGGCCAATTCCGCGTAGGCCTTGCGCAGGTGCTCTTCGGCGCGGTACTTCTCCGTGACGTCCCAGAAAATCCCCTGAGTGCCGATGACCCTACCCGCGGCGTCGTAGACCGGGCTCTTGATGACCTGCACGTAGAGCTTCTCACCGTGCGGTGTGACGTGTTCCTCGACAACCTCGAAGCTCTTTCCAGTCTGGATGACCCGCAAGTCATCGGCGCGATATTTAGCGGCCAGGTCCGGCGGAAAGAATCCGGCGTCGGTCTTGCCGACCAGTTCCTCCAGGGGGCGGCCGATCTCGGCACAGAATCGCCCATTGCCAAAGGTGAACCGGCCGTCCAGGTCCTTGCGAAAGATGTTCTGGGGGAGGCTCTCGACCAGTGAATGGTAAAAGGCCTCAGATTTCTCCAGCGCCTCCTCGGCGCGCTTGCGCTCGATCGCGTACAGCAACCCGTGGGCATCGACGGGGTCGGCCTCCACGAGCAATACCTTGATCGGCGCACTACTCACGATGCATCGTCCCAAACTCCCCGCATTCGGCGATCGCCCGGTTAGAGATGAGCCTTAATCAGCGGCCCGGGCGATTGCCGTCAGGTGGACAGTGTACCATAAGCTTGAGGCCAACCGGCCGAAAAAGGAAAACTTCGGGGGCGGACTTGGTGCGCGACAGTTTCGGCGGGAGGAACTTTTCTCCGCTCATCCAGCGACGCAGCGTCATTCTCCCTCGCCCGGTAATCCGGGAGAGGGATGGGGTGAGGGTTTACCGGCGTCGATGACTCACGCAGCGGCTGCTCGCGCGGTAAACCCTCACCCTGCCCTCTCCCGGATTACCGGGCGAGGGGAAAGCACAGGCGCCGAAGTGTCACGTACCCGAAAGTTCGCTTCATTTTTCCTTGGTCTTGTTGTGCTGTGCGTTTCCGCCCCAGGCGGTCCAACCGTCGGCATCGGGGTCGCCGGTCTTAAGGCAGATGAGAAGGCCGTTGCTGGTGCCGGTGTAGAGGTTGCCGCCGGACAGGGCGGGCTGAAATGCCATCGGCTGCTTCGTGGCGTAGAGGAAGCCGACTTTCCCATCCTCCTGGCTGACCGACAGGAGATGGCCCTGGGCGCTGCATAGATACATGTTCGTCTTGCCCAAGGCCGGCGGGGCGAAGATCTGGGCGTTGTCGCCGATGTCGCGGCCCTTGGCCAGACCGCGCCAGCGCGGCTGGCCGTCGGCGGCGCTCAGGCAGTTGATCGCGTTGCCTTGTGCGTTGAGGAATTGGCCGTTGGCGTAGGCGGCCTTGGATCCCTGGAACGACCACGCCTGGGCCACTGTGCTGACGTTCGCGTTTGCCGCCGCGCCCGCGAGACCTGCGGCCTGCGGAGCTGAGGCAAAGCCCACGGATGCATCCAGCTTCATGGCCAGCGCCGGCTCAATCCCGCCGTTGCCGGCGGCGCCTCTGTTGAGGTACTCGGCTTTCGATTCGGCCAGCGCCACCGCGTCCTTCTCCTCGCCCTTGGCTGGCCCGAGCCGTCGGATGCCTTCGAGCGATTGGCCGTTGAATGTGCGCTTTTGCGTCATCACGATCTGCCCTTCGGCAATCACTGGCGCGCTGGTGCCGGCGTTCTCCTTCTTCCACGACACCGCTCCTGTATCCGCCGAGATGCAGAAGGACGTACCGTTGAAGCAGGTGAGAAAGACCTTATCGCCATCGACGACCGGCGCGGAGATCACGTCTGCGGTGATGTCGGTTTCCCAGAGATGCTTGCCTGTCTTCAGATCCGCGCACAGCAGGCGGTGGCTGGTCTTGGCGGGCCGGACATCCGCTGGCGGCGCAGCGTTTACGGCTTGCTGTTGATTCAACCCGTTCGCGGCATGCCCCTGCTGCCCGGCGGGATGCGCCATGTAGAGCTTGCCTTTGGAGATGGCCGGTTGGCTCATGAGCGGGTCGCCGAGCCACTCCTGCCAGACGACGTGGCCGGTCCTGGCCTCGACAACGATGATGGTGCAGCTTTCGGTATTGAAGGCGACATATCCGTCTTCCACCACTGCAGCGGTGGGGCCGTCGTCGGTGGTTTGAATCTGCCAAATCTTCTCTCCGCTGGTGGCGTCGAAGGCATAAAACTCGTGCGAGCCGTAGCCCCCGCCGACGAAGAGCATTCCCCGCCCGTCAACTGACGCGTAGGCCGGCGTCGCCAGCGGCCGGTTGCCGGGAATTCGCACCTCCCATCCCTTGCGGCCGTCGGCGGTGCGGAATGCGGTTGGCTGGAGATCCGCCTGAATTGTCGGGAGAGGCAGATCGATCGCCTTGTCCATGTCGATTTGAATCTCTTTCACGGGCCGCGTGGCGGGCTGCGTCGTCGGCGTGATCCCGCCGCGCGTCGTCGCGTCAACGCACCCAATCAACAGCGGCACGAGCAGGGCACAGATGGAGCGTCGCATGGGTTTCTCCTTGTTGGAGGATCTGAGGTCAGGCTCCCATTTCGACGTGGGAAGCGCGGGAAGGTTTCCGAGAGGATGGACGAGGTGCAGGCGCGAGCAGGATCGCCTCGGCGGGTGCGCCGAAGATTCCGGGGAAGCGCGTGAAGACACGTAGTGGGGCAGCCATTCCTGCCCCCCGAGCCGATTCGGGTCCGCTCGGCGGGGGTGAATACGCCCCCGCGCTCGCAGACCCCGAGGCAGACAGGAAATGTCCGCCCCACCATAAATAAGGCACGCATATTTCCGTTGAGCCATTCGACCTGTTCCGCTACCGTGATGTGGAGAACTTCCGATTCAACAATCGGAAGACGGACGACGGGCATCGATTCACGCGAGTGCTCGGAATGGTTGGAGGGAAGCGGCTGACGTACAAGTCGCTGATCGGTGAGAGCCCACCGGAGCACCTCTCAGGGGGCGGCAGCGACGAGGGGGGCGCAAGTAGTACAACGCCGCTGCGGGCGTAAGGGATCGCGTATGCCAAAGGACACTGTAACGCTGAAAGCCGATGGCAACGTGTCCCTAGGCGATCTGCGGCAGGTCGTCGACGCGATGACCGAACTCCTGTCGGCGCTCACAGAAGAATCAACTTCAAACCCGAAGGCAATCGACTGGATTGTTGAAGGACTAAAAGCGGGAAGCGCAACAATCGTTAGTCGTGGCGTATACAGCACGTTTCTGGGGTCAAAGGCCGTGGAAGACATTGTGCAAAAATATGAGCGCGTAGCCCGCGCTGCGCACCGGGGGGCCATCAGTGATTTCTCGCAACCGGTCCAAGGTGCCGTACGGCGGCTCGCTGGTCTGCTTGACGGGCGGATTACTCGCATTTCGATGAGCGGGGGCGATGATCCCGCCGAATACGCCATCGATCCGGAAATCAGCGGCGGGAACGATCATTCGTCGTTGGAGCGAGCCGGGGAGACGGTGTACCGCTACGCGAGGAGCGCCGTGACGGGGAAAATCGTAACCCTCGACGATAAGCAGGCGCTCTATTTCACACTCCGCGAGGCCCATACTGGCCGTTACCTTCGCTGCTACCTTGATCGCAAGTTCAAGGGCGACATTAGCGCGTATTTCGCCAGCAGCCGCTGGGTCATCGTGGAAGGAACTTTTTCTCGCTACAGCGATCCGCCCACGATGCACAAGGTGACGGAAATCGTGCCATTGGAGAATGCGGCTCCCGGTAGCTGGCGGGACGCTGTCGGATGTTATCCTCGTTCTTCCGACGCGGAGAACATCTCCGCGGCCGAGGCGGTTCGAAGGGGGCGCGATGCCGAATAATAATACGAGGCTGTTGGTTTACCTCGATGCCTGCGTTTTTATTGATTTGATCCAAACGCCGCCGCATCTGGAACCCGCCAAGACGATCGTCTCGATCATCGCCGACGCCGAACAAGGGAAATGCGATCTGATAACTTCCACGGTGACGATTGCGGAGGCATGGTGCGGCAACGCTGAGATCGAACGGAAAGAACCGAGCGCAGAAGTCGAACGATTGGTGTCTCGATTGTGGAACCCGGCAGCCTCCCCCCATTCGGCTGGTTGACGTTCACGAACTCATTACCAGAGAGGCCGCGAAAATCCTACGCAGCGGGATCGTCCGTGGATGGTCAAAAACCAAGGGAGTCGATGGAATTCACCTCGCAACCGCGAAACGAGAGGGAGCGGACAAGCTCTTTACGACGGATGCGTCGATGTTCAAATGGGGCGAAGTCTTGGGCTTTGCAATTTGCGAGCCGCATTACCTCATAACAGAGTCGCAGCTCGAATTGCCACAACCGGAGAAGCAATGAAACAATCATCGCCCCCGCACCCCGACGGTATAGCTCCGACAGACACACGCACGCCGTTCCAGAAGTTTCAGCACTTGACCCGCCACATCCTCACCACACCGAAAACTGAATTGCTGAAGCCGGGGCCGAAGGCAGCGAAAAAGCGAAAGGGGTAGCCCGATCCGCGACTTCACTACGGATAGAACGTTAGCGCAACACGTTTAGTATTGCCAAATAAAGCTTACCCTGCCGGTTCGGTGTTTGGCCGAAGTGCCCGAAATTTTGGGGACACCCGCCGCGGCCCCGCGGTAGGTGCGAGATGTTCAGTCCATCGGACAGGATGTTAAAATTGGCTGGTGCAATGCCCGGACCTGAACTGCCGCAGTCAGAAGGTTTACCCGTCCCGCAGGCGGTTCTGGGAATGGCCTCTGGCCGCGTTCGTGGTGCCCTTCCGGTGCGTGTGGTGTAACCGCCGGTTCCACGTCTCGCGCCGGCAGTATCACATCTATCGGGCGCTGCGACGCCGGGTCTGTCCGATATGCGGGTACGATCTTCGCACTACTGGCGGCGCCTGTCCCGAGTGCGGCACAAGGGTCAAACTTGCGCGGAGAGATTCGCGGTCCTGATCTGAGGCGCAAACCCCCTCGCGCGCGGCTTTGTGCAGAGGGAATCCCGCGCGAAGGTTGATTCAGCTACGGTCATCGGAGGGCAGCCATGCCAGGAAAGACGGCCAGCCTCATTCGTCTGGCGATGTGGTCCGGCCCGCGGAACATCTCCACGGCGATGATGCGATCCTGGGGCAATCGCCCTGATACCGCAGTGGTCGACGAGCCGCTCTATGCCCACTACTTGCAATCGACCGGAAGAGTTCATCCGAGACGCGACGAGGTGATTGCCGCGGGTCCCACGGATTTGAATCAAGCCATCGCCAGGCTTCTGGGCCTCGTGCCGGGCGAGAAGAAGGTCTTCTATCAGAAGCACATGACCCATCACCTGCTTCCGTCGATGGACCGCGCGTGGCTCAGGAATCTGACCAACTGTTTTCTCATCCGCGAGCCGGCGGAGGTGCTGACGTCCTTGATCAAGCACGTGCCGGATCTGACGCTGCCTGACACCGGTTTTCCCCAGCAGGCGGAGATCTTCGAGCGGGTGTGGCAGTGGAAAGGCGAGCCGCCTCCGGTCGTCGACGCAGCCGATGTGTTGCGGGACCCCCGGCGGATTCTTTCGCTGCTGTGCGAAGCCGTTGGCGTCGAGTTCACCGATCGCATGCTGAATTGGGAGCCGGGGCTTCGGGAGACCGACGGCGTGTGGGCCAAATACTGGTATAAAGAGGTCGAGGGAACGAGCGGCTTTCGCCCTTATCGCACCAAAGCGGAGCCGGTGCCCGAGCACCTGGGAGAAGTCCTTCGGGCCTGCCAGAATTACTACCAACGCCTTTACGCCCACCGCCTTGGGCGCTAAGCCATTGGGCCGGTTCAAACCAGATGCTGCAACAGTTCGACGAGCGGAATCGAGACCTCGTGGTCAACATCAATGGCCGGCTGGTCCATCGCGATCAGGCGGGGGTGAGCCCGTTTGACTCGGCCGTGCAAGGGGGCGATGCGGTTTGGGAGGGACTGCGATTGTATGGCGGGCGAATCTTCCGCCTCCGCCAGCATCTGGATCGCCTTCGCGGCTCGGCGCTGGTGCTGGCGTTCGCGCAGATTCCTTCACATCAGCGAATCACCGAGGAGATCCGCCGAACGCTGAAGGCCAATCAGATGTCCAATGGCGTTCACATCCGGCTCACACTGACCCGGGGCGTGAAAATCACCAGCGGCATGGACCCGAGATTGAATCAATCCGGGCCGACGCTGATCGTGCTGGCCGAGCACAAGCCGCCCGTGTACGACCAGCGTGCCGGCATCACACTGGCGACCAGCAGCATCCGCCGATTCCCACCCGATTGCCTCGATCCCAAGATCCACCACTGCAACTTGATTCAGTCGATCCTCGCCAAGATCGAGGCGAACAATGCCGGCGCCGACGATGCGGTGATGCTCGACCGTAACGGCTTTGTCGCCGAGACCAACGCCACCCACCTGTTCATGGTGGATGCCGCCGGCACGGTCACGACGCCGCGAACGGCGGCATGTCCCGAAGGGATTACGCGCGAGGCGGTTTTGGAACTGTGCCGCACGCACGGCATTCCGCACGCCGAGCGGGATGTCAGCCTGGCCGAATTTTACCGGGCCGGCGAGGTGTTTTGCACCGGGACGATGGGCGAGTTGGTCGCGGTGCGTGCCATCGACGGGCGGCCCATCGGGCAGCAATCCGGCCAAGTGCCCGGCCCGATCACCCACAGGCTTACTGAGCTGTTTCAGGAATTAACGCGAAACGAGGGCGAGGCCGTGATCTGAAGGCCCAACACGACGTCCGCCTTTGATCGCCGGCTACTGACCGCCAGGTTGATAAATCGCCGCGGGCGCGCCCGTTTTATTCCCTCTCCCTTCGGGAGAGGGAGAAAGAGGGCGCGCGGTTTTAGTGCAGCAGTCAGTAACCCGGAATCCCGGTATTCACTTTGAGGATCGAGGCCATGCTGAAAATTGCAACGACTTGGTCGCTGTGTCTTGCTCTTGTTGTTCTTTCAACTGTCGCCGGCGCGCAGACCTCTACGGAACAAACCGCTACCGCGGTATCGGGCGCGCAATCGATGGATGGGAAGATCTTCGTCGGCTATCAGGGTTGGTTCGCGCCTCAGGATGGTTCCGGGAAGTGGGTCTGGTTTCACTACGGACGCGGCGGGAAGTTTGAGCCGGGAAACTGCTCGATCGACATGTGGCCGGATGTCAGCGACCTGGGGGCTGACGAGCGCGTGCCGACGGCGTTCCGCCATGCCGATGGGAGCGTCGCGGAGGTCTTCAATCCCGAGAACCCCAAGACCGTTGAGCGGCACTTTGCCTGGATGAAAGAATACGGAATCGACGGCGCGTTTCTGCAGCGGTTTGCCGTGGATCTTTCATACGCGGCGCCGCACATGCAGAAGGTCATGGCCAACGTGCGCCAGGCCGCCGGGCAGAGCGGCCGATCATGGGCGGTCATGTACGATCTGTCCGGCTTGCGGCAGGGCCA
>Ga0182024_10013529_pt1 | contig 15913 bp, 13 predicted proteins | sample P32metaG_FD_120480 | JGI IMG/M metagenome (GOLD analysis project Ga0182024, IMG submission 120480) | Permafrost microbial communities from Stordalen Mire, Sweden - P3-2 metaG (Illumina Assembly) | ecosystem: Environmental > Terrestrial > Soil > Wetlands > Permafrost | place: Sweden: Stordalen... | reverse complement strand
CGATTACGTCGCCGGCCCTCAATTCAAGGGCCGCATCTCCGCTATCGTCGACGCATTCGTGAACATGCGGAATGACCTGGAACAGGAGAAGCGCGCCATGAACAGGTCCTGGGCCAAGCGCGAGAAGCAAATCGAGCGCGTGCTGGTGAACGCCTCCGGCCTCCACGGCGACCTCGCCGGAATTATCGGCAAGTCGCTGCCGGAAATCGAAACGCTGCAGTTGGCAGCTCTACCCGGCCCATCGACATCGGAGGAGGCCCTGGAGTCCGCTACATAAGCGGGCCGTTTTCACGACCCCGCGTCGCCCGACCGGTTTTGATATACTCGTCGGCCATGAGCGAAGCGACCATTCGACTGCATTTGGAATCACTCGAAGGCGGCGGATATATCGCGACCAGCCCCGACGTGCCCGGCCTCGTGGCGGAAGGGCGCAGCATCGTCGAGACGGTGGAAATCGCGCAAAGCGTGGCGCGAAAAATCGTTGAGTCCTGTCTCGACCACGGCGACCCTATCCCCCCGGCCCTGGCGACACTCGGCACATCCCCTGCCTCGATCGATCTGCTGGTGCCGGTTGGAGTGCGTTAATGGGGCGTGCCATCCTCCGCGAAGCAGATGTTGACGTGGACGACTTCCTGGGTGCGTAAGCCCCAGACATCGTGGCGGCAGAGATTTTGAGCGAGGGGATTGACGATCAGCGGCCCACGCCGTCGGTCCGGCTCAACCCCTCCTCCCATCCGTTTTCATCTGTGCTTCAACTCACCGTCAACGGCAAACTGCTCACGGCGGTGGCCGAGACACCGTTGAGGGAGACCAGCGCTTGGGGGAAATAGGTCCCGGCGGGGACGGTCGAAGGGAGCTTGAAGTGCAGCCGGAAGCGACGGCTTTTGCCGGCTGGGATAATCAGTCCGGGCCGAGTCTCATCCAACGTAACGTCGGTCAATACACCGGTATTGGACGCCTGGAGCGCCAGCGTAATTTGGCCGCCGGTCGAGGCGGCGTTGCCTTGGTTGGTTACCGTGATCGCGACTGATTCGCTGCGGCCCGGAATGTTCGATTCCGGGGTGATCGTCGTGATTGAAACGGCCGGTTGTACGATGGGCGCCAACACCTGCAGCGTCTGTGAGGTGGCGATCGAGTTCACACCGCCCGACGGGTCGGTCACCTGAGCGATCAGGTGATAGCTGCCATCTGGCAACGAATTGGGCAGGGTTTTCACGCTGAAATTGAAGATCGTCTTCCGGCTTCCCCTCAGTAAGATGCGGCGTTTCTCAGAGGCTACCAGGAACTGGCCGCCGTCCAGATCGGTTCCCGTGTCGGCGTATAGATCGATCGTCACCCAGCCTTTGAGCGGCGTGCCGCTGTTGGTGATGACGACGGGCACGCTTGCATTCAACTTCGAGCCGGCCGCCACCTCTGAGGGCAAATTCGTCTTGCCAAGCGTCGGCACCAGTAGCGAAGCCGGAGGCGGCGGCACGGCAGATCCGGCGGTCAACAGCCACGGCTCTGCGCCGTGGGCCGCATCGATACCGAGAAAGAACAGTCCTCCGTCGAGCGACCCGACCAGCGGTTCGGGAGCGTAAGGTTCCACGGTCCATCCCGCCGAAGGCTCGGAAGGGTCGGCTAGCTCGGCCGTGGTTCCATCGGTTTGCCAGAGTTGATTGCCGGAGGAGACAAAGTAAAGCACGCCGTTGGCCGGCGTCAGGGAACTGGCGTCTACGGTTGGGTTCACTGCCACCGTGCCGCCAGGTGTGCCGTCCGTCACGTACAGGCTGGACGAGTTCGAACCCGCCGTACCCAGAAAATAGAGGTTGCCCAATGCCTCGGTGAAATCGCTCACCCCCTGCACGGAGGAGAGTAAGACGGTTCCGGCTGTTGTCCCGTCGGTCTGAATGCCGGCATCCGATGCTGCGACGAATCGCAGAACCCTGCGTTTCCGGGATGTGCGGGTGGACGAGGAGAAAAACGCATTGCTGGCGCGGAACGCAAAACTTGCGAACACCTCCGCACGCATGGATTTTCTCAGAGTGACGTAGGACCAAAGTGTTATTGGGCGGGCGCGAGTGACAAGCACAAAAAGCGGTCACAACCGGCGAGCACGCCAATGCTTCGTGGTGGTTTTTGAATTTCCCCAGCGGCTCGCAGAGATTTTTTTGGTTTCGTGCAAACAATTTCTAGCGCCGAGCAGTAGTGGGTCAGTTTGAAATAGTCCCCCCTTGCATCCCGTCCCGGCACTTGGCACAGTGCGGGGATGCTTGAACGCTCAAAGAGACCACGGGACACAAATCAGCTTGCCAAGTTCATCGTTGACGTAGCCACCGGCAATGCGCCACCACCAGCCCCGGAGCCACAAAAGAATCCCGCCGCTGTCGCGCTGGGGAAACTGGGCGGGAAGAAGGGCGGACCGGCCCGGGCGGCGAAGCTGTCGGCTAAGAAGCGGACAGAGATTGCGAAGAAGGCGGCGGCAAGCCGCTGGTCAAGGGGTTCCACTGGGAAGTGACTCACTAGTAGGCCACGGCATCATGACATAACCGTGCCCTTGCGGGTAAATCTTGAATCGCTGGCCCGTAGGCAACTCCCTCGCCCGGATAATGATTTCCGGCAGGGCATGTATTACCGCACGCACCTTCTCGAAGCCGGACGCTTGAGCCATTTTTGCCGATAGAAAGAACCCGGTAATTTTTCGGGCCGGCAGGATTAAGTGAAGCGGTGGTCCTTTGAGCCTAGCACGTTCGCCGCGAGCGCGGCCGTTATCACAAGTGACTACAAACCGACCCCCTTCGTCTGCAAGTAGCCTCGTCCAGTCCACATCTTGACCGCCCTTCGCACCGAGATAATCGACAAGGTAATGGGCGGAAAACTGATATTTGGAAAGGGTCAATAGTTCGATGAGTAGTTTTGACGCCTTCGCGGGCATGCACTCATCGAGCATCATTTTCATCCGGCTATTCCGGCCAGCAAGTCGTCATATTTGAGGGCAAATCGAACGTCGGCTTCTGGAACGTCGTAAGCGTTCGCTGCGGCCGAGACGGACCCCTCACTTTGAACGGCACCAACAAGTGAGCTAACAGTATAGCCGCGAGGCATGACCACGGGCGCGCCATACTGGATCTTCGGATCAATAATGATTTCCCTGTTTTCTTCACGAAGGGGCGTGTATCGGGTGGGCCATCCAAAAATGTCGAACGTGAGGTCCTCTAGGTAGACCTCAATGACGGGCCTGATTAAATGCTGTTGCTTGTATTTACCCGTCACGCCTATGATCGTTCCGTCCGCCATCTCAATCACGACGTCATCAGAGAAGAGAAACGTCTTGTGGGGCCGGGCGAACGGATATCGAATTCCGGCCTTTTCGGCCTCGATGATTGTCTCGCGAATCTTTTGGAGACTCAGCGTTCCACTTTTACGAATTGCACGGATCGCCAGGGCTTGGATTAGGTCAACGAAGCCCACCACCGCCGAATTGCTCTTGGGCATGCGCCGGTAGAGCGCCGGTTCATTTTCGCCTTCCCCATCGAGCCATCGCCTTAAAGATCGGGGTGATAGGCGGGCAAGCCGCGCAGCCTGCTCGGTGGTGTATAGGCCTTCGGCGAAGATGTCTTGGATGGCGGCTGCAACCACGCTGATACCCTTACGTTATCCTTACAGAATTACGCTATTATAAGCTCTTGTCGGCATTCGTCAAGATGTAACTTTAGTATTTAACTGATGTTGCGCTAATCCTTTGATATCGCGGAACTTGCAATGGTTTACGGAGGTCCGACTTCGCAAGAAACGATTTGACGGCAAACAACCTATTGACAGTGCTTGAGCGTTCAAGTATAAGGGTCAGTATGAACAAGTTAAGCACTGACGAGCGGGTTCGTGTGGTCTCGGCTCTGGTGGAAGGGTGCTCTATCCGTTCCACCGTCCGCATGACCGGCGTTGCCAAGAACACCGTCAGCAAGCTGCTTGTCGAACTGGGCACCGCATGCGAGGCGTTCCACGATCAGCATGTGCGCGGGCTCAAAACGAAGCGCGTTCAACTCGATGAAATCTGGTCATTCTGCTACTGCAAAGCACAGAACATGACAGAGAAGAACTACAGCCCCGAACGGGGCGACGTGTGGACGTGGGCCGCACTGGATGCCGATTCAAAGCTGGTCTGCAATTGGCTTGTGGGCAACCGTGGCGGCGCGTGCGCCCAAGCGTTCGTTGCGGATCTTGCCGAGCGTTTGAATGATCGCGTCCAAATCACGTCCGATGGGTGGGACGCCTACCGCTCCGCGATTTAGAAGGCTTTCGGCGACGATGTAGACTTCGCCCAACTGGTGAAAGAGTACGCCACGCCACGCGAGGGGACGGTTCGCTACAGCCCGCCCGTGTGCGTTGCTGCCCGGCCGACAGTTATCACGGGCAACCCGGCCGAGGCGCACATCGACACGTCATTCGTTGAGCGCCAGAATCTCACGATGCGGATGCAAATGCGACGGTTTACCCGGCTGACGAATGCGTTCTCCAAGAAGCTGGCGAACCTACAGGCGAACATCGCCTTGCACTTCATGCACTGCAATTTTTGCCGAGTCCACCAGACACTCCGCGTGACGCCAGCGATGGAAGCGGGACTGACCGACCACGTTTGGGAGACTGAAGAACTGGTGTCGCTGCTGGACTAGGCCAACTGGTAGGTCAGTACGTCATCCGCGGCGTTTTCGGGCGCGGACGGTAAGATGGTGGGATGAAACGTGGCCTGTTCATTTGGCTAGCCATCGTTGCCGTCGTGGCCATCGTGGCCGGATACATTGCCACTTCAATTGGACTGATTGCCAGTCACCGCTGGATTCATCTCGCTTTTATTGCCGTCATTTGCGGGAACGCCGCAACGGTCATTTTTGTGTGCGTTCGTCAATTCACGGACTTGCTTAAACGGGACACGCGGAACGAACGAAGACGACAAGGGCGATGTCCAGCCTGCGACTACGATCTTCGCGCCAGCAAGGGCCGATGCCCGGAATGCGGGATGCCAATCCCCTCAACTGCCATGCCAGCCGAAAAATCGGAAATCTCAAACTGACCCACTACCCGACGAAAGTCCTCACATTATGCGAACACGGCCGGAGGCAGGGAGAGTGACATTACGAGCCAGAGCGAGGCGGAATCAGGGAACGATGGTGTCGCGCATCGTTAAAATGGGAAGCTTATTCCTAAGCGATTTTCTTCACGTTATTTAGCGCTAATTCGACGCCGTCGACCGCGCGACAGGGCGCGACAAAATTGAAAGTTTCGAGGTTTGGCCGACAAGGAGTGGAGATCGCTAGCCCGGATGATTTCTCGCAGACGCACGGGAGGGATCTTTCGAACCGGAATCAGGCTCTGCGGCATCGCCCTGGATCTGGGCGCGCAGTTGCATCGCGCAGGAAGCAGAGGGCTCCCGGAGCCGGGACGGCGCGGCGGCATGCTCCGTCGAAGGACGGGGCATGCCGCCGCCGCTTTGTCCCGGCGTGGCGGGTCGATAAGGACGGTGCGGGATTGGGTTATTCCTCAATCTTCTTTTTCGCTTCGTCCGGCACTTCGACCTTGGTTGAGCCGACGTCGGAGATCTCGACCTTGGTGGTGCGATCGATGTCTACGTCGTTGCCATTGCGGGTAACCTTGCCGGTGACGTGGAGTTCGTAGCCGGTCAGGATGCCGTCCTTGACCATGAACTTGACGTCGCCCTTGGCGCCGCTGATTTCGGGGGCGGCGGCATTGGCATTTGCGCCGCCGCGGCGGCCGCCGCCGGTGAGGGCTTTCTTGGCGCCGTCCTCGCTGAGGGGACCGGCAAAGCCGTCTCCGCTGGCGGTCAGGTCTTTCACATCGGCAGCCAGGTCCTCGGCGGTCTTGGCGGGCATGTTCTGGCCGGCGCGGCCAGCGAAGCGACCGGGATTGGCGCCACCGCCGCCGGCGTTGTCAGCGGCGAGTTCGGCCGGAGTCTTCCAGCCCCCGTCGGCGGTCTTGATGGCGACTTTGTCGCCTTTCCGCAGGATCTCGACCTTGTTCTCGCCACGGGTCATGGTGACCATCGTGTAGCCGTCTTTCTCGGTCTTGCCTTCGCTGGGGCCGCCGCCGCGGTTGTTTCCGCCTGCGGCTTCCACGGTGGATTTCCAGCTATAGCTGGCGGCATCAGACAGCTTCTGGGCCGCGGCCTTCAGGTCGTCCTGCGGTGCTCCAATTGCCAGACTCGACCCTGCCGCCAGTGCCACGCAACCGATCAATACGCTTCGAAACATGAGGACCTCCGATATGAAGAGATTCGAACCTGCCGGCTTAGTCCCGCCAGGGAAGCAAAACATTCCCGGGATTTGTGGCCGGTGTCAAATGGATGGAATTCCGTTCCCTCTGCCGCTTGCGGCTTCGCGAACGATGAGCTCCGAAATCGCAGGGCACTTGTTTCCAGTCGCGGCACGGCCCCTCGTTGGCGAAGCCGCGACTCGACTGAGCTCGTCGAAGTCAAGCGGCGGAAGGGAGGGGCATGGTCCTAATACTTCCTTCGCACGACCTGTATGGTCCGCGGCAGTTTGCTGTAGTCCCCCTCAGCCGGCGGTAACATTGCCGTCCGAATGGGAGGCCGATCGTGGCGGAAGCAAATGCGTGTCAGCGGTGCGGGGCGGCGGTGGGGCCGGAGGCGGCGCAGGGGCTTTGCCCGGCGTGCCTGCTGCAAGAGGGGCTGCGCGATTCACAAGCCGCCACGCTTGCCTCTGGGGTTCCGGGAAGCAGTCCGGCAGAACTGGCGGAATTGGGGCGGCTGTTTCCGCAGCTCGAAGTGCTCGAACTCGTCGGCCGCGGCGGGATGGGCGTCGTTTATAAAGCGCGCCAGCGCGGGCTGGATCGGCTGGTGGCCCTGAAGATCCTCCCGCCGGAGGTCGATCGCGATCCGGGGTTCCGCGAGCGGTTCGTCCGCGAGGCCCGCGCTCTCGCCCGGCTCACTCATCCCAACATCGTTGCCGTCTACGACTTTGGGCAGGTCGAGGGGCGGTATTACTTCCTGATGGAATTCGTGGACGGGGCGAACCTGCGCAAGATGCTCCACGGCGGGCACCTGAAGCCGCAGGAGGCGATGGCGATCGTGCCGCAGTTGTGCGATGCGCTGCAATTCGCCCATGAGGAGGGGATCGTTCATCGCGACATCAAGCCGGAGAACATCCTGCTGGATCGCAAGGGGCGGGTGAAGATCGCCGACTTCGGGCTGGCCAAGCTGCTGGGCGCATCGGTGCAGAAAGACCCTTATACGCTGACGATGCCGCGGCAGGTGCTGGGCACGCCGCATTACATGGCCCCCGAGCAATTCGAGCGACCCGGCACGGTGGATCATCGGGCCGACATTTACTCGATGGGCGTGGTCTTCTACGAGATGCTCACCGGCGAGCTTCCGCTCGGCCGCTTCCCGGTGCCGAGCCGCAAGGTGCAGGTGGATGTGCGGCTGGATGACGTGGTGCTGCGCACGCTCGAGAAGGAACCCGAACATCGCTACCAACGGGCCGGCGATGTGAAGACCGAGCTTCAGTCAATGGCCACTCTCCCCGCCGACGGCGGGCCACCGACGTGGAGCGCGCGCGCTGCTGGACCTTCTCCAGCGTGGAACCCCGTGCCGGCGGGGGGGCCGGCGCGGATTTCGAAGATGGCCCTCGCGGGGTTGCTGGCGGCGCTACCGTTTCCCTTCGCGCTTTTTGTCTGCGTGATGGGCATGGTGATTGATAATGGTCCGCCGCCGATGCCAGAGGCCGCGGTGATTGGGGGCGGCCTGACGGCCCTGGGCCTGGGCATCCTCTGTGGCGTTCTCTCCTGCGCCATGGGGCTGGACGCCCTTCGGCGGATCCGCCGCTCGGCAGGACGGATCTACGGGCTCAAGCTGGCGCTGACCGATGCGCTGCTCTATCCGCTGCTTCTTCTGGACGCGGTCATCGTCTTCATCGGGACGACTCTCATCGAGCCGGGCCCGGCGGGCGGGGACAAATTGGGATTGTTCCTGGTCCTTGTTGGCTTGGGGGTTGACTGGTATCTCGTTCGACGGATCTGGCGGAAGGTTTCAGTTCCCCTAGCCCCCGCGCCCGCTGCGCAGCCGGCGCCGCCTCTACCCGCCCGGCCCGCGCAGCCGCCCAGTCACTACGCGCTGGCGCCCAAACGAAAACTCGGGTGCCTGATCGTATCGGGGATCATCGCAGCCATCGTGTTCCTGATCTTCGTTGGCATATGCGTCCCCATCTATGTAAGCCGTCGTGCCCGTATGGCGCCGGCGCCAGTGGTCGTGGCTCAGGGGTATGTCAGTGCCGATCCTTCCTCCGACACCGGCGGCTCGCCAAGGATGGCGCACGCCTACCGGTTCAGGGTCCACTCGCCCATGAACATGAAGACGACGCTCTGGGCCGAGATTTGGCGCGACGGCAAAATCGAGGCGACTCCCGGCTTCCCGGTCACGCAGTGGATCATTCCCCCGCGGGGACAAGGGTTCGATGGATATGTGACCCTAAAGCTAGGCGCTCCCGAGAAGGGTCAAATCGATGCCGAATGGGACATCAGCGGGAGCATCGGCTCGACCCATGCCGAGCATTTGATTCCCGATCCCTTCTTGAAGACAACCGTGACGGATGGGACCTGGGGGCCGTGGGGCGGCACACGGACCGCTGCGCTGAGCAATCGGTTACAACTTCTGGCAATTCGCGGCAGCAAGAATGGTGTATTCGAGGGCACGTTGACGACTGAATCAGCCATCGGCCGGGCCACTGGCGAGATCCGGCTATTCGCGAGGTTCGATGGCCTGACCGGCGCGGAAACGCAGGGCGGAACGACATTCGGCGAATCGGAAACTCCGCCGGGTTTTCGATTGACCAGCCCTCCTCGTCCTCCCACGCCGTCCCAGCCGGCGATGACGCAGCCGGACAGCTTTGTCCCTGACGCGCAGCCGCCAGCGATTCGCGGGACCGCGGCCGAGGGGATCGCCCGTTGAGGACCTCTCCGCATGCCCGAAGACGCCGACCAATCCGCCTTTCCCCGTCGATTCGTCACGACGCGGTGGAGCGTGGTGCTCGCCGCCGGCGGCGAGCCGTGTGCCGCTGCCGGGACCGCGGCGCGGGAGGCGCTGGCGGTTTTATGCCAGACGTATTGGTATCCGCTGTATGCATACGTCCGCCGGCGCGGGCACGATGCGGAAGAGGCGCGGGATTTGACCCAGTCGTTCTTCGTGCGATTGCTGGAGAAGAACACGCTCGGCGCGGCCGACCCGGAGCGGGGGCGGTTTCGCTCGTTCCTACTGACGTCGCTGAAGAACTTTCTGGTCAGTGAATGGGATCGCACGTCGGCGAAAAAGCGGGGCGGCGGGCGGGTCGTCCTGCCCCTGGCGGCGGATTTCGACTCGGCCGAGCGCCTCTACGGCCGCGAGCCGCCCGACACGCTCACCCCCGAACGCCTGTACGAGCGCCGCTGGGCGCTGACGTTGCTTGACGCCGTGCTGCGGGATCTCCAGAACCAATACACCGCCGGCGGCAGGGCGAAATTGTTCGAGCACCTCAAGCCCTATCTCACCGGCGATGCTCACGCGCCCCCGCAATCGCAAATCGCTTCTGCGCTGGGCATCACCGAAGGGGCGGCGCAGGTTGCGATCCATCGGCTCCGCAAGCGCTACCGCGAGCTGCTCCGCGGCCATATCGAGCAGACGGTGGAATCGCCGGAGCAGGTCGAAGATGAGATCCGTGATTTGTTCCGGGCGGTGCGAGGGTAGGGACGGATTCCCGCGGCGCGGAATCAGCAATCGGAACAACGCGACGATCGCGGGTAATCTTGGCCCTATCCCTCGAACAAAGCTCTTCGCGTTTCCAAGAACCCCCCACGCCGGGGCAGAGCGGCGTAAGGAGTGCTTTGATCTCAGTGACGGTTTCCGCCGCGCCGCCCCGGATTCTTGCGCCCTCACGGTAATCAATTGCAGCGCACCCGATCCGGGGCGGCGCGGCGGCCACCCGCTTGAGATTTCTGGGCACACACCGCGCCGCTCTGCCTCCGGCGTGGGGACAACCGCGACCGGGGACGTAGCTTGTCCGCCCCGCGATATCCAGCAGACCAACTCCATCCTGGATCGCGCCAAGCGTTGATCCCTCACCAGGCAAGACGGATACTCCCGCCCATGAAAGAGGCACCGAGCATGCCCGCGAGCATCGAGCTTCGTCACGGGCCCGCGGCGGGGGCGCGGCGCGAGCTGCGGGAGCGCACCGTGATCGGCCGCTCCACGTCGGCGGATCTGCCGCTGGATCACGTCTCGGTTTCGCGCAAACATGCCGAGCTGGTTCCGATGCCCGAGGGGCGGTGGCTGCTGAAGGACCTGGGGAGCCGCAACGGCACCAGCGTCAACGGGGATCTGATCTCCGAGCGCGTGCTTTGCGACGGCGACCAGATCGGCATCGGGGAGATGATGTTGCGGTTTTGGCAGCAGGCGGGTTCCGTCATTGCCGCGGATGAGGACGATGCGCCAGGGTTCACCATCACGTCGCTCGATCGGGTCAAGTCGCCGCGGGTCTCGGCGGATCATGTCGCGGCGATCGTGGGATTCGGCCGGGCGCTTCAGAGTGTTGAGCACGACGACGAGCGACTGCGACGGCTGCTGGAACTGGCCGTCACCCCGGAGCTGGCGGGATGGTGGTCGTACGCATTGCGGGTGTCGATCAAGGGCAACGAACTGGAACTTCAAAATCTCTCTGCCCCGGCCCAGAGCGCGGTGGGCGCGTCGAAGACGCCGCACATATCCAGGACGGTTCTTCGCGCCGCGGCCCAGACCAATGAACCCGTCATCGCCAACGATCTGGCCCGGCTGCCGAGGTTTCAGGCGGAGATGACGATCTCTCCCGATTCGTCGAAATTCGCGGCCGTCGCCTGCCCGTTGCGAACCACGGGCGGCGCGACCGATGTGCTCTATGTTCTTCTTCCGCCCGAGCGCGGGACGGTCGAGTGGCTGATGCTGCTGACGCTGGCGGCCGAGGAATTCCGCCACGCCGACGCGGCCTGGGCCGCCCGATCGGCGGCGGAGAAACGCGCCGCCCTCGAGCGCGAAATGGCTCTGGCGCGCGATATTCAATCGCGCACCCTCCCGCGGCGATCGATCACCCCTGGCTTGGATTGGGCGGTGCGATACGAGCCATGCCTGGCGTGCGCTGGCGATTATGTGGACATCGTGGAACGGGAAGACGGCAAAGTGTTGCTCCTTGTCGGTGACACCTCCGGGAAGGGGATGCAGGCGGCCTTGATCACCTCCGGCCTGCATTCAATCTTCCACACGCAGGGACGGTCGCGGGCGCCGCTGGTCGAAGTGGTGGACGCCGCCAACCGCTACCTGCGGACGTATCTTCCGGATTCGTCGTTTATCACTTTTGCGGCGTTGCAGCTCGACCCACAAACCGGTGAAGGCCTCTGCGTGAACTGCGGCCATCCGCCGATGGTTGCCGTTGATGCCGCGGGCAAATTTCACGAGATCCCCGGCGGAGAAAACCTTCCGCTCGGCATCGATGACGCCGCGATGCAAGCGGCCGAAGTGTCGATCGCGCCGGATGATTGGATCGTCGCCTACACCGACGGCCTAAGCGAGATGCGCAACGCCGCGGGCGACATGCTCGGCTGCGACGCGCTGCACACGCAGATTGTCCGCCTGTGCGGCGAAGCGGGCCCGTGCGCCGCCGAACAAGTTGCTGAAGCTATCTCGATTTGGCTGGATGCGTATCGTGGCGGCGGCTCGCCGGAAGACGATCGCACGCTGCTCGTCGCCAAACGTGCCGCGGGCACGTAAGGCAAACCTTGTGTTTACCGCCTTCGCTTGTGGGTCAGATCCGTTCCCCGCAGACCGGGCAAACCGGTTCGCTCAGATCGCGCAGCTCGGCCATGCATTTGCGACACCATGCACGGCCCGAGTGAGAAAGCCAATACTGGGCGGCAGCCTCATAGCTTCCGAGCGTGATTGCCAAAGCGATCAGGAATGGCAAAAAGAACAGGGCCGGTCCCCGCAGTGATGCTCCGGGGATGAGGACGCTGAGGATCAGCGCTACGGATACAGCGATGGCGGCCCACGCGAGGAAGAAGATCGCCAGGAGCACCAGAAACCCCCGCAGCCGGTAGGCCCACTGCCGTCCGATCGGCAGTTCGCCGCGATCGTCCGGGCCTCGATTCCCGATCCGATGCCCGCATTCCGAGCAGGCCGGAACGGAAATCCCGCGAAGCTCATGCTCGCACCATCCGCATCGGGTTCGGTCGCTCGCTTTTGGAAGACGGCGGCCACGAAGGAGCCCATAGGTCAGTAATGTCACGCCGACGCACGCGACCGTCAGGACCAAGAGGGGAGGAATGTTGATGATCAGTGAGGCCCATAGTGGTGTTGCGCGGCTAAGGGTGGTCACCGCTCCCGTGGTTGACCGCACTGTCGGAGCATGGGCGAGATCTTCGTTCACCCACTGGTCCCACCTGGAGACAAGCTGGCCTGCGTACATCAGAAACAGGGAGCCGGCCAGTGCCCCCAATAGACTTGCCAGCGCGCCGGCGATTTGCATCCTGCGGCGTTGCTTGCGCGGATGAAGAAGGTCGTCCGCACGGGATGGGGAACCCGAAGGCCTGGCGACCAGGTCGTCCGGCTCAAGCTTCGGGCGACGATCTCGTCTGCGGCCGGCCAGGGCCGCCAATCGCTCGTGCCACACGCCGCTCGACGCAATCGCCCCAGACGTTTTCCGCACCGCAGCTAGCGGGCGTCGGGTGAGCAGCGCCGTCAGCGCCTGCGGGCTGGCGCTACGAACGCCGGGCACGTCGAACGCCCCCCGAAATGCTTCAAGAACATGTCGCGCGCTCTTGGGGCGAAAGAGGATGTCCTTCGATGTGGCCCGGATAATGACCTCGATCACCGCGCCTGGCACGCGGGCCAAGCGGAGCGGCTCGACATCAATCTCTGCCCTCTGATGCTGCTGTTTCAACTCGTCGAACGTTCCCGAAAATGCCGCCTGACCGCACAGAAGCTGGTAAGCGGTCATTCCGATCGCATATACGTCGGTGCGCGCCGAGACGACGCCATCAAACATCTCCGGCGCCATGTAGGCCGGCGTCCCCGCGACCCCGCCGCTGTTGGCGCGTAAGGCCGCCGCCGGCCCCGCTCGCGCCAACCCGAAATCCGTGACGACCACTTCCCCGTTCATCGTCAGCATGATGTTTGACGGCTTGAGATCGCGATGCACCAGATCGTGCTGGTGAAGTTCGGCCACCGCCCCGCAAACCGCCTCGATCACGGCCCGGGCTGTCTCCAGGTCAAGGCGGCCCGATCGTGCAAGCAGCTCATGAAGGTTTGGCCCGTCCAAATACTCCAGCACCAGGTAGGGGATTCCCTCGGCCACGTCGGCGTGAAACACCTTGTTCAAGCCCGGATGCGCCCGCGCCGCTGCGACGCTGGCGCCTTCGATGAACTCCTTCCATGACGAATCGCCCTCATGCATGACGGTGGTCGAGAGGATCTTCACCGCCACATCGCGCCGAAGAATCTCGTGGCGGCCGAGCCACACCTCGGCCATGCCGCCTTTGCCGATCGGCCGAATCAGGCGAATCGATCCGAACTGCTTCGGCGGCGGCATTGCGTCCCCCGCCGGCGGCGTGCGCGACGCCACCGTCGTCTCGGCTCCAAGTGTGGATGCGACTTCTTCCACCGCGACCACCTTTCCCTGCACGATCTCCCTTGCGCGATTCAGCGCCAATGCCCGCTGCGTTTCGCGGCGGATGAAATGAACCCGCATTGTACCAAGCTTCGCAACCGCAAGCTCGCTGAAAGGGGAGTACCGTTAGGTATGATGTGCCAGAATGTTTCGCCGCGTGCTCACGTTCATGTCGGTTCTATCGCTGCTGTCTTGTCTCGCCACGGTTGTCCTGTGGGTCCGCAATGAATGCATGAAGTTGGAGAGTGTTCTGGCTGCATCCAGGAATGGTCGCCCGGCGCATTCGTAGTCATCACTGTCCGTGCTGCGGATACGATCTTCGCGCCAGCACCTATTGTTGCCCCGAATGCGGAACGCCAATCCGCGTTGTATGAAAGTTTGATTAGAATCCCACTTGGCCGGATGGACTTCGCTGGCTCCGGCCGTACGGTTGCCGGAATGATCGATCATCCATGCGCCCGCATGGCCGGAGTTCTGGGAGGCTTGGCATTCGGGGTAGTTGCGCTGTTGGGCTCGGCCCTCATCGCGTTCGTCGCACGACACTGCGCGAGCGATTCTGGTAGCCGATCTGGATGAGTCGATCATCCGCCGTGCCATGGCGCTGCCAGCCGTCAGCGGAAAAGACCGAAGCGAAATCATTGAGCCGGGTGATCGCTTTATCGTGCAAGGCGGCCTGGGGCAGACACTCGGGCGTCCGCTTCCGTCGCCCGGGAATGCTCCTGCCTTTCAAGTGGTGGACCGGGCGTTTGTGCGGCTCCCCGAGGGATCCTACCGACGCTTGACGCTCCGGCTCCCCGCGGGCGGCTTGCAAACGCCGACGACCGTGGTCTACAGCGCCCCGGCCACCGATCTAAACCGAGTGCTGCAACGTCTGGCGATGACGCTGATCCTGTGCGGGGCAGCGGCGGGGGCGATCGCGGCGGGGGTCTCGGCACGGCTCGCGCGATTGGCCCTGCGGCCGCTGGCGGATGCCGCAGCGGCGATTGGCGCCGTCAACGAGACCAATCTCGACCGGCGCGTCGATCAGAATTTTCTCCCCCCTGAGCTGCGGCCGATGGCGTGCCAACTAAACCGGATGCTCGGCCGGCTGCAGACGGCCTTCGAGCAGCGGCGGCGGTTCGTCGCCGATGCCTCGCACGAGTTGCGAACGCCCACCGCTGCCATGATAACGACGATGGAGGTCGCGCTCCGCCGCCCGCGAACCCCTGCCGAGCTTGAAGAGGTGCTCAACATCTGCCTGACCGAAGCCTGCCACATGCGGCAGCTCGTGCAGGCGCTGCTCCGGCAAGTTCGCGCCGAGGGCGAATCCGCCGTTGACGACATCAGCGACTTCGATGCCTCCGAGCTGGTTACCCAGTGCGCCAACCTGGCCCAGTCCCTGGCGCGCGAGAAGGACATTCTCCTGGTCGGCGACGTCAGCGGCGCGCTGCCCGTGCGCGCCGAGGCCAGCCGCCTGCGAAGCGTGGTGATGAACCTGCTGAGCAACGCCATCGAATACAACAAGTCCGGCGGGTCGGTCGAAGTCTCGGCTCGCCTGAAGGGCTCCTCGGCGGAAATCCGCGTGAAGGACGACGGGCCCGGCATCTCACCGGAGGATCTGCCGCACCTCTTTCAGCCGTTCTACCGCGCCGGCGCCAGCCGGCAGTCCGATGGGCACCTTGGGCTCGGCCTCTTCCTTGTCGAATCGCATTTGAAGGTCATGGGCGGAGAATGCCAGGTGGAGAGCAAACTTGGGCAGGGGACGACATTCTGCGTGCGTATGCCGTTGGCCCCCAGCGTAACTGAGCCCGTGGCGGAGTGGAAAGCGTGAGCGGCTTTCATTCATCCCTCATGATTCGAGGCCTGATCCGCCGTATTCTTAGGCGGGAATCAGGTAAACCAGCCATGTCGCGTCGTTCGTTTGTCATTCTGCTTCTGCTCGTCGGCACACTGTGCGTGTGGCCGGGCGTTAGCTCCGCGAAAAAGCCGAATCCCAACACGTTCACGGGGCAATTCACCGTTTTCGTGCATGGCTATTGGAACGGCCAGGGCACCGCCACGGTGAGCGGGACGAACGTCCAGATCCAGGCGACGGTGACCGATGACGCCGGAAACAGCGGAACCCTGACGGCCAGCAACCTGAATATCGTTGACAACCATTTCCAGGGGACCGGCACCGTATTCGGCCAGCCGATGAACGTGGACGGCCGCGTGGAAGCCCAGGACCCGCCTGCCGGCAAGGCCAAGGGCAAGGGCAAAGG
>Ga0182024_10013528_pt1 | contig 15915 bp, 17 predicted proteins | sample P32metaG_FD_120480 | JGI IMG/M metagenome (GOLD analysis project Ga0182024, IMG submission 120480) | Permafrost microbial communities from Stordalen Mire, Sweden - P3-2 metaG (Illumina Assembly) | ecosystem: Environmental > Terrestrial > Soil > Wetlands > Permafrost | place: Sweden: Stordalen... | reverse complement strand
GCCAGCAGCGCCACTCCTCCTAGAATGGGCGGCACCGGAATCGTTTTGTGTTCTTCCGCGGTGGCTTGAATGGGACCGATGTCCAGCACCTTCTTGTGGGTCGTATAGGTGATGCCTTGATAGGCAAAAGAAAGTGCTCCCAAGACGATGAGGATGATCCCAAGTACCGTTCCAGTTTTCATTGCGTATCTCCTTCTCTCGGCCTTCAGTCTTCGGCCCGCGCAGCGGGCGCTATTTATCGGACGCAGGCACGTGACGTTTTTAGGCTTTCTTTCTCTGCGCACCAATACCGGGAATGCTCTACCGCCGTTCCGGGTTTGCGGCATCCATGCCGCTCGCCGCATCGTTGAGTGGGCACGAGAGGATCCGCGCGGGCCGACTCCTTCTCTGCGTGGCGCGCTCTACAGCTTTTTCCACGATGCGATTGGTGCCCTGCCGTATTTCCTCGGGGCGGCGCTTATTGTCTTATACGGGGCGGAGAACGAAGTCTCCAAAACGCGCGGGACGCAGCGACGCGACAACTCACGATCGGGGGACACCATGAACTGGGATCAGGTCCAAGGAAAATGGAAGCAGTACAAAGGCAAAGCCAAGGAGCGGTGGGGACAGTTGACCGACAATGATCTGGAAACGATCGACGGACGTTCTCAGCAGCTCGTGGGAAAGATCCAGGAACGGTACGGCATCGCGAAAGAGCAGGCCGAAAAGCAGGCCAATGACTTCCTCAAGTCGCTGGACACGGAGACAACGCAAGAGCGCAAGGATGACGAGAAGCACCGTGCAGCGGGCAGGTAACCGTTCTCCTGCCGTCGATGAATAACAAATAACACCAAGCTCCGCTGTCCTCTTCTATCTCTCCCGCCACCCCCAAAGGGGCCGTTCAAAGAGAAATCGGCGAACGGCCCCCCCAACCTCGCCTTCCCTTCCGCGCGGCACCAGACGGACAACAAAGTCCCAGTGGGGTGATTCGAAGGCGTGGTTACAGCTTCCGCTGTATTGGCCCAGTTGCAATATTTTGTGATACCAGTAAGCGTGAAACGACGGCTAACGCGCGGGATACTCTTTTAGGCGCTTCAGCCTGAGCGTCGGGCACTGTCGGAGCCAGTAGGCCAACGAACTAATGCGGCGGCGTTCTCTTCCTTCTGCTCCCGCAAACACGGCCTGGCGTCCTCGACTGGAGATTCCGAGCGAATAGGAGCTGGCCATATGTCTGGATTGGGATCGGTCCTACCGAAGTTATTTGCTGGCGATGACGAACAGCACTCGCACACGGTCCAGCTTTACACCGAAGATTCGCTTCTGGTGGATGCGCTGGGCAGGTTTGTTGCGCCGGTTCTCGACGCAGGCGAAGCGGCCGTGATTGTCGCTACGCCTGAGCACCGGGTGGCGCTGGCGCGGAACTTGGTCGTCCGCGGCGTGGATATATGGGCGGCCGCGCGGCAGGGACGATATATACCGCTCGATGCCGCCGACACGCTTTCCTTGTTTACATTAGAAGGATGGCCGCAACCGGCGCCGTTCGCTGACTGTTTGGGCGAGGTGTTGGCGCGTGCCCGGGGCGCCGCTGGAAATCCGCATTCCCCTGTCGCGGTTTTCGGAGAGATGGTCGCGCTGTTGTGGGCCGAGGGAAAGTTCGAGGCTGCACTGCAACTCGAAAAGTTGTGGAACGAGCTGTCGAGGACGCAATCGTTTCATCTTCGTTGCGCCTATTCGGTGGGAGCCTTCGCAATCGAGCAGGAGGCGCCTTTTTTGAAAATGTGCGGGGAGCACACTCGCGTGCTTCCCATCGGAACCGCCGCGCCTGAGATTGACGGGGAAGAACTCTCCCGGGTGGGCGCCATCTGGCACCAAAAGGCCTCGCTTGAAATCGAGATTGCCGGGCGCAAGAAACTGCGGACGGCTCTGCAATTCCGGGAATCGGAATTGGCAGACTTGCTTGAAAACGGCGCCGAAGGCGTGCAGCGCACAGGACCTGACCAGAGGGTCCTATGGGCGAACAAGGCTTTGCTGAAGCTTTTGGGATATGAGGCGCAAGCGTACCTGGGCCGTCCGTTCGCGGATTTCTTTGCGGATGCGGCGACGGCCCAGGAGTTTTGGGTCAAGCTGATGGCTCGGGAGGAAGTCTACGGGTTTCCAGCGGAAATGCGATGCAAAGACGGATCGAGCAAGCACGTCTTGATCCAATCGAACGGCTTGTGGGATGGCGACCGCTTCGTGCACACGCGCACCTTCATCCACGACGTCACGGAACGCAAGCAAATGGAGCAGGCCCTTCAGCAGGCCCACGATGAATTGGAAGTTCGAGTGTCCGAGCGGACCGCGGAACTCCGGGAAAAGAACCAGCAGATTTCCCGGCAGTCGGAAATACTAGACCGCACAAATCGCGGATTGCGGGAGCTCTCGGTGCGCTTGCTGCGCGTTCAAGATGATGAGAGGCGCCGCATTGCCCGCGATCTGCACGACGGTACCGGGCAGGCCCTGGCTCTCCTGTGCATGAATCTCTCGGCGATGGAAGCCGAGGCGCGCCGTTTGGATTCCAAGCTGGCTCAGGGATTGGCCGAGAATGTCGCCTGCGTCAGGCAGATTTCCAGCGATCTGCGCACGCTGTCTTATCTGCTGCATCCGCCGTTGCTGGATGAGATGGGGCTGGAGTCCGCGCTTCGCTGGTACATAGACGGATTCGCGCAACGAAGTAGCATCCAAGTTCAATTGGAATTTCCGGAGAGCTGGGGGCGGCTTTCGGAAGATTTGGAAATCGCCATTTTTCGTGTGGTGCAGGAATGCCTGACGAACGTTCACCGTCACTCCGGCAGCGCAACGGCAACCATCCGGTTGTATCAGTCTTCCGGTAATGCCGTTCTGGAGGTCAGCGACGACGGCCGGGGCATTGCCGCTGAAACGATGTCGCAGATCTCGTCGGTGGGAGCCTCGGGTGTCGGGTTGCGTGGCATTCGCGAGCGAATCAAGGATTTTGGCGGGGATTTGGAGGTTACCTCGGGTGGTGATGGTAAAGGAACCGCCGTGCGAATGGCGATTCCCCTGACCGCGGCCACCGAGGCGACGCGGTTGGAAGCCTTCGTGGCTGCGACCGAGTAAAGGCCAGGTGTCGATGTGGTGTGGTTTGGGCTCAGTGGTTTGGTCATTGGCAACGCGCGAATCCTGGTCGCGGACGATCAGGAATTGGTGCGAAGACGGGTGTGCTCGACGCTAACGGCCCGTTCGGATTTCCAGGTGTGCGGAGAGGCCGCGAACGGGAAAGAAGCGGTAGAGAAGTTCAAGGAACTGAGGCCCGATCTGGTCATCCTGGACATCACCATGCCTCTGATGAACGGCCTGGAAGCCGCGCGCACGATTCACTCGATTTCTCCTCATACTCCGGTGTTGATTCTCTCTGTGCATAAGAGCAAGCAGCTTATCGAAGAAGCTCGCAGGGTTGGGGTGCGCGGGTATGTAACGAAGGAAGATGCGGTGCAGAAGCTGGTCGAGGCTGTGGACGCCGTTCTTCAGGAACGGTCGTTTTTTCCTTCCGACGTATAAGTGCTTACGCGCCTGGCGTTTGGGCCTTCCCTGGATGTTTAATTGGAGTCATACAGGAAATAGCGTATAGGATTTCTGTATGACGCGTACTATCACTACGGCCGTAGCGATGTGCTTAAAGGTTATGGGGAGAAGGGCTGTCCGGCCTCGCCCAGTGGGGAACTGGAAATTTATCGGACAGATGGGCTTCAAAAACTGATTTGAGACGGGGGCCATCAAATGGTACGAATTCTGGTTGCAGACGATCACGACATCTTTCGCCGGGGGCTGAAGGACCTCCTGACCGCCCATCCTGGATGGCAGGTGGTGGGGGAGGCGAAGACCGGACGAGAGGCGATTGCTCTCACCGAGGAGCTCCAGCCTGAAATCGTCGTCATGGATATCAGCATGCCCGACCTGAATGGCCTGGAGGCGGCGCACAGGATCCATAAGTCGTTTCCGAAAATCGGTATTCTCATCCTGACGCTGCATTTTTCCGACCAGCTTCTCACGAACATCGTCGAGGCCGGCGCTCGCGCGTACATTATGAAATCCGACGCGGACCGCGACCTGATCAGCGCGGTCGAGGCCCTGACGACGAAGCGGACATTTTTCACCGCCTGCGCGGCCGATATTCTGCTCAATGGTTTCTCGAAAGACCACTCGGTACCCGAGCCGGAATCCCGTTTGCGAAGCAGGCTCACATCGCGCGAGCGCGAAATCGTCCAGCTGCTTGCGGAAGGAAAAAGCAGCAAGGAAGTGGCGGTGGCGCTGGGAATCAGCGTGAAAACGGCCGAGACTCATCGCGCGAATATCATGAGAAAGCTGGAGATTCATTCCGTGAGCGAAGTGGTTCGTTACGCGGTGAAGAATCAGATTATCGAAGCGTGACACTCCCTACGGCGGCGGGCTCGATGTGCTCGCCGCACGCGTAACCGCTGAAAGCGGCTCACGCAATGCTGGAGCTTGCACGCGCTGACGGGTCTAGCGCTGGTTGTGACGCCAGGTAAAATACTCTTTCTGCTGGGCGGCCGGGCGCTTGCGAAAGTCGACGTGCGCACGGTGAGTCTCTCCTTCCCATCGGCTGTAAAAGGCCGCTTCATTGGCATCCCACACGTGATAGTCACCATAGCCCGGGTCGTAAACGCGGTAGCCGACCCCGACGCGAGCGGAACAGCCGGTGATGACTGCTGGTGACAACAATGCTATCGCGAATGCGGCGGACACCAGGTATTGAGACAGATGGCGCATGTAGGGCCCCCTCATTAGGGTACGGACATCGCAAATGACGGCACCACCGGCAGAAACGCTGACGCGGGGCAGGGGAGATGCTGTAGCCGCAGAACCTCGTTCCTCCGCGGATTAAGTGTACTCGCATCTTGATCCTAAAGGGAGGCGCCGGGGCTGGGGCTCGAAGCAGCCGCCAATTGCGCGACGCTGACCATCACCAAAAGCAAGCCAATTGAGATGCGTCTACTCCAGCGGCTCGCCGATTCGGCCGGTTACTCTACTGGTTATTCTAACTGTCTAGAACTGTCGTGAGGCCAAGTCGACAATCCCTCCCACCAGCCGAACTTTCTACGTGCTAGCGGAATCCTGGGTGTGCCTAACTGGCGCAATAGCGCAAGTTACGGGCTTTTTCGTTTGGAACGCGTCGTGCTCCCTAGTACGGAGCAAACCGGGCGAGGCGGGTTATGGACAAAGGAATCCTCCGGTTCATGGCAGGGGCTTATTTGTTGCTCCACCCAGGACCCACAGTTGAGAGCGTGGCGCCGTCTGAGAAGGAGCACAAGAACAAGCAGCGGCGACAGCGCTGTGGCCCTTCCGTGGACAACAAGGAGTCACAGAGCGGCAAGCCGCGGGAAGAGGGATGACTTTGTCGGAGCTGACGCCCGCCGTACTGAACACAGAGGAGGATTGGCCAATGGAAAACCATAGCTCGAAGGTGAATTATTTCTGCGTGGGACTCGGAATCGGCGCTCTTGCCGGTATCCTTTTTGCACCGAAATCCGGCGCGGAGACCCGGGACGAGATGACACACAAGCTCGAAGAAGGAAAGACGTATGCGCAGGGCAAAGCCCGCGAACTACGCGAGCGAGCCGAAGACCTCGTGGAAGCCCCTGCTCGTCTGAAGGAATCGATCTCCGGCGCTTTCGAAGCAGGCCGGCAGGCGTATCAGCACGAAATGTCCAAGCAAGGGTGAACTGCGCCGCGACTCTGGAGCGCGAGCGCTGCTCGACTGTTTACCTCCCCGGAGTCTCATGCTGGGGTGAGTCGCGGTGTCGGGCGCGCTCCGCTGGCCTTTGCCGTCCAGCGGTAAATGGAAAACGCGCTGGCGGCGATTGAAATCGCAATCAGCACAAGCATCCCGTACTCCAGGACCGGAGATCGGGCTTGCCGGATGATCCAGCGACCATAGTGAATGGCCAACGCGCCCTCGATCGCAAAACGCACGGATCTCGCGCAGCCCAAAAAAGTGAACATTTTTTTTCGCGGGTAGCGCAGCGCTGCAGCGACTGCGACAAAGGCCGTAAAGGGAAACGGCGGAGGCAAGAGCGACGCCACCGCCAGCGCCCAGCCTCCCCGTTTTTTCACCTGCTTTTGGATCGAGCCGAGGTTTTTGGCCGACACAAGTTTCTTCAGTTGGCGATCGCCTTTTCTGCTGATCCAGTCCGTCACCAGGCAGCCGATCAATGATCCCAGTGTGGCCATCGCCGCGAAGTACAGCATGCGATCGTGATAGCGCGCGCTCAGCGCCAGCATCAGCAAGTCGTTGCCGATCGGCAACACAAGAGGCGACGAATCGATTGCGCCCAGCGTCAGCAACCCCAATCCGCCCGCACGAAACAGGGCCCTCGCGATAATGTGGATGAGCGCTCTCACGCGGCTCGCCCATGCCCGTTTTCCGGCGCTTTCGCCGAACGATTTTTGGCTCCGCTCACGGCCTCCATTGGACCATAAACCTGCGGCGAATCCAGCAACCAAGTCAATCACGAAATTACTGGATGGACATCCTCATGTCCCTGAGCCCGCGTCGTTCAAAAGGGCCGGGGCAGCGGCTGGCAGAGAGGCCACTTGATGAGCGTTCAGCGATGCGCAAGCCAAAACAAGCAATCCCCAGAAAAGAGCGCAAACCGTGCCCACCCGATTCGCACCCAGATGGTTTTGGCCGGCGAGTGGCCTCCAATTACGGGCGAAGCGCGATCGGAGACAGCATCGGTTTTGGAATCGCCGCTCTGGATGGCGAAAATACTCGTTTTGTTCCATCCAACGAAAACGGAATTTGGCGGCGGACGCTGCACGCCGTCACCGGGACTTTTGTTCTGAGTACGGCGACATAATGCCAGCGTATTCCCGCATCGTCGGGGCTTACGGGGCCGGATTCATTGCTAAGGTGTGGGTGCCGAAAAGCCAGGACAACACCGGATACGCATTGGAGCGAGGCTCAACGGCGCTCTTGTCAAGCGTCGCCTGGAACGTTCTCGAAGAATTTGTGCCGGATATCCGCAAGGCCTTTCATCATCCTGGAAACTAGGTGTACTCTTTCCTTGGTTTCAGTCATCAAAGCCTCTGGCTGCGAACCCGGTTGGCATGGCCCAAATCTTCCATCGCAGTACGAACACTATTGCGCGGGTCAGCATCTATGGCGCCGTGTTTCTCCTGCTGATCGCCGGTTACTTGGGCTATGCGATCAACGCGTCGCCGTACTTCACCGAGGTAAACAACGCCCGGCCGCAGCCGGTGCCATTCAGCCACAAGCATCACGTCGGGGAACTCGGCCTCGACTGCCGCTATTGCCACACCACGGTTGAGGTTTCTCCCTCGGCCGGCATGCCTCCCACGCAAACCTGCATGACTTGCCATTCGCAGATTTGGTCCAGCAGCCCGATGCTCGAGCCGGTGCGCGCCAGCTACCGGGACGACCAGTCGATTTCCTGGACGCGCGTTAACGCCGTACCGGACTTCGTCTATTTCAATCACAGCATTCACATCGCCAAAGGTGTTGGTTGTACCACCTGCCACGGGCCCATCGGCGAGATGAATATCACCTGGCGGGCGCAATCGCTGTATATGCGCTGGTGCCTGGATTGCCACAACGCGCCGGAAAAATACCTGCGACCGCGATCCGAGGTGTTCAACGCTTTCTACCAGCCGCCTAAGGACCAATTGGCGCTGGGGCGAAAGCTGATGCAGCAATACAAAGTCAGAAGCCTGACGGACTGTGCCACGTGCCATCGCTAGGAAGAGAAAGCAGCGATCGAAATTTGCGGTAGCGGTGCAAAGCGAGAGAGCCAGCCAAGGAAAATGCCAGAAAAGCACAACGACGAGCGAAGTGAAGGACCCAGGCCCTCTGATCTGGCGGTTTCGGGCGGCCGTGCCGTCTCCAGCACCGGCTTGCGATTCTGGCGGAGTCTTGGTGAACGCGCCGGCGAGCCTGGGGATTCGCAAAACACGCAAACCAAATTTCCGGACGGCGTCTACGAATTGCCCTCGGCCGTGGGCCGCCGGCAGATCTTAAAGGTAATGGCGGCATCGGTGGCGTTCGCCGGGCTGACCGGCTGCACGAAGCTGCCGACGCAGCACATCGTGCCTTACGTGCGGCAGCCTGAGGATATTCTGGCTGGCCAGCCGATTTTTTACGCGACCGCAATGACGCTGGGCGGCGTGGCCTCCGGCATTCTGGTGGAAAGCCATATGGGCCGCCCGACCAAGATCGAGGGGAATCCCGACCACCCGGCGAGTCTGGGCGCGACCGATGCCTTCACGCAGGCCGCGGTGCTGTCGTTGTACGATCCCGACCGGTCACAAGTGGTCGTGCGCGACGGGCGAATCGCCAGTTGGAACGAATTTCAGCGGGAGTTGGCCATCGCGCTGGAGGAGCAGAAACTAAAGAAGGGTGCGGGATTGCGCATTCTGACCGAGACCATTACCTCACCCTCGCTGGCCGCCCAAATGCAGACATTGCTCTCCGCATTTCCGGACGCTCGATGGCATCAGTATGAGCCGGCGGCCCGGGATATGGCACGCGAGGGTTCGAAGCTGGCCTTCGGCGAATATGTGAATACTGTCTATCGAGTCGATCAGGCGCGAGTGATCCTGACGCTGGATTCCGATTTTCTATGCAAGGGTCCAGGGTGCGTGCGTTACGCGCGCCAGTTTGCGCGAAGCCGGGTTCCGGAAGGGACGATGAGCCGGCTGTATGCCGTCGAGGCCACGCCTACGAACACCGGCGCATTGGCCGATCATCGCTTGCGGCTACGTGCCAGCGAAATCGAAAGCTTCGCGCGCATGCTCGCCCAGCAACTGGGCATTGACGTTGCAGCGGGGCAGCCCATCTCATCGGCTCTGCCTGCCGCGTGGATTCCGGCGCTTTTGCGCGACTTGCAACAATCGGCGGACGCGTCTCTGGTGGTGGCCGGCGACGAGCAGCCGGCCGTTGTACACGCCCTGGTGCATGCAATCAATCAGCGATTGGGAAATTTCGATAAAGCCGTCTATTTCACGCCGCCCATCGAAGCCAGCCCGGTGAACGAATGGCAATCTTGCAATGATCTGGCGATCGATTTGCGCGCGGGCCAGGTTGAAATGCTCGTCGTCATCGGCGGCAATCCCGCCTACGATGCCCCAGCCGATCTTGGCATCAAGGACCTTCTTCGCAACGTAAAATTCAGCGCGCGATTGGGGCTTTACGAGGATGAAACGTCCGCGCTCTGCCATTGGCACATCCCGCAAACTCACTTCCTCGAAGAATGGGGCGACGCCAGAGCTTTCGACGGCACGATCTCGATCGTGCAGCCGCTGATTGCCCCGCTCTATGACGGCAAATCGGCGTGCGAATTGATTGCGCTGCTCGCCAGCCAGCATGGGGAATCGAATCACGATACCGTGCAGAACTACTGGAAGACGCAGGCCTCCGGCGCACAGGGCGCACAGGGCGCGCAGGGAAAAGCTCCGGCGCGAACCGCCGCGGCGAATGCCGGCGAGGATTCGTTCGACACATTCTGGAAGAAGACGTTGCGCGATGGCCTGATGGCCGGCAGCGCTTTTCCATTGCGACCCGTGACGCTCAAAGCAGGTTTTGCCTCTCAGCCCCAAGTGCCGGCCTCGGGACTTGAAATCATCTTTCGGCCAGATCCTACGACGTGGGACGGGCGATTCGCGAACAACGGCTGGTTGCAAGAACTGCCCAAGCCGCTGACCAAACTCACTTGGGACAGCGTGGCCATGTTCAGTCCAGAAACCGCGCGGCGGCTGGACGTAAAGAGCGAGGACGCGGTCGAGCTGAAATATGCGGGACGCACGATTCGCGCGCCGGTGTGGGTGATGCCTGGGCATGCTGACGAAAGTGTCAGCGTGTTTCTCGGGTATGGTCGCACGCGTTCCGGCCGTGTGGGTACGGGCGTCGGTTTCGACGCGGGCTGGATACGTCCGTTGAATACGCAGTGGTTTGGCTCGGGCCTGGCCGTGAGCAAGACCGGCGCGCGCTGGGCGCTGGCCACCACCCAGCACCACGACACCATGGAAGGTCGCGATTTGCTGCGGGTCGCAACGCTGGAGGAGTACCGCAAGAACCCGAGCTTCGCGCAGGGGGACGTTCCAAAAAATCCATTGTCTCTGTACCCGGAAGTGAGCCACGAGGGCTACCAGTGGGGCATGGCGATCGATCTGAACGCTTGCACCGGCTGCGGCGCGTGCGTGATTGCTTGCCAGGCGGAGAATAACATTCCCGTGGTTGGAAAAGAGCAAGTGCTGCGCGGCCGCGAAATGCATTGGATTCGCATCGACCGCTATTACGAAGGCGATAGCAGCGACCCGCATACCTACTACGAGCCGGTGCCCTGCATGCACTGCGAGAATGCGCCCTGCGAATTGGTCTGCCCTGTGGGGGCGACTGTGCACAGCGATGAAGGCTTGAACCAGATGGTTTATAACCGTTGCGTGGGTACTCGCTATTGCTCGAACAACTGCCCCTACAAGGTGAGGCGTTTCAACTTCCTGCTGTTTTCCGACTGGAACACGCCCAGCCTTTTCGGTTTGCGCAATCCCAACGTCACGGTGCGCAGCCGCGGAGTCATGGAGAAATGCACCTACTGCGTGCAACGCATCAATGCCGCAAAAATCGAAGCGGAGGAACAGGACCGCGAGGTGCGCGACGGCGAAATCGTTACCGCTTGCCAGCAGGCGTGCCCTTCGGAGGCCATCGTTTTCGGAAACGTGGCGGATGCCAACAGCCGAGTTTCCAAATTGAAAGCGAAGACATTGAATTACAGCCTGCTCGAGGAATTGAACACGCGTCCGCGGACGACGTATCTGGCGCGTCTGCGGAATTTGAATCCGGAGATGCCGGAGGCCTGACGAGTACATGAGCGACCATCCCGAACACGATTCTTCCGATCCGGTGGGGACAGAGCTCGCCGAACCGATCATTGGGCCGGGATACAACTACGCCTCGGTTACCGACAAGATTGGCGCGATCATCCTCACGCGGCGCACGCCCAAGTGGTGGATCTTGGGTTTTGCCGCCAGTTTTTCGCTGGTGATGGTGCTCCTGGTGGCCGTGACGTATTTGTTTGTCACAGGCGTGGGCATTTGGGGCATCAACATCCCCATCGGCTGGGGATTCGCCATCGTGAATTTCGTTTGGTGGATCGGCATCGGGCACGCGGGCACGCTGATTTCGGCCATTTTGCTTTTGCTGCGCCAGCAGTGGCGCACTTCGATCAACCGCTTCGCCGAAGCCATGACTCTTTTTGCGGTTTCCTGCGCCGGCCTTTTCCCGATCCTGCACCTGGGCCGCCCGTGGCTGGCCTACTGGCTGTTCCCCTATCCGGACACCATGAAGCTTTGGCCGCAGTTCCGCAGCCCGCTGGTGTGGGATTGTTTCGCAGTGTCGACGTATGCAACCGTGTCGCTGCTCTTCTGGTACGTGGGGTTGGTCCCGGACTTGGCAACCTTGCGCGACCGCGCAACCAATCGCGCCGCCAAGATCGTCTACGGCATCCTGGCAATGGGCTGGCGAGGATCGGCGGTGCACTGGTATCGCCACGAGACGGCATCTTTGTTGCTCGCCGGACTGGCCACGCCGCTGGTGGTCTCAGTGCACACGATCGTCAGCTTCGATTTTGCTTTTGGCCTGGTTCCCGGCTGGCACTCGACAATTTTCCCGCCGTATTTTGTCGCCGGAGCAGTGTTCCAGGGCTTCGCAATGGTCATCACTCTCGCCCTTCCGGTCCGCAAACTGTTTCACCTCGAGGATTTCATCACCACCCGGCATCTCGACAACATGGGCAAGGTCATGCTGGCAACCGGGCTCATCGTCGCCTATGGCTATATGACGGAGGCCTTCATGGCCTGGTATAGCGCGGACACCTATGAGCGCTACGTTGCCTTGAACCGCGCGTTCGGGCCGTATGCGGTGGTTTACTGGTGTTTGATCGCTTGCAACGTGGTGATTCCCCAATTTTTGTGGAGCCGCAGAATTCGCCTGAATGTGCCGGCGCTGTTTGCAATCGCCATGGCGGTCAATATCGGCATGTGGCTGGAGCGATTCATGATCATCGTGGTCAGCCTGCATCGCGACTTCATGCCTTCGGCCTGGGGGATGTATTATCCCACCCGCTGGGATTTGCTCACTTTTTTCGGCACGGTCGGCCTGTTCCTTTCGTTGCTGTTTGTGTTCATCCGCTTCCTTCCGCTCATTTCGATTTTTGAGATGAGGGAATTGGTTCACAGCGACGCGGGGCAACGGTCTGAAGGGAAAGCATAAAGCGAGATGCCCAAGAGCCGGATTTACGGATTGATGGCGGAGTTCGAGAGCGCCGAGCGACTGCTCGATGCGGCCCGCCGCACGCATGAAGCGGGTTACGTTCGCATCGACGCGTTTTCTCCGTTTCCCATCGAGGGTCTCGCGGAGGCCATCGGCTTCCAGTACACGCGATTGCCGCTCGTGGTGCTGATTGGAGGAATCTGCGGCTGCGCCACGGGATATTTTCTGCAGTATTACGCGGCGGTGATCAGCTATCCCATTAATGTTGGCGGCCGGCCGCTCAATAGCTGGCCGGCTTTTATCCCGATCACGTTTGAATTGACGGTGCTCTTTGCGGCGATCTCGGCCGTCTTTGGGATGCTGCTGATGAACGGCCTGCCCACGCCATACCACCCGGTATTCAACGTGCCGCGATTTGCTCTGGCTTCGCGCAACCGGTTTTTTCTTTGCATCAAGGCGCGCGATCCAAGATTCGATCTGCAAACCACGCGCGTTTTTCTGGAGGCGTTGAATCCACGCGAGGTGAATACGGTTGACGTATAGTAGCGCACCCTCGCGTTCCGAACGCCGCGCCTGGCGCCTGGCCCTATGCGCCGGACTGCTGCTGACGGGCTGCCGCCTGGATATGCACGTGCAGCCCCGCTACAACCCGTACGATCCGAGCGGTTTCTTCGCCGATGGCCGGTCGGAACGCCCGCCCGTCGAGGGGACCGTGGCGCGTGACGCAGTCGTCGGCGGTCCTGACCAAGTGGTGTTTACAGGGATGTTCAACGGCCGCGAAGTGGACGCATTCCCATTCCCGGTTACCCGCGCCGTGCTCGATCGCGGCCGCGATCGGTACAACATTTTCTGCACGCCGTGCCACGGATGGGCCGGCGACGGCGACGGCATCGTCGTGCAGCGCGGATTCCAACCGCCGCCTTCCTATCACATCGACCGGTTGCGCCAGGCTCCCGTCGGCCACTTTTTTAGCGTGATCAGCAACGGCTTCGGCGCGATGTATCCGTACGGTTATCGCATCCTGCCGCGCGATCGCTGGGCGATCATTGCCTACATTCGCGCCCTGCAGTTGAGCCGCCAGGCAAAGATCGGTGATGTACCGGACGCGGAACGCTCGAAGCTGCAAGGCGAAGCGCCATGAACCTAGACGGGAACATCGCGCCGAATCTTGGGCGGTTGCCAGTCCGTTACGCGCAGGCTGGCGCCGTATTGCTGGCTCTTGGCCTGATCGCCGCCATCGGTGATTTCAACGTTTTTTATCGCGCGTACCTGATTGCTTACCTGTTCTGGGTCGGCGTGACGCTTGGCTGCCTGGCGCTGCTGATGTTGCAACATCTTACCGGGGGATCGTGGTCGCTGGTGCTCCGGCGAATCCTCGAAGCGGGTACGCGCACGCTGCCTCTGATGGCCGTTGCGGCGCTGCCCATCCTGGCGGGCATGAAATCGCTGTACATCTGGGCGCGCCCGGACCAAACCGATCCGACGATCATCGCCAAGCACGCTTATCTGAACGCGCCATTTTTTGTGGTGCGGATGGTTTTCTACTTCGCTTGTTGGTTTGCGCTCGCGCATTTCCTGAACAAGTGGTCGCGCGAGGAAGACCGCGGCGTAAATCTGCCGCAGTGGATACGCATGGAGGCGTTGAGCGGCGGCGGATTAGTTTTGTTTGGCTTCACGATGAATTTTGCCGCAGTCGACTGGGTGATGTCGCTCGAGCCGCGCTGGTACTCGACGATTTATGGACTCCTGCTCATGACCGGAATGACCCTCACGGCGATGGCGCTAGTTCTTATCGTGCTGATCTGGCTTTCGGAAAGAGATCCGCTTTCGAAAGTGGTCACGCCTGCGTACTTCCGGGACCTGGGAAGCATTTTGCTCATGTTCGTGATGCTTTGGGCCTATCTGGAGTTTTCGCAGTACCTGATCATCTGGGGCGAGAACCTCTCGGAAGAGATTCCCTGGTACCTCCGGCGTTTGCAGGGAGGCTGGGGCGTGGTGGGCCTGGCGCTGGTGCTATTGAATTTTGCTCTGCCTTTCAGCCTGCTGCTCTTTCGCCATATTAAACGCCGCATGCACTCTCTCATGATTGTCGCCACGCTCGTTCTCGTGATGCGCCTGGTGGACTTTTGTTGGATGGTCCTTCCGGCGTTCAGCGATTCGCAGCCTGTGTGGCGCCTGGTAGCGTTGGTTGTGCTCTTGCCCCTGGGAATAGGCGGCCTTTGGTTTGGATATTTCGGCTGGCAATTGCAGCAGATGCCGCTTTTGCCAGCGAATGATCCGCGCATGGAAGGAGTTGTCGAACATGCCGTCGAGCACGGATGACGCCGGCCGCGCCGGCGCGGGCGATCGCAATGCTGCGGCGTCTCCTCAGGCGACGCCTACGCGCGCAACACCAGGTTACGAGACGCGCGATGCAAATACGCGTGGCGTGCTGGGATTTCTGGTGGTCTTGTTCGTTGTCATAAACGTGGTGCTGTTTGGCACTTGGCGGTTGTTCCGCTTTTACTCAGTCGCAGACCAGTCGCCTGCCCCGGCTTCCTCTTTCGCGGATGAGCGCCAGGTTCCCCCGGCGCCGGACCTTGCGGTGAACGGGCGAGACGACTTTCAGAAGGTATATGCCGAACAGCAGCAGGAACTCGAGACTTACGCATGGGAGGACCGGCAAGCCGGCCTCGTGCGCGTTCCGATCGAGCGAGCGATGGACCTATTGCTGCAAAAAGGTTTGCCGGTGATGCCCGCCGCAGAGGGCCAATCCACAGCGGGAAATTTGGCGCCAAACAGCCGCGCAAACGGGTCGAGCGCCTCAAGTGCTGCTTATCGCGATGGCGCGAGAAGAGACGACCAATGATCCAAGAAATGCGAGACATGAGGCGCGCGACGACGAAGAAGGGCGCGATGCTTTCCGCGGGAGTGTTTGTCGTGGTCCTGCTCCTTGCCGCTGTGCCCGCTAGGGCGCAGCAACCGGCCTCATCTCAACCTGCGCCATTGCACGGCGTTGGCATCACCCAGCGCATGAATCAGCAGGTTCCGGGCGATCTGCTCTTCCGCGATGAAACGGGCCGGAGCGTGCATCTCGGCGATTTCTTTGGCAAAAAACCGATTGTGCTTTCGCTGGTGTACTTCAATTGCCCCTTCATGTGCACCGAAGTGCTCAACGGAGAATTACGAGCCCTGCAGGGAGTTCCGCTCGAGCTGGGCGCCGATTACCAAGCGGTGACGCTGAGCTTTGACCCGAAGGACGGCCCACCGCAAGCGAACCTGAAAAATCGCATCTACACGGGAATGTACCAGCGACCCACCGCATCCGGCGGCTGGCACTTCCTGACTGGCAGCCAAGATTCCATCCAGGCGCTGACCAACGCCGTGGGCTTCGGATACGCGTACGATCAGCCCAGCGGCCAGTTTGCCCACGCCACCGCCATCATGATTCTGACCCCTGAGGGGCGAGTCTCGCGTTATTTCTATGGCGTGCAATACCCGACCCGAGATGTGCGGCTTGGGCTGGTGGAAGCCTCCGAAGGGAGAATCGGCTCGCCAACCGACGCGGCGCTTCTTTTTTGCTTCCACTACGATCCTCTGACGGGTAAGTATGGATTGGTTGTGGCCAACGTGATTCGCATCGCCGCCGCAGT
>Ga0182024_10013527_pt1 | contig 15915 bp, 14 predicted proteins | sample P32metaG_FD_120480 | JGI IMG/M metagenome (GOLD analysis project Ga0182024, IMG submission 120480) | Permafrost microbial communities from Stordalen Mire, Sweden - P3-2 metaG (Illumina Assembly) | ecosystem: Environmental > Terrestrial > Soil > Wetlands > Permafrost | place: Sweden: Stordalen... | reverse complement strand
CCGCCTGATCCGGACTTGGATCGCCCCGCCCTGGGTAGCCTGCGAAGGAGAGGTAACCTACCTGCGCCACGATGGCTCCGCGGTCACGGTTCCTTTCGCCGATGTATTCGAGCTGCGCGGCACCCTCATCTCTATCTACCGCATCTACATCGATAACTCCCCGCTATTCAGCCAGGGCACCGGCAAGTAGCCATCGCAGGGTGCCGCGTCATGCGGCGGCCATACGGCTAGTACCGCCCCGATAGTGGGTTATCCGCATATAAGTTTCGCGCCGGATGGTTCAGCTTAGATCGCCCGATTTGTGAAGGACGCTCCAGCATGTTGAACCACGTCGTGCTCCCCAATGACCCACGGCAAAACCAGCTGCTGGCGGCGCTTTCGCCCGGTGAATGGAGCCGCGTACGGCCACATCTGGAGCCAATCGAATTGTCGGTCGGCCAAATTTTATGCGAGGCGGGCTCTCCACGGCTGCATGCGTACTTCCCCACGACATCCATCATTTCGTTGGTCTATGTGACCTCCGACGGCACATCGACCGAAATCGCCTCGATCGGCAACGAGGGACTCGCGGGCATTACCCTGATCATGGGCACTTTGGCGGCGCCGTTCCGTACCATTGTGCAGAGCAGGGGCCAAGCCTACCGGCTACGAGGAGAGATCCTTACCGCGGAATTCAGCCGGGGCGGCGATCTGCAACAATCGCTGCTCCGCTATACGCAGGCGCGGCTCGCCCTCATAGGACAGTTGGCCGTCTGTAACCAGCGTCATTCGATCGATCAGCAACTATGCCGCTGGCTCCTCCTGCGTCTCGACCGCCTCGCCTCCGACGAGCTCACAATGACCCATGAGGCGCTCGCCAACACATTGGGCGTTCGGCGGGAAGGGATAACCGAAGCGGCGCTCAAATTGCAGAGCGCGAGCCTGATCAAATATAGCCGCGGCCGCATAACCGTCATGGATCGGACCGGCATCGAAGCGTGTTGCTGCGAATGTTACGGCGTCGTGCGCAGAGCCCTCGATCGTCTGTCCGCTTGCGACGCTGCTTCACCTCTCGCAGCATTCTCGCTTTCGTCCGTCATCGACACAAAGCCCTCGGCGCCGCCGGACCGCCAGGTTGGCATGCGCGGGGGTAACCACTGTTTGACGTTCGCGCGGCTGGCCGACTAAACCGTGTCGCGCGCGCGACATGCCGGCGCGAGCCGGCCCTAGTTGTTGGCGGATTCTTCCGACGGGTCTTCGACTTTATGCCAGCCGGCACCGAGGTCGTACGCTTTCATGCTCTTCGCGACAGCGATGGTGCTTTTTCCGAGATCCCTCTCGTACACGGCCCCATCGCGGCCGACGATGAATGTCATGACGCCGGACGAGCGGTATTCGGCCGGAAACGCGACGAACGCAAATCCCTCGGTCATTTGCCCGTTTACGATATAGGACTTGGCCCCGCCCGGCGCATTCTTCCCCTGCCGCAACAGCATCCGGAAATAATAGCCGCGGTAAGGGGTGGGAACGCGGTCGTGTGCGGCGGCATGAGGCTCCGTGACCGCAGATGCCACGAGCGGGCCAATTCAGCCGGCAGCTTTACGATGGCACTGGCAGGAGCTTACGCACGAGAATTGGAACAGCTCGGCCATCGGCAGCAAACCTGTGATTTATATCGCATAGGCTTCAATCCCGTAATGGCCGCAGGGGAACTGCTGCCGATCACCGCCGATCATCCGGCCGAGTCGGATGTAATGGGCGCGCAGAGCGATCTTCGTGATGCCGATGCGCTGACTCTCATCTATCCGCTCTGGTGGATGTCGATGCCGGCGACGATGAAAGGCTATATCGATCGTGTGTTCGCCCGAGGATTTGCGTATGAATCCAGCGAAGGACAAGTACACGGCCTGCTTCACGGTAAGAAGGCCGTCTTGATCACACTCTCGGGCGCGCCGTTGCCGCTGCTGATCGGGAACGGCCGATGGAACGCCGTGCAGATACTGCAAGATACACACATCCTACGTTCGACCGGCTTCGATCTGCTCGAACACCTGCATTTTGACGAGGTCGTGCCGAATCTACCCTCCGTTTCGGCCGAGCGGTGCCTTGCGCGCGTGCGACGGTGCGCCAGGACACTTTTCCCGGCCGACGTGCATCCAAGTGCTGCCCCTCGGCGGAATATGGGTGCCTAGTCCGGCAGCGCGCGCAGCGCCAGCACGGAGTGCGGCTTGACCTGCATCGCCACTGCGTCGCGAATTTGGGCCGCCGAGCCCTCGTCCGGCGCATCGTCGGGGGCGATGCGCCCCGTATCGATGCACACCTGCCATATCCGCATCGGCTTGCCAGGAAGCGTGAACACGCATGCCTCCGCGCCGCCATTGAACAAGAGCGCGAGAATCGCCTCGTCGCTGCAGATGACGCAGCCGAGTCGGTTCTGGTCCCCGTGCCAATCGGGCGGTTGACCGAAGGCTCCGACCCACTCTATCTCGTTCGGCGTGTAGAACCGCTCCGCGCGCAGCACAATATGTGTCTTGCGAATCGAGATGAGCCGCTGAACGAAGCGCATGAGGCCGGCGTTGGCCTCGAGCAGAGTCCAGTCATACCAGGAGACGGCGTTATCTTGGCAGTAAGCGTTGTTATTGCCCGCCTGGGTGCGGCCGAACTCGTCGCCGCCCAGCAGCATCGGTACGCCGCGTGCGAGCAGCAGCGATGCAAGAAGATTCTTCACCTGCCGCAGGCGCACCCCCTCGATGACCGAATCTGCCGTAGGCCCCTCGATCCCGTAATTGGCGCTGTAATTTTCCTCCACGCCATCGCGGTTCTGCCCGCCGTTGGGCTCATTATGTCTCGCCGCATAGGACACCAAGTCGCGCAGCGTGAAGCCATCGTGGCTGGTGACGAAGTTGATGCTCTTGACCGCCGTCTGCCCGTCATGCTGATAGAGATCGGCGCTGCCGCAGAGCCGACTCGCGAACGCGCCGGTGAGTCCTGCATCGCCGCGCCAGAAGCGGCGCATATCATCGCGGAAGTGTGAATTCCACTCCCCCCAGCGAGCCCCTGCAAATCGACCGACCTCGAACGCGCCGGCGGCATCCCACGCCTCCGCGATCAACTTCACATCACGCAAGATCGGATCCTGCACGATCTCATCGAGCAGCGGCGGATTGGTCAATACCGCGCCATCCGTGCCGCGCCCCAGCACGGCCGCCAGATCGAACCGAAAGCCATCGACATGCATGTGAACGATCCAGTGGCGCAAGCAGTCGATGATCATCGAGCGTACCACCGGGTGGTTGCAATTCAGGGTGTTGCCGCACCCGGTATAATCGAGGTAATCGGACCCGTCCGCGGTTAACAGATAATAAATATCGTTGTCGAGGCCGCGAAAGCTGTATACAGGGCCGCCTCTGCCACCTTCTCCCGTATGGTTGAAGACCACGTCGAGTATCACCTCGATACCCGCGCGATGGAGCTCGCGCACCATGGCCTTGAAGTCCTGTAATGGCGAGTCGAATTCCTCCGACGACGCGTACGCGGCATGCGGCGCGAACAACGCGATCGGATTGTATCCCCAGTAGTCGACCCGCTCGACCGATGCGCCGCCATGACGCTGCGTGCCTTGGCGGGCATCGAACGCCTGCACGGGAAGCAGCTCCAGCGCCGAGATGCCGAGCGCCTGCAAGTAAGGGATTTTCTCGATGACCCCCCGATATTGACCGCGGTAGCGGGCGCCGGAGGAGGGATGAATCGTCAGGCCGCGCACATGGGTCTCGTAGATGATGGTGTCGGACCATGCGTGACGCGGGGAGGTAACGCCCTGCCAATCGAATCCCTGGTCGGTAACGACCCCCTTGAACACTTGATCGCCGACGCCCGGCTCCTGACCATCGGGATGCGGTCTAGGGCGTGCCGGGCAAGCCGCAATCAACGCGGCATACGGGTCGAGCAGCAACTGCCGCGAGTCGAAACGGAAGCGCGGATCGCTGACGGAGGGCCCGATGGCACGAATCAGGTAATACTCCCCGCGCAGATCCTTGCCGATCCGCACATGCCAGATATCGCCCGTGCGATGCAGATGACGATCGAGCACGACACGGATCGAGGGATCGGATGCGCCGGCGCTGTCGAAGATCCAAAGCTCCACGAGGGTCGCATGACGGCTCAACACGGCGAAGTTGGTTCCGGCGCCGTCACATCGCGCACCGAGCGGCCATGGCTCTCCCGGAGTGATCACGAACCGGCCGGGTGATCGGCGAAGGCCCGCAAATTGCGCGTAGCTATCGCCGCACGGATACGATCGGCCGTCATGGGCAATCTCGTGACGCGGGCTCCGGTTGCGTCGAAGATTGCGTTCGCGATGACCGCCCCCGTGGTGGTGATTGGCGGCTCGCCTCCGCCTTGCGGCGCCAGCTCGTCGTTCTTGATCAGCACCGCCTCGATGTGCGGCACCCACGAAAAACGGGGGATCTGATAGCTGCCAAAATTGCGGTCGAGGATGTCTCCGCCGAGAAAGCGAACTTCCTCGCTCAGCGAGTAGCCGAGCCCCATGGTAATTCCACCCTCGATCTGCATCCGCGCGCCCTCGGGATTGACGACGACGCCCATATCTTGGGCGCATACCACCCGGGTCACGTTGACCTGACAATTTAAGGGGTCGACGTGCACTTCGGCCATCGTCGCCACGTAGGTCCCCGCATCGATGTTGCATGCCACCCCGAACCCCCGTCTGCTCGGTGCGGGCGCCGGCTGCCACTTGAAATGCTCGGCTGCAGTTTTCAGGACTCGGCGCATTCGCGGGTCGACGAGATTTCGAAGCCGGAACGCCAGGGGATCCTCTCCGCGGGCGGACGCCATCATGTCGATTTGCGATTCGGTGGCGAACGCATTCATATTGGCGCCCGGCCCCCGCCAGGGCCCGACGGCAAACGGATGAAGCGTCACCGCGGGGACCGCGGGTCCATACGAAGCGCCGCCGGTCGATTGAAACAGCGCGTTCGCGATCTCGTAGCAGTTGAGTGCACCGCGCTCGCCGGCCGAGTAGATCGCGTAGTCCCACAGCGAGATTCTCCCGTCCGCGTCCAATCCCGACACGACCTTGACGACCGAGGCGGGATCGAACGTATCGTTGAAGAATTCCTCGGCGCGGGTCCAGGCAACCTGCACGGGCTTGCCGGTGAGCTGCGCAAGCCGTGCCGCCTCGATCGCTTGAGCATCCGCACTTTTGCCGCCGAATCCTCCGCCGATCATTGGCACGATCACGCGAACGCGCGTCGAGTCGAGGCCCAACGCTTTGGCAACGCGATCGCGGGTGGGAAAGGGCGTCTGGGTCGAGGCCCATACCGTTGCGCGGCCGTCCTTGACCTCGGCGACGGCCGCATGCGGCTCGAGGGATGCGTGCGCCACATAGCCTTTCTCGTAGGTCGCTTCGAACACCTGCGCGGCGCTCGCTCGCGCAGCCGATACGTTGCCGCGCGCGGCGAGGGTATTCAGCGGTTGCGCGTGAGCTACGAGATGCGCGTGAATGGTTTGCGGATCGAGGGGCGAATCGGAAGGCTGCCACCTTGCCTTGATCCGCGCGGCACCCTCCTCGGCCGCCTCTGGATCGGCATGCAGCGCGGCGACCAAGCCCTCCTGATTAACGATCGTGAGGCCCGCCAATCTCTCGGCCGCCGAGGTGTCGATCTCGCGTAAGGTTGCACCATGGCTTTCCGGACGCAAGAGCCGCGCATACAGCATGCCGGGAATCCTCACGTCGGCCGAGTACTTCGCGGCCCCGGTGACTTTCTCCAATCCGTCAAGTCGCTCCGGTGATGTTCCCATGACTCGAAAGGCGGACGGGTTTTTTAACACGGCGTCCTCCCGCACGGTGCGGACAATCCTCGCACCCTTTGACAGCTGTCCATAGCTCACCCGCCGATCCGGCTGCCCATCGATCGAGACCACGCCTTGCTCGACCACTAGATTTCCTGCCGGCACGCCGAGCTTCTTGGCGGCCAGCGCCAGGAGTTCGGCGCGCGCCTGCGCCGCCGCGGCGCGCAGCGCCGGACCAAACATGCGCGTGGTCAACGACCCGAAGGTACCCAAGTCGGGCGGGCACCTGTCGGTATCTCCCAGCACCATCTCGATCGACGTGAGCGCGACGCTCAGCTCCTCGGCGACCATTTGTGCCTGTGAGGTCATCACGCCCTGCCCCATCTCGACTTTGCCGGAAAACACCGTGACTCGGCCGTTCTTACCGATCACCAGATAGGCGTTGTAATCCCGCGGATAGGAAAAAGCAGGCTGCTGGCCGAAAACCTCACTGGGTCCGAGAGAAACGAACACCACGATGCCCCCACCCATTAACTGGAAGAACCGGCGCCGGCTGACTCCCTCGGAACCGATCACGATGCTTCAGCCATTTTGCTTCCCGCAGATTCGATGGCGGCCAAGATTCGTTGATGAGCGCCGCACCGGCACAGGTTGCCCTCCATATTTGAGCGAATGGCATCGCGCGAGGCATGGGGCGTGGTTCGTAGAAGGGCTGCGGCCGACAGCAGCATGCCGGAGGTGCAGAATCCGCATTGGAACGCGCCGTGGTCGATGAATGCTTGCTGCAGGGGATGAAGTTTGCCGTGGCGCGACAGGCCTTCGATCGTCATCACGGATTTTCCTGAAACGTCCTTGAGAGAGGTCAAGCAAGAGCGCACCGCGCGGCCGTCCACCATCACGGTACACGCCCCGCAGAAGCCTTGGCCGCAGCCGTATTTGGTCCCGGTGAGCATCAGATCGCCGCGCAGCACCCACAACAGCGTGCGGTCGGCGTCTGTATCCAACGACATGGAGCGACCGTTTAAGTCAAAACGGATGGGGCCCTTCACATGATCCTTCCTTTGTTATCGGGCGGCGATGAATGAATGCAATATACGGAGGCAGACGATGGGATCTATACGTAGAATCCGAGGACTGCAGGTCGCACCGTTCAATCGATGATCCGCTTCACCTCGAAGTCGCCTTGCGTGGAACTACGTATGTACGGCGCGGTCGATGTGGCTAAGCTTGCTCGATAATGGCCTTACCGGACAACTCCATCGCAGTATTCGCGCCGGCTGCATCCATGCCGCTCGGTGCCCGAATCGCCGCCGCTCTGGGATCCGCGCTCTCTCCCCTCGAGGAATGGGAGTTCACGGGCCGCGAGTACAAACTTCGGGCCCTGGGGTGCATGCGCACGCACTCTGTCTACGTGGTCCAATCCCTCTTCGGGGACACCGTCGGATCCGCCAATGACCGGCTTTGCCAGCTGCTGTTTCTCATCAATGCGCTCAAGGATGGCGGCGCGCGCAGTGTCACCGCGTGTGTGCCTTATCTGGCCTATGCGCGCCAAGACCGCCACGTCTCCCCGGGCGATCCGCTCACGGCGCGTTACGTCGCCCAGTTGTTCGAAGCGGTCAAGGTCGACCGAGTGGTGGCCTTCGACGTGCATAATCTCGCTGCTTTCGAGAACGCCTTTCGCTGTCAAACGGTGCATATCGAGGCGGCCGCCCTGTTCGCACGGCACTTTGCCGCAACCGCCGGTGAATATGCCGTGGTCTCACCCGACATCGGCGGCGTCAAACGCGCGCACCGGGTTCGAGAGCTTCTTGAGATTGCCATCGGCCGCACCGTCACCTTTGCGCTCATGGACAAGGTGCGAAGCGCCGGCATGGTCAGCGGCAGTTTGTTTGCCGGAGACGTCGCTGGCCGGCGCGTCATCGTCGTCGATGATTTGATCAGCTCCGGAACTACAGTGCTTCGAGCTATCGATGCGTGCCGCCGCGCGGGCGCCGCCCGCGTCGACATCGCGGCCACTCACGCGTCCTTTTCCGCCGAAGCGCAGCGACTGTTTGAATCCAACGGGCCGGACTCGGTGGTGGTCACCGACTCGGTGGCGCTCGACGCAAGGTTCGCACGCCATGCGGGCGCCTCGCTCACCGTGTTGAGCGCCGCGACGCTCTTTGCCGATGCCATTCGAGCGCTCGAGCCGGATGGCTCGCCTGCCTAGGCCTGCGAGCCTTCTACTCGGGCGATTCGATGGTTTTGCAGCAGCGAAAGCCGAGATGGTAATTCGCATGACTCGCCGGATCCATGACGCGGGTGCCGTGCCAAAAGGGGGCGCGCCACCGGCACCAATCTTCGTGCGCGCGGTAGGTATCGAATATGAACCAGCTGCCCTTCATCTCCGTGTAACCGAGTTCCTTGCTGCCGCGGCTCGACATCTGCTGCTCATTGAGTGGCCGGTTCATGTGCTCCGCGGCATTGCCGTTCAAATCGTAAACATCCAAGGGACTGTGACACGCTGGAAAATCGCCGGTCGGATAGGTGTTGGAGCCGCACAGTTGCCAACCGCCGCCCGGGCAGCCGGCCGTCTTGAAGCTGCCGGTCGCGCAGATAAGCCTGCCTCTTGAGGACATCCCGTAGTGCACTAAGTAATCCTCGACTATCGCGGCTGCGGCGCTAGGTTTAGTGTGACCCCGGTGACACCTCGTCACGCGGGAGACCGAGCCATGGTCGCTACCGTTAAACCCGATCTAGGGACGAATTTTCCCGATTTTACGCCTACCGATCTGACGCCGGCGGCATTTCCCCACTCCATCGTCCGGCTCGAGGTCCGTGAGACCCACATCTCATGGGTGGTTTTGACCGGCCCGTTTGCTTACAAAATCAAAAAAAACGTGCGGTTCGACTTCCTCGATGCATCAACTCTCGAGCGCCGCCATAATTTGTGCGAAGAGGAATTGCGGCTTAACTTGCGCTTGGCCGGCGATCTTTACGTGGAGGTGGTATCCATCACCCGAGAAGCCGAGGGCCTGCGCGTCGCCGGTCAAGGGCAAGTGGTCGACTACGCCGTGCGCATGAAACAGTTCGATGCCGCTCAAGAACTGCCGGCGCTCCTTACCAACGGCGCGGTCAGAAGCGATGAGCTCGTCGATCTAGCGATGCGTTTGGCCGAGTTTCATCGCCAGGCACCTACCGCGTCAGCGAGCCGCGATTATCTGCACACGCGAGAGCTCTATGATGCGGTGCTCGGCAATTTGGCGATTCTCCTATCGCACCTCGATGCCCAAACCCTGATGCCGGAAATGGGGACCCTCGTCGATTGGACGCATGATTATCTGCATACCTCGCTCGATGCCTTGCGCTCCCGCGAGCAACACGGGGCCATCCGCGAATGTCACGGCGACCTGCACGCACGCAACATCGTCCGGTGGGCGGGTCGACTGGTCCCTTTCGACTGTCTGGAATTCGATCCGAAGCTCCGCTGGATCGATGTGATGAATGACATTGCGTTCCTGGTGATGGACCTCGCGGCGCACGATCGCACCGACCTCGCCTTTACATTTCTAAATGCCTATGTCGAGCGGACCGGCGACTACGAGGGCCTCCGACACCTGGGCTTCTACGCCATCTATCGCGCCTTGGTCCGGGCCATGGTCGACAGTCTAGGTGCCGAACAAACACCCACGCAGCGGATCGAGCTTCAAACTCGACTCCGGGCTCGGATCAAGGCCGCGTGGGCCTATGTGGAGCGGCCTCGACCCGCGCTCATTATCATGCAGGGACTATCGGGGTCAGGGAAATCGTGGTTGAGTGAACACTTGGTTGCACCCCTCTGCGCGATTCGCATACGCTCCGATGTCGAGCGCAAACGGATAGCGGGTGTGGACTGCGACTGCGTAGCTGGCGGTTTCGGGCAAGGTCGCCACAGCCCGGAGATGACGCGTCGCACCTACGCACGTCTGCTCGAATGCGCCGAGAGCGCCCTTAAGGGCGGTATTAATACCATTGTGGATGCTGCGTTTCTCACTCGCTCGGATCGCCGCTCTTTTCAAGAGTTAGCCGCGCGGGAAGGATCGCCCTTTAGCATCCTGGCCTGCCAGGCCGACCATGCCACGATGGTGCGGCGTCTGGAGGAGCGAGGGCAACGGCGCACCGATCCTTCCGATGCCGATGTCGCGATCCTCGCCCGTCAGCCCCAGGTCACGGAGCCCTTGGATGAGAGGGACGGAGCGAGCACGCTCGTCATCGATACAACGGATCCCAAAGCGCCTCAGAACGCCGTGGCCGCGCTCCGGGGACGCGTGAATCTCGATGCGGCGTGATAAATTCCGTCCTTCTACTCAGCTTTTGCCGACTGCCTTAGGCTACGGAGGCCTCGGCCCTCGCCGCTACCGCGCTAGGCTTGGCTGCGCCACGAACCAGCAGCACCGGGACGCCACAGGCGCGCACCACGCCCTCGGCGTCGCTTCCCATGACCAGCCGAGCAAGTCCGCGGCGCCCGTGGGTACCCATGACGACCAAGTCCGCGGACCAGGCCTTCGCCTCGGCGAGAATGAGGTCTGCCGCCCGCCTGCCCGCGGACTCGAGCAATACCGAGTTCGTCTTGATGCCGCCGCGCCGCACCGTGATTTCAGCCGCGTCGAGAATACTGCGGCCTGCTTTGCGCAGTATCTCAAGGGCATCGAATGCATAAACGCCCGTCCCGTAGCCATAGTCGAGGCTCAGGTCGTCCACGACATTCATCAGCCGAATCTCACTGCCTTGGCTCTTGGCGATCTTGATCGCTTCCGCGAGCCCTGCTGCGGAAGCTTGACTCCCGTCGACGGGCACTAAAATTTTGGCGTACATCACTACCTCCTGTTTGCGTGTGCTCGACGCGTAAAACGCGAGACGGCGTTAGTCTCGCACGTCACACGCGCGCTTCTCCCCCGGAATTACCGGCGCGTCCTGCGGCTTTTGCGTAGTCGAGGTGCTGGCGCAGCGAGCTGCGGGAAAGCACCGCCATGATTTCGGATAGCCCTCATTGTTCCCGACCGCTCCTGCGCGCATGGTGTGACTCAACTCCCGCGAAGTCACGGCGCTTACATGGGCGGAATTCTTCACATTGCGTACAAACTGCTGGTCAACGATCGGCCCAAGTACTTGGCGCTCCTGGTCGGGATCACCTTTGCCGTGTTCCTGATGATCGAAATGACCTCGTTGTTCGCCGGCATTTTGATGCGCGCCTCGGCGACCGTCATCAATATCGGTGCATCCATCTGGGTCATGGACCCCTCCATCCAGACGGTGGCGAACACCATTCCGCTTCCCAATTACGTTCTGGATGAGGTTCGAAGCATCCCGGGTGTCAAATATGCGGTTCCGCTCTATTCGGGCGCGGCTCTCTTGAGGCTCCCAGACGGGACTTACCAAGCTGCGAACGTGGTTGGCCTGGACGACACGAGCTTGTTCGGAAGACCCGCGCTTTTGAGCGGAAAGATTGAAGACATCTTCGCTGAAAACGCCTTTTTCGCCGTCAAGGATTCAGAATTCTACAAGCTCGGCAATCCCCAGGTCGGAGCCGCGTTCGAGCTCAATGACCACCGCGGCCTGATCGTTGGAATTGCGCGGGTCGCTTCGAGCGGGCTCTTCGGCGTACCCACTCTGTACACGACATACAACCGCGCGCTGCAATACATCCCGAATACCCGCTTCACGATTTCCTATTTACTGGTGGAGCCGAAATCGGCCGCGAATGTGGCGGCGATCAAGGCCCAGGTCGCGAAAGCCGGATATCTCGCGCTCACGAAGCAAGAGTTCATTGCCAAGATCAGCAAATTCTACATGTATCAAACCGGCATCGGCACCAACATGCTGATCATGACGGTGATCAGCTTCATCATCGGGCTCTCCATCTCCGGGCAGACCTTCTACACCTTCGTGATCGAGAATCTGGAGAAATTCGGTGCGCTCAAGGCGATCGGCGCCAAGGGCCGCGAGCTGATTTACATGATCCTGTTTCAGGCCTCCTTCGTCGCGCTCACCGGATACGGCATCGGCGTCGGCCTGTGTGCACTCATCATCTGGCTCGCCCGTCTGTACCTGCCCGATTATGCGGCGATGATCTCGATCTCGAACCTCACCACGGCGTTCTTGATGGTCGTGCTGATAGCGGCGAGTTCGAGCTATTTCGGGGTGCGCAAAGTGTTGAAGATCGAGCCCTTCGACATATTTAGAGGTTGAGACGATGGCGAATATCGCGATTCAGGCTGTCGGCCTCAACAAGTGGTTCGGAGAAGGCGAGGCTCGCACACATGCCGTGAAGGACGTGAACTTCGATGCGTTCTTCGGCGAGATTCTCTACGTGGTCGGGCCTTCCGGCAGCGGCAAGACCACGATGCTCAGCATGATCTCAGGAATCCTTCGACCCAACAGCGGCACGGTAAAGATCGAGGACACCGACGTCTGGACACTGAGCAACGACGCGCTCGCGGAATTCCGCCTGCATAGGATTGGATTCGTGTTTCAGGACTTTCATCTCTTTCCCCGCCTCACGACCGCAGAAAACGTCGCGATTCCGCTGATTCTGCAGAAACGTCCCTGGGACGAAGCGCTCAAGGAGGCGGCGGTTGATCTCGAGACTGTTGGGCTGAAGGACAAGACGCAATTGCCACCGGTGAAACTGAGCGGTGGTGAGCAGCAGCGCGTCGCCATCGCCCGCGCAATAGTCAGCCGGCCGGACATTTTGATTCTCGACGAGCCCACCGCCTCGCTCGACGGCGATACCGGCCGGAATATCGTGAAATTCGTTCGCGAGCACATCCTGTCGGACAAACGCTGCATCGTCATCGTGACCCACGACAGCCGCATCTACGAATACGCCGATAGGATCGTGAAGATGGAGGACGGCAAAATGATGGGTGTTGAGAAGGATAAGTTGGATGCGCAGTAAGCTCATTTTTTTGGTTTCAGGCGTGGGTCTCCTATTGGCGCTCATTAGCGCCTATATTTCCGGGCAGCAGCCTGCGCCCTTACCCCCCGCCTTCAATCCGGCAGCGAACCCCTATGCCAAGGGAATCTATGCGGAAGGCATCCTCGAAAGCAGTCAAGCGCTCGGCGAGAACGTCAATATTTATCCTGAAGTCACCGGGCCGATCACGGAGGTCCTGGTAGGCGAAGGAGCTCATGTCCACAAGGGCGACCCTCTTTTGCGCATCGATGATTCTGTGCAACACGCGACCGTCGAGCAGCAGCAGTCGCAAGCGGAGGCGGCGCGAACGCTCTTGGCGGAGCTCAAGGCGGAGCCGCGGCGCGAGAACCTCCAGGTGGCGGCGGCTCAGGTCGACAACGCCCAAGCTACGCTCAAGAATGCGCAGGATCAGCTCGACAAGCAGGACCGCTCCTACGCTCTCGATCCCAAATCGGTAAGCCGCGACGCGCTCGATAATGCCCGCAATGCGGAAAAGGTGGCCGCAACGAATCTCGAGGTCGTCGACAAGCAATATGCGCTCACCAAGGCGGGCGCGTGGATCTACGACGTAGAGAACCAGGAAAAGCAATACATCGCGTTGTCCAAGGCCTATGCGTCATCGGCCGCATTGCTAGCCAAATACACCCTGCGAGCGCCAGCGGATGGCATCGTGCGCTCAATCCAAGCCGCCGTCGGCAGCTACGTGTCCCCGCTAGGCGCCTATGACAGCTACACCCAAGGAATGGACCCGCTCATCGTGATGGGCGCACCGGATGAGAATCTGCAGGTGCGGGCCTATATTGACGAGATATTGATCGATCGGCTCGCGGATCCCTCCGAGCTCAGCGGCGAGATGTTCATCCGAGGGACCAACAAGCATGTGGCGCTCACCTTCGTACGCGTACAGCCGTTCGTATCCCCGAAGATCGAGCTCTCCGATGAAAGGCAGGAACTCGTCGATGTGAGAGTGCTGCCGGTGATCTTCCGCTTTGCAAGCCCGCGAAGCCTCCATGTCTACCCCGGTGAGCTGGTGGATGTCTATGTCAGCCCCAAGTAAGGACGCGGCGCGAGCAGCTCGCGCGAAGGGACCTAGCGCAGTGCGACGGGGCGCCGGCACCCTGCTCTTGTTAGCGGTCGTCGGCTGTGCCGCGGGGCCCAATTTTCACCACCCACATCCCCCATCGGTGTCGCACTACACTAATGGCGCTGATCCTGAGTCCACTATCTCGGCCGAGGGCACCGCGCAAAAATTCGAGCGCGATGCGCGGGTCGATGCCGACTGGTGGCGCCTGTTTCAGTCCCCGCAGCTCGACGCGGTGATCCGAGAGGCGCTCGCGCACAATCCAGGCCTCGCCGCTGCACAGGCGAGTCTGCGGGCGAGCCAAGACAACTTACGCAGCGGGTATGGCATCTTCTTTCCATCGGTCGATGCCGATGCTGGCGTCGTGCGCGAACGATACAGCCCCGTCGCCCTCGGGCAAGCCTTCCCGTCGAACATATTCAATTTATTCACTCTCTCCTCGAGCGTGAGCTACGCGCTTGACGTGTTCGGTGGACAGCGCCGCTTGGTCGAAGGACTGCATGCAGAGGTGGATGTGGCCCGGGCCGATGCAGAAGCGACCTACCTCACCTTGGCGGCGAACGTTGCGAACACGGTGATCGCCGCGGCGGCGTACCGTGCCGAAATAGAGGCTACCCAGCAGATCATCGACCTTCAAAAACAGCAAGTCGATATCGCTAACGTCCAGGCGCAAGCCGGTACTGTCCCCTATTCGAACGTGCTAAGTCTCAAAAGCCAGCTCGCCTCCTACGAAGCCATGATTCCGCAGTTCGAGCAAAAGCTCGCGCAAAGCGATGACCTGCTCGCGGCTCTTGCGGGACATGTGCCGGCCGAGTACTCACCTCCCCCGGTGCGCCTAAACGATCTCGTGTTGCCCGAGGGGCTGCCAGTCAGCTTGCCTTCCGATCTCATCCGACAGCGTCCCGATATCCTCGCGGCCGAAGCGACCGCGCACGCGGCCAGTGCCAATATCGGCGTCGCGACCGCCGCGATGCTGCCGAGCGTTACCTTGACCGGCGGTGTCGGTGCAACGACCACGACCCTGAACAATCTGGTGCCGGCCAACGGGCATTCCTGGAGCGTAGGCGCGGGTGCAACGGCACCGCTTTTCGAGGGGGGTACCTTGTGGTTCAAGCGCAAAGCGGCGATCGACGACTATCAGCAAGCGATGGCCCTATACCGGCAAGTCGTGCTCACGGCCTTTGAACAGGTCGCTGACACGTTGCGCGCGCTCGACCATGATGCAAAGATTCTCGCGGCCCAAGATGAAGCCTTGTCGACGGCCGCGCAGGCATCGCACCTCGTTCAAGCCAACTATGAGGCGGGCATTGCCGCTTATCTGGATGTGCTGGTGGCGGACACGCAGTTCCACCAAGCGCAACTGGCCGATTTACAAGCCATCGCGACACGCTATCAGGATACGGTCGCCTTGTTCGCCGCCCTCGGTGGCGGCTGGTGGAACGCCGGGAAGAACGGCACCGGTGCGACGGGCGCGCGATGAGACGCTAACGCAAGGGCGGACATGAGCACCGATCTCACCCAATCTCCGCTCGATCCCGCGATCAGGCGTCTGCACGAATTAGCCCTGGACTTGCGATGGTCTTGGAATCATGCGTCCGATGGTCTGTGGAAACAGCTCGAGCCTGAATTGTGGACGCGAACGCACAATCCTTGGGTGATCTTGCGGACCGTCTCGCGCCAGCGCTTGCTTGAGGCTCTTGCCGACCCGCCATTCAGGGAAACTATCGAGCGCCTTGCGGCCGCATCACGTGAGGCGGCCACAGCGCCCACCTGGTTTCAGCAGACGCATACGGGTTGCGGACTCGGCCGCGTCGCCTACTTCAGCATGGAATTCATGCTGAGCGAGGCGCTGCCGATCTACGCCGGCGGATTGGGGAATGTAGCCGGTGATCAACTCAAGGCGGCAAGCGATCTCGGCGTGCCCCTGGTGGGCGTGGGCCTGCTCTACGCCCAAGGCTATTTTCGACAGGTTATCGGACGTGACGGCGCGCAGCAGGCGCTCTACCCCTACAACGACCCTGGGCAGTTGCCAATTACGCCCTTGCGCAAGCCGGACGGTGAGTGGCTGCGAATTGAAATCGGCATGCCAGGTCACCGGCTTTGGCTGCGG
>Ga0182024_10013526_pt1 | contig 15915 bp, 12 predicted proteins | sample P32metaG_FD_120480 | JGI IMG/M metagenome (GOLD analysis project Ga0182024, IMG submission 120480) | Permafrost microbial communities from Stordalen Mire, Sweden - P3-2 metaG (Illumina Assembly) | ecosystem: Environmental > Terrestrial > Soil > Wetlands > Permafrost | place: Sweden: Stordalen... | reverse complement strand
CGGCCAGATGCCCTCCGGCAGCGCCACGACGACGACGAGCAGGCAGATGCCGTAGAACACCTGCTTGGCCCCCGGCAGATCGAGGCCGAACGCGCCGATTGCGGCGTTGACCGTCTCGGCGAGTCCGGTCAGCACGAAGGCGCCGAGAATCGGCCCGAACAGCGTACCGATGCCGCCGATGATCGGACCGAGGATCATCTCGATGGAGCGGGAAAAATTGAAGACCTGCTCGGGAAACAGGTTGTTGTAGAAAAATGCATAGAATACGCCGCCGAACGAGGTGACGGCCGCGGAGATCATCACCGCGTACATCTTGTAACGGAACGTATCGATGCCGGCGGCGCGCGCGGCGCGCTCGTCCTCGCGGATGGCGAGCCAGAAATAGCCCATGCGGCTTTTCAACAACAGCCGCGACAGCCCGAACAGCAATGCCGTCGCGGCCAGCATGACGTAATAGAACATCGTCGGATTGCCGCGCAGCCGCCACAGGTCGTTGTGGGTATATTGCGCCACCGGCAGGAACAATCCGGCCGACGCATTGACGATCGTCAGATGGTCGAAACCGATGCGGGCGAACTCGGCGAAGGCGATGGTCAGGATGGCGAAATAGACGCCGGCGACGCCGAACCGGAAAGCCAGAAAACCGATGATCGCGCCGCAGGCCGCCGCAACCGGAACCGCCGCCAACAACCCGAGCCACGGCGCGATGCCGAACCGGGTAAACAGCGCGGCCGTGACGTAGGCACCCAGTCCCGCATAGATGGCGTGGCCGAGCGAAAGCTGCCCGGCGAATCCCATCATGATGTTCCAGGCCTGGCCCGTATAGGCCAGATAAAGAATGATGATGAGAACGGTGAGCAGATAGTCGTTGGCGAGCCACGGCGCGACCAGCAAAGCGGCCGACACCAGGGCAAGCCATGCGAACGCGCGCCGCGAAACGCCGGCGGTGAGGCGCGCCATCATGACAGCCTCTTGCCGAGAATGCCTTGCGGCCGGAACAGCAGCACCAGAACCAGAATGCCGAAGGCGAACATGCTCTTGGCCGACGGCGTGAACAGCAATCCGGCGATCGCCTCGGTGAGCCCGATCAGGACGCCGCCGATCAGCGCGCCGGCCATGGAGCCGAGGCCGCCGGTAATGACGATGACAAAGGCCAGCAGCGTATAGCCCGGACCCAGCGCCGGCGTGACGTCGGTGATCAACGTCATCATCGTTCCCGCCGCGCCGACGCAGGCGGCGCCGATGCCGAAAGTAAGCGCATACAGCCGATTGACGTTGAGCCCGACGACCAGCGCGCCGGTATAGTTGTCGGCGCAGGCGCGGATCGCCTTGCCGACCAGGCTGAAACGAAAGAACACGAACAGGCCCGCGGTGACGACGATCGCCGCGGCGGCGGCGTAGGACTTGGACGCGTCGACGATCACCGGGCCCAGCGCAAAGCTGTCGTAGGCGTACGAGGTCTGGATGGTGCGGGCGTCCGGGCCGAAGATGATCAACAGCGCGTTGACGATGATGATGGCCAACGCCACCACGAGCAGAAACTGGCTGTGCTCCGGCCGGGTGATGAAGGGATTGATCAGGCTGGCCTGCAGGGCGTAGCCGAACACGAACATCACCGCCGCGATCGGCACCAGCATGATCAGCGGATCGAGGTGGAACGCCGAAAACAACACCACGGCGAGATACATCGCGATCGACATCATCTCGCCGTGGGCGAAATTGACGACCCGGACCACGCCGAAGATCACCGATAGCCCGAGCGCCATCAGGCCGTAGACCAGGCCGGTGAGAACTCCGGCGACCGCAACATTCAGATAAACATCCAGGGTCATCCGTCACCCTGAGGCGCGAGCGTGGCGAGCCTCGAAGGGCGACGGCCCCGGCGCTGCGGCCGCTCACCCTTCGAGGCCTGCGCCTTGCGCAGGCACCTCAGGGTGACGGTATGGACTCGGTGCCGCCGCACCTGTGCAACCTCAGGCGCGGTCCGCATACGGCTTCATCGGCCATTCCGGCGCGCCGTTGGCGGCCGCCTTGGGCGCGATCGTGACCAGCTTGCCGCCGCGGTTCTGGATCGCGCCGCCGACGATCTTGTCGTTCTGGCCCTTGGCGTTGAACGAGATGCCGGGGCCGATACTGGAATTGTCGGTGATGTTGGTAGTGCGGACCGCGTCGGCCAGCGCCTTGGGATCGGTCGAGCCGGCGCGCTTGTAGGCGTCGGCGGCGACCAGCAGGGCCTCGAACGTATAGACGTGGTTGGTGTTGAGATTGACGCCCGGATAGGCCTTGGCCAGGCCGGCCTCGAGCATTTTCGACAGCTTCTTGTTCGGGTCGTACCAGGGCACGAAGCTCATCGGGCCGTCGGCCAGTTTGCCGAGCGTCTTGATGTACTGGTCCTCGTACCAGCCCGGCCCGACGCTCAGGATCGCCTGCGGCGTCCAGCGCTGCTTGACCAGTTCGCGGGTAATCAGCATGGCGTCGTTGAGGCGGCCGACCACCAGGATGGCGTCGGCATTGGTGGCCTTGGCCTTGGTCACCTCGACCGACAGATCGCGCGCCGCCGGATCGTAGGAGATCTCGTCGGCGATGGTGTAGGGCATGTTGGCTTTGGGCATGAACGCGGCGATGCCCTTCGACATCGCGGTGCCGAACGTATCGTTGACCCGCATGAACACCACCGTTTTCGGCGCCTTGCCGACGATGTCGAAAACCTCCTTCTGGTCCATGAATCCATCGCGGGTCAGCATCGGCGCGGTCGGGAAATTCCGGAACACGAACTTGTAGCCCTGCTCGGTGATGTCGGGCGCGCCGGCGATGTTGATGACGAACGGAATGCCCTTTTGCTCGGCGACCTGGGCGACCGCGGTGGTCTGGCCGGAATCGAAGGTGCCGACCAGCAGCTGGGCGCCGTCGCTGATCAGCTTTTCGGCGTGCTCGCGGGCGGTATCGACGTTCGACTCGGTGTCGCCGTTCATGATCGACAGATCCGGCAGACCGAGCGACTTGAAGATCGGCGCCGCGATGTCCACCCCGCGCTGGCAATCCTGGCCGATGCCGGCCTCAAAGCCCGAACGCGGCAACAGCACGCCGACCTTCAGCGGCCCACCCTGGGCGCGCAAGACCGCGGGCGCGGCGACCGTGGTGGCGGCGGCGGCGGCGCCGGCCAACAGATGACGGCGGTTGAGATTGCTTGTCATGGCGATATCCTCCCCCAAGGGCTGGAAATGCTAGGGCGCTGCCGGCCTCCCGGCAAGCGCCGGTCATGCGGCCAAAAGTTGCGCGACGGCCGCGGCGATCCGCAACAGCCGGTGGTCGTGGCCGTTGCGGGCGATCAGCATGAGACCGACCGGGAGCGCGGCCGGAATTGGCAGCGACACGGCGCAGAGGTCGAAAAAATTGACGATGGCCGGATTGCGCAAGAGCGCCGCGTTGCGGGCGGCGAAGATCGCGGGATCCTCGACCTCCGCGATCGTCGGCGCGACGATGGATGTCGTGGGCATGACCAGCAGATCGAGGCCGGCGAGCCGGGCATCCATGGCGCGGAGGAGCCGGCCGCGCTCACGCAGAATGTCGGCATAATCGGCCTGCGATACGGCGCAGCCGCGCTCGATACGGATGCGGACGTTGGGGTCGATGTCGGCTCCGCGCCGTTGCAGGCGATCGCGATGGATGGCGCAGGCCTCGAACGGCGGAATGCCGCCTTTGGCATTGACCGCGTTCATGTCGTCGAACAGCGCGACCGCCTCGCGACTGATGCGCATGCCGGCGTCGTCCAGCCGCGCTACTGCGGCGTGCAAGGCGCCGGCGGTGGTGACGTCCAGGCGGTCGAGCGGCAGCCCTTCGGCCATGCCGCAGCGCAGGCCGGCCAGCGCAATCGGCTCGAGCGGCAAAAAGTCTTCGCCGGCCATGACCGCGTCGGCCTTGGCGCAATCGTCGACGCTGCGGGCGATCGGGCCGACCGAGTCGAGCGTGGTGCTCAGCGGGAATGCCCCCGCGGTCGGCACGCGCTGCCGGCTCGGCTTGAACCCGACCAGTCCGCACAGCGCCGCCGGAATCCGCACCGAGCCGCCGGTGTCGGTGCCGATCGCGATCTCGCACATGCGGTCGGCAACCGCCACCGGCGCGCCCGCCGACGAGCCGCCGGGCACCCGGGCGCGATCGCGCGGATTGCCCGGGGTGCCGAAATGCGGGTTGGCGCCGACGCCGGAGAAGGCGAACTCGGCCATGTTGGTCTTGGCGACGATCACGGCGCCGGCCTGGCGCAGCCGGGCGACGATCGCTGCGTCGGCGGTAGCCGGCGGCGCTTCCTCGGCGAGGATTTTCGACCCGGCGCGGGTCGGCTCGCCGGCGACGTCGAACAGATCCTTGATGCTGACGATGGCGCCGTCGAGTGGCCCGAGCGCCTCACCGCGCGCCGCACGGGCATCGGCGGCACCGGCGGCGGCGCGCGCCGCATCGCCATAGACCGTCAGACAAGCGCGCCTGCCCTCGCCGTTCGGGTCGGCAATACGCGCCAAGGCCTGTTCGAGCCGATCGCGGCAGGATGTCTGTGGCATCATGCTCAAGCCTTCACGACCATCTCCGGCCTGAGATCCTTGAGCGACGGCGCCCCGACCTGCTGCATGGCGACCATCAGCTCGGTGCGCAGGATCGCCAGCACCCGCTCCACGCCGGGCTCGCCGAACGCGCCGAGGCCCCACAGATACGGCCGGCCCACCGCCACACCCTTGGCGCCCATGCACAGCGCCTTGACGATGTCGGTGCCGCGGCGGAAACCGGAATCGATCAATACCGGCATGGCGCCGGACACCTGCATGATCTCCGGCAGGGTCTCGATGGTCGAGCGGCCGGACTCGTCGGCGCGGCCGCCATGGTTCGACACGATGATGGCATCGATGCCGGTCTCGGCGGCGATCTTGGCATCCTCCCCGGCGAGGATGCCCTTGAGCACCATCTTCATCCTGGTCACGTCGCGCAGCCGCTTGATGTCATCCCAGGTGAGCGCCGACGACTGGATGTTGGTCAGTCCGGAAAGATCGGCGCCGTCGTACATTGGGTCGTGCCGCATCGAAGCTTCCAAACTCGAATTGTCGTGGCACGCCGAGCATTGCCGCGGATCCAGCGCCTTCATGCGCAGTGCGGCTTCCTGGTTGCGCCCGCCATTGCGGTCGACGGTGACCGCGACCGCGATCGCGCCTTGCCGCTCCATGCTCGCGACATGGTGCTTGGCCACCTCGAATTTGTTGGTGGCATAGAGCTGCGACCAGATCGGCCGGCCGCGCGCAGCGATCACATCGGCCACCGAGGTCGACGCCTGGGTCGACAGGATCATCAGGTGATCGCCGGCCTTGGCGGCGCGGGCGACGCCTTCCTCGCCGTCCGGATGGTAGGCTTTGTGGCCGCCGGTCGGATCGACGATGATCGGCGTCTGGTATGTCTCGCCGAGAATGTCCGTGCTCATGTCGACCTTGCTGACGTTGACGAGCCGGCGCGGGCGGAGCTGGAATTTCAGAAATCCCGCGCGGTTGGCGCGCAACGTGACATCGTCATCGACGCCGGAGGCCATGTAGCCGAAATGCGCCGGCGGCACGTTCTTGTGCATGACCGGCTCGAAATCGAAGACATCGAGCGCCTCCTTCGGGTCGGCAATCAGGTGCGCGTAATCACGCGGCGCCCAGACATAGGGATCGGCCGGCCGCTGCGGGGCCAAGCCTTCCGGAGTCAAGCCGTCCTGTGCCAGCGCGGCGAGGCTGGTGCCGGCGAACAGCGGGCTCGCAGCGAGAAACTTGATGAAGCGGCGGCGGCTGGCGGCCTGATCCGCGGGTGTCGTCATGATGCCCTCCCCGAGCGCTTGTTCGCTCTGTTATGCGCGCATCCTATCGGTCGCGGGCACCATTGCAAATCGAGCGCCGGTCCTGCCATCATCGCGCGGCAGCCAACGCCGAGAGGAGTTTTCGTCATGCCGAATGGCAAGCCGACACTGGCATTCATCGGCTTTGGCGAAGCCGGCCAGGCCATCGCCGACGGCCTGCGCGAGACCGGCGTCGAGCAAATTTCGGCATGGGATATCCTGTTGCCGAAGCCGCAAGGCGACAAGCTCCGGCACGCCGCCGCAGCGATCGGCGTGCGGTGCGCGGCGTCGGCGGCGGACGCCGTGCGCGGCGCGGACATGATCGTCTCGGCGGTGACGGCCGCCTCCAGCGTCGAGGCGGCGCAGTCAGTCCGCGGGCATGCGACCGGCACGCCGTATTTCCTCGACATCAACTCGGTCTCGCCCGGCCGTAAGCAGGCGACCGCCAAGCTCTTGGGCGACACCGCGCGCTATGTCGACGTCGCCGTGCTGGCGCCGATCCATCCGGCGCGGCACCGAACGCCGATGCTGCTCGCCGGCCCCCACGCCGCGGCGGTCGCGCCCAGCCTCGCGGCGCTCGACATGCGGGTTACCATCGCGGGACCGGAAACCGGCGCCGCCGCCGCCATCAAGATGGTGCGTAGCGTCATGATCAAGGGCATCGAGGCGCTGACGCTGGAGTGCTTCCTGGCCGCCGCCCGCGCCGGCGTCGTCGACGAAGTGGCGGCTTCGATGAAGAACAATTATCCCGGCCTCGATTGGGGAAAGATCGTGCCCTACAACCTCGAGCGCATGGCGAACCACGGCGAGCGCCGCGCCGGCGAAATGGAGGAAGTCGCCGACACGCTGCGCGAGCTCGGCGTCGAGCCGCTGATGACGTCGGCCACGGTCAAGCGCCAGCGCGAGATGGGCCAGATCGGCGCCCAACAGTCGGTGCGCGGCGTGCTCGACAAAGATCGCGCCGCCATGCTGGGCGCCATCAGCGCCGCCGCCCGCGATCGGCACTGATTTTTCGGTCAGCTCCGCCGCATGACGCCGGCAAGATAAGCGAACGACGCCTTTGGCGTGCGCTCGAGCGTTGCGAAATCGACGCGGACCACGCCGAAGCGGCGGCTGAAGCCTTCGCCCCATTCGAAATTGTCCAGGAGCGACCAGACGAAATAGCCGCGCAGCTTGACGCCGGCGGCGAGCGCGCGGCGCGCCGCCGCCAGATGATCGCGCAAGAATGCGATGCGGCCTTCGTCGTGCACGATGCCGTCGCCGCCGACCACGTCGTCGTAGCAGGCGCCGTTCTCGGTCACGTAAAGTTCGGGGTCGCCGTAGCGGTCGCGCAGCGCGACCAGTTCTTCCGCCAGGCCGTCCGGAACGACCGGCCAGCCCATCGCGGTGAGCGGCGTGCCGTTCGGGACCGCGCCGAACCAGGCCCCGAACAGGCTTTGCGGGGCATCCGCCACATACATCGGCGCATAATAATTGACGCCGAGATAGTCGATCGGTTGCTGCATGGCGGCGAGGTCGCCGCCGGCGATCAAAGGCGCAAAGTCGGTGGCGACCGCCGCCGGATAAGCGCCCTTGAGCAGCGGATCGAGGCCGGCGCCGTTCCACATGGCGTCAAACCGCACCGCCGCGCGGGCGTCCTGGTCGCGGTCGGATGACGGCCGCACCGGCTGCAAGCTGATGACGGTGCCGAGCCGCAGCCCGCGGTGTTCCGCACGCAGCGCCTGCAGGGCGCGGCCCTGCGCCAGGTTCTGATGATGCATGGCCGCGAGCATGTTGGGCAGGCCCGTCAACCCGGGAGCGTGCGAGCCGATGCCGTGGCCGAACAACGCATGGACATTGGCTTCGTTGAACATCGCCCAGCGCTTGACGCGGTCGCCGAGCCGCGCTGCCACGACGCGGGCGTAATCGGCGAATTTCTCCGCGATGTCGCGATTGAGCCAGCCGCCCGCGTCCTGCAGCGCCTGCGGCAGGTCCCAGTGATAAAGACACAGCCACGGCGTCACGCCGCGCGCCAGCAAGCCATCGACCAACCGTTCGTAGAAATCGAGCCCGCGCGGTTCGACGGCACCGGCGCCGGCGGGCAGAATGCGCGGCCACGCCGTCGAAAACCGATAAGCGGTGAAACCACCGCGCGCCAGCAGTTCGATGTCGTCGCGCCAGCGATGATAATGATCGGCGGCGACGTCGCCGGTATCGCCGCCTTTCACCCGCCCCGGCGTGTGAGAAAACACGTCCCAGATGCTCTTGCCGCGGCCGTCGGCGTCGACCGCGCCTTCGATCTGATAGCTCGAGGTCGAAGCGCCCCAGACGAAATCGGCGGGGAACGCCGGTTCGTCAGCCCTCGCGGTTCCGCAATGGAGCGCTTTTGCCAAGGCGAGCGGGCCTGCCGCCGCGGCAAGCAGACCACGCCGCGTCATCATCTGCCGCGCTTCCGCTTGGCGGGCTTGCGTCGCGCTCTGGCGGCGCGCGGCTTTGGCGGCGCGGCATTGCCGCCCGGCACCCGCGCGCTCCAATATTCCCAGGTCCGCGACACGACGGTCGGCATCAGACTCAAGGTGCCGGCGAGCCTGGTCTCGCCGCGATGCAGCGGCTTCGCCGAGCCAAGCGCCAGCGCCCGCATCTGATATTCGGCGTTCTGGCACATGAAGATCGCGCGCGAGACCAGTTCCTTCAGGCCGCCGCCGACCACCGTCGCGCCGTGGCGATTCATCATGACGGCGGAGTGCTGGCCCAGCGCCCGCGCCAGCGAGCGGCCCTCTTCCGGCTTGACCACCAGAAGGTTGGTGTCGCCGAATTCATCGTGCTGATCCCAGAACGGCGCCTCCTCGCCCATCGCCGCGCCGAGATGGAACACCGGCAGAATCGGCTTGCCGGCGATGGCAAACGGCATCACCGCGGGGGCATGGTGGTGGCACACCGCCATGACATCGTCGCGCGCCTGGAAAATGCAGCCGTGGATGACGCGCTCGGCGTAGAGATTCACTTTCGGCGGCTTTACCGGCTCGGAATCCAGCGTGTATTCCAGAATATCGCCAGGCTCGATCAACAGCGGCGAGCGCGAGCGCGACAACAGATAGCGCCCCGGATCGGATGGATGGCGCACGCTGACATGGCCGAAGGCGTCGAGCACGCCTTCGTGGGATAGAATGCGGTTGGCGAGCGCGAGCTCCTCAATGACTGCACGTAAACTGTCGGGCACGTTCAAGGTCCTCACAGTGCGGCAGCGCCGGCCGGCTGCCTTCGGCGCGGTAGCAAATCCGCATGCGGCCGGTTATTCAAGGCCACCGTGAATGGACTGTCGCCGCGACCGGTTTTCGCGCCACAAAGGCGCAGTCGCGGCGCTCACCACAGCCGCCGATGTCCGGCAATATGATTGATCGCCTCGGCTTCATCCGCGAACAGATGGCTGCGATCGCCGGTCTTGAGACCGAACCGCAGAATACACGTGCGGCAGCCGAAAAGCGGTTTGTCGTCGCAGGCGAAGTGCACCCGAATGGGTTGCTCCCAAGGTATCGAAGGCTGGCGGCGTTGGATTTCCGCAACCGCTTCTTGCAGCATCGGCTCCCTCCGCGGTCCCCGGCACGATAGCGGCTCAACGAGCGAATTCAATACCGGTTTCCGCAATGCACAATTTCGGTTGGCAGACTGTTCTCGCGACCCTGCCTTGGCGGATAACGGCTCTTAAAGACAATGGCGGCGGATGGGCGGCTCGCCACAGACTCGACACAAGCGCGCCGCCCGGCGGCCGTTACGCCGCAAGATCGCGGTGCGAGATTTCGACGACGCGGGCGCGGGTCGCGAGCGCGTCGACCAGCGCGTCGGCCTTGGCCTTGTTGGCAGCGTCGAGATTGGCGTCCCATTCGTCCAGCAGGTAGACCTGCGCGTCGGTGGCGTTGACGATCTCCTCCAACGACTTGAGCTGACGCTCGCCCGAGGAGAAGCCGAGCTTCTTGTCGAGCGATTCGGCCATCACGATCGGCTCGCCCTCGTCGTCCTCCTCGACGTCGACCGGCACCACGCCACCGGTGAATTTGAACGCCAGCCGATCGGTGGTCGGCCAGTAATAGGCGCGCTTTTTCATCTCGGTCTTCAGCGACGCCAGCAGCGAGGATTTGCCGGAGCCGTTGCCACCGCGCACGTTGATGCGGCCGGTGGGCTTCGCGAGCGCGATCCGCATCGCGTCGCCGAGCGAGGCGACCACGTTGGCGTGCTCGCCCTCCCGCAACACCAGCCGATCGAACTTGATGCGCTTGTCGAAGTCGGCGTCGGGCTGCGGCCGCATATTGGCGGCGACGCCGCCGAACCGCGTCCAGATGGCAATGAAGTCGTTCCAGCCGGTGGCCAGCAGGTGCAACTCGTACGTCATTTCGATCTGCCGCGGCAGCGTCGTCGCCAGCCCGACCAGCATGGCGATATCGCCGATATTGTTCATCGCCACCACGGTCACGGTGCCGAACACGATGGCGAGGCTGACGATGCCGCTCATCGCGCTCATGCCTTCGCGCGCGACGATGGCGCGGATTTGCGCCGCCAGCCCTTCGCGCAGCCGCGTTTTGAACCCGAACAGCCAAAGCCGCAGATTGTAGCTGTTGCCGCTGAAGACGTTGTCCCACGCGGTGTAGCCCTGCGCGGTGATGCGGTTGTTCATGCGCTGATTTTCCAGGTACGCATGCGCGATCGGCTTCTGCAGGACCCATTGCATCAACAACAGCACGCCGAACGCCCCCACATAGGCGAACGGCAGGCTGACATTGATTTCCGCGCCCAACACGATGGAATTGAATACCAGCCCGAGAAACAGCTTTAAGGTGAACTCGAGCTCGTACATGACGTTGAAGAAGCATTGGAAGGTCTCGCCGGTGAGAAACGGCTCGACCCGCTCGCGGGCCGGCTTCTCGTTGAGCAGCGTGACCTTGTCGCGGTTGTCGCGGGCGAAACGCAGCATGTACTTGCCGAAGCCGCGATAGCCGGCCCGCTCGGCGAAGATCCAGCTGATGACGCCGACCACGTAGGACGCCGACTGCGCGGTGAGGATCCAGATCAGATCGCCGGCCAGAAACTCGCCGACCGCGACCCGGCGTCCGGCATTGATGACGAACCACGTCGTGGCCGCGGCGAGCATCGCCTCGGCCACCATGAGGACCACCATCACGAACAATGCCGGACTGAGCAGAAACCTCGCCAGCTCCAAGCGTGATATCGGCTTCGCGGCCAGATCAGCCATGACGATCCCGGAATGAGTGACGCCCGCGCGGCAGTTCGAGTCGGCCATTCAGTGTAACGGCATCGGAACCGGAAATTAAGCGTGGCGGCAAGGCGCGAAAGCGCAAATTCCCGCGTTCCGCCAATGACTTTCACGATCGCGGGGGTCGCGCGCGAGCCGCCGCCGGCCCCGCCTGGCCGACCGGCGCCTCAAGCCTGGGCCGAATGTTGGCGTGCCAATTCGGCTTCCAAGCGGCCGATATTGTCGAACAGCCGCGCCGTCGCCAGCCGCAGGAAGTAAAAGCCGAACGTCGGATTCTGGTAGTATAGCTGCTCGACCTGCTCGTAGGTGATCGACAGCGCATCGCCCTCCTCGATGCATTCGAGCGTCGCCGTCCGCCGATTGTCGGGCGCCAGCATGGCCAATTCGCCGACCAGTTGGGCCGGCTGCAGCTCGATGCCGAGCTCGAGGAGCAGATAGCGTCCCGTCACCGTGCAGAACATCTCGCTGGCCGGTTCGCCCTTGGCGAACAGGATGTCGCCTTTGCGAAAGTGCCGGCTCGTCATGAACGGCTTGAGCCAGTCCATCGAGCTGTCGCCGCGGATGGCGCCGCGCACCCGCCGGATCAGGACGACCATCTGCTGCAGGCGCCAGGCGTTGAGCGGCAGCGCCACCGTCTGCAACGAAAACGGAATCCATTGATGCGTGATGCCGTAAAAAGCGATCAACGAGCAGTTGGCGACGATGGCGAGGACGCGCAGCGGCACCATCGTCCTGGTCGAAGCGGTCGCCACGATGAACAGCGACCCGACGCTGTTGAATATTTGCGTCCAATGCATGGTGCCTCTCCACAAACGCGCAGCATCATGACGGCCAAAGGCAGCCGAGTTTTCAGAATCTAGAGGCTTATTGCGGATGATGGAATGACATCTTGGTTAATTCCGCAGATTGAACCGGCATCCGTCCCGTGACGACCCATTTTCCGGCTGGCCGTGCGCATTCGGGCAGCGTAATTTGGCCGGCGGGTTGACGACGTTACCGTCGGCGCTGGCGAGGCAGGCGTGATCTTAAGAGGCGCAATCACGAAATTTGCGTATTACACCGCGCCAATCCGCCGCTTCGGCGCATCATCGCTGGCTCGTCTGGTGGTGCTTGCCGCAGGCCTTGCGGCCATGACGGCGCTCACCATTCCGGACCTGCCGCGATCGGCGAATGCCTGGCTCGGCGCCTGCCTGTGGTGCTGTCTCGCCTACTTTGCGGTCGAGGGTTTTGTCCGCGCCCAAATCGCCTATTACGGCGGCATCCTCGCCGGCCATCTTCTGTCGTCGCCGGGCCTGGTCGATCTCGCCGCGATCTTTCCGGTGCCGATCGCGCTCCTTTGCGGCGTCGCGCCGCCGACGGCATGGCTCCTGGCCTCGCTCTGGATCCTCAAGCTGGCCCAGGATTCGCCCGGCTTCGCCCAGCTTGGGCGGGTGTTCGTGCTCGAGGCCAAGCCGCTCGCCGGCGTCTCGGTGCTGTTTCTGATCGTTTTGTTTCTGGCATCGGCCGCCATGTACGTGCTGGAGCGCGACGTCCAACCCGTGGCATTCGGCACGCTGCCGGCGGCGCTATGGTGGGCCGTCGTCACCCTGACGACCACCGGCTACGGCGATGAGGTGCCGCGGACCCATTTGGGCCATGTCCTTGGCGCCGCGGTGATGATCTGCGGCATCGCAACCTTCGGCTTGTGGACCGGCATCCTGGCCACCGGTTTCGCCGCCGAAAGCCGCCGGCGCAATTTCATCCAGACCTGGGACCTGGTGAGCAAGGTGCCGTTCTTTCAATCGCTCGACCCGTCGGCGATCGCCGAAATCACCCACATGCTGCGGCGCCTGGAGGTCCCGGCGCGCACCGGCATCATCCGCCGCGGCCGGGTCGGCGATTGCATGTACTTCATCGCCGACGGCGAAGTTCAAGTCGATGTCGACCCGACGCCGGTGCGGCTTGGCGCCGGCGCTTTTTTCGGCGAACTGGCCTTGCTCGGCGATTCGGTCCGCACCGCCAATGTTTTTACCACCCAGCCGGCGACGCTTTTGATCCTCGACTTGGCCGATTTCCGCACCATGACCGCGCATCATCCCGAACTGGCGCGCAGCATCGACGCCGAGGGCAAGCGCCGCATGAGCGAAAATCAGCGCATGCGCGAACGCCAGTTGGGCGGCGGGGCGACGTCGTGAGCGTGTCCAGGGCGTGTACTCGTAAAATCGAGGTCGATCGGCATCAAAAACAGACATTTCGCGGGTAACCTTCGATGTTCGCCAGGGGCCAGGAAGCAACATGTTTCCTGCCGAGTCCGCCCCGCGGATGTGTTGGTCTGCGCGACAGCAGATTGGCAATTTTGACGAGCTCCGTGCAGCGCCCGCGAGGCTTAGTCATTCTGCCGCCGTTTCGCGTCGAATGGCGGTATTTAGATAGATGATTGCATCGGCGCGGAGTTGCGCCTACTCTTTGACGCGTTGTTCTGGGCGACTCTGGGAGGGCATCGGGGTCGTAAACTCAGCAAACAGGGAGCGCATTGCGCGAGGTCGCGAGCGGCTCCTAAGCGTCGGCCTTTTGTGCATTCTTGTGTCCGGGAACGATCGCGGCAGTGGCGCAGTTCGCATCACCAAGGACTATCATGATACGCAGAGTATCGACACGATGGACCGGAATCGCCTTGGCTATTAGTTCTTCGGTGGTGCCAGGCGCGCAGAACAATGCCATGGCGCACGCGAATGGTCCCGGACGCGCCGCACGCGCCGTCTCCTCATTCGCCATTGCTGTAACGACGGCGTTGTTCGTCTTTGCCGCGCCGACCGGCGGGCAAGCGCAAAGCTGTGTCGGCACGATAGGGCCGTGTTTCCAGGGCCTCGGCTTCCTCGATGCGACGAGCCCTTCCAGTACCGCCCAGGGCATCAGTCCCGATGGCTCCACTGTCGTTGGCTTTAGCTATTATAACTCCAGTATATACAGCGAAGCATTCGTTTGGAGCGGCGGCGCCATGACGGGGCTCGGCTTTCTCGTGCCGTCATGTCCAAATCCCAACCCATCCTATTTGACCTGTAACAGCGCTGCCGCTGCCATCAACGGGCAAGGGATCATCGTGGGTACCGGTTTTGCGCCTGCGACCAACGGAACGCCTCTCGATCAACCCGACGAGGCATTTATCTCGAGCGGCGGCTCGATGACGGGACTGGGCTATCTCTCCACGAGCTACCCGGCCGAGGAAAGCCAGGCCTTCGCAATCGCCGGCCAGGCCGACGTGCCGGTCGGCTCCAGCGTGTCTGGAACAAATAGTCAAAGCAACAGCATTACCGAGGCGGTCACGTTTCAAAGTGGTGCGCCGGTTGGCCTTGGGTTCCTGGCGACCGGGAATAGTGAGTTCAGCGAAGCACGCGGGGTGAATGCGAACGGCCAGGTGATCGTTGGCGACAGCATCAATGCCAACGGCATTTATCAGGCCTTCACCTGGCAGGGTGGCAGCATGACCGCCCTGACGTCGCCGTATGTCGATAGCGCGAGCTATGCGTACGGCGTGAGCGCTGCCGGCTCGGTTGTCGTGGGCTATGTGGGAAACCAGTCGCAAGCAGTTCGCTGGGTGAACGGCACGCCCTCGCTGCTATCGGGGATCGCGGCCGCCTATGGCGTGAGCGCCAATGGCAACGTGCTGGTCGGATTTTCAATTCCATCAAGCACGCCGGTTGCTGTGCGTTGGACGCCGGCTCCCGGCTCGCAGTCGATCCAGAGTCTGTTGACCGCCGCCGGCGTAAGCGTCAGCGGATGGACTCTCACGAACGCGCTTGGCGTATCAGCCGATGGAACGACGATTACCGGGATTGGAACGGATCCCAACGGCCACACCCAGGCCTGGATCGCGCGCCTGCCGGCGCCAGGCGGTTCACTGACCGACACCCACGATTTCAACGACGACGGCTACAGCGACATTCTCTGGCGCGACACCGGCGGCGAAGTCGCGGCGTGGCTGATGAACGGCGGCACGGTGTCCCAGTCGGCAGGGATTTCAACCCTGCCAAGCAGTTTTTCGATCATCGGCCAGCATGACTTCAACGGCGACGGCAACGCCGATGTTTTGTGGCGCGATGCGAGCGGCAACGTCTCGATGTGGTTCATGAACGGCACCGCGGTATCGTCGGCCGCCGGCGTCGGCAATTTGACCAGCAACTGGACGCTCTACGGCACCGCCGACCTCAACGGCGACGGCAAGGGCGACCTGCTGTGGCGCGACAGCAATACCGGCACCGTGGCGGTCTGGTTCATGAACGGCGCGACGGTCGCCTCGACGGCGGTTTTCGGCGCGCTGCCCAGCACCTGGACCATCCTCGGCGACGCCAACGGCGAAATCCTGTGGCGCGACACGGCCGGCGACATCGCGCTATGGGGCGTACAGAACGGCCACGTGACGAGTTCGAGCGGGCTCGGCACCGTGACCAGCAATTTCGTCGTGCAGGGCGTCGGCGACTTCAACGGCGACGGCAAGATCGACATCCTGTGGCGCGATACGAACAGCGGCACGCTGTCGATCTGGTTCACCAACGGCACGCAGGTCGCATCCGCCGCGGTGGTGAGCACCCTGCCGAGCAACTGGAGCGTGGCGCAGGTCGGCGACTACGACGGCGACGGCAAGAGCGATATTCTGCTGCTCGACAGCGCCGGCGACCTGGCGGCGTGGTTGATGAACGGCGCGGCGGTGTCGTCGTCCGTCGGCATCGGCAATGTCGGGACGACGTGGCAAGTCCAAAACGTCAATGCCAACTAGACGCGGGCCCGCTCCCGTCAAGTCCGAGATGGGTCCACAAACGGAACCGCAGTTCTAAAATTGCGATGT
>Ga0182024_10013525_pt1 | contig 15916 bp, 21 predicted proteins | sample P32metaG_FD_120480 | JGI IMG/M metagenome (GOLD analysis project Ga0182024, IMG submission 120480) | Permafrost microbial communities from Stordalen Mire, Sweden - P3-2 metaG (Illumina Assembly) | ecosystem: Environmental > Terrestrial > Soil > Wetlands > Permafrost | place: Sweden: Stordalen... | reverse complement strand
TGTCGCCCGTTTAGAAGGCGTGAGACTGGCCTTCAATGCAGGATCATAACCGTCGATCAAGAAGGTCCATGGTTCTCTTCGGGCACAGATTTTATGCCACTATATGTGGTGCGAGTTACGGGCCCACGTCCCCTAAGTATCCTATTTGACCAACACCGGCAACTGCTGCTCCGCTGCTCATAGTTACTTGGCGTCTGAATCTGATGTCGAAGGCTTCGCCATTTGTGGAGTATGTCGGACGAATATCGCCTGCCGCCGGTCCGGTCTGGTAGGGGATATAGACACTGCCGTTGCCATTGGCTGACTCATACGGCCACATGTTTCGACCCCATCCGTCTTGTTCTGTAAGAATAGGAACGGCACCCAGTCCTGGTCCCTGTCCACCACCGCCACCTTGGTGGGCGCCTGAGCCTGAGCCACCCTTATCTGCGCAATAAGCGATGTCGCCATTTTTGTTAGATTGGGGCAACAGTGCTACCTGTGCATTTGCCAGCGGTTCGCCGGCATGCTTTCCGCCCAACAGAGTGCCTGGCTGTCTGCATTCATCTCTTACAAAAACATCCCAAGTCTGCGTCAGGGTCACCGTTGCATTGCCAGAGCCCCACCAACCCCATTTCCCCGGTTGGGCTGAGGCTAAGGCAGAAACTGTTGGTGAAGTCAAAGGAAACGCTGGATCTTTACTGACAAAGGCACTATACGAAACTGCATAGAACTGATTTTGGCTTGCTACCGCATATGGAAACGGTTGAATGTTCTGGGTCGTGTGGTTAACCGTACCGTCTGCGGCAAACTTGTAAATATGCATCATCCCTTCAGGAATCTTCATTCCTACGTCAACTGGAGGAATGGTGGTTGTTGGAAACGTGGGCACGGGGGGAGGAACAGGGGGCGGTGCTGGAGGAGGCGGTGGTACTGGTGGAGCAGGAGGTGCCGGTGGCACCTGAGCCAGCCATTCGTGCCAGGCAGTGGTAGAGGGGTTGAAAGGCGCGGCCAGCTGGGCTAAAACTGAATCAATCTTGGCTTTCGTGCCTGCCCTTCTAAACCAATCAAACAAAGCCGCTCTGGCGACTACCCCAATTGCTGGATTAGGAGGTCCAGCATTTGGTGCAAACCATGGAATGCCACTCATCGTTGCTGCTGCATCTGAGGGATAGTCTCCGCCGGATGAAGTAAACAAATCGGAGCTGTCGTTGGGCAAATTGGTGCTGTTCAGTTGTGCATTAGTGAGGACTGTATTGGGTGAGACGATTTCAGGAATCATCCCATCTGGGAAACTGAAAGACATCGCTCCTGGAGCCGGTAGAGGATCATAGATGCTGGCCGGCTCAGCACAAGCTGCTGAATAGATCGTGCTTCCGCCCGGGTTTTGATTGTTTGTTTGCGTCACAGCCTGTTGCGCTGAGGCCTGGACGATACAAGGATACTGGTATGGAAGCCCGGCAATGGTGGCGACAAAGTTTTTTGGATCCAGCAATGCGCTGCTTGACCCGACTGCCATAAAGACGTAGTCGTTGCCTGCAAACGGCACATCAACGTTGGACTTAAACATGTTATTTATCTGACCGGCGGCACCAGGTATCCCCGACGCAACCACTGCAGTTACAGGCACAGGAATGTTGGTTGCCAGTGCCTGTGTGGATTGACCGATAGTTAGGGCTAGAGAGTTAGGAACATATGTCGACTGTCCTGAAATTCTTTGCGCGTTAGCTTGATAGGCAGCCAGAGCGTCAGCATAGGGCGTTACCGGGTTGCCATTAATGTCTGAGCCTGAACCGCCTGGTGCCAGGGACGCAGCAAGGATCTTTTCCAACGCCACGCCAGCAGCCTGGGCATTGGTCAGATCTTGATTGGCAAGAAAGTTGAGAGCATCGCCTGGATCAGGAGGGATGGCACTGGCAAGCATCTTCTCCATTCGAGCCGTACCAATTAGAGTGTTGATGCTTTTAACTTGCAAAAAGAAGTTGTCGCCCGCTTCAGTAGTCTTACCGACAGGTGCGGAGTCTGAGATTGAGACATAACCAAATGCGTTTGTATTGATGACCATCCGGCTCAAGTCGTTGGAGGCTGCCAGGGCTGCCGCTTCGATTGCTTTCTTCTGTTCAGCGCCTGAGCCGACCAAGCGAACAAAGTTCAGCCCGAAGAAAATAAGACCAAGAACAAGGCCAACTGTCACCGCCGTGATCAAGACAAGCATGCCGCTACCACGCTTGCTTCGTCCAGTCTTGGTGCTGATTGAACCGGAGTGCAACCAACTGCCTCCAGACGGGCTGAGCTTGTCAGTCATATTTTTTACTTCTCGGGGTGGGAAGGGTCTTTAATTGTTATACCAAATTAATGAACAGTGAAACCCAAATTTGGGCTTGATTTGGGCGATTTTAATCTTCAGTTGTTCAGTGCTCCTGAGAAATATAGCCGCCGCCCGGTTCAATTATCTGATCAGCGCCAACCAGATCTGCAGACATATGACGCCACTATATGTGGTGCAAGGAAGCAGCGCGCGGGCGTGGTACATGTTAATGAGAGAGAGCATTTCAAGCGTTGCTCGCGCTCAATGTGGTATAAAATCAGGGCCAACCTGGAGGCTGTCACGTGCCCTTAATAATGCCTGGAATCGAGGAATACTCGGAGTCGAAGTCAGAAAGACTATCTGACCTACTGGATGAGCTAATAAAAGAAACACACAGGACTATGGAGATGCCGCAAATGCTCTCTGGTCCACTGGAAGGTAATTTCTTGCGGCTTATGGTGCAAATCTCAGGCGCCAAAAGTATTCTGGAAATCGGCATGTTTACGGGCTTTTCCGCTCTTAATATGGCGGCGGGCTTGTCGGCGCAGGGTACGCTAACGACTCTGGAGTTGGATCGAAAATGCATCGAGATGGGCCGCCGTTATTTTGATCGCAGCGAGCACGGCAAGAAAATCACAATAAAGGAAGGCCCGGCTCTGGAATCTTTGAAGAACTTGCCCGGACCATTTGATTTTGTTTTTATTGATGCCGACAAGACGAATTACACCAACTATTACAACGACGTTGTGCCAAAAGTGAATCAGGGTGGACTGATCCTGATTGATAACGTGCTCTGGGGCGGCGCCGTGCTCGATCCGAAAAGCGAATCTGACAAAGCAATCACGCAGTTGAACGATCTTGTAGCCATTGATGATCGAGTCGACAAGGTGCTTTTGACTATTCGAGATGGTGTTTTGCTAATTCGGAAAAAATAGTTTCAGGAGCGACTTTATGAGCGAAACCATTACCGCCGCCAAACGCATGCCGGTGGCCCAGGCCTTGAAGGCGGAAAGCATTGGCCAACGAGTGCGCATTTGTGGATGGGTAAGAACGCGGCGTGATTCAAAAGCGGGTTTCTCATTTTTGGAAATAAACGACGGCAGCATATTCACCAACGTCCAGGCTCTGGCTGAAGCTTCTTTGCCAAATTACGAAAGCGAGATTCTCAAAATCGGTATCGGCTCAAGTGTTGAGATCGATGGCGAAGTGGTGGCCTCTCCAGGCAAAGAGCAAGCCACTGAAATCAAAGCCAGTTCGGTCAAGGTGCTGGGCTTTGCCGATCCGGCTACTTATCCCTTGCAAAAGAAAGGCACCTCGATGGAATTCTTGCGCACCATCGCTCACTTGCGCCCTCGCACCAACACATTCGGTGCCGTCGCTCGCGTGCGCAACGAAATTTGTCGCTCGATTCATCACTTCTTCAACTCGCGTGGATTTATCTATGTGCACGCCCCGATCATTACCGCCAGTGACTGCGAAGGCGCCGGACAGATGTTTGCAGTCACCACACTTGATTTGTTGCAGCCACCCTTGAAAGAAGAAAATGGTGTCAAATCAATAAATTTCGAAGAAGATTTCTTTGGCCGGCGCACGAGCTTGACGGTGAGCGGTCAATTGGAAGCGGAAATTTATGCCACCGCTTTGACCAATGTTTACACCTTTGGACCGACATTCCGAGCCGAGAATTCGAACACATCCAGGCATCTGGCTGAGTTCTGGATGATTGAGCCGGAGATGGCGTTTTGCGATCTGGATGGCAACATGGACGTAGCAGAAGAATTTCTCAAAACGATTTTCTCTGATGTTTTGACAAATTGCCCCACCGACATGAAATTCTTCAATGAACGCATTGATAAGACTGTAATTGAAACCTTGAGTGGCATTGTAGACAGTCAGTTTGTGCGGATCTCATACACTGAGGCCGTTGATATTCTCGTCAAGTGTGGCGAGACTTTTGAATTCCCTGTCTCCTGGGGAATTGATTTGCAGTCTGAGCACGAACGTTATTTGACCGAGAAGAAATTCAAAAAACCAGTCATTCTTTTCGATTATCCACGGGGGATAAAGGCCTTCTACATGCGTTTAAATGACGATGAGAAGACGGTGCGGGCCATGGATGTTTTGTTGCCAAAAGTGGGCGAGATTATTGGTGGCAGTCAGAGGGAAGAGCGGCTGGATGTTTTGGAGATGCGCATGAAAGAATCGGGTCTGGATGTGGAGGAATATTGGTGGTATCTGGATTTGCGTAGATTCGGAACAGTGCCCCATTCAGGCTTTGGCCTGGGACTGGAAAGAACGGTGCAATTCGCCACTGGTATGGCCAACATTCGTGATGTCATTCCATTTCCCAGAGCACCAAAAAGCGCCGATTTTTGATCCGGGAGCGCAGGCGTCCCGCCTGCTTCTAAGTTCGCTGCGGCCACGAGCCTTCTCAAAAAATCAGGCACCTCTTCCATTGATGCGGCCGCATTCTTATCCCAATGAAGGTTGCCCAAAAATTGCTCAAGCTCTGCCAGCACCGTTACCATAATGGGTTCTTCGCTGTCAAAATCCGGATCGAGAATCTTGCCTGTGACAAGTTCGTACAAAGTGCAGGCGATACTACCCAACCAGGTTGTTCGGCGACGTTCTCCACCTGGATACATTATTTTAACGAGATAGTTTTGTTCAGGTTCGGTGGTATGTGTAACGCCTAATCACCCAGCCGCGTGATCTTTCCATCTGGATGAAAGACCGTTCCTGCCGTTGGCGGACTCATCAAGGACCAGGGCGTGGGCGAAGAAAAGAGCACAGGCGCTGACTCTGGTAGGGCATGTCCGTAGATGCGAATGTACTTGTCTAGTTCTTGCGCCCAGGCGTTGGGGATCGGACCACCATCACGAAGCTCTTGCAGAAAGGCCCGCCAGTTAATCAGCACCTGGGGAAATAGCGATTGATCCTTTTCCAGGGCATAGTCGCACACCGTATGCATGTAGCGATCAACTGCCTGAGCCGCGGATTCCTGGTCACCAGCAGCGTTAGAATACATCCATGCCAAGATAGTGTAGTAAATCATCAAATCATGCACTTCTGTTTGCCCCCGTTGCAGTGCATAAACTCCAATTGCTTCGAGTGATTCGTCGTTTCCCATTTCTTTGGTGACCGTGACGTTGACCGACTGTGCCTCTCCTTGAAGGGTATTGCACAGAAGAATGCTCAAAACTGACTTGGCGACGAGCAGCGAATCGATAACTTTGGAAGCACTGATCCTGGCCAGCAGATCCCTGTGAACGGCAAGAGCTGCGTCAAGATGACCATCTGCGAGCAAGTCGTCTCCTCTTTGTCCGAGAGCGCACCATTCCGTAAATACATGTTCTGGTACTTGCAAGAAAACCTCCCGCCAGCGGTTGCTTTGTGTAAGTTGGTTAATTGTAGCGGAATCCATATGTGAGACTTGGCGAGTTGCATCCGTCCAAGTATGTTTTTCTGCCAACGACCTTCACAACTGAAATATAATCACTCCAGCTGGTTCGTGAATAAAACATAGAGTGTCATGACTAGATCGAAGCAACTCCGCATTTTCACCAGACTCTTAGCCCTCACGGTTGCCGTGTCCCCTTCAACGGGGCAATCTGAAAAGACGACTGGCGCTGTTATTCCATTCAATACTTTTCTCGCTAACGTGGCTCATTCTCACTACCGCGATTATGCTAATGCGCCGGCAACGAAAGTCGAAAATGAACAAGCGTTTGAGGAAATGCGCCATCATATTCTCAAGCTGTATGAAGGGAAAAAAGCCGTCAGCAGCTACATTGAAGATGGGCAATGCTGGGACTGCATACCAATTGACCCACATGCCGCAACTCCTCCACCCGCTCCAGCTGCTCCACCACCCGCTCCACCAACCCCTCAACTCCCACCTGCGCCACCAGCTTTAAGGACCCCATCCAGAGGAGCACAGCACCAGCCAAAACGGCATCTCTTGCCAGCTGGTGATCACGTCCAACCTGCTTCGCAAGGACCATGTCGGTGTAGGGAGGGGACTTTTCCGATGATGCGCGTCACTCTGGAACGGCTAACGCAGTTTCGCTCACTGCGGTCATTCTTTAGTAAATAGGATCCATTGGACTATGCATCAAGAAAGCCGCTCCAGGCTTGGCTGCTTGGGCTCGATATCGGCTGCGACGTCTTCAAAAATGCATCCGGCGCCGGACATGTACAGCTTGGCTGCAACCTGCTCGGGCAGAAGCAATGCTGCTTCGCGATCGTCGTAACTGCACAAGCGTATGAAACGGCGCGGATCGTTAAAGTGTTTCAGTTTTTGGTTGTAGATTTGAATGATGCTGGCAAAGTCCACGCGCGAACCTAGTGGCGCAGCTATGACGCCATTGACGCCATCGACATCTTCATCGACAATCAGGTAAAAGCGATCAGCATCGCCGCTTGATTCCTTTCTGATGGAACTCCAACATTGTCTGCAGGAAAGAGTCCTGTGCCAACTGCGGCATCCAGGCGAGAGAGCAACTCTTCCAGCCTGCTTTCGATGTTGAAAGATTCGTCAAACGCGACACATAAATCATTGTGGCAACGCTGGTCGTTATCATAATAGTATGCGAACAACAAATCGAATGGATGGACACTGTTTTCATCGTCGCTGTCAGCTCTTCCCTCATCCGTCAATACTTCATGCAGACGCCTGAACTCCTTCGCATCCAGATCTTTGGCCAACCCAATTTTCTGTATCGCCTTGATTGTCTGCCTGAGACTGAGAGCATCCTTAGGCTCGCCCTGCAATAGCTCAGGAAGCCGTTTTTCGACCACACCCTTAAATTGCTTCATGGTGGTACTGGTAAGACGCTGTTGCTCTTCCGCTCTGAATCTTGCCTCCAGCTGCGCCTTATTTCGTGCCTTGAGCGCCTCGGCATTACGACAGCCTCATTCTTCTCTTCAGCTGTGCGAACGCGAGTCTGTTTCGCATCTTGCCCAGGTGCGTCCGCGGGCGCCGCATTAACTGGTGGCGACGGCGGGTCAGACAGCTTGCGGGCGGAAGTGAAATAACGGCGAGGCATAGTTTCTCTTACGGCAAAACGAAGTGAATTATAGCCTAATGCGACTTCGCTTTCTTGGTCGCCGCCGCATCTCGTTGCTTTTCCCATTGCCTGAGCGCCTCTACCCCCTTCTCAAATCCGGTTGCATCTGAATAGAAGTTATGTGCACCATCATTTCGGGCTGGATTGCGCACGTAGTAAATGTAGGTGGTATCAGCGGGGGTGACTGCTGCCTGCATCGACGGCAGACCAGGGCAGCTAACCGGTCCCGGCGGCAAGCCCGGATAAATGCGAGTGTTGTAGGGCGACTTACGATTGACGTCGCTCATATACACTTTGCCATCGTTCTTCCACTTGCCGGCCAATTTTGAGGCATAGACAATGGTCGAATCCACGCTCAACGGCATGTTTTTTTTCAGGCGGTTGTAGATAACCGACGCCACAAGCGGCCGTTCGTTGGTAAGCTTGGCCTCGGTTTCGACTATTGAGGCGATTGTCACGGCATCGTGCACCGATACTTGCTTTTGCAGAGCCGTTTGCGCCAGCTTACCGATCCACACCTCATGAAAGTGATCAACTGCGGATTGGATCAGGCTCTTAGCCGTAGTGTTCGATTGCACGAAGTATGTGTCAGGGAACAGATATCCTTCCAGATTGCTCGCGGTTTTATCAAGATCAGCAATGAGGGTCGTGTCGTTCATGAGAGCCAGCGCCTGGTCTGCATTTTTGAGCTTCAATGATTTGATGCCGGCCATGGCATCGGCTACATCCCAGCGCGTCCATCCCTCCACAATCGTTAGCTTGGCCAGAGCCTGTCCACCAGACTCGAGTTGCTGAAGCACCATGAGCGGTGACACTGGTGAAGGGAAAGAATAATCTCCAGCCTTGATCAGACTTCCCTGGTGCATGCATTTGACATACAATTTTAGAGGCCATGTGTGTTTAATGATGCCCAGAGATACCAATTTTGCGATGGTGGCTTCTGTGGTGCTGCCTTCAGGAATGTTTATTATTTTGGCAGACATGGTGTGCGCAATTGGCGCTTCAAGTTCTGCATAGCCCTGATAGTAAAAGAAAGCGCAGATGCCTGCAGTGCTCACCACAAGCAAGGTTATGATCAGCGCTATTATCTTCGTTGCGTTCACAGCGCTTATAAGTTGGCAAGTCTTGCCCGTGAAGTAAACTGAGTTTGCGGACTATGGATGTGAGCAGGCAATCTCTTCAAGAGGCGCCTCTGTTCTCTTGTCTACGACTGAGCAATCGACCATTCGCGTTTTGCACGAAAATAGCCCGAGTTCTTGGGCTGCAGCCCGCGAGACGTCGATCACTTTGTTCTTTGTGAATGGTCCGCGGTCGTTGATTACGACGATGCAGGACTTTTTAGTCAGCCTGTTTACGATTCGGACTCTGGTGCCAAATGGAAGGGTGCGGTGTGCAGCCATCAGTTTCGTCTTGTCATGTAAGGCACCGGATGCGGTGGGTCTGCCGTGATACATGTCGGCGTAATAATCTGCCAACCCAGAGAATGACTTTGCGTTAGCTGGAGAAGCTGATTTTTCACGAGCGGCAGAACTTGATTTTTCGGTAGCAGCACAAGCAGCCGAACAACCGGTTGCAACCAGTAACAGCGCGGTACTAAATATGCTGGCTATTTGTTTACTCATTGAATAAGTGTGTCTGAGGGAGTGCCTGGGCCGGATTGAAACACTAGTTATAGCCGAAGACGCCGCCCCGCACATGAGCTTTCCCTAGCTTTCATTATCTATTGTATTCGAAGGTAAATGATTGACTTTTCAATTGATTAGAAGGATTATATTCATATACTCCTTCGTTATGTTGGTGATCTCTGTGGATGGTTTGGATTTGAAGGCGCTGGCCCACCTCAGCCGCGATGGCAGAGCCTCGTGGTCTGATCTGGCTGCTGTGCTTGGCTTGTCGGCACCAAGCGCGGCTGAACGAGTCAAGAGGCTTGAGGAAAGCGGTGTCATTGCCGGCTACACGGCTGTTGTCAACCCACAAGCGGTTGGCTGTGCCTTGACTGCCTTTGTGAACGTGGTGCTGGCGCAGGAATCCACGCGGACCCCGTTCCTCGCCCTGGTCGATGAATCGCCTGCCGTTCAGGAATGTCATCACGTCACAGGCGACTTTGATTACTTGCTGAAGGTCAGATGCGCTTCAACCAGCGAGCTGGAGAAACTGATTGCCCAGCTCAAAGTCGACGGTGGCGCCGTTCGGACGCAAACATTGATCGCTCTTTCGACTGCTAAAGAGTCTTGCGCGGTTCCGCTGGCAGCCGCCACTGTGTCTGCAAGCGAACCGCGACAGAGAAGCCGAGCTTAGACGAATCAGGGGCGCCTCCCGCCTGCTTTGATCCGGGAGCGCAGGCGTCCCGCCTGCTTCCTACACTATGGAGTATCGATGATGGATTTTTTGTTGCGCGGCTTCGTTCTTGGTATCTCGATCGCCACTCCTGTTGGCCCAATTGGGCTTCCTTGCATTCGCCGCTCGCTGGTTTCAGGTTCGCGTGTAGGATTTTTTGCCGGCATTGGTGTCGCGTGCGCCGATTCTATCTTATGCTGTTCTTGCTGTTTGCGGTCTGTCCGTGATTGCTGCATTTGTGAGCGCCGCGCTGCCGGCCGCTCGGTTCATCGGAGGCTGTTTCCTCATCCATATGGGAGTGGGTATTGTCTGGCCCTCATTGAAGAGAGCGATTATCGGTTCAGCGCGCCGCCGTGCTCGTCTAGAACCCAGATTCGGGCTGATTGGCGAAATCGATCAGTCCGTTAAGTGGTCAGCCTCGACGACACCGATCCCAACTGCCGACGAGAATCCAACTGCAGTTGCTGCCTGCATGGAGACGTTTTTTCTCACACTCACTAATCCGCTCACCATTCTCAGCTTCAAGTCGGCTCTGGCAGCTTTCGATGCTACCGGTTGCAACTGGCGCGCACTGAATATGGTGTCAGGCGTGTTCGCGGGTTCAGCCGCGTGGTGGCTCTTGTTGAGCTTTTCAGCTTCTCGCTTCCGGCAGACAATCAAACCCGGCTTCGTAGCTGGGATAAATTATGCAAGTGCACTTATTGTTTGCGGCTTCGGTTTATGGTGTCTGGTAAAGCACTGACAAGAGTCGCTTTAGCCGTAGATGGAACATTGGTGATCCGCGATTGAATTTGAATGTCTCAAGAACTTTGCCTAGACTCAAGCGAAGCCCAACAAAACTTCGCTTCCAACATTCGGGTATACGGAAAGCCATCTTCTTTGAATGCGTTGCGGTGCGGTTAAGTCGATTGATACGGCTAGCGCGGAACATGCGATAACCCAGGCAAAGACTGGTGATACTAGATACGATGGCAGTTAAACTGGCGCTGTCTAATTCGGGAGCAACAGGGGGCATAGTAACCTCGACTTTCTCGAAGGGGACTGCGGTGCGCTTACTTTGATTGACGAGCGCGGAACATGCGATAGCCTATGCAAGGCTAGTGATACCAGATACGATGGCAGTTAATGTGCCACCGTCCAATTCGGGAGTAATGTTGGCCAACGCCGGACTACAGTTGGCGACACCCCAGATTGCCACCATAAGAAGGAACAGGAATGGGTTCATAGTAACCTCAACTTTTTTTGAAGTTGGATTGCGCGGCCGCTTCCTTAGATTGACGAGCGCGAAACATTCGATAGGCTATGCAAAGGGTAGTGATACCAGATACGATGGCAGTCAAAGTGCCACCGTCTAACTCTGGAGCGGAACTGGCCAATGCCGGACTGCAATTAGCGAGTGCCCAAATGGCCAGAACAAACAAAGGGGCTAATAACTTCATGTTACCTAAGGAGATCAGTGGTCGACCAAACAAATCGTAGCCTACAATATCCTATTGACTATGGTAGTCCTATTAGTTTGCTAAGGTGCGTCGCTTGGAGATGGGTGGCTCATCAGCGCCTCGCTGTAGCAGGACCGCCTATTTGGATTGACGCGCGCGGCAGATGCGATAACCGACATAAGCACTGGTAATGCCGGATACAATCGCTGTGATCGTGCCACCATCCAGTTCCGGAGCTGATACCCCTCCTGCAAATACAGCTGTGCAATTGCCAATACCCCACACCGCTAGCAACAACAAATATGCGAAAGTTCTCATTATTAACCTCGAAAATTCAATACTCACACTTTAACTTATTGACTTCCGGTAGGGCGGTCTCTAGCGGCACAGCTGTAGGTGCCTAGACAGATTGGGACGATTCGGGAAATTGGCGCTAGCTAGCGCCGTACTAGCATCTTTGATTCTTCATTCTGTTGCGTTCGTGACACCACCGCTGATGCCACAGGAGAAGAGACCTTTATGTAGTTGAGAAGCTCCTTGCGCAGAAACGGCTCCCTAAATCTCCAGAGAAATGCATCGTGCAAATAGTGAATCATGCCCAGACTGAGAACAACACCGAACAGCGCATCCTTTTGCCAGCCGTGGCATTGAAGGCTTGCCCAGACTCCAACGCTTAGGAAAAGCAGCGTAAAGATAATGCCGATAACAACAAACTGAAGTAGAGGATGCACATTGAGAATCAGCATCTTTCTGTTCGATCCTTGATATTTCTTCTGGATGATCGACAGATTGAGCCCAATGTATTGAAACCAATGTAATACAAGCGGAGCCAGCAGTGCTTCATTGAAGTCCCGTCCGATTGCCAGTGGCACTAAAAACAACACTGAGAGTAACCAAAAAGATTGAGCCGAGATATTTAGTGTTTTGCCTGCGCCCAACTGATTCTTCAATTCGCAAATGTATCTCACCAGCGATTCACCGAAATCTATGAAGGCGGCAAGAAGCACAAGGCCAGAGAAGATTTGCGTAATTGAATGGGCTGGCGCAAACTTGCAAATGAAACAGAGTGAGAAAAACCATGCTGCCGCATGCAGCGTGCGTACCTCTAGCTTTCGCTCTACAATGGCTTCATTCCTATTTACATTGTGGTGAAGCAGCAATATGCCGACATTTTGTTGGGTTAAATGCTGGACGGTCCATAACAAATAAACGCCTTGAACAATCGGCTGAAAGAAGATCATGCCTGTAACCGAAAAGCACACTATTGCAGCTGCAGACAATAGAAACGCAGGTGCCTTGATCAAGCTGCCAGCAAAATAACTGCGGATGTTGCGGTCCGTTGCATGAAACCAGGTTGTGCCCAAATGGAATGGTGCCAGACCCAAACCTTGCAGAATGAGAAAGCTGAGAACGGAGGAACTCTTAGCTTGGGGAAGCTGGAGAAACAATACGAAAGGTATTGAAAAAACTATTGGCAAATAGAAGCACAGTAACTGCGCGCGCGTGCTGGACAATACACCGGGATGGTATCCGAATTGCGAATTTGAGTTTGGCGTAACCATTTCGAAGAGGCGACCCGGTACACTAGTTGACTACCAGAATAGGTCAGCCGTTTGAGCACAAAATTACAAGATACTCATTCGCCGGCGAGTGTCGCATCATCTTCGCCCACTAATGCTGCGTCATCTTCGCTCACTAGTGGTGCATCATCGCCCACTAGTGTGGCATCATCCACGCGCAAAGGTGCAGCATTACCTCAAGCACGGTTTGTTTCGCGAGCAAATGCGATTAATGTCTTGTGCGTGCTACTTCTGGTTGCAGATTTGATGCCTACGGCCATGATTTGGCTGGAATCCGAACGTACACGCTCCATTCGCGAAGCGCTGCCTCCTGTGATTGCGTTGCTTTTTCTTGTTCTTGGAATTTTTGCTCATCGAAACAAATTCCTGGCGATCGAGAAAGCGAAGAGTTGGCTTGGGTTATCTGTGCTTGTCGCTGTCGCAGCAGCACTGAATATAGCGGGCTTCTTCAAGCTGTTCCACACTATGTTTCCTCTTTCGGTAGCGCTGGTGGCATCTTTCATTTGGGCGGTACATGGAACTGAGCGATTGCGTGCGGTGTTGCCACTCTTTTTCCTCTCGGCATTCCTGTTGCCTGATGTTCCAGAGACGGTGCGACTTACACTTAGCTTGCCGCTGCAGCACTTATGCACATTTCTGACGGTTTCATTTTGCAAACTATTCATACCAATCACTGGTAGCGGTCATTATTTTTCAATTTCAGGACACAGCTATGATGTTGCGCCCGGGTGCAGCGGGCTGTCCATGTTAGCCAGCTTCTTGTTTGCGTTTGCCATTTTTCAAACTTTCGAAAAACCGAAACCATTGGCATATTTTGCTATCTTTCTCTTCGATCCACTGATGACGATGACACTAAATACGGTGCGCCTGGTGATCACCGCTTTCTCTGGATATTTTGTCTCGCAACAATTTGCCTTGAGCATTCATTCCAATCTAGAATTTGTTCTGGTGCCTGTGGGTCTGGCTATATTATGGATAGTGGGGAAGAGGCTGCGTGTCATTCAAGAAGTCTGATTTTATCTTCTACAGCATCCTGGTGGGCAGCCTCATGTTGGCCCCGGCTCAAGCTTTTGTGCTGGCAGAAACGATTCGAGATGCCGAGGTGACGGCTCGCACCCATCCACTTAATTTGCGAGAAAGTCTGCCGGGTTGGCAGCGAACAAAACTTGCTGGAGATATTGAACAATCAGAAGTTCTCGAGCGGCATTACAGCGGCACCAACGGAACCGAGCTGATCGTCGTTGCCAGGCAGGCTTCGCTCTACAACTTCATTCATGATCTGTACTTTTGCATGACGTCCAATGAACAAGAAGTGAACGTGCTCGGCAAGAGGTCCTACTCCATTGGTGCGAACATCTTAAATGGAACGCTCATAGAGGATAAGGACAATGGCACATCCATGCTGTCGCTTATGTGGTTTCAGAATCAAGCAGTGACTGCTGCAGATCGAATTGATTGGCGACTAGCCATGATCAAGAATCCCAAAATCTTGCAACTGCCGCTTTGTCGCAACGTCCGCGTGTCCATTAAGAGGTCATCGAATATGGTGGCAGATGAAAATGCTCTTGTGGCAGCGGCCAAACAATTGTACGGCTCCAGCTTCTGAGCATTATTCTTACGATCGGATTTCGATGTATCTTTCGCCGCCTAAGAGCCTTTCACGGGTGTTAGCAGAGCTGCAGTAGTTCTTCCTGTCTTAGGCTGCTTAAGAGGAATAGTGGATGGAACGTCTGCCCCGCCACCTCTGCTGGCAAGTGCAGCAACTGCGTCTGGTTGTTCCAGGCGCTCCATAGTGGCTGTATAGCCATGAGCGATCAATTTTTGTAGAGTCGCTTTGGAAATGCCGAAAGTAGTCATGGCCACATCAGGCAGACCAGTGGTGGCAATTATATTTCCAGGTGGATCCGGATACTTAGCGGCCATCTCGTCTGCAGACATCATTTCCTTCATATGCATAAAGTAATCCCAGGGCGTCAGCAATTCGGACGGCGCCTGGGTGGTGAAGCCTATTTTGGAGACAATCGCCGGTGGATCTTTGCCCAGAGCGGCTGGGATCGGATGATAGTAGAAGCCGTCAATCAGCTTTTGTCCGTTGTAGATTACAGGTTTCAAGCCCATGGCTGGTGTGGCTGCAGTGGAGGCGGCAAGAGCCGTAGCCAGATTATAATCTGTGCCCTCGAACACCACTGGCGCGTGAGTGTCGGCGTTAGCGGCGACAATACGCAGGTTGGGCTGTGGCTTCAGGTCGTACCTGGTGATTACATCTTGCAACCAGGGTTTGAAGTCAAAGGCATAAGGCCAGAGATTCCATGGATCCATAACATGCATGCAGTCAAGCATGACTGAGGGCTTGGTGTTGCGGAACTCGTCGCTGAGCATGATCTCTTCTATCTTGGCGGCAGAATAGCCGTTGGCAGCAAACGTGGCAAGTAGCGACCCTCCCGAAGCTCCAATGTAGGTGTCCACCTTCACATTCTTCTCTTCCACAGCCTTAAGGAAACCGATGTGAGCCGTCGTCTCCGCGCCTGAGGCTCCAAAAACTACATCAAAGCCTTGCTCGGACGGTTCGGCGGCATCGCTGTGGGTGGCAAGGGCAGACAGTTTCTGTTCTCGCAGTTGGGCGGTCAATTGAGCTAAGGGATCTTTTGATTCAGCTTCAGACGCGGAGTCGCTGTTGCCAAATTCGTCAGCAGTCGTCTTTAACCGCATTGCCAAACGCTGGCGGAGGGAAATCTGCGAGTCATCGGTTGTGGACCGAGTCTCTCCCTTGGGTTTGACGATGTCGGCGGCAACAGGCTCACTGGCTGTCTTACTGCTTGAACTCCAATCTTTTACCTTGCCGGCGAGGAATTTAGGAATCGATTGTCCGTCAGTATATTTAGCCTTAACCACTTCATTGGCGCCAAACACTCCACCAATCAATGCCATGCCGGCGATCGATTGTCCAATCTCCGAACCTGATGCCAATCTGTGGTTGTTGACTAGTGATGAGCCTTCGGCTGAGACTACTCCAGCCGGCAGACCTGAGGCTATGCCGGCTAAGATGGGATTTCTCAGCAACGGCACGAAGCCGACGTTGCCTGTGGATAGAGCTGTGTCGCTCAGTTTGCCCAGTCCGTAAGCCGAACCTGTCAAAGTCATGAATGTGGCAGCGCCAGCCACTCCGTTCAATCCGCGCGAAACCCAGAAGTTATTGTCGGCAGA
>Ga0182024_10013524_pt1 | contig 15917 bp, 7 predicted proteins | sample P32metaG_FD_120480 | JGI IMG/M metagenome (GOLD analysis project Ga0182024, IMG submission 120480) | Permafrost microbial communities from Stordalen Mire, Sweden - P3-2 metaG (Illumina Assembly) | ecosystem: Environmental > Terrestrial > Soil > Wetlands > Permafrost | place: Sweden: Stordalen... | reverse complement strand
GTCCGCCGATAACGAAGAGTCCATCTACCAGACCGGCGTGCTGGCGTCCCTGCGTCGCGGCTCCATGATCCAGTTCAGCTCGGGCGAGAAGGCCTATGTCCTGAGCGTGACCACGGGCCCGAGCGGCAACGTGGCCGTGGAAGTGACCACCACTGGAACACACACCGCCGCCGAGACCTTCACTATCCTGTCTGCGATACAGGTCGTGCAGGTCAGCGGAGCCACCGCACCCGTGATCAACGCGGCGATCAACGCCCAGCAGATTAACTATCTCGTGGCTCCCGGCATCGGCTACTCCACGACTCCTGCTACCGGCTTGTTCACCCAGAATAACGCTTCGTTCGGGTCCGACGATTACCTGTCCGTGGGCATACTCATCGACAACCCGCTGAACCTGACGGAAGCCAAGATCCTGATTGACGTGAGCGACGGGAACTACGACCTGGACTATTACTACTACACCATCCGTCCGTCGGACCTCTCCGCCGCCATCGTCAATCAGGCCACGCAACTCGCGGCGGTGCAGGAAATAGCCCAGCGTGCCGCCATCGACGAACTCACCGGCAACGCGACGGACCTCGCAGAAATCGGCGCGTCCTCCACGCAGACCTCGCCCGGCGTCGCGGTCTGGACCCAGGTCCTTATCCCCCTGAGTTCTTTCACGCGCGTCGGCTCCAACGGCGCGCTCAGCCTGCAGAATATCGTGTCTGTACGCTTCCAGTGGAATGTCCTAGCGACCGCCAGCGTGGAACACGACTGGGCCATTGTCGTTATGGGCGGATCACAGCCGGACGTGGGGGACTCGGGCGCGCCGTACATGTACCGCATCCGTGGGCGGTCCAGCGTCACCGGAGTAGTCAGCAATCCATCCCCGGCCATGCGCTACGGCGTCACCGCGCGGCGTCAGACCGTAGCCGTCACCCTCCCCGGCACCACGCCTGACCCGCAGATAGACACCTGGGACGTATTCCGCTACGGCGGCAGCGTCACGCAATGGCGGTTCATCGGCTCGCAACCGCTGTCCATCTCGAACACGATATTCCTTGATAACTACGACGACGCCGCCGCGCGCGCGGGCGACGAACTGGACTTCGACAATTTCGAGCCGTGGCCATCGGTGGATGTACCGTTCATGGTCAGCACGATATTCGTATGCGGCACGGTGGCCCTTGCCAGCATCCCCGTCGGGACCAACGTGCTGCGTTTCCTGCCCGGCAACCTCGTGCGTATCGGCAGCCAGAATGTGTACACGCTGCGCACCCGCCCGACGCTCGTCCCCGGCAGCACCACCTCGTATATCTTCCAGTTCGAGGAGAACGCCGGATCCTCTGCGAACGCGCTGCTGTCCATCTACGAGCCAGCCATCGCGCGGCAGTTCCTCCCGTACATGTGGGGGCCGGATGCCTCCGGGACGATGTTCGCGTGCGGTGACCCCCTGCGTCCGGGGACCTTGTACATGAGCAAGAACAATAATCCCGACGCCGCGCCCGACACGTACAATATCGAAATGTGCCCCCCGTCTGAGCCGCTGCTCGGGGGCGAGGTCATCGACGGGCTGTCGGTCGTGGGGTCATCGGCGCGCTGGTGGGGGATGTATCCGCAGGAAGGGAACGCCGCGCAGCGCTATAATCCGGTGCAGATTCCCGTGGACCGCGGCCTCGCAGCGCCATACGGTCATTGCACCGACGGCAAGCGCGTCTATTACTTCGCGAAGGACGGCATCTCGGCGGTGGGCGCGGACGCTGGGGGCTCGTTGACGCAGGCGGACCTCCACAATTTCTTCCCGCACGAGGGCGTGCTCGGTGACACGATAGGTCCCACTGGCAATCAGGTCCTGCCGCCGGACTATGCGTATGCGGCGCAGTTCCGCATGGCCTACGTCAACGGCTATCTCTACTGCATTTTCGCCACCGCTCCGAATACGTTTTCCTGCCTGACGCTCGACACTCGTACCGGCGCGTGGTGCATCGACGCGTACACGCCCACCGTGTCCTGCATCCTGGGCGTGATGCAGCCAGCCGCGTCGCTGACCGGAGACACTTTCACCCCGTACGCTCAATTGCTGTTCGCCACCAGTGACGGCCGCGTAGCCACGCAGTACGACGGCACGAACGACCTTGGCGGCCCGATATCCTGCGTCCTGTACACGCCGGAATTCGACGGCGGCGACATCCGCACCAGCAATCAATGGGGCGACCTGTTCGTGGACGCGGTCCCGGCAGCCGCGGGCGCTACGCTGACGATCCAGCCCATGAGGAATGCCGCAGTCGTGGGCACGCCCCAGATATTGGCGCAGTCCGCCACGCGCGTCCAGCAACCCGTGTCCCTCCAGGGCGCGCTCTACGCTATATTCCTGGGCCTGCTGATCACCTGGAAAGACGATTTCACCATGCAGCAGGTCCCCACGGTCCTGTACACCTGGCAGCCGTCGTACATTGACCAGCCGGAGATTATCGCTGACCGCTTCACCGACTGGGACGACGCCGGGCAGCCGGGAGCCAAGTGGGTCCAGGGCTTCGTCATGACCGCCGATACGTTCAACGTGGTCAAAGGCCTGGCGGTGCGCGATTCCGACGCGCTCGTTTACCACCCGTTCACTCCGGGCGTGCAGCACAATGGCGAATCCGAGAAGGCTTACTCGTTCGTGACGCCGTTCATCTCCCACCAGGTCCGCATGGAGCCGACGGATTTCGTCCGTTGGAAGCTCTATGGCATCCGCTGGGTGTTCCAGCCCACGCCAGAGATGGCCGAGACCTGGCAGACGCAGTACTCGACGCACGGCCTGCGGGGGTATATGCACGTGCGGCAGATGAGCCTCACGTACGCTAGCGTCGCGCCCGTTACGATCCTGATTACATCGTACGATGGCACGTCCCCGGCGCCGATAACCGTTCCGTCCACCGGCGGCAGCGTGGTCAAAGTGGTCCTGCCGATGAGCGCCAACAAGGGCCAGCTATATTCATACGCCATGGTCAGTTCGCAGCCATTTCAGGTCTACCAGGATAAATCGGAGGTCCTCGTCGGCGCGTGGGGCCGCGAGGACGCCTACATGAACCGTCCGCTCGTGGGCGATGCTGGCGGCGACGAGGCCCGAATATGAGATGGTACCCCCAGACGGATCAGGTTAATAGCCCAGCGGCCCTCCAGCGCACGCTAAAACAGGTGCTGGACCAGCATTACGCGCTGCAGGACCAGGTCAAGGGGATGCAGCCTCCTGCCGCTGCGCCCGCGACGGCTCCAGCGTCCACGTCGGGACCGTCCAGCACGCAATTCCTGGGCCTCCCGGTAGCGCCGATCGACACTGCCACGCTGGCCGACGGTGCCACGCTGACCTGGGACAAGAAAAACGGTACTTTTAAGTTCATGTAACTGAGGAGTTGCGGTATGCTCGCAGGCACACGGGGGATTATGAAGCGCTCGCTGCTGATTCTATTGATGATACTGATGCCGATGACCATGCTGGCGCAGTCGGGCGTGGGCGGCGGTGGGCAATCGAACGTTTCTGGCGGCAGCGGCGGGTCGAGCACGGGAACTGTTGGATATGGCGCGGCTCCCGGCATGCGTTTCTATTTCAGTCCGAATTGCCCCCCTGCCAACGTGGGTAACTGTTTCTACACGCCTGCGAATACGCAGCAAGCCATCGACGCCAACTGGACAACCGGCTCCACCACGGTAACGACCGTGGGGAACCACTTTTGTAACGGAGGCACTTATCCCTGCACCCTCTATAATGGGCAGGTAACCGATGTTGGCAAGCAGATCGGCGGGTATACCAATTGCAACGCGTTCAACAGTTTGATGTCCAGCACGGCCAACTCTGGGGCGATGACCACGAACGCCTCGAATATCTCCACGGTCTATACCATCACCGCCGTGAACGCCGCGAACTCCATCACCGTTTCAGCCAATCCCCAGAACGCCAATGGTGTCGCCAATGCTGGCTGTATCTATTGGGGCAATCCTGACGACTCCTATGCCGTGACGCTGGACGCAGCCTTGGCACTGTCACCGACGTGCCCGAGAGTTTCGCTGATAAGCGCGAACTACCTGTTCGCGGAGCCGCACTTCTTCACCAATCCGAATGCTTGCCTGCACCTCCCGATGCAGAATCCGGGCGGGCAGGGGAACATTTTCTACTCTGGCGGCTTCTCGCTAGAGGGCGTCGACAATGGCGCGACGATCTTCTGGCTGACGCCGGGCTTCCCTGAAAATAACCTGGCTTGCCCGAATGGACCAAGTTCGAACGCCTGCTGGGTAGTCCCGCTCGAAGGCCACTGGAGCGACTTCACTATCACCGGAGGGCTGAACTCGCAGGCTAACGGCCACTATCTCGCGGCAAACGAATATGTTGTGTATCAGGTCGGGCCATCAACGATAGAGCGCGTCAACCTGCTCAACTTCGGAGCTGGTGAGAATTTTTCACACGTCATCGGTCTCGGCCTCACCTACTGGTCGCAGCTTCGCCAAGTCGATAATTCCGGGATGGGCTACATCTGCGCCCAAGCCATCGGGAACGTGAACATTTCCATGACGTGGTTCCGCTGCGAAAACTCAACGAGCGTTGGCCTCGACATCGCCAGCGGCGTGACCGGCCAGATATTGATGCAGGACTCGGCTATTTACCTTCCGCAGGTGGCCAACACGCAAGGCGGCTCAACCATCCCCCCTATCGGCATCCGTAACGGCGGCACGGAAACGCTTCAGCTAGTCCGCACTAACGTATTCCCTGCGGTCGTCATCACTGGGCAGATTGGGTATAAGGGAACCGTATCAGGCAACAACGTGTACCTTGAAAATAACTCTTCGCTTCAATCAGCTAGCCAAGCGAACAACATCGGAGTGGATTGCACCGCGGCATGCAGCGTTTATCTGGTGGGGAACAGTTTCCTTACTGGAGGGTCTACCGGCAAAGCCTACGTCGATGTCACAGGTTCAATTCTTTACGATCAAGTTGGCGGAAACTATGCCACCAACTTCCCGACCTCGCTCAATGGGGCGGTCAGCGGCTCAGCATCGGCTGCGGGCGTGGCGTCGGCTACCGGCAATTGGGCACTCACCTCTGGATGGGGAACCAGTTCGGTTGCATCAGCGGCGGGGGATTCGCATCGCACACTCGTAACGATTACTGGGGCCGCAGGAAGCGCCAGTCCCGTTCTGACTTGGACATTCCCGAAAGCGTACCCATTCGCTGCACCCTCAGCCTGTTCCTTGCTGGAAGTCGGAGCGAATGACATTACAGGTGGTCTTACCAGCGTGTCACCTGGGACGCCCACGACGACCGGGGTAGCATTTACGTTCGTGGGCACGCCCACCGCCGTAACCTACGTGTTCGACGCATCTTGTGGCCCATAAGGAGACAACATGGCAGCTTCAGTACACAAGGATTTCCAAGGACCAGACTGGCCGCTGGGCTCTATTGCCGTCGCTACGCCGGGGACGCCCGTGGGCCTGATGTCGCTCGTGGACCCTGGCAACTATAACGACCCTGGTACGCCATCGGGCACCGGCATGGCGGAGTACACGCAGCGCTGCAACCAGATCATCTTTCAGGGATTCAAGAACAACGGCACGACGTTCGTAGCCAACGTGGGGAACATTTACGTGATGCGCAAGGGCGCTGGCGGCGGCGCGGGAAACCGCTCGGACCCTGGTGCGTGCGTGCTCATCATCCCGTCCGGGCAAACAGGTGTCATCGGTAGCGCGGCCCTGAACCGTAATGACCTGAGCCCGTATCGCTATTACATCGACGCGGACAACATCGGGGATGCCGCGCAGGTTACGTTGCTGATCTTCTAAGGAGCCACATGCCGGGTACGCCGACGCCAATCTTAGGTCTGACCGTCCCCACCGTCGGGGGCGACTCCAATACGTGGGGGAACGAGCTGAACGGGGATCTCGCTATCCTCGATAACCTTGGCGCGGCACCGAATACCTCGTTCACCGTGAACACGAACGCCGCCGCGACCGTGTTCCCTGAAAGCGTATGGCGTGGCACGACTGGCTCCAGCACCATCACCCTGACGCTGCCGGCGCCCTCTGCCGCCAACCTCGGAAAGATATTCACGGTGAAAAAGGTGGACGCCGGGACCGGAACACTCGTCGTCGCCGGGACCATCGACGGTGCCACGAACTATTCGTTGTACAACCAGTATCAGTACGTGAGGGTACAGAGCAATGGCTCGTCCTACGACATTATCGGCAATAACTAGGCTCCTCGTTGCGGCGGCTGCGCTCGTCCTGCCCTCGCTCGCGCACGCGCAGGGCACCGTGACACTTGTCCGCTCCGCCGTCGAGCCGCTGCCGAATTGCACTCCGGCCGTGCAGGGCCAGCCGCAGCCGATCATCTGGGACATCACCGCCGCTGTGCTCAAGGTCTGCGGCCCCACGACGAACACCTGGACCACGGTCACCGGAGGCGGTAGCGGCGGCGTGACCACTTTCAGCGCCGGGAACCTCTCGCCCCTGTTCACGGCAACGGTGGCGAACGCGTCCACCACGCCAGCGCTCTCATTCACGCTCACGTCGGCCTCGGCAGACACGGTATTTGCCAACTGCACCGCCAGTCCCGCTACGCCATCGTTCTGCGCCCTGACCGCCGCGATGCTTCCGTCCACCGCCGTTACCTCCGTGGTGAACGATACGAACGTAACTGGCAGCATCACGGCTCAGGCCCTGACGCTCGGCTGGACCGGAACGCTCGCCAAGGGACGCACGCTGGCGACCACCGTGTACACGGACCAGAGCAACGCCTACTCCGGCGGGCTGCAGGACTTCACCAACGCATCCGTCACCGTTCCGAACTCCGCCGGGGCCGCGCCTACGACCTCCGGCCAGTTAGCATACGATACGACGCTGAATCGCTTCGTCGTGGGCATCAGCGGCGTAACGCAAGTGCTGCCGTGGGTCACGTCCGGCGTGCCGACCGTGGGTCAGTGCGCAGTGTGGGCCTCTACCTCCGGGCAGCAGACCAGCACGGCCTGTGGTACCGGAAGCACGAATAATGCGTCGCAGTACTCGCTGCCGTACTATTCGGCGGCTGGAACGGCCAATACACTGTCTGGGCTGGCTGCGCCAACGGGTCCGTCCGGCCTGCCCTACGTGGCCATCTCTACGCCCAATGGCAGCGGTGCTACGGCTCCGACCTTTACCAAGTCGGGCGTGATTCCGCGTTACGTCACGTTGGCCAGCGACACCATCGGGACCAATGACCGTAGTGGATTTGTCCAGTATACAAACGCAACCGGCGTGGCGGTCACCATTCCCCCGCCCTCTACGACATATTTCGACGGTGGCTTCTATTTCTGTGCGGAGAATCGTGGCGCCGGACCGGTATCCTTCACCTCCTCGGCTCAGATCAACGGTGCATCCGGGGCCATTCCCTATGTCCTCGCGCAGAACGTCTCCGCCTGCTTCGACAGCGACAATACCAACTGGATCACCAAGGACTCCGTTGCTGGCGGGACGGTGAACGACTTGAACGTGCTCGGGCCGAATCCGTGGTATGACCTGCGCCGATACGGACTGTACTCTGGTAGCGGCGTGCCGATCACCTGCACCACGACGGCGACCAGCGCATCCGTGCCCTGTACCTCCGTGGGGGACTTCGCCGTGGGGCAGGGCATCGCCATCCCGACCGCTGGCATTGCGTCCACCTTCCTCCCGTGGGGCACCGCCAGCATCACGGCCTACGCGCGCGCGTCCAACGTCGCCACGCTCAGCACCAATGGATTCCTGTTCGGCGCGGGGCAGACCATTACCATCACCGGCATGTCCGACACCTCGTTCAACGGGACCTACACGGTCACGAACAACAGCGGCTTTACCGGGCAGATGACCATGCCCAACACCGGAGCCAATACCTCGGGCACGTCTGCCGGAACCGCGACCCTGACCTCCGCACAGGTCACTGTACTGCCGGGAGGCATCCTCAACGGGACCACCACCTACGCGTACCAAGTCGTGCTCGTCGGCTACCACGGGGAGCTATCTGCGGCTAGCAACGCCGGGACCACCGCCACCGGAGCGGCCACTCTCGGCGTCAATACCGTCAATGTATCCACCTGCACGCGCACGGCTGGCGTCGCTACCTGTACCACCACTGGGGCGCATAACTTTCAGTCCTTTGTCCTGACTGATATTGAAGGCACCAGTAACCCCAGCTTTAATGGCGTCCACCAGATTACCTCCACGCCCTCCGGGACCACGTTCACCTTTCTGCAGACCAGCGCTGGGGCGTCGTCTGCTACCGGCGGCACCGCCAAGGTGGTAGCCAAGAACCTCGTGCGCTGGCCCATGCACGAGTACAACGCGAGCGGCCAGTACACCACCATGCAGGCCATTATCTATCGTTCCAAGAATGGTGGCACATACGCGGTCGCGGGCGTTACCGAGGGCATGGACGGGTCATGGACGGACTGGGGCCTCGGGACGCCCATCGTGCCGAGTTACGTGCCTGCGACGCCGCCAGTGTCCGCCACTAACGGTATCCTGGCCACCACGATTACCAATATCAGCGGCACGACCCTGACCCTGGCAACGCCTGCGGTCGCCGCCGCGTCCAGCGTAGCCTCCGCGCATGACAATGCTCCGGTGGTGATCGCCGGCTGCACCGCGCTCGGGACCAATGGCAACGGAACGCTCTACATCCCCACGACCAATCCCCCGGTGAATGTCCCGTTCAACTCGCCGACGGACCTCTACCACTCCTGTCCGGTGGACCAGGTGGTCATTGAGACCGGCTCGACGCTCAATATCAATGCTCCGTTCATCCTGCGCCATGCCGGGACCACCATCCGCGGCTACTCACCCAGCGGCGCGGTCCCCACGTTCGGCATCGGCAATACCACGGCCGTGAGCGGGAACGCTTATCCGTACTTCTATGTGCTGCCTGGCAGCTTCGGGCCGAATACGCTGGAGAATCTGAACACCACGCCTAATCAGGCCTACCAGAGCGCGCTCGTAACGGACAGCGATGCCGGTGGCGGAGCAGTCGTGAACCTGCAACTTACGAATTTTTACGGTGCAGGCGGTAGCGGCTCCATGCCGGTCATCATCAAGGGCGGATTCAATTTCTTCTTCGACAAGGGCTCATTCTCGTCCAATGGTGTCTGGGGCGTGCCGGAGGCTGTGCAATTCACCGTGGGGAACAGTCTCGGTATCTGCCCGAACTGTCAGGTGCTGCCGTATATCATCGGCATGAACCGTGTCGCGTTCCAAGGCCACGGCATGGAGTGGGACGACTGGGGCCTGAATATCCCCACTGTCGGCGGCTACCTTACCGTGAACGACTCGCTGGCCGAGAGCATGTACACGCCGATGATGACGCTGCTGCTTCAGGGAACGGGCAGCGTCCTGACGCAGGTACAGTTCAACCGCACGCTATATGCGGATTTCCTGTCAGGGCCAGCTACACCGTTTTTTCTTATGGGTAACGGCAATGTAAATGGGTTCATATCCAACTCCAGCTATTGCGGCAACGGCAACCAACCGCTAGTCGAGGGTGGCACTATAGCGGTGCAAGTCACTCAAGGGTACGCTGATGGCTGCCCGCTCATCGGTGCGACGAGCTACTCGGTTACGAATCTCCAGGGGTCCACGGGATCATTCACCCAGAACGTGAACTTTCCGATTCAGGCCAGCGGGACGACAACCTTATACTACGCCATGAACACGCCCAGTGCGGCGCCCACGCTGGCGCTTGGCTCTGGCGGACTGGTCCCGGTAGGTACCCCCTGCTATGCCGTCACCGCCAGTGACATCAACGGCGGCGAGACGGTAATCGGCCCCTCGGCCTGCGTGACGACCACCAGCGGCAACCAGACGGTCACCATTACCCAGCCGACGCTGCCCTTCAACGCGGTGGCTTGGACGCCTTACTGGAATAATGGCTCCGGCAGTGTGAACAATCGCGTGCCCTGCAGCTCCATCCCCATTGGCACCACTACGTACGTGCAGAATGCGGCTGCTGGCTGCGGTCAGACCATACCTTCGTTCACCACGGCGGGATTGGCCTCGCTGGGTTCGGCGGGCCTCAGCGCTGGCCAGGGTACGTTCAATCAGATCGACCTCATTCTGCAGCCTAGTATCGTTGCGCCGCTGGCGGGATTCGGACGGCTGGGCATTAACCTAGGAACCTCTCAACTTACTTGCACGCTCAACTCGGGTGCTAGCTGTATGCCAGGAGGTACCACCACGGGCTTTACGAACGTCCTGTCCTACGCGCCAGGGATCACCATCAACGATGGCTCCACACACACGGTGAGCACCGCTCCAGTAGGTTCCATATTCTACGGCGTTACCACGCTGGCAGGCATCGCGGCTATTTCGCTCAACGGCGCGACACCGTTCTCGTGGATTACCTCGACACCGTTCAATAGTGCAGGTGTCTACAACCTGACCAATAGCAGCGTGGCGAGTCTGGACATCGCGTGGCTGGCCATCGAGGCCTCCCTACAATCGGGCAGGACCATTGTCCCGGCGGGCACTTATCTTATCGGCACAGCACTCAATCTGCCATTACTAGTGCCCACATCGGGTGAAAATGCGGCCATTACGGGTACACCGTTTATTATAAAGGGGGACGGAAAGCGCGCGTCCATCATCAAGGCTGGGAAGGACTTTGGCTCGGGTATCCCCCTCGTTAGCTGCGGTGATCCAAACGGTACCGCTGGGAATGGACTGGGCCGCTATGGAGCGCAATGCGCCGGGGACATTCAGACCATTGGATTATTCTCCAGCGATTTTGCTACCAACGCGGTACCAGGACCAGGAGGCGCGACTGTAGCTATGGATGGGCTGTGGAAGGGTAGCCGCATGAACACGCTGGACGTGGAAGTCTCCGGGTTCAAGCATAGTTGGAACCTCGTAGGCGACCACACGTCGGACATCCGGCCGCGCTCAGTCGGAGGATACACCGCGCAGTACTGGGCCACGCCGATTCCGAGCGACATCGGCAACTTCGACTTCTATGATGTGTTGTTTCAGGAGCAGGCGTTTGCGAATATCGAAGTGGCCCCCGGCGCAACCATTAGCCAAGCTACCTATGCCGGGACTACATATCTCGGCAGCGCACCATACGCTATTATCGGTGATGCGGCTACGGGTGGCGGTTGTACGGACATCCTCGCTAACAGCACGTTTCAGGACTTCAATCCTGAATTTACCGGAAACTCCTACATCACAGACGACAGTAATTATTCGGCTGGAACGTACACGGACGCAAATAAATGTCGCAATGTGACGCAAACGGTAATCAGCAACTGGTGGAGCCTGAACAGCAATAGTTACTTCCTGGGCGGCGGTAGGGCTCGGCGCGCAGCCATCGACGTTAATTACCTCGGCCTCAAGATAGACAACCTGACGCTTAACGGCGGGAACTTCTCCCCGCATAACACGACCGCTGCTCCATCGGGTGGTTCGCCCATTGCCACGATCAACGTCACTGGTGCGGCAGACACCACTGGGTATGTATCGGCGGTCACCGGGAACATTGGTGGCTGGATAACCGAAAGTTCCACGCTGCCGTTGCTGGTCGGCTCCGCGTCGTTGAATGGTTCAGCGTTCGCTATTAAACAGCCCGGCGTAATGGACGGCTATATTCTCCAGTGGGGCGCGTCCGGGACCTACTCGACCACTACCGCTGGCGACGTGTTCGAGCAGAGCAGCGCCTTCTCCATAACTCCCGGTGGAGCGTCCAATGGGGCGCGCAATGTGTTTGGCGCGGTCCTGCAGTCAGGACTAACCACTAGTGCAGCGGTTCCTGTCGCTACTTCCGGGGCTTATTTAATATTCAACGTGGGCTGGCAGACACCTTCGTACGGGGCAGTCTATCAGGCAGGCACCGGCGTCGGACGGCTCATCACTATTGTTGCGGGTGTGGGCGGCACCAACGGGACATTCACAGGTACTGGGACCGGAGGTGGCTGCTCCACGGAACCTAGTTATCAGTTCGTGGTGGCTGGCGGTGCGATTACCTCCGCGTCGTACATCAGTCCGAACTACTATGGCGCTGGCTGTACTAGCGCACCGACGCTCAGTACCTCGGCATCTTCGGGTGCAACTGGGACCTTAACGGCTCAATGGCCCAGCGCTATCGCCGTGCCGGGGACGCTGTCCAGCACGCAGCTGCTGGGTACCTCCATCAATATCACCTCCCCAGGCAACGGCGCGAATACCGTACAAGTGCGGGTACACTAATGAAAACGCTGCTACGCATCCTCGCCCTGACCCTGTGGACCTTGTTCCTGTGCATGACCGTGCGGGGGCAGGCCGCCAACGTGTATATCACGCCGACCGGCTCGGCCACGGGGATCTGCACCACGGGGACGCAGGCGCCGTCGTGGTTCAATTCCAGCGCCAACTGGGGCACGGGTGCGGGACAGATCGGTCCCGGTACCGTTGTCCATCTCTGCGGCATCTTCACTGCGGCAGCCGGGGCCAACGGCTTCCTCCAGTTTCAGGACTCCGGTACCAGCGGACATCCCATCACCCTGCAGTGGGAGAGCGGCGCTATTGTGCAGGCCCCGGTATTTGGCGTGGCCAACGGCGGTATTGACGTTAACGGGCAGTCCTACCTCTTGCTCACCAGTAACGGTGGCGGGACGATACAGAACACCGCCAACGGTACTGGTATGACCTACCATCAATCCAGCTATCTAATTTATAATGATGGGAATAACAATACCATTACGAACCTGACCATCGGTCCCTGCTATGTGCATACCTCGGGAGATCCAGGCGGGAATGCGTGCCAGGGAGTCTATAATTATTTAGCGAACAACGCCACCATAGGGCCAGGGAACGCTTTCAGCCAGTATGACGTGGGAATCTACCAGCCATTCGAAGGGTCACAGTCCAACCTCGTCATCACGGGGAATAGTTTCGCCTTGGGCAATCAGGCTATCGAAATGGGTCCGGGCAACGGCGGTACGAACACGTTCACGAACATTCGCGTGGACCACAATACCTACGCGACCTCCGGGAACTGGTACGACACCAACGACGACTATCACCACAATTTCTTTCATCCGTTCACGAACACGGCGAATTCGTCCATCCTCGGGACGCTGCTAGTGTATGACAACACGATGGCAGGAACTGTGTCCAATTCCACCAGTTTCATATACCTAGAGAATAATAACGGTGGCACGGGCGGGACCATGGGCACGTGGTACATCTTCAATAATACGTTTAACAAGACGGACACGCCTGCTGCCTCGACTGGCTTGTTCGTATCCTATGCTGGCGGCTGCTACCTGCTGAACAACACGTTCCTTGATGCCGGGAACGCCTCCAATCCTTGGCCGACTATTAACATCACGGCACCCGGCTGCACGGTGGAGAACAACGTTCTGTCCGGCAGCGGGTACTTCGTTTATAACGTCGCGAAGGGCGCTTACACGTCGGACAAAAATATCTACTATAATGCGTCCTATAACGACCCGTGGCAGTGGGGAAGCTGCGGCGGACCATGCCAGTACGGGACGATCGGGGGCTGGCGCACGGCGTGTTCCTGCGACGCCAGCGCGATTACCAGCAACCCGTTGCTAAATCCCAACCTGAGCATCCAGGCTGGCAGTCCGGCGGCGACACTGGGAAATAACCTTACCGGCCTGGGCATTACTGCGCTCAATAGCGACATCGCCGGAAATGCGCGTCCAGCCTCGGGGCCGTGGCCTGCTGGGGCGTTCAACGCTAGTAGTGGCACGCCCACGGCGGTAATCTCCATTACGCCATCTAGCGTCCCGTTCGGCAACCAGACGCAGAACACGACGAGCGCGGCCATGACCGTTACGGTCAATAGCACGGGCACGGGACCGCTGACACTAGGGGCCTCGTTCCTATCGTTCACCGGAGCTAATGGCGGAGACTTCACGCGGTCGGGCGGGACCTGCTCCAATAACCTCCCGGTGGCGTCGGGGTCCAGTTGCACCGTGTTGGTGGTGTTCCGTCCGGTGACGCTCGTGAGCGTCACCGGACAGTTGAACATTTCGTCGAACGCCACCAGCGGCACGGGGTTCATCCCGCTCACCGGCACTGGCGTCGCGCCCCTGACCTATTGCCTGACCGCCGCGCCTACCACGTGGACCTTTCCGTCCGTCCCGGTAGGCAGCACCACGGCGACGCGCCAGTTCATCGTCACGAATGCCTGCACCGGGAGCGTCACGCTGGCCAATCCGGTGACCACGTTCGGTGGCAGCTACATCGCGGACTGGTCCCTCGCCACCGGAGCCGGGGATACCTGCGCGTCCGGCCTTGTGCTGGTCCCGGCGCCGGGCACGCCTAACACGTGTACCAAGACGATCCAGGGCAAGCCGTCCATCGTCGGGACAGAGCCAGGGACAGTAACGTTCTCGTCCACCACGACGGGCGCAGCCGCTACCTCCGCAATATCCATGACCGGGACCTCCATCACCCCGACCATGGCCATCTCGCCGACCGGGACGATACAATTCGGGAACGTGACGCAGGGCGTTCCGAGTTCGATTCAGACGGTGACGGTGACGAATACTAGTACTGTATCCTTCCCCTTGAATACGCCGTACGACGTGTTCAGCAACCCGGATTTCTCAGACCCCGGCACTGGGACCTGTCATAACGGGACGGTACTAGCCGCTAGCGGGACCTGCCTGATTAATATGATCTTCACGCCGAGCGGGACGACCGCCGAGACGGGGACGCTGACGGTCAATGGCGTAGGACTCAGTCCGACGGCGAACGCTGCGCTGGCGGGCACCGGAATAGCGGCAGCACCTGTTCCCGCGCCACTGCCGTGGGTATTCAGCATGACCTGTTCGCGCTATGCTCCGGGGGATACCCGCTGTACAATGTCGCTACCTGCGACGCGGGTGTTACTTCCCGGATTGACGAAGGGGCCCCAGGTATTCACGATTCCGGGTGGATTGACGATTACGGTGGTGATCGAATGAGCGATACGACGACACGCTGGATAGACGGACCCACGGCCTCACAGGAGGACTGGGATGCAATCGAGGGAGTGCTGGCGACGCGCGGCTGGATGAGCCTGAATCGGCTCACGTCGCGCATCTGCGTCAAGGAACGCGCGGGGGAGATTATAGGATTCCATGTGCTGCAGATGGTCCCGGTCGCGGGGCCGCTGTACGTCCAGCCCAAGTATCGTGGGACGGGACTGGCGGCGGAACTGGCGGACGATATGCTCTCGTTCCTCGTGGAGATTCAGGCCAGGGGATGGGTCGTGTTCGTCGAAAGCGCGCACGCGGCCAAGCTGTGCGAGGAGCGCGGGATGACGAAGGTGGAGCAGCCGGTGTACGCGATGATGCAGCCGGGCGGAGTGGAGGTCTGACGTGGGCGGATTCCTCGGAATCGGCGGCAGCAGCGCGAATACGGATCGCAGCAACACGCTGCAAGGGTTCAGTAACCTCAAGAACGTTTTCAATTACGCGCTGCCTACGGCGCAATCGACGGGTGCGGCGGGCGCAAGTACCACAGCCGCGGGCACGGGCGCTATCGGCCAGTCGCTGAATTACTTCCAGAAGCTTATGTCGGGGAACCGCGCGGCCAGCCAGCAGGCCATCGCGCCAGTCGCGAATCAGGGGGCATCGGCGGCGGACGCCCAGCGTAAACAACTGGCCACGAGCGGGACGGCACGGGGCGGCGGTACCGCTGCGGTCAACGAGGAAGCCAAGACCAAGCAGACAGCCGATATCGACAATCTGCTATTCGGGGCGCAGTCGGGCGCGGCCAAGGAAACGGGCGAACTGGGCGGGAAGCTGGCGGACGTGGGTACACGCGAGTCGGCGGACGCAGCCACACTGCTGGGCGTCGGAACAGATGCGGCAGCCGCTCTAACTAAGAACTCCATCGACGCACGCGGCGAGGATTACAATATTAATCAGAACATGGTAGCTAACGTAGGCAGCTTCGTCCAGAACGCGCTT